>JAABUQ010001813.1_pt1 | contig 44182 bp, 38 predicted proteins | sample 5560001 | NCBI WGS metagenome assembly JAABUQ01 (sample SAMN10711888, study PRJNA513371) | rock metagenome | isolation source: Antarctica rocks | place: Antarctica: Victoria Land, Finger Mt nord | collected 2015-12-18 | reverse complement strand
TCCCGTTTGCTTGGCTCAGGTCTTTTCCTCTCAAGCCGAGGCATTTGCTGACGGCAAAACCAGGGTTGATACCGAAAACTCCTACTGATTTCCACTCTTTTTGTCCCGCTTTAAGTTGGTAGCCGGATAACAGTCATTGTTAATTCAACTTCTCATCCTATTTAAAATAAAATATTAATGTTTTTTGGGAAAAAAGTGAGCCAACAGGTCAATTAAATGGAACGCTGACGCAATGAAAATTTTATTCTTAGACCAAAGTGGCAAGCCAGGCGGTGCGGAGCTGTGCTTAATAGATATTGCAAAGCCCTATCGAGATAGCTGCCTAGTGGCCTTATTTGCAGATGGCCCTTTTAGACACTTACTAGAGCAGCAGCAGATTCCCGTCCAGGTTCTAGCCACTCAGTCGATAAAAGTTAGCAAAGAAAGCAGCTTGTTACAAGGTTTAGCCAGTTTGGGGCAGCTTGTACCTCTGATTGTTCAGGTAGCTCTACTTAGCCATAATTATGATTTAATCTACGCTAACACTCAAAAAGCTTTAGTTGTTGGTGCAGTAGCTAGCTTGTTTAGCCGTCGTCCTCTGGTGTGTCACCTGCATGACATTCTGTCGGCAGAACACTTCAGCCGAACCAACCGTTTCCTTGCTGTGACTCTGGCCAATCGTTTTGCATCATTAGTCATTGCTAACTCCAAAGCAACTCAGGCAGCCTTTGTGGAAGCAGGAGGACGCCCAGAAATAACTGATGTTGTCTACAACGGCTTTGAACCTAAGTGCTATCAAAGCCATGAATCCGACCTCAGCCAGGTGCGACAACAGCTTGGACTAGACGGGCAATTTTTAGTAGGCCACTTCAGCCGTTTGGCACCTTGGAAGGGACAGCATGTTTTGCTCGAAGCACTTGCCCATTGTCCTCAGGCTGTGTCAGCAATTCTAGTCGGCGACGCGTTGTTTGGCGAGCAAGATTACGTTCAGTCTTTACACGAACAAGTTGCAGCTCTGGGACTGGAGGAGCGGGTTCGATTTTTGGGATTTTGTTCAGACATTGTGCCATTGATGAGAGCCTGTGACTTGATCGCGCATACCTCAACGGCACCAGAACCTTTCGGGAGAGTTATTGTTGAGGCAATGTTGTGTGGGCGACCTGTGGTTGCCGCTCAGTCTGGAGGTACAGTTGAACTAGTGGAGACGGATAAGACTGGCTGGCTAGTTCCCCCTGGAGATCCTCTCCTATTAGCAGCAGCTATCACTGCCTGCCGCCGCCAACCAGAACAGTCTGTAACTATTGCTTCTCAGGCACAGTCTCAGGCTAGTCAACGCTTTCAACTGATAACCATCAATCAGCAGATTTCTCAATTACTATGCCGGGCTTTAGAATTTAGAGGGGGCAAGGGTCGGTACTGAAGTAAGGGTAAGCCTCAGAGTCGACTCAACGTCCACGTAATTCTCACCAAATACGGATGAAGCCGTGTTTTCAACAGTTGCAGCCTTTTACATTGAGTGTTCTATAGTAGAAATTCAACTTGAAAAACTCTAAACAGTGCCGATTTGATTGAATTAGCGACCTGTACTCTATCCGTTTTGCTTTTGAATATAGAAGTTAGCTTAGACTCAAATCAGAAATATGACGCTAGTGACAACTTTTCCTTCCCAGCGAGCGGAAAGCGCCTACCCCTTGGTAGAGTGTGAATTTTTGATTAAGGCTGTAGCATATTTGAATATAGGTCACCATCGATAAGGTATCTGCGAGGTCTATACTACCTTTTTGTGATACTTCCTATTATCGAGCCTTTTGGACATTCTATTTAATTGTGAAATAAAGTGAAAAACAATAACCTACCTCTAGAGAAAAATTCTTGGATCTTGGACTCAAATACCTCGAGCTTTCTGGAGCACGATCCAGTATGGGAGTTTAGAGATTACATTTCTTCGGTTGTACCAGGCACTAATTTTTGAGTGGGGATTTACCACTGCTAACTCACAGATGACAATTTCAGAAATCCCGACCATACCGACTTACTCTCCTCTGGCTCAAAAGCAGCCAGAGCACCAATCACCCCGTTACACGCTTAAGTGGAGACAGGGTCAGCTTTTGGTAAGTCTAAAACAGCGCGATAAACAGCTATATCTGCCTTCGCTTGAGAGTGAGCAATGGTTAGTAGAGTGCCTGAAACACTCTCCAGTACGGCTGGTACGCATCGAACTCAAACTGGGCGAGGCAACTTTGAAGTCTTGGGCAGATGCGTGCGAGCAAGCTAACAAGCCAGTGTTCCTGCGCTTACCCGCTGCCTATGAACTGCCCAACAAGCGTTGCCTACGAAGTTGGTGGCTGAAGCGGCTAATTGACTGGAGCGCTGCAGCCTTATTGCTGCTGGTTTTAAGTCCAGTCATTCTGGGACTAGTTTGTCTGATGTGCGTTCAATTGCCACAGCCGATTTTCTACCAGCAATGGTGTGTCGGGGAGCGGGGTAAACTATTCCGACTTCTTAAGTTTCGCACGATGGTTGTGAGTGCCCGAACGCTTAATCGTCAGTTAGCGGGTAATCAAGAAAGTCTACCAAAGCGCGAAGATGCTCCCCGCCTCACAACGTTAGGGCGCTGGCTGCACAAGTACAGCTTAGATGAATTGCCTCAGTTGTTGAATGTGTTGCGTGGCGAGATGAGTTTGGTGGGGCCGCGTCCCTGGAATTTACAGGATGCAGTGCGAATTAACCTAGAAGGACGGGGACAGCTGAATGCGCTGCCGGGAATCATAGGAACAAAGCAGATGAAGGTGAGGTCGAGCCTACTGGACTTAGATACTGCTAACCGCTGTAATCTGGAATATTTACGCAGTTGGTCACTGCAGGAAGATTTAAAAATATTACTAATGACTATACTAAGGTGATTTCATTTGGCGCTTACTAGTCCATAACTACTGCCCAGCAATACCTATGCTTTTCAAGCTTTCTAGCTTCATCCGCAGCCTGCTAAAGGCCACGCACTTTTGGCAAGATAACTACTTGATCCTACGAGAGTTTAATTACTTTCGTAGGATTGCAGTTTTGGCTCTGGTGTTTACTTTTCTAGCGGCAGCTTTTGAGGTATTTGGGATCGGGTTTCTCCTGGCTTTCTTACAAAATTTAATTGACCCCAATGCAACGCCAATTCACACAAGGGTTCACTGGTTTGATGTTTGGATCTTGGGGGTAAATACTTCTGTCAATGAGCGGCTTTATCGAATATCTGCCCTGATTCTACTGATGACATTGTTGCGCTCAGGCTTTGCTTACTTGGGATTCATTTACAGCGAAACCTCTAACCAGAATTTGGGAGACCGGCTGCGCAAAAGGCTGTTTGAACAGTTTCAAGGACTAAGCCTGAGTTACTTCGCCAAGTCACGTTCCGGAGAATTAATTCATAGCATCACGGGCGAACTTTACCAGATTATGCAGGCTTTCGGTGTAATGTCTGGTTTCATTACCAGGGGAGCTACTTTATTAGGCTATGTGATAGCAATGCTCTTGCTGTCCTGGCAGCTTACAATTATTTCAGTAATGCTGTTTACTCTGTTATCGGTAGGAATAACAACACTGCTAGGACGGGTACGAGAAGCCAGTTTTGAAACCTCAAAGGCTGCTGGCTCCTATACTTCGACTGCGCTGGAATTTATCAATGGCATTCGTACAGTTCAGGCATTCGCAACTCAGGACTTTGAGCGAAGACGGTTTTATAATGCTAGTTCCCAGGTCATGAAAGCTGCTATCAAAGCTGCGTCAGTCGGGGCATCGGTGGAACCTCTCGCAGAAGGGGGGGCTACCGCAATTCTCGTTAGCATGCTGATTCTGGCATTCACTCTTTTGATTCCTAATGGACAGCTAGACCGAGCTAAATTACTGACGTTTTTGTTTGTCTTATTCCGTCTGATGCCAATTGTGCGTCAGGTCAATGGCTCCAGAGCACAGATCAGCAGTTTTCACGGGCCGCTAACCAATATTAAGGAGCTTCTAAGAACTGATAACAAATCTTATTTACAAGATGGGGAAATTCAATTTTTGGGATTAAAGCAAGCTATTGAATTTGTGTCTGTAGATTTTGGTTATGACGCAAGTCAACTGGTACTGCATAACATCAAGCTAACCATTAAACGAGGACAGATGACGGCACTAGTTGGAGCTTCCGGTGCTGGCAAGACAACCTTAGCAGATCTAATCCCACGATTTTACGATCCAGTCCACGGCAAGGTTCTGATCGATGGGGTTGATCTGCGAGAGTTTGAGATCAAATCGCTGCGCCAAAAGTTAGCTGTCGTAAGTCAAGATACTTTTATTTTCAACACTTCTGTCCGGAACAACATTGCTTACGGTTCGGAAGGGGCAGATGAAGCTGCAATTCGAGAGGTGGCTCAACTAGCCAATGCACTGGAATTTATCCTGGAAATGCCCGAGGGCTTTGATACACAATTGGGGGATCGAGGAGTCCGGTTATCTGGAGGTCAACGCCAGCGCATTGCAATTGCTCGTGCTCTGCTGCGCGATCCAGACATTTTAATTCTGGACGAGGCAACTAGCGCCCTAGACTCTTTATCTGAGCGGTTGATTCAAGAGTCGTTAGAGAAGCTTTCTGTAGGTCGAACGGTAATTGCGATCGCCCATCGTTTATCTACAATTGTCCGAGCAGACAAGGTGGTAGTGCTTGAGCAGGGGAGTATTGTGGAGGAGGGAGGGTATCAAGAATTGCTAGAACGGGGCGGCAAGCTTTGGAAGTATCACCAGATGCAGCATGAATTGGGGAAAGCAGGGTAATTCCTTCCTCTCCCCACCTGCTACTAGGAGATACAAGCTTGTATGCTTTCGCCTACTTTGCCACACTTTGCTGGAGTACAATCCCTCCTTTTTGCCTCGTGTAGGGTGACATATAGTATCCACTTGTCGGGCCGCTAATGCCGTTCGCTACAACCCCAATCACGTTTAACTTGCTTAGCATGGCTTTAGCTTGCGTCACCTCTGTTCGAGTTACTTGGTCAATCCGTGCTACCAGCACCACACCACTGCAAAACGATCCTGCTAGGATGGCATCAACCAAGCCCAAAACTGGCGGGGCATCCAGCAGTACCAGGTCATAGTTCTGCTCAAACCTTGCCATCAATTGCCGCATGCGTTGGGAACTCAACAGATTAGGTGGGTCCTCAGGCGTTGGACCGGCAGTCAAAATATCGATGCATGAGCCTGACAATTCAACACTATTTGGGGTTGGGATCGGGACATCACTTGTCAATAGAGTTGAAAGCCCCTGCTCATTGGGGATATTCAGCTGTTTGTGCAGACTGGGACAGCGGAGATCCGCATCAATTAGCAGTACCCGTTGATGTAAACGAGCCGCACTAAGCGCCAGACCCACGGCGAGTGTAGATTTACCCTCGCCAGCTAGCGCTGAGGTAATCATCAGGGATTTAAAAGCAGAGACAGAATTTAGCAGTTCAATGTTCTTATAAATTAAATCCAGCGATTCCCAAGATGGTGGCCAATTTGAAACTTGAATTGTCCAAGGCGACAGGAACTGCGGTTTACCCAAGGGCAGTTTGATCACAGGCTCACCAGCTCTGTCCTTCGGCAATTCTGGAGTCATTCCTAGCAGGGGCAACTCAAGCTGCTTCTCCAACTCATCAGTGGTATGAACAGCATCATCCATCATTTCGCGCACAAAGGCCGCAACACAACCCAACATCAACCCAGCCACTAGACCTAGCAATAAGTTCCGCTCTAAATTTGGACCGATCTTCAAACCTAGTAGGGGAGCCTCTAAAGGTTGCCAAACAAAACCACCCCGGGCAAGTTCCAAGCTTAAGTCCTGCCGTGCCTTCAGCAGTTGCTCAAGCTTATCACGGTTGACTTGCACCTCTGGTTGTAGCTGATTGTACTCAGCTAGCAGCGCCGGAAATTGGTTGAGTTGATTACGGAGTTTCTTCTCTGACTGTACCAGGCTTTGATCGCGCGCGATCAAAGCACGTAAATTTGTCTGCACTTCCACAAGTTGGGCAGTAAGGTTCTGATCAATGCCACCGAACTGTCCTTGCCCCAGGAAACCTTGTCCTGTACTTTTTAGTTGGGCGGCCTGGTCTCCTAAAACCCGTTTTACCTCATTCTGTAATAAATCTCGCTGCCTCTGACTTTGGTCTATTAAAATTTGCACTCTCGGGTCTTTATCCGTGAAAACCGCGCGTTGCTGTGCTAAAGCCAGTTCTGTCTTTTGAAACTCGTTGAGCAACGTTTGGTAGCGAGAAGACTGACTCAGACGGGAAGTAATCAGGGCATCTTGTGGAGATTGACCAATTTTCTGTTGCAGGGCGCTTTCCCTCGCTTCATAATCCTTATATTGGGTGTGGGCTGCCTGTCGTTCCTGCCCAATCGCATTTAGAGACGTTGATATAGCTGTTGCCTGTTGCCCTGGATCAATTAAATTCTGTTTTTTACGAAACCGTTCTAGTTTTGCTTCAGCTCGTTGAACATCATCTCTAACCTGTGGCAACTGGACATTGATAAATTCAAGACCTTTATTTAAGCGCTGTTGCTGCTGCTTGCGGTTGTAAACTTGATAAACCGTCTCAAGGGCATTTAGTACCTTTTGGGTCTTAATCGGATCGTGATCGGTGTAGACAGCTTTGACAATCTTAGTATTAACTTTATCCTCCACCACTTGAGTCAATACCAAATATTTTTTGAGTTCCTTTACAGTCAAATTTGGGTAGTCAGGGCGCAGCAAATCAACCGTTTGTTGGAGGAGCAAAGGACTCCGCATCACGTTAAGCTGAGTAGCATAATCTACCTCAACACCAGGGTCAGCATACTCACTTTGTGCTTTTGTGTCTCTTTTCCCTTGATAATTGGGCTCTACTAACAGCTGCATAGAGCTTTCATAGGTAGGTTTAGAAAGCAGAGTTAAGACAGCTGCGAGAAACAAGACACCACATGATACGCCGAGTAGCCAAAAGCGACGGCGCATTAAAATGGAAAATATCTGTCCGTAACCTGGATCTGCTTGAGCAACTACATTGAAATTACTTTCAGTGACTTTTACCATGGCTAAGCTCGAAACTCCTAAGCGAACTTATGGACGTAAACTGCAAAGTTCCGCAATCACCTGCTCAACTTTGCTAAAGAATGTTTCTTCCGAGAACTGACTCAGGGCATGATTACGGATTTTTCCGTAGTCCCAGGCGATTTCACTGGCATCGAGTAGTGCAGCTTGGAGCGCATCCGGTGTTTGCCGTTTGAAAAAGACTCCTGTCTGACCAGGTATCTGAGTGTCTAATACACCACCTGCTCCGTAAGCAATTACTGGTGTTCCACTAGCATTTGCTTCCACTGGGACTAGCCCATAGTCCTCCAAAGCTGCAACAATCACAGAGCGAGCTTTTGTCATTAAATATCTGCGTTCTGCATCACTTACATGTCCTAAAAATTGAATATTTCTCAAAGCTTTAGATTCTAAACGTTCCCTTTCAGGACCGTCTCCTATTATAAATAACGGCCATCCCAACCAATTGAAAGCTTCAATTATCACATCAACGCGTTTATAACTGATCAGACGAGCTGACGTTAGATAAAAGTTGGCTTTTTTATCCGAAAAGCTGAAATTACTAGTATTAATTGGATAGTTAATAACAATTGCCCTCTTACCGTAATTTTCCTGGATGCGACGAGCTACTACATTAGAATTAGCTATGTAAAGATCGGGCTCCTGAGCATAAGTTAGGTCTATCTTTCTCATAAAGCGAAATATAATTTCAATCAAAGGATAAAAAGCTCGATAATCTCCATACTCCCTTAAATAGGTTTGAGTGTCCCAGAGGAAACGCGTTACATTATGGCAAAAACAAATATGTCGTGCAGAATCCGGTCTTTTTCTCACTGCTTTGGCAAAGCTGCTGCTACTGCTAATAATCAAATCATAGTCTTGCAGATCCAATGCTCGAAAGGCTGGAAAATAAAAGGGAGCCAGTAGCCTAAAATATTTCGCCGCCCCCGGAATGTTCTGAAGTACAGTTGTGCGGACTAAACGATCACCTAGGTCAATGGTTCTTTCATGATCATACACAGATGTGAAGATATCAGCACTAGGGTAGTGCTTACAAAGCAGTTCAAATACACGCTCTGCCCCGCCTCGCTGTGTCAAGTAATCATGGACTAGAGCAATTTTCATGTATGACTAAAAGTAATGACCTACTGATAAACCGACAAAAACCTATAAATTAATACAAATAGAAACTTACAAGCCCTATTCAGTTACCTTATAGGCTTTATTCCCCTACTACACGGTGAGGCGTACAGTTGAGGGTCAGGCGCGGGATCTTGACTAGAAACAGCTTGCATGACTTGCTTCAGTCTAAACTGAAGCCACAGCAAACATCCATAAATTTTGCCGCAACCTGGCTTAGTAAAACAATAGTGCTTAATAGCAGAAGGCTATCAGAGGAAAGTTCTGGTGTCCCGGCTCGGTTTCCAGCAGACTTTGCAGTTTGAAGTCCATATAGGCTTCAGCTGAAGTGCTAAGATATCCTCCATCCCTGTAGAAGAGCTCCCCCAAATTTTGGCTGCGGCAGCATAAAGGTAGACTTCTGCCCATGTTCAGTAGACATTCTATTTTATTTTCTGACAGAGAAAACTAGCAATACAGTTATGGGTGCTAATGGAATTGGAAATTATAGTCATATCTCTGGCAATTTGGGTGGGGTTGCTGTGTTGGCGGGGTCAATTTTGGCAGGCAGACCAGCAACTAGAGGTGCAAGCAACAGAACTGGCAGAGTGGCCATCAGTTTGTGCGGTGATTCCTGCCCGTAACGAAGCCGATTTGCTACCAACAACGCTGCGATCGCTGCTGCTACAGGATTATTTCGGCTCTGTATCAGTAATTTTGGTGGAAGATCAGAGTACGGATGGTACAGCCAGTGTCGCTCGACGGGTTGCCCAAGAATCAAACAAAAGCTGGCAGTTAGAAGTTCTCTGTGGTGAACCGCTGCCTCTAGACTGGAGCGGTAAGCTTTGGGCCATGGAGCAAGGTATTCGCCATGGACAGGAGTTAAAACCGCCCCCCGAGTATTTTCTCTTAACTGATGCGGACATTGAGCATGACGGTGCAAACCTCCGCCATCTGGTCACCAAAGCTGAGCAAGAGAATTTGGACCTGGTTTCTCTCATGGTACTACTGCGGTGTGAGAATTTTTGGGAGCAAATGTTGATCCCGGCGTTCGTTTTTTACTTTCAAAAACTATACCCCTTTCGCTGGGTGAATGACCCTACTAACCCAACCGCTGCTGCCGCAGGGGGTTGTATTTTGATTCGTCGTCAGGCTTTAAACTGTATCGGCGGTATCCAGGCAATTCGTCAAGCTTTAATTGACGATTGTGCCCTTGCTCAAGCAGTAAAGTCCAACAGGCAATCGGAACATGGTGGAATTTGGCTTGGACTCAGTTCCTTGACCCGAAGCTTGCGAGCTTATCCATCTCTGGCTAGTATCTGGGAGATGGTTGCCCGCACTGCCTTTACGCAGCTGAACTATTCCCCCTTGCTGTTACTGGCAACCCTGTTCGGAATGACCCTAATCTATTTGGTTCCCCCTGTAGGAACAATCTTCGGTTTATTGACGGGAAACTGGTTAGTGGCGATCGCGGGTCTGTCTGGATGGCTGCTGATGGCCTGGGCTTACTTACCCACGCTCCGTTTCTATGGGTGTCCACCTTTGTTGGCTTTGTGCTTACCAGTGATCTCTCTTCTCTACACCCTAATGACTTTAGACTCAGCTTTGCAGCACTGGCAGGGGCGAGGTGGTGCCTGGAAAGGAAGGGTCTATCCTGCTCCTAATAGCCCGAGAACAGCAAAGTCGTAACTTGTCGTAAAACTTGCAGTCCCCGTAAGGCACCTTGAATCAGATGGGTGGAAGCTTTTGGTTGTCGGAGTAATCCCAGCCCTAAGGGAACAGCTTGTAGTGAACCCTCAGGATTCAGAGCCGAATTGAGATCCGGCAGGTTTTGATAGCAGTCGTCGCTGACGACTCGTACCATTGCTACTGCGATTCCAGCTTGACCCAGAACTTTTAGGGCAGCAAATCCTTCCATATCAACAACTTCGGCACCATAAATCTGACCCAGTTCACGTTTTTCAGCGGCAGACCAAATGAGGCGCTCGCTTGTGAGCGCCCGAACTACTGAAAGACGGGGAGGAGACGGCTGAATAGTTGGTTGCAACTTGTGGTGCAGCAAGGTTGTTAATTCGCGATCGCAAGATTGCAACAGGCGGGTAGAGGCACTCGCCTCGTATATACAATCCTGGTAGAGCACAACGTCTCCAATGGCGTAGTGAGGCGACAAACTCCCACATAGCCCCATCAGCAATACATTAGGCTGCGAATACTTCAGCCACTGTCCAGCCTTTTGCAATCTTTCTAGGTATCTGGCTAGTGGCGCAGGGCCGACTGGAATCGGTAGGATCAGGGGTTGGGTAGTAATGCGGCTTAAGCCTCGACCAACAGCTTTATATTCTGAGCCTTGAGGTACCAGAATTGCCTGAATGGGTATGGTCACTCTCCATTAACCAAGGCGACTGGACGCAACTTTTTATTACGTTTTGGCAGGATTCTGAGGCTGGATAGTGCGATTTTAGCGATCGCTGGAATGAATTGCGGACGGAGCAGTCTATCATCGAAGACACTCATCCGTCGTGCGTTTTCCTCTAGGCAGGTTGAGAGAAACGTTTCGGGCGTTAAATCCTCAGCAAACACGCTAGCCCCAATGGCTGTAAAGCCCTCATTATTAGGGTTGGGACTGCGGAAGGTGTCGATGAGATGGCGGAGCGCCCTGCCGTAATGCCAGAGATCCTGTGTAGCCCGGAGTACTTTTGCCCCTCTACCTTGACTAATTTGCAAGTAGTTTACCCAATTCACAAAGAACACAATGTGACGCACCTCTTCGTCAATGATCGGATCGAAGAGCGTGAATATTTGCTCCGGAAAAAAGCCTGGCTGGCGGGCGAGCTTGAACAGCCCGGTTGCGAAGAAGGAATCGAGGCACTCCTCGTACCCAAAGTCGATACAGGCTTGTTCTAAGTTGCTGGGAAGTTCAGCTGCAGGGCGTTCTGATATTTCGATCCCATAACATTTGATCAAGGTTTCAATCATGCGGCCGTGGCGTGTTTCTTCCATTGCCTGCAGGTCGAGCGCTGATCGCAAAACGGGATCACTTACCGTCGCTGCATAGGCGCTGAGCTTAGCTCCAGCTTTGCGCTCGGTGTCAAGAGCCTCTTCCCAGAAAGGAATTCCTCGTAAAACGCCGAGCGCCGCGTCGTTAAGCTGAGGCCACGGCAGATTTTCAGGTTCATACTCTAGATAGCTTGCCATAAAGCTTTGGCAGAACAGCTCTTTATGAGCTTCAGATCCGATTTTCATACTTTTTGCTTAGCAAGTTTGTCTAAATGAAATGATATTTAAAGGTGCAGGGAACATCAAGTCTTAAACCAGGACAGGACTTAGAGTAGCTCCTTTTAAAGTGGAGGACAACTTTGGGTTTTAATCCTCTACCTTTAGACAGATCGAAGAAGAGAACTCTCGGCACTCGTTCCCAGGATAAGTTTAGAAATGCTTTCTTTGAGGCTCTAGCCTCCAGTCTTAGTTGGAACCGGAACATTTATTTTAAGGCTCTCGTCAGGCAGCTATACGAGCAATTTAGTCAACTATCCCACTTGCACTTTTAAGTGTAAGTGGGATAGAAATGTTAGTGTAATTTAATCATTTTATACATAGGGTAATAATCCGGCGAAATGGTAAGGCTAACTCCCAAAGCGACCTTAAGAGAGCGCTTCAACGTTTCCAGGCTGGTGATCGCCCATCCTTGGCTAACGATAGGTTTTTGGATCGCTGTCACGGTAGCTGGAGTTTTGGCTTTCAGTTCGCTTAAGTATGCCCTATTCCCCGACATTACCTACCCAGTGGTAGTGGTGAATGCTACAGCTCCTTTACAGACTGCCCTAGAGACAGAAACACAGCTGACACAACCGTTAGAGCAACGACTGGGATCTTTGAAAGAACTGGACGACATTCGCTCCTCTACTTACCCAGGTCAAACTACCGTCAGTATCTCCTTCAATGTGGGCACCGACTTAGAGCAGTCAAATGCTCGGGTCAGAATAGCGCTCAACCGACTCCCCCTCCCAGTAGGAGCAAATTTAAAGATCATCCCCCTCAACTTGAATGAATCATCTGTCATCAGCTATGCCATCTTGAGTCGCCAGCAGACTATAGCCGAGTTAACCCGAATAGCCCAAAGGCAAATTTTGCCCAAAATAGCTCAGTTGCCGGGTGTACTCAAAGTAAAACTATTGGGCTCTCAAGGCGATACCTCTGCCCCAGAGTCACTAGCAACAGGAGTCGAAGTGTCTCCAGCAGCCTCGGCAGTAAGGTTCAATGGCTCACAAGCCCTTGCCTTTGAGGTGATCAAACAGGGCAACTCGAATAATTTGGATGTGGTCAGTCGAGTGGAAAAAGCAGTAGAGCAGTTGCGCTTCACCTTGCCTAACGTCCAACTGAGCTTAGCTGCTACTCAGGCAGGCTACATCCGTAACTCAATTCAGGGAATGCTTGAGGATCTAGCACTAGCAATAGTCCTGTCAGTCTTTGTCATCTTTGCTTTTTTACGCACCTGGCAGGGGGCACTAATTTCGGCATTAGCAATCCCTACTTCCCTGTTAGGAACGTTTATTGTCATGGCGACTTTCGGGTTCAACCTGGAGACGATTACCCTCCTAGCCTTGGCTTTAGTTATTGGCATTATTGTTGATGACGCGATTGTGGATGTGGAAAACATTATCCGCCACATTGAAAACGGCGAATCTCCTCGCAAAGCGGCTGTTTCTGCCACTAATGAAATTGGTCTGACAGTTACAGCCGCTACGCTGACAATTGTGGCAGTTTTTCTGCCAGTCGGCTTCATGGGGGGTGTTGTCGGTCAGTTTTTTAAACCTTTTGGGCTGACTGTTTCGGCAGCGGTACTTACCTCTTTATTAGTTGCCCGCACACTATCACCGTTATTGGCTGTCTACTGGCTTAAACCTACACGCCCTCGGAGAGAGAGACTATTCTGGGTTGAATTAGTTCAACGCTACCGATATTTACTGCATTGGTCCTTAAGCCACCGGGGGATAGTGCTGGGGTTAGCTATATTGAGCTTTATTGTAGGTTTATCACTGTTACCGTTGATTCCTAAGGGATTTATTCCCCAACTTGATCGCGGCGAGTTCAAAGTGATTTATACTGCGGCTGCATCAACTTCATTACGTGAATCTAGCACTATTGCCCAGAGGCTAGAATCTTTTGTGCTAAGTTCACCTGAAGTGCAAACAGTCTTAACGACTGTAGGCTCTCGGCAAGGTGAGCCGAATAAGGGCAGTCTTTACGTCAAGCTCCACGACAAACGCAAAATCCGGACTCTCGAACTGGAAAACCAGTTCCGCAACTCATTGCCCAAAATTCCCCATATCACTACTAATGTTGAAGAAATTCAGTTTGTCGATACAGGGGACGAAAAACCCCTCCAGTTGACTCTGTTTGGCAACGACCTGGCGGCTCTTAACCGTACAGCCCAAGCAATTAAAGCTCGGATTCAGCGACTACCAGGATTTGCCGATGTGACAGCCACGGGTGAAGCGAATCAAGCAGGCAAAATCATTGAGATTGAACATCAAGATGCCGTTAGGGTGGCGTATATCGGTGCGAACCTGACTAATAATCTTGCACTGGGGGATGCTACAAACAGAGTAGTAGCGGAAGCATTAGCAATAATTCCGCCTTCTGTTTCTTTAGATTTAGGAGGAGACTCTGCCCGTATAGGCCAAATCTTCGGCAGTTTCGGTGTCACCATGGGGCTGTCCGTCTTCTGCATTCTAGTAGTGTTGATCTTGCTATTTCAAAGTTGGGTAGCTCCTCTGGCAATTATCTTCTCCTTGCCCTTATCTCTGGCAGGGGCTATGCTGGCACTACTAGTTAGCCAGAATGAATTCGGGCTGATCTCTGCAATCGGCGTGATTTTTTTGCTGGGTTTGACTAACAAAAATGCCATCTTGCTCGTGGACTACATCAACCAATTACGCCGCACTGGGTTGACTCGATCTGATGCCATCCTCAAGGCAGGGCCATTGCGCTTGCGACCAATTCTGATGACAACTGCTGCCACTATCCTCGGCATGCTGCCAATTGCTCTCGGTTTTGGAGCAGGCTCGGAGTTGCGATCGCCCATGGCTGTGGCGATTATCGGCGGACTTATTGCCTCTACTCTACTAAGCTTGATTGTCGTTCCAGTTGTCTATACCCTCTTAGAGGATTGGCAGTTCCGAGTTTTTAAGAGGACGAAGAAGCAGTAGGTATTGGCACCATCTTGCCGCCTTTTGTCAGCTTCAGCCTCTGACCACGCCACTCGATCACGTTGCCACCAAAGCTGTAGCACCATAGAGCAGAGCTGATTAGATCGCGCAAAGGTGCAAGCCACAGAAATTTTTTAGCAACTGGATCTTTCAGGCTTCTAACTCCAACGATCCACCCCATCATCAACCTTGTGGTCCAGGTTATACCCAAACTAGTCCAGCCCAACATTGACCCTTCAGTTATCATCAAGAATAATAAGCTGGTTGCTGTGCCTTGCGTAAAGATCAGCCCTAAATAGCCCCAAGGCCGAGAAACTCGCTGACAGTAAGCCCAGCGTGTCTGACGGTTGATCAGATCATTTATGCTTTGTGTCGCCAGCACATGATCAACTATATAGTCTGAAAGCACAACCTTATAGCCTACTTGGGCAGGTAGGTTACCGAGTTGGAAATCGTCTGCTAGATAATCGGCAATTGCCAAAAATCCCCCAATCGCTTCTAGGGCATCTTTTTTAATCAGAATAGTTGAACCTAGCGCGAACTTCATTCCTTCCAGCTTCCTGGCAACTAAAACACTAGGATGAAACTCGGTAGAAATCCAGAGGGCTTCAACTATTGCTAACCATCCATGCGTCAGCGAACGGTACAGACACGTAACAACGCCAACAGTGGGATCGCGCATCGGCTGTATGATTCGCCTCAAATAGTCTGACCCGACGCGGATATCACTATCTGCAATTAGCAGAATTGGATACTTCGCTGAGGCTACCGTATTCGCTAGATTGCTAACTTTGAGGTTCGTGCCAATTATGCGATCGCTTACTATAAGTTGAATATCGATATCTGGAAACTTGCTGATGATTTCCTTGATAACGTCAACACTAGGGTCTTGCCCGTCGCGCACGCCGAAGATGATTTGATACTCTGGATAGTCCTGTTGGCAGAATGAAGCTAGGTTCTCGTAGTCATCGCTATCGAGTCCGCAAACCGGCTTCAAGATGGTAATCGGTGGGTGGAAGTCTGGCTCTATCTTTGTTGTGCAGGAAAAAAAATCAATTGCTGTATAGATTGCATAGCAGTAATAAAAGATTGCCGACAGGCAAAGAGCAAAGGTTAGTAACAACAATATGTACCTCTATTCACCAGCACCAGCAATTATAGTATTATCGTCTCCGTTTAATTACCCTCAATTAGAGGGGGAGTAGGGGATATCCCCTACTCCCCGTATTGACAAGTAGTATTGGCATTCAAAAGGCTCTGCTCTGATTCAGCCGCAAGCGCTACGAGTTTAAAAAGTGCGTAATTTCCTCAGCCACTTTTGCCGATTTTTCTACATTTAAGTAGTGACCAGCACCGGGCACTTTCACTAAACGAGCCCCCGGGATCTGCCGCTGCAGAATACTAGATTTGCGTGGGGAGATAATCACGTCATCGTCCCCGGTAAGGATTAATGTCGGAACCCGCAAAGCTGAAATAGCGTCAGTCAAGTCAACGAGACTAACTCCCATAAAGTCAGAGGCATCGGCTGCACAACGAGTATGCTGGAACTCCTTTAAAACAAGTTCCTTTAGATTCTCTGGAATTTCAGGAGCGAAACTTTGGTGTAGCAATGTCATATCCCATTGCCCGGTTACAGCCTGCTGGAGAAAATCAGGATGAAGCTGAATGCGTGCAGATGTCGCCATCAACACGAGCCGTTCAACCCGCTCTGGGTAGCTTAGAGTGAACTGAAGTCCAATCAAGCCCCCCATAGATTGCCCTACATAACAGACTGGACGCTTGATTTCTAACTCATCTAAAAACGCAGCCAAAAAGGTAGCAACTGCATCAATTGAATCAGGTACATATCCTGCCGTTGCACCGTGCCCAGGCAGATCAACAGCTATGGGAAATAACCCTTCCCCAAGTTTAGCTATCATCGGTTCCCAATGACGACTACTGCCTGCAGCACCGTGTACCAGCAATAAAATCGGGCTATCAGAGGTAGGCAACCCTCGGGGTGCACTGTAATGGGTTGCCAAACCCCCGACTTTAATCAACGACATATCAGTACTACTCAAGGCTTCAAAACCAGGTTAGTCAACATAGTATTCATCTTGTTGACAGACTCTATGTACTCGTTTTGTGGAACTGATTCTGCCACAATGCCTGCCCCGGCATTTAAATAGACATTGTCACCATATTGGTAGGCTGAGCGCAGGGCGATCGCTAAATCTGACGTTCCTGAGCTATCTATCCAACCGATAGCACCTGCATAGAGGCCCCGTGGCTCATCTTCTAAGCGGTTGATCCATTCTAAGGCGCTATGTTTATCAATCCCGGACACAGTAATTCCAGGGAATAATATCTTTAAAGCATCCCACAAAGTCTTTCCTGGCTTAAGTTGACCACCGACTCGAGACGATAGATGTTGTACCGTTCGGTATTGCTTCACCTGCATGAAGTCAAAAACTTGAACGGTTTCTGGCAAACAAACCGAAGAAATCTCGTTTTGCGCTAACCAGATCGAGAGCGCGTGCTCTTTCACCTCTTTAGCGTCGGTGAACAATTCACCCTTTAGAATCGAATCTTCTTCTGAGTTGGAGCTGCGCGGACGAGTGCCTGCTAGGGGATTGGTGACGACAAAGCCATCAGCGGTGGTTTCCATCAAAATCTCAGGACTAAAGCCTACGGCACTGACATCGCCTACGTTCAGACAATATGAGCGCGCTGAATTGTTGCTCTTAGCACCTAATGCATAGGTGCCAAGAACATCCATTTGGCCTTTTGTCTTCACATAGCGGGAAATAATGGCTTTATGTAACTCACCATTTTGAATTCCCTTAATTAGAGCACCAACCCGCTCTTCATACTCTTTGCTGTCGGCAAAATCTACGACTGGAGGTGTGGCGGTATAGTCTGCCAGTTTGCTATCGACTGATAAAGCTGCTTGAACTTTCTCTGGTGATTTAGTGCTTCTAATGTGCACTCCCTTAGTGGTGATGTAGAGTTCGGTTTCTGGAACAAAAAAATAAAGCAGTGGCTGCTCGATTGCCTTGGAGTAGGGGTAGTAGAAGCGGGACATATCGAAGCTTACATATCCATAGGCAGTCCAGTTTTCAACTGGTAAAGACGCAAAAGCAGACTCTACTTGCTTAAATGGATCGCTGACCGGATCTAGCCGTGTCTGCCCCATACATTTGCTTGAGACAAATTGAGTGCTTACAGTCACTTGCGCCAAGGCATTTCCAGCAATACGAACTTCGTTTTCACTTTCGTACATTACGTACTCGGAAAACAGCCCAGCCTGAAGCAGATTCTGCAACACAATCAGAGGCTCCCTCTGACCGGGCACAAACATTTCGTGATAGGTTAAGAAATCACTTGCTACCTGGTACATCAATTCAATCCTTAGTTGTTATGAATATGAGTCAGGAGTCAGGAGTCAGGAGTCAGGAGAAAATCCTGGATTTATCCATTCGTTTCGTTCAAAATGCGGAGTTTCTGTGTTTTTCCATGGATAAATCCACTGTTCTTGAAATCAGAAGTTACCCGCCACTCGTACAGGAGCCATTCTGACTCCTGACTCCTGAATCCTTACTTCTTTTTAAACAGCATTTGCGCTCAGGGTCTTAGCTGGCCAAGCTTCAACTTTTTCCTTAATAGCCCGCATCTGGACACGCGTATTGTTGTTCAGGAAAGACTCCAGCTTCTCGGTAGACCACGCGCCGTCGGCTGGCTCAAACTTTTGGATCCAAGTCATGATGACGCCAACCCCCTGCGGTAACTCCTCGTAGGTCCAGTGGATCTTCATTTCCTTGAAGGGAAAGGCTTTTTCCACTCGTTCCGCTGTCGCCTGCCGACCGGGCTTATCAATGATCCGACGCGAAACCCAAGTGCGGGAGGGACGATCACCCTCTGGGAAAGTGGTGAGGCTAAATAGAACTTCATTGCCTTTTCGCTCTAGCACTTCCGCCTTTTCATACTCCGTAAAGAGCTGCGGCCAAAGTTCAATTTGGTTTGTCAGATCAAACACTGTATCAAAATCTCGCAGGACGACAATCGAATTTTCTGTGTAACCTGGCATATGCAATTACTCCATTGAATGTTCAAGTTTTGCTTTACTCTTCGACAAACCCGACTGCTCGAACCCAACTTGCATCCAACCCCTTAATCCGGAGTGGAAAACAAGCCACTCGGAACCCAGTTGCAGGCAGTTGGTCAAGATTAGCTAAACGTTCGATTTGAATGTATTCGCGCTCTCGACCGTAGAAGTGTGCTGGCCAGAGAAAGCTGCGATCGCCTGTCCGCCAAAAGTCTTCTAGCATGGTGACAAAAGGGCGATCAAATCCATAGGTGTCGATCCCCATGACTTTGACTCCCTGATCCGCTAGCCATTCAGTTGCATCCCGACTCATGCCGGGGGCATGGGAAAAATACTCCCGCTTGCCCCACAGTTTGTCTGTTCCAGTCCAGAGCAGAACAATGTCAAGTGGCTTTAGTTGATGCCCAGCGGCATTAAGGGCATCTTTTATATCCTCCACAGTAATAAAATCGCCAGCCTTTTTGTGTCGTAAGTCTAGGCGGACTCCAGAACTGTAGAACCACTCTAGCGGCAATTCATGGACCGAACGAGCCGGACTCCCCTCAGAAGATGGACCGTAATGGATAGGTGCGTCAATGTGTGTGCCCATGTGGGTGGGCAGTGTCACAGTGTCAAGGGTAATAAATGCACTATCAGGAAAATCTTCAGGCTGAAGTCGGCGAGGATCGGCTGGAGTTTTGGCAGAATTTCTTGCTTCCACTTCACCGGCGAATTTTTTAGCACCCTCAAAGTGATCCAGTCTTTCCACACGGATCTCCATCGGCTCCGAAGGGGAATTTTCGACTAAGACGCTAAGGTCAATGAGCCGCTGCACCAACGACCTCCTTTCCGGGTACCGCTTTAGGTTCGATAGTTTCCATAGCCTTATCCAGAGCCAAGTTCACGTCCGTGATCCCGACAATCGGTAACGCCAACAAAATAGCGGCTATAACCTCTTCTTTTGTCGCTCCCTCTTCCATTGCCCGTTGGACGTGGGTGCCAATCCCTGTGATTCCCCTATGGGCGGCAAATATGCCGATGATAATCAATTCATTTGTTTTTTCGTCTAGGGGCGAGTACTGCTTCACCGACTTGGCTAAGTCAAAAAAACCTTGGGCAACATTCGGTGCTTCTTTAATTAAGTTCTTCATTTAGCTTTCTCCTATTTCAAGTTATTCGAGAATCAGGTGACCATCTTTGGGGGAAGGTGCTAACGGTCCAGCAGCAAACACAACGCGGATTTCTTCATCACCAACGTTAACAATTGAATGATTTGAACCCTGCGGAGTGAGAACAGCTTCACCAGCTTTGAATGGCACTACACCAACTCCCTCTATAGTGATTTCTCCTTTGCCTTGTAAGACATAGAAGCACTCTTCACTATGGGGGTGAACGTGTAGCAGTACATTACCGCCAACGGGAACTGTGGCTGTGCCCATAATCAATTTGGTGGACTGGACGCTGGTTGGAGAAATCAACACACGAATCTCCCCACCTCTATCGTCGATGGCTGGAACATCATCAGGTCCAGATACCAAACGTCTCATCTGTTTAGTTTCCATTCAATTAAGTTCCTCTTATTAAGTTGGGATTAAGGGGGCTTCAGCAGGTTGCTCGTACTCTAACCGACGAGTCTTAATCAACGCTTTACGGTGAATTTTTCCGGTTGGCGTGCGCGGCAAGTTGTCTACAAAGTGGATTGTTTTTGGAGCTTTAAAGTGAGGTAGCTGAGACTTAGCAAATTTGCGCAGGCTATCTTCTAACTCAGCAGACTCAGAGAACTCAGCCTTTAGGCAGATGTAAGCAACAACCTGGGTTAAATGTTCACCGCCATCAGACTCGGGGATCGCGGCAACATCAAGCACACTTTCGTGCTTGAGCAACGCGTCTTCAATTTCAAATGGTGACACCCACTGACCATTTACCTTGAAGAAGTCGTCCTTACGTCCCATAAAACTAAAATAGCCATCCATGTCACACAGGTACTTATCCCCAGTTAACATAGTTTCTCCATAGAGAGCCTCCCGCGTATCCCGCAATCGGTTCCAGTAACCGAGCATCAGACTTTTTCCACTTACCTCAAGACTGCCGATCTCGCCAGGAGGAAGGGGTAAGCCATTTGGATCTACAACTCGGACGTTGTAACCAGGAACCGGACGACCAGAACTGCCTGGTCTACATTCTCCTGGTCGGTTCGACAAGAAAATGTGTAGCAACTCAGTAGTACCAATACCTTCGTAAATTTTGATCCCGTAGGTCTCTTCCCACTTATGCCAGATAGTACTGGGCAGTTGCTCGGCTGCCGATGCACATATGCGTAGAGATGAGACATCTAGGGGAGTGATTTCATGCGCTGCTAGGACGCCTGCATAGACGGCAGGGATTCCGAATAGAATTGTCGGTCGGTAGCGGTGAATGTCATCAATCACATCAAAAGCGTTGGGAGCATCGGACAGCACTGCGGAGGCACCAACTGACATTGGCATATAAAGGGTGTTGCCAAGGCCGTAAGCAAACGGCATCTTAGCGACAGAATACGTAATGTCATCCTGATGCAGACCCAGAGTGTTTTTGCCGTATAGCTCGGCACAAACCACCATACTTTGATGTAGGTGGATAACGCCTTTTGGTCGGCCTGTACTACCGGAGGTGTAAAGCCAGAAAGCCGTTTCGTCCGCTGACGTTTCTGCCGGTGTTGGTTCCTGCGTCTGCTGGTTAAGCAGGGACCGAAAGGAGTTCTCTCCATCCGTCAAGAGAATGTGGTGCAAGAACTTAGACTGGATTGGTGCTAGTTTCTCTTGCCACTCCTGGGTAGTTAGAACCACCTTAGCGCGGCAATCCTGGAGAATGTACTGAATATCATCAATAGTACAGCCAGTATTGATCGGCACTGGGACAGCACCTAGCCAGATAGCACCCCAGAAAGCAAATACAAACTCTGGACTATCTGGTAACAGAATAGCTATCCGGTTTTCCCTTTCCAGACCTAGCTCAGACAGTAATCCGGCAGTGCGGCGAACATCGCTAGCAACTTTGCGGTAACTGAATGTCTCATCCTGGTGGTAAAAGGCGGTTCTCTCACCATTTCCCTTCTGCAAGTTGCCTTCTATAAAGTAGGCCGCGATGTTGAAGACGCTAGGCAAATGTTCGTAAATCTGATTCATGCTACTTTCCCCTCACACTACGGGTTACTGAGCTAGGACGTGAACCAGCACATAATCATCCCAGTGGCACCAAGTCGCCAACCATTTGTTAACCCCACATTGAGATGCTCTGCTCCGTGCTGAACCGTGCAATTTTATCGTCAGTCCCGTTTGAGCCACATTGCATTCAATCTCGTTCCAGTCAATGTCAACTAGTCCAGTGCCTAAGGCTTTTCCCACAGCCTCTTTGGTAGAGAAGCAAACTGCATAACACCGGTGAGGGTGTGGTGCTTCTTGGCACTGGTCAATTTCGTTTGGGGTAAACAGCAGAGTCAGAGTTTCCCGATCATAGCGGCTGACCAATTTGGCGATTTTACTAACTGGTGCGATATCAATCCCAACTCCCTTAATCTCAGCTGTCACTCTTGGTAAGGGCAACTGAAGGTCCGTCGCCCCAGCACTTGGAACCCAAATCATTTAGGAGTGGCAGCGGTTGCCTTGTCTACCATATCCCCAACTTCAGCCAAGGTCATATCCTTGCGTGATTCCAGCTTAATGTTTACCCCTAAGCGGCGCTTCAGCCCTAAGGAAATTTCAACTGTTTCAGTGGAATCAAGCTGTAAATCTTTGCGTAAGAGGGCTGTGCCGATAATCGACTCTTCTGAGATCCCCAAATCGAGCAGAATGTCTTTGAGAGCAGGAATAACCATGTGTTTTTACCTTAAGAGAGAAATTGATTAAAAAACGCTTTTCCTTGCCTTTTGGGCTGGGGCGTGGGCAGTAAGGCTAAGAGCAGTTTCTTACTCCCTACTCCTTCCAATCACAAAAGACGCGTTCATTCCTTCACGAGCGCGGGAGTTGACCAGTGTCGTGGAGACACTACGGCTTTGCGGTTGATTCACAAAGTTTAATTGGCAACCTGGGTCTGCCTCCGTTATCTTCTGCGTCGTTGGCAACTTGCCTGTCTCCATTGACAGGAGGCTACAGGCTACTTCCGTCACGCAGCTGGCACCGTACAGATGACCATGAAGAGATTTAGGCACTGTGACCGGCACGTTGGGTGCCTCTGCACCAAAAATCGCCGTAATCGCTTCTGCTTCCACCCGATCGCTATTTTGGGTGCCGGTTCCTTCGGCAAACACCACGTCGATACCGCTAGGTGTAATGCCAGCATCTTTAATTGCATTGCGCATACACCGTTCCAGGTTAGTACCTTTTGTCGTGTCGTAATCAGTAGTCATGCAGCTCGAAACGACCTCGCCATAAATTTTGGCACCACGGCTTGTTGCATGCTCAAAAGATTCCAACACCAAGACTGTACTGCCCTCGCCCATTACCGTGCCTGTGCGATTCTTGTCAAAGGGCTGATAGGCAGTTTCGGGGTCTGTTGCCGCGCTGACTTCACCCGTCTCGTAGTAACAATTCATGCCAAATTTTGTGATCGGAGCTTCTGACCCGCCAGCTAGCACTACGTCGTTATGCCCTTGCAGGATCGACTTGACGCCAAAGTATAGGCCACTGGCCCCACTAGCGCGATCGCAGACAAAGCTCTTGCTATAGCCTCGAATCCCAAACCGAATCGTGACAAAACCTTGAGCTGCCGTGGGGAACCACGCTGTTGCTTGCCAAGGGTTTACCATCGTGGGGCCATCTTGATAAAGTTCGTAGAAGCCCCGCTCAGCAATGTCCCAACCGCCAGCGTTGTTACCAAACCAAACTCCGATGCGATAGGAATCTTCTTTTTCGAGGTCAAGCTCGGCATCTTTAACTGCCAAATCGGTTGCAGCCAGCGCGTAATGCGTAAAACGGTCTGTCTTAACAATGAACCGACGCGGAATAAAGTCCGCTGGATCAAAATCGGATATCTCTCCCGCTACCTGGGTGGGATAGCCTGTGGGATCGAAGCGACTGATCTGGCGAATGGCAGACTTGCCCTCAGTCACGTTGCCCCAGAACTCATCTTTCCCAATCCCAGATGGATTGACGATGCCGATGCCGGTGATTACGACCTTACTTACTTTACTACTCACTCTTGCTCACCTTTATACTTGCGTAAAATTGCTGCCGAATGGATGCCACCAAAGCCTGAGGCAGTCAGCAGTGCTGTTCCGACGTCAGTTTGGCGCGCTACGTTAGGTACGTAATCCAGATCGCAAGCGGGATCTGGGAATTCGTAGTTAATTGTCGGGTGAACCATTGAAAGTTCGATCGCACCCAGTGTCGCCACAACTCCCACGAGGCTAGCAGAAGAGAGCGAGTGACCAATCATTGACTTGGTTGAGCTAATCGGTAGTCGGTAGGCTTTGTCGCCCAGCACCTTTTTGTACGCATTCGTCTCGAACAGGTCGTTTTGGGGAGTGGAACTACCGTGGGCATTGATATAGTCAAGCTCCTCTGGATCAACATTACCTTGGGTCAGCGCTCGCTCCATCACTGCTGCCATCGGCACCCCGTGATCAGGAAGGTCGGTCATATGAAAGGCGTTGGCGACGCTGGAATAACTCACCACCTCAGCGTAAATATGAGCCCCACGATTTTTAGCGTGTTCCAGTTCTTCCAGCACCAGCACAGCTGCTGCTTCCCCAATCACGAACCCGCCGCGCTTGGCATCAAATGGACGTGAAGCCTTGGATGGCTCACAATCGGTAACGGAAAGAGAGCCGATGACATCAAGGGTGGAATAGGTCAGGCTAGTCAGCGGCGCTTCTGAGGACCCTGCCACCATCACATCCATTTCCCCGCGCTGAACCATTTCAAAACTCAGTCCCAACGCATCAATACCGGCTGTGCAGCCAGTAGATAAGGAGGTTACTGGTCCTTGAAACTCATATTTCCGTGCTAGTAAATAGGCAGGATAGTTGAACATGCCTGCATTGTAAAAATTCTCGCCTGTCGCCACATGTTTTAATGGCTGGGTCCCCTTTTCACTGCACTGTTCAAATATTTTCTGAATATACGGGGTGCCACCAATCGCCGATGAAAAGATAATTCCGCAGGACTCTAGGTTTTCCTGACTCAGGTTTAAACCCGAGTCTTTAACTGCCATTGAGCCTGCTGCCACTCCAAAATGCACCACTCGGTCTTGCCCGATTAGGTGGTCAAACTCTGCTCCCGAACAGTGCTCTGACAGATCAAAATCAGCCACTCGGCAAAGCACTTTGCTCTTGATCCCCATCGCCTCCATCTCTGGATCAGCCTCCAAATAGGACTGTCCTTTGATCGCGTTTTTCCAAAACTCGTCCTTCCCAGTTCCGAGAGGAGCTACAACACCGATTCCTGTAATTACTACTCGTTTCATCTCTTTATTTTTTGCTGAGATTTAAGTTTTTAACTACTAATGCATCAGCCGACATAAAGTTATTCGGCACAACAAGTCTGCGGAAGCCCGACTACTGATATATTCGACCCAAACTTAAATGAAGACCTTTCGTAGTCCTGTCTAATAGGCAATCTTGAAGTAATCATGGGGCGAACTTAGCTCTTGGGTGCTGGTACGGCACGGGAAGACCTATACGTTCTCGCGAAGACACTCTATGAAAGTCTGACAAGCTACTTTCGCTCCTGTTATGTTCAATAAGCATCTATCTGCCAAAGCCGTTCTCCTATAGAGCTCACGAATACATTTGCACAATTGTTATTGATATTTAAACCTGACTGCGCGTCTCAAGGCTTTACGATCTACTAAGCTTAACTTTTTGAGGTTTATCCCTGATAGCAGAAGGTTCGTAGTACATCGGCACTATTGTAAGCCACCGACTTTAATTAGTGAGTTGGTTTATAGTCTCGCATGTGGATGTTTCACTCGGGTCTAGATAAATGTTTAAGGCTGTACATCTTATGTCTGTTTTATGTAGAAATGTACAGCAAAATTAGCACAATCAATCAACCACCTCAGCAATTCTATTTATCAATTTGTTGGTGAGGTTATTAAATTGTTGATTTACTAATTTGTGGTTAGGATTGTAGTCCCAGCGAGTCTTGGAAACAGGCTTGTAAACCGACTGGAATTCATTACAATCCTAAGTAGCTCCCTTATGCGCGTACGGCCTCAATTATGCTGTTTGCGCTCTGCGTTGGGATGATCTGCGCTATCTTGAAGCCAGCCGCATCTAAGAGTGATCGGTATTGTGCTTCGGTACGCTCATAGCCGCCAGGGGTTAGGAGCAGTGATTCGAGATCGACCAACTTGCCGACGAAAGGATCATTACCTTTGGGCATAATCATCTCGACGAGTAGGAGTTTGCCCTCCTCTGCCATGACCTGGTGGCAATTCTTGAGGATTTTAATAGCACGCTCATCATCCCAGTTATGAACTACAAACATCAGGATGTACGCGTTGCCACCACTTGGCACCGACTCTACACAGTTGCCGGCAATGAGTTCGCAGCGCTCTGCAAGTCCCGCCGCCTCAATCAGAGGTTTCGCACCTGAAACCACAGGCGGGAAGTCCATTAGCACTCCCTTTATATTTGGATTCGCCTTGAGTAGAGATATCAGAGTGCTTGCATATCCACCGGCAACGCCGATTTCAACCACTTTAGCGATGGACGAGAAGTCATAGTTAGCTAGGAGCGAGGCAGAGGCTCTAGAAACCATGCTAGTCTTTGATTCGCTTGAAGTCTTAGCGAATTCAGGGTCTTCATTATAAAACTCAAAGAAGCCCTTTTCGTAGAGGTGTTCGAACGCGGGTTCTCCAGTTTTCACACTGTAAAGCAGGTCTCCCCACAAGCGCCAGTGCCACTCCTCACCAAAGAGCATGACCGAAGACCTGACTGAATCGGGAAAATCGGTCTGCAGAAACTCTGCCGGGGGCGTTAAGCTAAAGCGCCCGCTTTCGTCTTCAGCAAATAGACCTACACCAGCTAGTGCTCGTAACACTCGATAGAGGGATGGTCCATGGGTAGCTGTCGCTTGCGCTAATTCGTCTATACTCTTGGGGCCATCTGCCAGCAAGTCAGCGACACCGAGTTCAGCTGCAACGTAAATTGACCTCGCTACCCGGAACCCCCCTAACATTTGTAGCATTGCTACTGGTGGCGGTAGGTCCGGTAGCATTTTGGGAGTTTCTGGTTTAGTGGATGTCATTGTTTTCACTAGGAATTTTTTGTGTAGGCGACTTGGTAGAGTACCGGCTCAGACTTGGCAATTTTTCCAATTGCAGGCATGTGTGACAGTGCGTCTGGATTCTGAAAAATCCCTCGAAAATCTTCTACACTTCTCCACTGGGCATAGTTCGTCACCCATTTACCGTCTAGACTCTTGTGAATATTTGCACTGATGAAGCCTGGTAGCTTATGCATCACTTCTTCAGTCGCTTCTACAAGCAGATCAACCAAAAGTTGTTGGTTTTCGGGTTCAACTGAAAAGACGTTAATCAGCGTGACAAGATTGGCGTCTTTTGAAATCTTGGTCAGCTTTTCGTCATTTGTGATCGTAGTCATTTTGATACCTCTGGTATAATTGCTGACAAACTAAACAGGTACGGCTTCGAGTATGCTCATTGGCGATCGCGTTGAGATTACGTTGGTTAGTTTGAAGCCAGCTGCCTCAAACAGATCTCGGTATTGACCTTCAGTACGCTCAATCGCACCAGCGCTCATGATCAGCGCTTCAACATCAACAATCTTGGCTAAGGATGGTTCATTGCCTGGTGGAACAATCATCTCGACGGCTAAGACCTTGCCATTCTCCGCAATCGCGTCGTGGCAGTTCTTAAGGAGCTTGATGGCGCGTTCATCATCGTAGTCGTGGATCAAATTCTTAATAATGTAAGCACCGCCACCGCTGGCAAAGGACTCGAATACATCGCCGGCAACAAGTTCGCAGCGCTCCTCAAGTCCCTCGTCTTTGATCAGATCTTTCACCTTTGCAATCCGATCCGGCAGGTCGAAGAAAATCCCCTGCATTTTAGGGTTCTTCTTGAGAAGAGAAGCAATAAGACTTCCATCTCCACCCCCAGTTCCAACATCAACAACCTTGTCAATTGACGAGAAGTCATAATTGGTCACAATCGCAGCATCGGTCATTCCCAATACACTGACCATTGCTCCGTCAAAGTTCTTGGCAACTTCGGGGTTTTGATTGTAGTAGTCTTGGAACTCCATCCCGAAAAGGTGATCAAACGCAGGTTCGCCTGTTTTCACACTATGAAGGATGCCTCCCCACATGCGCCAGTGCCACTCTTCACCAGTGACAATCGCGTAGGCGCGGATCGAACCGGGAACATTAGTTTGAAGCATTGCCGCTCTGGGCGTCAATCCGAATCGACCAGTTTCGTCCTCGGCAAATATACCGAAACTAGCAAGCGATCGCAGCAGTCGATAGAGCGACGACGCATGAGTTCCAGTTGCTTGAGCTAATTCTTCACTGTTCTTCGGTCCGTCCGCCAGTAGATCAGCAATACCGAGCTTCGCCGCTACAGAAATCGACTGCGAAAGTCGATAAGCGTTCATCATTTGAAGCATTTTTACCTGTGGCGGGACGCCCTTGGCTGCTTGAGCAGGAGGTCCAGTCAGTTGGGGTTTGTCTTTAGATACAACCATTTTTCTCAATCACCCTAATTATGAACAGCATTAGACAATTTTTCTTGACTGAATTGTCTGTGCCGGAGCACTGCGTCAATTCCTGCCATCAACTCGATCGTTTCTTTCAATGCCATCACAATTCGCTGATATTGGCGAATATCCTTATTACTGAGGGCCCCTCCTTCACGGTCTTTGAGCCACTTCTCACAAATTTGACAACCACCAAGGTATAAATTCCAAACCTCTGGGGGTACACCTTTGAAATACTGCTTTTGGTTAATCCAGACGAGTCCTTTGTCAGCACTCTGCCTCGGTTCGGTGTAACGCACCGTTTCAACTGTGTTGTCACCCATAATGGGATAGCTAGCAGTTGTTGGAATGTGCTTTTCATGCTCTCGGGCTGGCTGCGAAGCATGCAGTCGAATGAATCCTCTGGTCTGAACAACTGACGCTGGTCTCCCTTGACGCCTAAGATAAACTCCATGGCAAGCTGCTCTACGAAGATCAGGAGAAAATTTATGACAATTATCGCTGGCTGTTTGCCGGGGACGTCGAAAGCGATCTCGTTCTACTACTTCTGCGTTCATTTCTGTCGAGTGTTGCATAGTCTAGATAATGAAACCTCATACATTTGAATCAGCTCAAGTTATTAAAACTAGTCTTTATAAGAGCAAACACACCTACATTTGTAAATGAACAACGTTACTTTTGTGAGAGCATTTGCATTTGAAGTTACCGTATCTAGATAAACTTAGCTTCGTTAAGCTTGCCCCTAGTAGCAGAATCTTAGCTAAACAGAGTCTAGTGGAAACCGCCAAGTTTTGTATCAGTTCGTTTATAGTTTTGCATGTATATGCTTGAACCTGGTCTAGGTAAAGGGTTAAGACTGTCTATCTTATGTCTATTTTATGTGCAAGTTTTGCTTTAACAGATAAACTAAGTAAAAAGCACGCATGTAAATGTTTCAGCAATTAGATAACTAGAGGGAGGGAAAACCAGAGCTGCTCACAAAAGCCTACTCAGCTCATTTATCTTCAATATCTTGCTTAAACTTGCTGATTTTGTGGCACAAATTTATTCTCTTCTATGTTTGGCAAATATAATAACGGTTTAAGAAATTGCAAATAGATATTAATTTAGTACTATTGTTAATAGCTACGAAAGAGTATGAATTGTAGCGTAACTATTAAAATTCACAGAACTTATTTAATTTGTTTACCTGTATTTTAAAATATAGTTATTCTATAAAAACATTTTGAATATCACTAATGTGCAGCCATTGTTGCCAATTCTTCAAGCTTCTGCTCAAGCATTTGTGCGATCCTTGAGATCTTCTCTTCTAGAATTGACCCAGCAGCGACGACAGCTTGTCATAAGCAAAGTAAGTTTTGCCATCCTTGCCACTTGTCAAGCAATTCCGGTCAGGAGAAACCGTGATTATATTCTGGAAAGAGGAGCAGCATTTATGGATTTTTTGACACCTGACAGTCTTCCACTCAATTTGCAGACTGCGATCGCCTATCGGGATCTTGCTGCTGGACAGACACTTTTCCACCAGGGTGACCAGGCGCTGGCTATCTACTGGGTTGAGTCAGGCCGAATCAGACTCACTGACTATACCAAAGATGGGCAAACTATCAATCACTACATTCTGAGAGCCCATGAGAGTTTCGCCGAAGCAGCCTTGTTCTCCGATATTTATGAATGCACAGCGATCGCCGACTTACCCTCGCGCGTTGCTGTTTTGCCAAAACAGCCTTTTCTTACAGCCCTACGCGATCACTCAGACTTATCCACAGCCTTCATGGCCCAGCTAGCACAACGAATCCATGGATTGAAAATCCTGCTTGATTTACGTAGTATGCGTTCTGCCCGCGAGCGCGTGCTGCGCTACCTACTGCTTGCAGCGCCGTCTGGCCAGACTTTAGTTAACCTTGATCGGTCCCTCAAGGATATTGCCGATGATCTGGGCCTTACCCCCGAAGCTTTGTCTAGAGCCTTGGCCCAACTACAGAAGGAAGGTGCCATCACCCGTATGAAACGGCAAATTACGCTCCATAAAAAAACATTGCAAACTTGATTCAAATCATTTAAGCCGCGGGGCTAGAGATATATGCTCAAGGCTGTCAACAGAACCGGCACTTTCGATGAAACAAGTTTTTATTGTTTTAGCACTGGTAGTATTACTTGCATCAACTGTTTCGGCGCAGAAGGTCATTCCAGACTTGCCGAGAGAAAGAACTATCGGTCAGATAGAACCAGTCGCCTATTTTAATGGGCCGCAGCCTGCTGGCATCACTGTGTCCCAAACCGGTCGTATTTTCGTCACTTTCCCACGTTATGGTGATGACCCAGTCAACTTTACTATGGCTGAGGTGAAATCAGGTCGGGCAGTCGCTTACCCTAATGGGTCGATCAACCGTGCGAACAAAGAGCGCCTATCCGAGTCGCTTATATCCGTGCAAAGCGCAGTGGTTGATGCGGAAGACCGTCTATGGATGCTTGATTCAGGATTTTTCAAGCTTGGCGACTCAACCTCCTTAGGCGGACCAAAGCTCGTGGGTGTTGACCTGAAGCAGAACCGCGTCTTCAAGACAATCATTTTCCCTCGGGACGTGGCGCTGCCGACGACCTTCCTCAATGACCTCCGCGTTGACCTTCGTCGTGGTAAGGAAGGAGTTGCTTATATCACCGATGCGGCATTTGGTGGTCCATGGGCCATTATCGTAGTCGATCTAGCCTCCGGCAAAAGTTTTCGGCGGTTGGGCAATCATCCCTCGACCCAAGCGGAACCGGGTTTCATGGCGGTCGTCGAAGGAGAAGCGTTTATGAACCGGCCTCCGCAGGGTGCTCCAACTCCCGTGCGCGGCGGCGTCAATGGGATCGCAATCAGTGCGGATGGGAAGCGTTTGTTTTACTGTCCGTTCTCTAGTCGGCGGCTCTACAGCGTCAGTACAGATGCGCTTGTGGACGAAGCGATGTCTGAAGCCCAAGTTGTCCAAACGGTGGTCAATCACGGAGAGAAAGGTGCTTCGGGCGGGCTTGAGTCGGACTCTATGAATCGCATCTACGTGACGAACAACGAGTACAATGCGATTCGCCGCCGCCTCACCGACGGTTCCTATGAAACATTAGTGTACGATCCGCGCGTGCTATGGCCGGATACGCTGACAGTGGCTAGTGATGGCTACCTGTACTTTACTGTCGCTCAATTCCACCGGCGAGCTGCATTTCACCAAGGGAAAGACCTTCGTCAGAAGCCTTACACTCTCTGGCGTATCCGAGTTGATGCAAGCCCTGTACTTCTAAAGCGTGACGGTCGGTTGAGTAATAACGCGACCGGAGTGTGAGAAGTGCGGTCACTCGTCGAACATCGAGCAAGCCGACCAGTTCAACGCTACGGTAATGGAATTTCTGGGCGGCACCAATGTCCCCAGCAAGATGTAGCCTAGGCAAACAATTCGCGATTCGCAATGAATAGGGGCATAAGCCCAGCTCTTCAAGGCTAAAGATTAGAAAAGTTTGTGTCGAGACGCTTAGTAAGGAAAAAGTAGCAGTAGGGTGGGCAGTGTCCACCACTTACCTACCCTACTGATAAGTTCGCCAAGGTCAACTTCACTTGCTTTTACCATGAATCGCTCTAGTTTGTAATTAATTGATTTTGAGAAAAGTAGTGTTTGATACGTAAATCTGAACTACTAAACTATTCATTAATATAAATTTATAAATTACTTAGTACCTGTTGTATTTGATACTATTTTGCTCGGTGAATTTAGCTTAAATAAAGATAAAATTATCTGACTAAAGCTTTGAAAGTGTATCATTTTATGTTGAAATATTTTTTACAGCATAATAACTTTATTAATGTAAATCTGTAAAAACATTTTTAGATAAATCATGAGCAAATTTAGTGAAAACAACAAAAAAAGCTTGAAAAAATCGTCAGGGAGATAGTGGCAATATGAATCGTGTTGGTGTTGATGTAGGAGGCACTTTTACAGATTTGATTCTTGCCGATGATGAAATGGCAAAAGTGAAGACTTATAAAGTCCCCAGTACTCCAGGAGACCAGTCGGTTGGCGTGATTCAAGGAATTAGGGAACTGTGTGAGTTAGCCGAGATTCCTGTTAGCCAAATCTCACAAGTGCTTCACGGTACGACTGTTGCGACCAATATTGCTATTGAAAAGAACGGTGCAACCGTTGGGATGATAACTACCCGTAACTACCGCGACATTCTCCACATTGCACGCCATAAAAAAGTCGAAAACTTCTCGATTCAGCAAGACTTACCCTGGCAGTCTAGCCCTTTGGTAAAGCGCCGCCATCGCCTAACGGTTTCAGAGAAGTTGGCAGCACCGGATGGAACCGTCAAGGTGCCAATTGATGAGTTGGAAGTCCGGGAGGCGGCACTACACCTAAAAACAGCCAAAGTCGACGCCGTTATCATCTGCTTCTTGTTTTCGTTCTTGAATGACATTCACGAAAAACGAGCGAAGGAGATTGTTCAAGAGGTCTGGTCTGAGGCGATTGTCTATACCTCCTCAGAAGTAGTGCCACAGATTCGGGAGTACGAGCGGTTTTCTACTACTGCTATGAACGCCTACGTCGCTCCCAAAGTTATCCAGTACGTGATGCGGCTGCAAGAGAAGCTGCAGTCTTTGGGTCTACGCAGTGAACTGTTGCTACAGTCTTATGGCGGAGTTGCCAGCCCTCGTGCCGTGTTTTCGCGACCTGTGACTCTGCTCAAGTCGGGACCAGCCGGAGGGGTGTTAGCCGCAGCTTGGTGGGGTGAGCTAGAGCAAATTCCCAACATCATTCCCATTGATATTGGCGGCACCTCAGCCTATTGCCAAGGAAATGGCATACGTGATGTATCGAATGTCCTACTCATCTATTATCCGGGAATCGGAAGACCTGGGTGCTGGTATCTTTGCTAGAAATGGTGACACCTTAGCAGAGTCCGGCTCTACCCCCATGCACATTGGGTCACTTCCTGGTTACCTTCGCGGCATCATGAATAAGCTGGGAGATAATATCCATCCCGGAGATGTGATCTGGAATAACGACCCTTACGTTGGTGCTTCCCACTCGCCAGATATTGGGATTGTCGAGCCTATCTTCTTTGAAGGCGAACTGCTAGGTTGGGCAGGTATTACAGCGCATCACCTCGACATCGGCGGGAGTCAACCAGGTCTGCTGATCAATACTCCTGATATCTATGCAGAGGGTCTCGTTTTGAATGGAGTGAAACTGTATGAGCGAGGTGTCCGTAGCGAGGCTTTTTGGGAAATTATTCGCCAGAAAGTCCGTACACCCATTCAAGTGATCGGGGATTTAGAAGCTCAGATTGCAGCTTGTCATTTAGGAGTGAAGCGCTTTAGGGAACTGCTGGAGAAGTACGGCAAGGATAATGTGCTGCTAGCCTGTGACGAACTGCTTAACTACACCGAACGGATGATGCGGTATGAAATCTCGAAAGTCCCAGATGGAGTTTATGAGGCTGAATCCTACCTAGACCCAGATGGGCTACCAATGAAGGAGCCTCTGAAAATCCATGTCGAGATCACGAAGACAGGTGATGAACTAACCATAAACCTCTCGAAGTCAGCTGATCAAGTCCCCATTGCCTATAACGTATCCTTTGAGGGAGCGCTTTGTGTTTCCACCTACAATGTGCTGCGGTCAATTTTTCTGGACACCTGGACACACGATTATGTCCCCGCTAATGAAGGTGCTTTTCGACCAATCAAGATCATTGCTCGCAAAGGCTCAATTCTCAACCCTCAGAAGCCAGCCGCAACCTTCAGCCGTGGGAACCAGGTTAATACCGTTGCTGATCTAATTATCATCAAGGCGTTGGCTCCTGTGATTCCAGGTCAAGTCTGTGCTGGTAGTGCTGCCAATTTACAATTCGCCTCTTATGCTGGCATTGATGATGGCGGGAACTACTGGGTTTACATTGAAGTGGATGAAGGCTCCTACGGTGGACGACCTACCAAAGATGGTATGGATGCCGTTGATTTTTCATCTTGGAACACGCGCAACAACCCAATTGAAGACCTCGATATGCATATCCCCATGGTTTGTGAGCGTTACGAACTGCGCGAGGATACTGCTGGTGCCGGAAAATGGCGGGGCGGAATGGGGATTGTGCGATGGAATCGCTTTCTCACCGATGGCGTGATGACGATGGAAGGGGACAAGTCATATGTGAAACCTTGGGGATTCATGGGAGGGAGTCCTGATGCACCATCACAAATCACGAAAAACCCTGATATTGATGCGCTGCCGTTGCTTTCCAAGTATGACGGACTGCGCTTTAAAGCGGGTGAATCGGTGATGATTGAGGTTCCCTCCTCTGGCGGGTATGGTGATCCCTTGGAGCGTCCAGCTGAGCTAGTCCTCGAAGAGGTATTGGATGAAATTGTCTCAGTTAAGAGTGCGCGATCGCTCTATGGAGTTGTGATCGAAAACGGCGAGCTAAATGTTAAAGCAACTGAGAGCTTGCGGCAGGAACTGCGGCAGCAGAGAGGCACTGACTTGCCAACGTATAAAGAGTGACAGAATGCGATTATCGCTCCATCTTAATTTGTCTTTATGATGTGTCCCATTTTGCGCGTATTGCCAATATGCACCTATTCCTACCTGACCAGGGCGCTCGCCCTGACAACCACTTACTTAGACCAAATTTGTTGTTGGTTCAGGAATCGGAAGCCCGTCTTCTCGTAGCCCCTCTAGATGAATTTGAATCGCTTCACCAATGAGAGTCTCAACTTCTTCCAGGGTTTCACCAACAGCTACACAGCCTGGCAAGTCTGGAACATATGCCCCGTAGCTGGTCTCCCCTTTTTCAATCACAACTTTATAATTCATCATTTGTCTTCGGAAAGTTGAGCCTGTCGCCAGATACTTTTAATTGAGTCACACCCCGAACTAGAAGTTCGGGGATTCAGGCTAGGAGTGGGGAACAGCTTTTCGCCCTAGACCTGTTGGAACGGCTATCTGGCTGAACTTTCCTAACTTCATGGAGATCTGCTCTACCGGGGAATCAGGCCACGGGGTTTCAGGCGCGCGTTGACGAGTCTTGCAGATTGAATGAATCGCTTCCATGCCTCCAATAGGATCGGCTCCGACCCTAGATACTGAGTAGCAGCATCCTGCAATGCAAGCTCATCCTGATTGACGTATCTAGCCAGATAAGCACTGAATAAATCACGATGCATCACGATTCCAGTTCGGTCATAATGCACTCGTTGTGATAGAGATTTCTTGAACCGCTCTCCATCCAAGTGAGTTTGAGACAGTGCCGTTTTCTGGGTAGAAAACTTAATGAACGAACCGCCAGCTCTTTCGGCCTTGCGCTTCAGTTCCGATTGAACAAAACCAGGGGATTTGGCAGCAATGGCTTTACCATATCGCTTTTGCCATCCCTTCACTGAAACATTTTCAGTTTTAATCTGCTTACCATGCCGCAAGACAACGTTGACAAGCTTACGGTTTTGCGACTTGGCATAAGCTACCTTCCTTCGTTCTAGCTTACACCGAATTGCCGCAGCTTTTTGATAACGCTTAGAGTTATTCCAGTTGCGCTTACCCTTTTTCGCCTTTCCCTTTTTTATCACAGTTTTCCTCCCCTTTTTACCGAATAAATCAGGGTGAAAATTGTTGGGATTGTTGACTCTGCTAGAGCGTGACATTTGACGCTGCAAGGCTTTGATTTTGCGCTCAAATGTAGGTACACCTTCAGCAAAAGGCAGTAGACCAGCATGGGTTTCCCCAACAAAGGCAAGATTTGATATATTCAGGTCTAATCCTATGTCGCCATCAGCAACATAGTTTTCTGGCTTTTGGTAAGGCTTACCTTCGCAGATTAATTGAGCGTACCAGCGACGGACACCATTTAGTTCACGCCACAAAATCCGCACAAACTTAATCTTGGAATTGAGCCCATGCTGAATGACAACATTTTCCGGGTCAATGATAGCATTTAATCTGAGCTTACCCCAGACTAATTGCTCTTGACTCCATCGGATACCCTGCTTGTTTGTTTTACCCTCCATTGAATGAAAGCGGTTAGGCACTTTATAACGGACTTTTTTAGCCCGACCAAACAGTACCTTCTCACTTGCATGAATTGCACGAGTTGCTAGTTTCTGCTGGGTGTTAGCATCGAGTTTTTCGGCAAGCCACTTGGAAGAGTTACTTACCCGAGTGGCATAAGCCTGCAAATCATAATCTGAATATCTATAAGCAATCCTGGCTTCTGCAAAAGCGAATGTACGTTTTTTCTTTTGGTCGCGGGGGATTTTCTTAGCTGTTTTGTAGGCGTCAGAATTGCGTACTAACTCCATTCGTGCCATAGCTTCGTTCAGGCAAGCATTGTAAAGTTGCCTACCAGCCTGAAACCGCGCTGACAACTCGCGTTCTTGCTTGCTATCAACAACCATTGGTAGTTCAACTACAAACGATGGAGTCGTACTCCGTGCCATTTGAACTCACCTCCTATTACTTTGTTAATTTATATCTAGTATATCCATCACTTCTGCTATGTCAACAGGAAAAGGCAAAAAAAGATTGCTTGGCATCCCAATCTTATACAGCGAGAAGAAAACTAGGCATAACCTGTTAATTACACCTAGTTCTTGGCAGAAATTGCAGCGTTTTGCCCAAAACAACGGTTTAAGTCTTAGCGAGTATGTGGAGCAGTGGATCAGATCTTTGGCGGACGACGGGTAAATCCGTCGTGTCGCCTTTCCTCCCCGATTTAAAAATGCGGGGCTACCAGGCTCCCGAACTATTCTCGGTGTATTTGGATGAGATAGGGGAAGCCACAGACTAAACGCTTGGCGTCGGAATTGTGCAGCTAGTGGTAGAGAGCGAAGAGAGGACCGCTGAGCGAGCCATACAGTTGATTTCGCAAACAAGGCAGCAGGTAGCGGACGAACTCACTCAAAGGAAGACTATAGAATTGATTGAGACAATAGTGGTATACAAATTTCCCCGATTGAGCCGTCATGAGGTAGAAAATATGTTGGGTTTGGACGTTTTCAGACAGACTAGGGTTTATCAGGAAGCATTTGAAGAGGGCGAACAGCAAGGCCGTTTGGCAGGTAAGTTAGAAGCAGTGCCCCAGCTATTGAAATTGGGGTTGAGTCTGGAGCAAGTAGCAGAGGCTTTGGGTCTAGAAATTGAAGTAGTGAGGCAGGCGGCGCGACAGCAACCCTGATTGTCTTGCTTGTAATGTCCTTTAAAGGGTTGAGGAGGAAAAGTTATCCTTTCGCTTATGAGTGAAGAGCTGACCCATCTTAGTCTGACAGATGTAGCTGAAGCCATCCGCACCAAACAGGTTTCTGCAGTTGAAGTCACAGCAGCATGCCTCCGCAGGATTGAGCGCCTTCAGCCAAAGTTGAACTGTTTCATTTCCATTGAAGCAGAAGCTGCACTGAAAGCCGCCGCCGTTGCTGATGCTGACCTGGCTAGGGGGGTGCTGCGCGGTTCCTTGCATGGCGTCCCTCTAGCCCACAAAGATATGTTCTATCGAGCAGGTCAGGTGTCAACCTGTGGCTCGAAAATCAATCGTGACTTTGTTCCTGACCATACAGCGACTGTTCTCTCCCGTCTAGAGGCAGCGGGTGCTATTTATCTCGGTGGGCTCAACATGGCAGAGTTTGCTTTGGGCCCCACCGGACACAACGAGCACTGGGGGCATTGTCGCAATCCGTGGAATCCTGACTATATCACTGGCGGCTCATCTAGCGGTTCTGGATCAGCGGTGGCAGCCCGTCTTACTTATGGTGCACTTGGTTCTGATACTGGCGGCTCAGTCAGGATGCCTGCTGGGGTGTGTGGAGTTGTTGGTCTCAAGCCAACCTGGGGCAGAGTCAGCCGTTATGGTGTTATGCCTCTATCCTTCTCTCTCGACACGGTGGGACCACTGGCTCGCACTGTTCAGGACTGTGCCTGCCTCACCCGCATTATTGCTGGCAGTGACCCAATGGATTCAACCTCCAGCACTGCCCTAGTTCCTGACTACGAAGCCACACTGTCGGAGGGGATGAAGGGAATCAAAATTGGGGTGCCAACTAATTATTACTACGATGAACTGATGCGAGTGCCAACCATTGGAATGTCAGGGCTATGCCATGGATCAATCTTTTTTAGCTCTCTGATTGTGTCTATCGGGGTACCTCTTGCCATCTTGTTTACAACCAAAGAGCCAATTGTCAAAGAAAATGCCAAAGAGTCCCTTAATTTCCACATTAATCTTTATATTTATGCACTCATCTTTGTAGTGCTAACCCTTGTGCTTATTGGTATCCCACTACTAGTTCTGCTAGGCATTATCAGTTTTTCAATGCCAATTATCGCCCTGCTCAAGGTTCTCAACGATCCTAGCCAGCCCTACCGCTACCCGTTTATTTTTCGCTTGATTTAGCATCTAGAAGTGCCAACACTCTCAACTATTGGGAATGTGTTACAACTATTTTATTAGTTCGGCGTAAGTATTCAAACCAATTTGTTCTTCACGGGTATCCAAGCCATTTAGCTCTGGATAATTGGATATGCCGTAATCTACAAAATTGATTTCCCGGTAACCAATATGTTCTGCTACTAATTTCAACTCCTCTCTGGAGTAAAAATGAAGATGTTCCCACGTCGTATAGGCTTCCATTTTTCCCTGTATTGCATTCCTATAATTACATGTTTTGTAATGCTTATTTAAAACACCTTCCAGACCAGGAAAGGACAACCGAAAGACACCACCTGGTTTTAGGGTACGAAAACATTCACTAAGAAAAACTATAGAATCACATTGCTGGAGGTGCTCTAAAAAATCTTCTGAAAAACCAAATGAGAAACAACTATCTGGGAAAGGATGCTTAGCCGCCAAATTTATTGCGTAAGATACATATTTACTTCGTTCCTCTTTGGGTATGGTATTTGACCTAATAATAAAGTCTACATTTAGCCAATCAGATAAGAAGTTCTTCCCACAAGCGTAATTAATTTTTTTTAAGCCGCATGTATCTAAAAGGGCAATTGAGCTTGTTTTGTTGTAGAAATTCTCAGAATTAAAGCTTTGGTATCTTGGAGTAATCTCGTAAGTCCTTAATCCAGGAATCTTGATCGCTAACTGATTAAAGTAATAGTTGACTCTTTTCATTGCTATATGGTTAACTTTTCTTACTACTATGGATTGGAAGTAAAAATGTATGAGATATTGGGACTTACGCTGCTTAGCGGTAAAACCTCTTGAGGAGGACTTGAGTTACTCTTGAACGGAGGTGCTCGCTCCGTCAAAGCTTTGGCTATTAGTAAATCGCCTTAACGCGAGCGCTTTTCTGCTCCTTAATAACTTCGCAGGTGGTTAGTGGGTACACCTAGGAAATGTATCACACTCAGGCACTAAAGTGCAAACAATCCCCCTTATAGGTAGCCCAATAAATACCCTCTGGGCGCTACTCACTGTTGCATCTATCTTACCCCGCCCGCATTCCACCCTTTACACTGGTTTTGGGAACTAAATTAAGGGATACAGCCGGGACTGCAATTCTTTGGCTCGAAGGAAGATAATACCTAGAACATGTCCTCTCGTCTTTAAATGTGGTTGAAGCAGATGCAGACTATATAGACTTTAGTGATAGCAGCTTTGATGTCATTTTTTGCTGTTCAGCAATTGCGTATCTAGCTGACATCCTTGCCGTTTTACTGAAGTGGTAACGCTTCCTCAAAGCAGGAGGATTGGCTGCATTTATGTGTCCTGCTGAAACTGCTTACATGGCATCTGTTCAAGTGAGTGTCTGCGCTAGATTATTCGGCATATCGTTACCAGAAATTGACGATATGCCGAACTTAAGATTAGCCAAAGTACGCTAGCAGTTAGCAGGGGAAGCTTTTATGGGCGCTTGTAATGGTTTAACGACAACTAGACCGTTTTCAATAACGGTGCAGTTTTTAGACTTGGTTTTACCTTGATTGACTGAATCACCATTTAAAGACTCGTTGTGGTGTTCGATGTTTTCCTGTTGTTGCTGATTAAGGACAACGACACAACAGGCGGAGTTGGGGCACGACATATCAGCCACTGCTAGCTATGTAACTATTATCCCACCTAATCACTAAGCTAGTTCTATCTAGTATAAAAAAGTAACATTCAAACCACCCTGCCCTGCCTCTTAACAAGGGACGGGGTATCTTTACGCAAGATCAGGATGAAAACTCTATACCTACTTTGTGGCTTAGCTTTCTCAGGTAAAACGACCATTAGTCGGGCAGTCGTCAGCTTCCTACATTGCCCTTACATCAGCCTAGATGAGATCAACCACGAGCGAGGACTGTTCGGGGGAGAAGGTATTCCGGTTGAGGCATTTGAGCTATCTTCGTCGTTCATTTTTGCTCGTTGGATCACGCGTGAAAAAAACAGCAGCCATCACAATTAAACCCAAAAGTACCAAGGGCACCCAGAGATTGGGAAGATCTGACAGACTCATAAGCCGTGATGGGTGAACTGTGATTGGAAACCCTATATATTATTACTACCTGGCCTTGAACTGCCCACCCTGAACGGCCCTAACCTGATCAACTCTGGGGCTGAAGCCTTCAAGGATGGTACTCACCTCGTGCCAAGGTTTAAAGGAGGAGCTTACCATGGCATCAACCGACCTGGTGATATGGCTACAAGAACGAACGGCCTTAGGGGTGCTTTCCCCAGAAGTATTAAGTGCTATTGCCAAAGTCATTGAAGAACAAGTGATACCAGCAAATCACCGTCTGGTTGTAGAAGACACGCCGCCTAAAGCCCTCTACATTCTCATCCAAGGCCAGCTAGAGAGCGATCGCACCAGTCAAATTAACCCAGTTGCGCCTAGCGGCTTCCTCCCAGGAGCAGTTATAAACCTGCAGGAACTGCTATTGGAGCAGCCAGCCCAGCGAAGCGTGACCACCTTAAATGAGTGTCACCTGTGGGTGGTGAGTGCTGCTCAATTCCAGCAGTTGGTGGCTCAATACCCGGAAATTTCTCAGACGCTCTCCCGACAGTTAGCCCAGGAACTGGCTCAGGTATCTTCCCAACTAAACTATGAGCAGGAGCGCCAAGCCGCTTTGCGTCCCTACCTTGTTCCCAAGGCAAAACGCGGTGTAGTAGGGACAAGTCGTTACGCTACACGTCTGCGCCAACAAATTACACAAGCTGCCAAAGACCAGAGACCAGTTATCGTTTTTGGAGAACCAGGACTAGAAAAAGACAACATAGCTGCCCTCATCCACTTCGGTTCCCCCCACCGACGGGAGCCGATGATTGAAATAATCTGTGGTCTTTTGCAGTCAAGTGGGGCAGATCTGTTTGGTCGTGTAGGTGGCAAGCCTGGACTGCTCGAATGGTTAGGTGAAGGCACTCTGCTACTTAATAACATTCAAGATCTCCCGGCTGAACTGGTGCCTAAAGTAGCTCAGTTACTCGAAACGGGTACCTACACCCCCGTCAGTCGTCCGGGAGAGCCGCCACCCCAGCCTCGTCCTTGCCACGCCCGCATCATTATGCTTGCGGAAAAACACCTACCCTCGATTGAGCGCTTGGTTGGTCACTTGATTAAAGTTCCACCGCTGCGGGTGCGCAAAGCCGACATCAAAGCCCAAGTGGACTACTACAGTAGCCTTTACTGCCGGGCTAAACACCTGCCAAAACCTAAAGTTACGCCAGAAGCCCTGCGTCGTTTACAAGAATACGATTTCCCTAGCAATCTGAGGGATTTACAAAATCTTGTGGAGCGGGCGATTGTGCAGTCTGCAGGAGCACCAGAGCTAACCGAAGAAGTTTTCTGGTCAACGCGGGTCAAAAATAAGCGGTTTCGCTTCAATCTTCTCAATGCCTATCCTGGCTTGCGGCGGTTTCTGCGTAGTCCCTGGTGGCCAGACCGAATTAACTATGGCTTCACCTTGGTAGCTTTTGCTGTTACCGTGGTTCTTTTATTTGTTGGTCCCCAACATCGCACGCAGAACGTGGCCTTAAACCTGTTCTGGGCTTGGTGGTGGCCATTAGTACTGTTGGGCTTTCCTTTTGTGGGACGCCTTTGGTGCTCCGTCTGCCCCTTTATGATTTATGGGGAGGTCACCCAAAAGCTTTCTCTATGGCTCTGGCCGCGACAACTGAAGCGCTGGCCCCGTGAGCAGGCTGAGAAATGGGGGGGGTGGTTTCTATTTGGGTTGTTTGCCTTGATTTTTCTGTGGGAGGAACTCTGGAATCTAGAAGATACTGCCTATCTTTCCTCTTGCCTGCTCCTGTTGATTACCGCTGGAGCCATGATTTTCTCTGCTATTTTTGAGCGTCGCTTTTGGTGTCGCTATCTATGCCCGATTGGGGGGATGAATGGGCTGTTTGCCAAATTGTCCATGACTGAGCTCAGGGCTCAGCAGGGGACATGTTCAGCGGAATGCACCACCTACCAGTGCTATAAAGGAGGTCCGCAGAAGGGAGAGGGTTTGGAGACAGGTGGTTGCCCTTTGTACTCTCACCCAGCTCAGCTGCAGGATAACCGGGACTGTGTTCTATGTATGACGTGTCTCAAAGCCTGTCCCCACCGCTCAGTCGAGCTAAATTTGCGCCCCCCTGGAATTGAACTATGGACCACACATGTTCCACGCAGTTACGAAGTGGCTCTTTTGCTTTTGCTGTTAGATGGGATCTTTTTGCACCGTTTACCGGAAATTCAAGCTTGCTTAGGACTGAACTTAGATCTGACACCGTTTTGGACACACTTAGGAATATCGCTGGTAGCCTTGACCCTTCCAGCCATAGTTCCTTTTGCAGCCTATGGTTTGATCCGGCTGTTTCAGCAGTCTCTGAAACCCCGACCTTTTGTAGAGCTGGCTTATGGGTACTTGCCACTAGTCCTAGGTGGGAGCCTAGCTCACTATTTGCGTTTAGGATTGGGGGAGGCCGGACGAATTCTGCCGGTGGCTTGGGCCACTTTCGGCTACAGCGGTGAGGGATTACCGGTTTTAGTCGCTCACCCAGCTGTGATTGCTTTCTTGCAGGGAACAATGCTTATTGGCTCCGTGCTTTTGACGATGATATTAACTCAAAAAATTGCCCGCCAACCGCTACGATTACTCCTACCTCAACATTTGGGAGCCATTACTTTGGGAGCCAGTCTATGGTCAATTATTGTCGGAGCATAAAGATTAAAGTGGCGAACACATCTGTAATTCGAGCTAATCTAGCATAGGTTTATTTTTAACCTTGGTTAACATAACTGAAAACTCATTGATGATTCTTTGTTTAGCGACTAAAATTGAAGCCATTTTGTACTTAAAGGGCCAGCCGCTCTCGATCCCTGAGATTGCTGAGTGTGCTGGATGCGATCGCGCCACAGTTGAGGAAGGACTGATTGAACTCATAGACGACTACGCTCATCGAAACAGCGCTCTGGAAGTCGTTGAAACTCCAGCTGGTTACAGCCTCCAGTTGCGGTCTGGCTTTCAAGACTTAGTGCAGACTTTGATTCCGGCCGAATTGGGGGTAGGAGCATTGCGGACTCTAGCTGCGATCGCACTCAAAGGCCCAATGACACAAACCGACCTGGTAGATCTGCGCGGTTCCGGAGCCTATCAGCACGTCCAAGAACTCGTCGAGCTGGGTTTTGTCCGTAAACGCCGCCCAGCGGATTCCCGCTCCTACTGGCTACAAGTAACCGATAAATTTCATCAGTATTTCCAGCTAGAGCAACTGCCCCAACTGTTCAGCGAGTAGCCAGAAGATCACTCTGGTGTCTTTGTTCAGTTAACCGTCAATGGCCTGAACAGAAAGTTTTTCTGCTTTTGCAAGAAGTCTACTAAACTGAGTGGATTCCTTATCTTTGTTGGGCAAAGAAAAAGGCGAGGTAAGATAAGCCTGATGTATATTATTCAATAATTAGATGATTAAATGTAAGTTTTTAGAGCCTTGAATCCGGGAGCATCCCGCTTTGGAAGAAAGCTAGAAAATTAGATGATTTGGGGTCAGAATTTGCCACAATCAAAGCATCCTATAGAGCGGGTTGTGTCATGACACCTGAAGAGAGTGAACGCCTACAA
>JAABUQ010001812.1_pt1 | contig 44193 bp, 53 predicted proteins | sample 5560001 | NCBI WGS metagenome assembly JAABUQ01 (sample SAMN10711888, study PRJNA513371) | rock metagenome | isolation source: Antarctica rocks | place: Antarctica: Victoria Land, Finger Mt nord | collected 2015-12-18 | reverse complement strand
CCTCATCCCCCCCCTCCTCGCCCTCCTCGACGACCCTTCCACCCCCTTCACCCTCCGCGGCTGCACCGTCCTCCGCCTCTTCCTCCGCACCGCCCCCTCCCCCCTCCTCCAGCGCACAGGACTAGGCGAAGTCTTCCACAGCGCGCTGATGCCGAATCTACTGTACCTCCCCTCCCTCACCCCCGAGGAGGAGAGTTTGGAGTTGCTGGGGGGGGTGTATCCTGCGTTGGTTGCGCTGGTGAGGGCGAGGTTTGGTGATGGTGAGGGAGGTGGGGAGGAAGGTAAGGAAGGGAGGGGGGGGAGGCAGAAGGCGCTGGATGAGGTGTTTAGGGTGGGGGTACTGAAGGGGTATGCGTATGCGGGGGAGAATGTACGGGTGGCGGAGTTTTTGGTGGGGAGGATGGGGGAGTTGGTCAGGGAAATGGGGGTTGAGAGTTGCAAATATTTGAAGGTACGTGCATAAGACTCGTCTTTGGAAAGTCTTGTCGGATGGAAAAGCTTGATTGGGGATGGGGGAGGGCTGATGTTTGATGGGTTAGAATATCCTCCCCCTCCTCACAGCCATCCTGACAGCACCCTTCGCGACGACGTACCCGCCGCTGCTGGTCGCGGCGTTGACGGCTATGGAGACGGTGGTGCTGGTGGATTGGCCGCGGGTAGGGTATCATAGGGGGGACATACTGAAGGGGCTTGTGGGCTGCTGGTTGAGGGTTGAGGAGGAGGGGGAAGGGGAGGGGCGGGATGAGGGGTGGGGGGAGGGGAAAGGGCGGGAAGAGGGGGGGAAGGAGGAGGCGAAGAGGAAGGGGGAGCTGCGGGATGTCAAGGATGGCATCAGGCGGTGTGTGAAGTTGTTGACGGCTGTGTTGCAGAGGGAGGTTGATGTGGGAGGGGAGTATAGGCTCTTAGTTGAGAGTGATGGGAGGCTTAGGGGGCTTTTGGTTGTATGAATGTGTGAAATTATGGCTGGACTTGCTAGATTATTTCGGCGATGAAATGCTTTTATGGTTTGGCTGCTACTGTTATGGGGTGAAAGACTTCTCGAGGCGTCTGGATCGCGCTACTGCAGCTGGTTTTGTCTCAAGTGCTTGCACTATCCCATGGATTGGCAGGTCGCTCATCCCAAGGCCTGACTGGACCAAGGGACAGTCGCATTGCACATCAATATAAATCGTTGTCGGAACGACGGCCGACCGAATGACCAGTAAAGACCTGCTGTCAAAGCAGCAAAACGTCGAAGAACATCATTGATATTGTAGGACGATTCTGAGGAAGCAGCAAGCAGATTAGTACCCATTGATATCAACGCACGCGGTAGGAAAGATGGACGCCATGCTAAGAATCTCTTGCCTTAGTCGGCATGGTTAGAGTCGTCTAGAATTGCCGAAGCGTAGTCACGATGGCAGATTACATAGCTGCTACGCACGCCATGAGTGTATCAAAGAAGCCCTATCTCCTCCTTCCACCGTCGTACCTCTGCAATGGCTTCTTCCGCATCATCTGACTCTGGATTACGCAGCTGCCACTCGATGACGACTTCCAAGGCTTTCGTCATCCAGGGTCCAGGCTTCTTCTCCAGAGCCTTCGATAATTGGTTGCCGTTCACGAGTGGCTTCAGAGAATCCACTTCTAATAAGTCCTGGGCTTTGAGGCCTTGAAGCCAAGTGGCATAGCCGTTTAGCACCTGTGGCCAACCTAGAGAAATCAATAATGATGTCTTCTGTCGACACAGATCGTGCACTCACCCGACTCCCCAGTTTCTGAAACCTCAACTAGTAAAGCGTACATAACACTGGATCGCCAATTCGTACCCCACAGGCGGATGGCTTTGCCCTGTCTTACACGGTTTTCTGTGTCAAGCATAGCGTGTTTTCTCTTCTGTGGAAGTTCAGTTGGCTGAAGGACCTCTGCCCATTCGTTCTTTTTATCTACAATGTCTTGAAGGTTGACCACAGCATCTTCGACCATCTTCAATATCTTATTCTCAGCCTTGATCCCTTCTCGTGCCGCAAGGCATGCGGGACTCGGCGGTGTCTTCCCACCTGCTTTCTCTGGCTTGGCCGACGGCGCTCTGGCCCATGGGACCAGGGCACAGAGTAGCCATGCTCGATACTTTTCGGCAAAATTATGTAGAAGGAGATTCTTGAGCATAGACAATTGATCTGAATCCTCTGTCGGCGACGTTTTTGCTGTCACAATACAGACTAGCTGATCGTAGGCTTGATACCAATGGGTTGTGTCTGTGTAGCCAAAGGTCTCGTCATCGGCATTCGTGAATATAGTGTTGTATAGGCCGAACTGATCGATGAGCTTCAAGGCCATCCACGGGTCATGACCTAGATATCGCTTAGTGAACCTGCGTATCAAAGCTGTCTGTCACTACTTACCCTTGAGCATCTTGTCGACCTCCATACCGACTCTCTCACGACTGATCTTGAGCTCCGTTTCCTGCCTGCCAGGCTGACCTTTCACCTTCTTCCCGACCTCAGTTGCCTTGATCTCACGAGTAACCCTCAGCTTAAATTCGTCCTGTATACTGGGATCACTGATGGCTTGTTCATCCTCGGAGTCGATGCGAAAACCCAGCCTACTGGCGAAGCGTATGTGCCTCAGGACCCGCAATGGATCGTCTCTAAACGTCTGCAAAGCCGGCAAAGGCGTCTTGATGATCTTACGCTCCAAGTCGACGAGGCCCCGACCAGTGAAATCCTCCACCTTTGATGTATGGATATTGTAGAACAACGCATTTATGGTCGAGTCTCGGCGCAGAGCGTCTTCTTCTGCCGTACCATATTCCATCTGTGGAGTGCGGCTATTCGCAGCGTAGGTCTCTTTTCGTAGATTGACAAGGTCTACATCAAGCCCAAACACTCTCACGGTAGCCGTCGCAAGGTGCTTGGACTTGTCTGGATTGGCTGCGATCAATGCTAGATTACCCATGATATCTTGGCCATTTTCAAGAGGTATGTACTCGGCCATCGAATTCGAGCGATAGATGAAGTCCTTCATCGCGAGTCCAAAACCATACCCAGTCATGGTGTCGATGGCAACATCAATGTCGTCGCTCGCGGACCCAAGCAACTTATCACGCACCCACCCACCAGCAAAGCGGAGGATTGGTTTACTATCATTCTGAGGCGTATCGATGTGGTCTGAGGTATCAAGTAGGAGTTGTCGGAGGTTTGCCTCGTTCTCTGTGAGGTCCGACAGTGGTAAGGTTCGCTTCATGACGATGGTTGACGGAATTGACAGGTGCCGGCGTTTGGACAATAGAAATGGGCAGACTTTGGATATTGTGTACCGAAACATTCAAAGTAATGGAATCGAATTTATATAATGTTGACGTGAAGTACTTGTTGTAATGTGATAATAGAGATTAAGCGTAATCTAATTAAAGAGACAATGGCGCTTTGCCTGTGGGTCTGAGCTGATTGAAGTGTCCAACGTGTTATCGTGTCGAGGTTCCACTACTTTGCATCTCGAGTCTTATTAGTAGTCATCCTGACCTGTTATTAAGGTGTGTGACTCAGAAGAGCCAGCTTGAGTACCAAGGCAATCTTTAGTAGAGTGTTGTCGGGCATTAAAGCGAGCTTGCCTCGGCACTTTCGACCTGTGAAGCATCTGCAATCCTCATTACCTTCCTCACAGACTTCTGGCATCAATGTTGGCCCTCTCTACAATTCGAGATCGAAATTGTTAGCACGTTGACTTCGAACGATGTTCCTTGCAGGCGGGAAGCGGCCCGCTGACGCCCTAGATGAACCCTGCGCCAGATCTTCAACTGCTCTAAAGCGACGATTGTGTCCCGTAGAAGTGCTGAGCTCAACCACTGCAAGAATGGCCGCGGTGACCGCCCAAGGTGGTGGGCTAAGTGCTCCAAACCCCACGTAAGCCCCTCATAGTCCACCTTCAGCTAGTCAAGCTAATGTTTCGACAGAGTCTATGTGAGCTCCAGCATCACTCGTTGTTGGCTTCGCATCACAAAATCACTAACCCCCTTTTACAGGTCAAGAACCTCGAGGAACGCATCAAGGTCGACCAGATGAAGGAAGCACTCACGGAAATCTTCTCCGAGTACGGCACCGTTATCGATCTAGTAGCGAAGAGGAACCTCAAAGCAAAAGGCCAGGCTTTCGTAGTCTTCGATGTCACTGAGGCCGCTGAGCGCGCGATCAAGGAAGTGCAGGGTTTTGAGCTGTTCGAGAAGCCTATGGTGCTTGACTACGCTAGGACAAGGAGTGACGCTACGGTGGAGCAGGAGGGGAATACGGAGGATTTGGAGTCGCATAAGAGGAGGAGACTGGCCGAGAAAGGTACGTTGTGGATAACCTGTGAACTTGGGTGTATCGGAACGTGGGCTGATCTGTGTTGCCTGATGCCTAGAGCGCAAACAAGCAGCCGAAGCCGCAGAGATCCAGAAGAAGCTCAAACGATCCGCCGCAGCTGCGGCGCCAGAAGCAGGTGCTGCACGACCCATCAAGGCAGCACGCGGCGCTGGGCTCAAGTCGTCAAACCCTGCAGCAGGCGCTGTTGTGCCCGAGGAATATTTACCTCCAAACAAGATTCTATTCGTGCAGAACCTACCAGACAACTACGATGTGGACAGCCTTACATCGATATTCGGGAGGTTCCAGGGGTTCAGAGAGGTGCGCCTCGTACCTGGAAGGACGGGTATAGCGTTCGTGGAGTACGAAGAGGACAAGGGGGCTATCGATGCGAAGGAGAGGACGGCAGGAATGACGCTTGGGGAAGAGGGTAAGGTCATGAAGGTTGTGTACCAGCGGCAATGATATCTTTTAGTACATACAATCCACCACCTTCTCAAGAGCAATTTCTATGTGCTACACGAGTGAAACACAACTACGGATATGCTGTCACATCCGAAAGGTCCGAAAGCATGGAAGCATTGCCAGGCCAATTCGCGACATCTGCAAACATCTCGAAAGGAGGGCCAACGCTGAGAGCAAATCGCAAGCAAAGATCTCCAAGGCCTGCTAATGCCCCAAGAGCCGCCTTTGCCCAAGCAAGTCATGACACCTAGTTCTGGCTTAGAAGATGACGTCCTGATCTTCTTGCTCTCCGAGGACGTCGGCGGAGCCGGACGTCTCATCGTTTTCCTTATCGCTACCATGCCTAGCCTTTGCTTTGTCTTCTTGGTCCTTCGCTGCATTATCTCGTTGTTTGTTGTTTTTGACCTTCGCCATGGGGTATCAGTAATTAGTCAATACTGCGATTGGGTAAGTGTACCTTCTTCAACCGGTAAAACTCTTCTCTGTCCAGCTCGTCCAATTCCGAGTTGATGTCTGCGACACGTTAGCGAGGGTTAAAGCATCGTATTTGTACCGTTAGCCCACATTTTATTGTATTCTCCGTGCGCGGTATGATGACCTAATTCACATCTCAGCAGAATCATTGGAGGCCCACTTATGAAAGACTTACGTGTTCTCTTGAGCGCAGGAATATTCTCGTTAGAGGTTGCTGTGTGGTAACGCTAGCAATGGGACTTACATGGCATTGACTGTTAACGCCGGGTCAGACTAAAACCCAACAATGCATACAGAGAGAATCAAGCTTACCTCTTCGGTTGACGACCTTAATCACTTCGTCTAGGATAACGAACGCTGTCTAGCATCATGTCAACGCCTGCGTTTATATGCACTCAGGTCACGTAGTACCTGGAGACTAGCGAGCTCGACCAGAGTTTCCACAGCCCTAGAGTACGTCTCTCTGCATTTTTGAACTTGTTGACCTCCCTTACCCAGCCCGGTCAAGCCGAAGTCGCTTTTGGCTTCCGTGTTGTAGCTCTCGAATTGGGGAAGAAACACACCGGAGACGTTCTCTTGTTTGGTGCGGATGCGGAAGCGGGCCTCCTTAGCGGACTCTTGGACTTGAAATCCGATATCGCCTCCCACAGCGTATGTCACTTCCGCCAGCGAGAATGCTGCTATCTGCATAACCCGGCCCATCTTGCGCTTTGCTTCATCGATACGTCTTGTGATTTCTACACACGCTCAGTACGCGGACTCGCAGGCCGATCGGCTTGGACCTACCTCTGAAGCGTCTGCCACCGAAGGTCAGTACTTTACTATGAATGGATACGACACACGTACTTGGTCAAAGCCTCGCTCTTTCGCTTCAAGAGACTGTGTCCAACTTCGGCGCCCTTGAGCTTGCTCTTCATAGCCCCAAGGGATTGCCGAGTGGGGAAGACAGCTTCCCGGTCCTATGAAGACAGGTCAAACACCAACATCTCTAATCTTTCTTTTGGAGACTCACCCCTGCACCAGACATCTTGCAGAAAGATTGAGGACTTCGGACAGAGGGATCGTTGGTTATCCGATAATACGGGGAACCTTTAGTCAGGGAGGATGGATGGGTCGTGTCAATCCAATGGAAGTATCGAAAGAGAAGCAAGGACGCTAAATCTTCGATCGTGTTGCAAGACAGATAGTGAAAACCAATATGGCAGAAGCAGTTCCGCTTCAAGTGCATGTGCTCTGGCCATCAATGAAGCCGCCGGCGAGACGTTCTTGCGCGGCATTTTGGGCCCGTCTTTTCGCCGGGAACACTGATCGACGAACTCGAGCATCGCGAGACCGCGCTGTCTTGACTGCGTTGTATCGCGATCGCTCTGTGCGCCATAAAGTGACAAATCCATGAGCTTCACCGGCCCTAAGAACTCCTTCACGACCATTCCTCGAATACAGCCATCGCCATGCCGGGAGAGCTCTTGCGCACACCGCCGCCCATGGCTTTAAAATCAAAAGCAAGCGCTGTGAAGCTAGACATGAGCTTGTACCTTATAGTGAGTTGTGCAAGCTGGATCGGCTCATAGTTGAGTACTGACGCATGAAGTCTTCTGATGATCTCGTCTATGAGCAAGATATCCTCCGAGATCCTACCAGTGTCAAACCTTGGTTGGGGTACATCGACTTTAAGCACCAGCATGGCAGTCTGCTTGAGCAAGCTTTCGTATGGCAATCCCGGCAGCTTTCCAGTGAAACAAAATGAGATCAGCTAACAAAGACTCCAGGTCATGGAGCGCGCCTGCATGCATCTACCCCGATCGTACAAATTATGGAAGATGGTAATACCAATTCATCAATAAGGTCTTGCTAGTGAAGACTGATCGACTTGCAGTATCTGGAAATCCGCGTCAAGCATTTACGAAATAAAAACCCTGCGATCCATTCGGCAGAGTATGCCAAAGTCAACGCTTTGTTTGAGCGTGCATTGATCCTGCTGAACAAGATGCCGAAGATCTGGGACATGTTCCTCGCCTTCCTCATGCAGCAGCCTCTAGTCACTTATACCCGCCGCACCTTCGACAGAGCTCTGCGAGCCCTCCCTATCACCCAGCATAACCGTATCTGGGCTCGTTTCCGCCCCTTTGCCAATTCTGCCTCTGGTGATACTGCAATCAAGATATGGCGGAGATATATGCAAATTCATCCCGAGGACAGTGAAGACTACACCACCCTCTTGGTTGAGTTGGGGCAATACACGGAGGCTGTGAAGAAATACATGGACATCTTGAATAACCCGAAATTCCGAAGTAAGCACGGCAAGAGTAATTTTCAGCTTTGGTCTGAAATGGTCGATCTACTGGTGGAAAAGGCCCAGGAAGTGGAGACCGGCGACACAGCCGGCATTAATGCTGAGAATATTGTGCGAAGCGGTATCGATAGGTTTGCAGATCAGCGAGGGAAATTATGGGCTGGGCTCGCGACATACTGGATCACACGAGGAAACTTCGAGCGAGCACGAGATATATTTGAAGAAGGTATTACTACTGTCATGACGGTCCGAGACTTCACCCTGGTTTTCGACGCGTATGCGGAGTTTGAGGAATCTATCATCGGAACGCTCATGGACGCAGCAGCTGTACGATCGGACAAACGTAGAGTCAACGAAGACGCGGACCTTGATCTGGATATCAGGATGATGCGTTTCGAGCAATTAATGGACCGGCGGCCATTCCTCGTGAACGATGTCTTTTTGCGTCAGAACCCCAACAATGTTGTGGAGTGGGAGAAGAGAGTGGCCCTTTGGGGTGATAACAAGCATGAGGTCGTCCAGACATATACTGACGCCATAGCTGCAATCCAGCCTCGGAAAGCTGTCGGCAGATTCCATGAATTGTGGCTTAATTATGCCAAGTTCTACGAGGAAGGCGGAGATCTGCGAAACGCACGGATAATTCTGGAAAAAGCCGTGAAGGTGCCATACAAGTCGGTAGCCGAGCTAGCGGAAACGTGGTGCGGCTGGGCAGAGATGGAACTACGAAATGAGAACTTCGACGGAGCTGTAGGCATCATGGCAAAGGCCACACAAGCACCGAAGAGATCCACTGTAGACTACTTTGATGAGACTTTATCGCCACAGCAGCGAGTACACAAGAGCTGGAAATTGTGGAGCTTCTACGTGGATTTGGTCGAGAGTGTCAGCACGCTAGAAGAGACAAAAAAGGTTTACGACAGGATATTCGAGCTTCGAATAGCTACGCCTCAGACTGTGGTCAATTTCGCCAATTTGCTCGAGGAAAACCAGTACTTTGAGGATTCGTTCAAGGTTTATGAACGAGGTCTTGACCTGTTCAACTACCCAGTCGCGTTCGAGATCTGGAATCTCTACTTGACCAAGGCTGTAGATCGAAAGATCAGTATCGAAAGACTACGGGACCTTTTCGAACAAGCCGTCGAGGGCTGCCCACCCAAATTCGCCAAGGTACTGTATCTGATGTACGGGAGCCTCGAAGAAGAACGAGGACTCGCAAGACATGCCATGCGTATCTATGAACGCGCAACTCGGGCAGTCTCCGACGAGGACCGATTCGAGATGTTCAACTTCTACATCACCAAATCAGCATCTAATTTCGGCCTCACATCCACTAGACCAATCTACGAGCGCGCCATCACGGCACTACCTGATAAGGAAGCCAAAGACATGTGTCTCAAGTTTGCGGAAATGGAAAGACGGCTGGGTGAGATCGATCGAGCTCGAGCCATCTACGGTCATGCATCGCAATTCTGCGATCCACGCACTATACCTTCCTTCTGGACGAAATGGGAGAACTTTGAAGTACAACATGGCAATGAAGACACGTTCAAAGAGATGCTGCGTATCAAGCGAAGCGTCCAGGCTCAATACAAGTATGTTCACATCCTGCCCTGTGTTTATAGCGTTACAGTCAGCTAACCTGCACTCAGCACGGACGTCAACTTCATCGCGTCTCAAGCGCTCGCCCGAAGCCAGAAGCAAGCGAAAGAAGCTAACGACGAAAGCGAGCAAACCGAGGGTGCTGAGACAACGGATGCAATGGCAGCTTTAGAACGGCAGGCTCGGGCGCCTGTTGGCTTTGTTGCGGCCAGCAGTGGGCCTGAAGGTGCGACCAGGCAGGTTCCTGAGCAGCCCGCGGTGCCTGCAAATCCAGATGCACTTGATGTTGATCTAGATGAGGAGTGATAGTTGAAGCGATACCTCAGGTATCCTTTACTGCTATCTCAATTGCTTCCAATCCAAGTACCCAAGAGATGGTTTTGAAAGGGTCCTCTGATCTGCGTCAGCAATCGACTACCCTATCTTTGAACGTCATCCAGCCCATCGCCATAATGTGACCACGTTTCTCGGAATGCATAGCAATGGGTCCTGTATAGCCACTTCTGATACAAACACCCCTGCCGGCAAGTCGGATAAGTGTACAACCCCGTTTACACCGCTGATGATGCGTATATACCGACTGTGCCTCCCTTAAGGTTGGAGGCTCGATATGCAGGTTGCTTCAGCGTGCCTTACCTGTTCGTTCGCCTCGGCTCGGCGCCAGCTTGGCATCCCGCTTTCGCGGCTGCTAAAGTATTGAGAGCCTCATCATAAACCTGCTACCTTTTGACATAATGAAACAATTGCTTATTCCCGTCTCTGTCGCGATGATATTGTCGATAAAAGCCAAGGAGATGCAGTATCTATACAATTCACCGGAGAGTGTGCTGAATTCCCATGCTACAGTTGACTCAGTCGGTCTAGGACTTGGATTGCGATCGCTGCAAACTCAATCAAGACTCACAACAGCCACAATCCCCAAATCCTGACTATCGGACGTCCGGGGGCATGAGTTCTTGCAGACTTGATCGGCACCAAGATGATGTCAATACCATCGAACATCAGGGCCAAACAGCTATCCAAAGATCAGGCACGCTCGATATGCTGGAGAAAGGTGTTCATCATGTGACGCAAGACTCTTGGGTACAGTATGGCTTCAGCTACGCCACGTCCGTACAACAGGTCTTCTCTAAGTCGACAGGCAGCAAACCAGGCAGAAAGCTTGCGTACACACTGCGTCAAGCCTTCTTCGTCGCCGCCGGTGGGCTTGCTGTAGAGACGAAGTCTTTCCACAAGGAACCGTACCTGACGGTCACGCCAACAGGTGCGGTGGAGCTTGCTAGACTTGGTCTCCTCACCCCAGTCCCGGAAGATGTAATCAATGATAAAACTAAGGCGGACCTCATCACAAAATTGGTGGTTTGTGTGCAAGCGGGATGGTTCATCGTTCAGTGTATCGCTAGGGTAGCTCAGCACTTACCGCTCTCGCTGCTGGAAATCCATGTCCTGACACACGTTTTCGTGGCCCTGTTGATGTATCTCTTTTGGTTTGCAAAGCCTTACGATGTCGCATCGCCAGTTGTTGTCACCGAGCCCAAGGTCATTGAGGCCGTAGCTCTCTTCACGCTGGCTCAGCGGAACGAGTGGGCCGATGGATTTCAGACGACCGAGAGATGTGTTCTGACAGATGGACTCCCGACTGCCAGCGACGAAAATAACGGGCATACACAATCTTCTGCTATTGAAAAGAAGAAGTTGATGAACGATGGGCCGATACTGCCGCACGACGAATATGTTGGAACAATTTCTGCTTTCAACGGAGAGCGAGACGATGCATACTGTCCATCAGACGTAGCAGAGCAAGCATCTAGGAATTACCAAGCAAATCCCGCCAACGGCATGGATGGTATATTAAAGAATACGACTCAGTCTCATGTGCGCCATCGAAACAAGTTAAGCTCTCCAACTACCTTACCAAGCAGCCATCATGGCCAAAGTCGTGGACTTGAGTTATCTGATGACACGCATCTATGTATTCAGCCTCAAGCAGCGCATCAGTCTTCAATCACTGATGCTCCTGACAACGGTTCACAGCTCGATGGACACTCGAGCTCCGATCTTCCTACCTCTACCGACCGGCAAGGTCGCCCCGCAGACACCGCCCTTATGCTAGCCCAACTTGCCATACAGCGCCTCAAATCTCTCAACATGCATTTAACATACTTTGTGAACGATGAGACTGATATTAGGTTTCGCTCAACCTACGTCGTCCGCTCTATTCACGACTTTAATTCGAACCCCGGCTTCGACTTCTCTAGGACTGAGTACTCGAATATAGAAATCAAGTCTCAAGCTGACTATATACACGAACGCTGGTCGCTGGCCTTGCTCCTTTTTATGCCCTACGCCGCCTTCCATTTGAGCGCATGGAATGCCCATTTCCCAACCCCAGTCGAGCGTTGGCTGTGGCGTGGGGCTGGGTTACTTATGTTCGGGACACCAATCCTGGTGGAATGCCTTGCGAGAATCCCTGATTTAATAGATTGGGTGGATGATGCTAGGATACATGCGCCGAGATGGGTGAAGGTCGTCTGCAGTCCGGTTTTCTCATTCTTACGACGTGCAACCTTTGTATGTTATTTTTTGGTGCTTCTGACCATGGAAGCGAGCAGACTGTACTTCTTCGTGGAAGCGTTTATAAGTCTGAGGGATCCGGCACCACGGACCTACGAGACCGTGAAGTGGATTCAATACTGGCCACACTTATAACGAAAGAAAGTCGACCTCAGCAGCCTAAACGCAAAGCAGATCGATTATATCCTCTGAAGAATGCACTACCCTACTACACCCTCCAGCCCTCTAGCTTTCAACCCCTCAGCCCACCAAAAACCCCGATCCCATATCTCCCCAACGAACCCTCCCATCCCTCCCACCCATCATCCAGCAACAGCAGCAACCAATCCCCAAACCACCACCCCCACAAGCACCATCACCCAAAACATACACACACAAGTCCCAACAACCCTTACACTAACGCACAGCACCCTCCACCCCACCCGCATCGCAGCGCCCACGGCGCGCCAGACAAATCGCGTTAGGTGGAGGAGGCAGATGGCGGCTAGGAGGATGAGGAGGATAAGGAGGAGGGGATGCATGGCTGGGCGAGGCTAGTTCGGTGAGAGATTGGGGAGGGTTCTGGGGAGGGTTTGAGGGTGTATAAGGGATGGGGATTTCCAGGGATGGGGATTTTTGATGGTGGGTTAGGAGGTGTGGTTGATGAGGGTTTGGATGTCTGGTTGGTGGATGAGTGTTTGGGAGGGAATGGTTGGTGCGTGGGGTGTTTTATGGATGTTGGAGACAATGGGGGCTGTCTGATGTGGAGGCAATGGGGCCTGTCTACTGTCAAGACAATAGGGTTTGTTCTAACGTCAAGCGTACCGGGATTATCTCCCACAATCGAAACCCCTTTGTTCGGGCTCTGACGCCTTCCCATCTCTCATACCCAGCTTGCAAAAGACAAAGAAAGACTCCAAAAATTCCTAGACCGCTGGAGGCTGTCTCGGCTCGAATACCGGTAGCGCCTTCGTGGCCGAGCGGTCACAGAGATGCCAGTCTGCCACCCAATCGACTTCTCTCGATTGACTCTACGCTGCTTCTACGGGGGTTGCTGACGGGAAGAGAAGCGGCGTGAGGCTAGGCTTGTGACACTGCTTCTTGGACGACTTCTTTGGTTTCATTTCGTTGTGGCGACAAGGTTGAGGGTCTGAGGGCTGGGATGGGCTGGGAGCTCGATTGGATTGGATTGGGATAGGTTTGGATGGGATTGGATTGGGATTGGATTGGATTGGAGCAGTGGTGTTCCTATCTAGCTGCTCATGTTCGCTTTGACACATAGTATGGAAGGGGGTGTGGAGCTGTTACGGTGCTACTGTTGTTGGGTGTAAGCTGTTTATGGTGGTGGGGCGATGTATTTCGATATTGTTGAGGTTTTTTGACTTATAGCATCTTTTTCGAGACTTGGGTATCTTTGTCGGTGGGGAAGGGAAGATGAGAAGGTGAGGAGATGAGGAGATGAGGAGATGAGGAGATGAGGAGATGAGAAGGTGAGGAGATGAGAAGGTGAGGAGATGAGAAGATGAGAAGAACGAGGAAACGGGGAGGCGAGGAAACGAGACAGCGAGAACACCCATGACCTGCTGCCTTTTACTCTGCTCCTGCCTACAGTGTCCCATTCGACGCTATGCAAACCTAGAATGTGAGCTATGATACAGCAATCCCAGCTTTCCTATACCGCTTGCTCCTCACTTCTTTCCCTACCAGTCCCCTCTTGACTTGAAGCATTCCTTACTGGCAATGCACCGCCTCCTTGCCCTTCTGGCCCAGCAACGTCCTTCTTATCGGCTGCTGGCACCTGAACTTCTGGGAAGATCTCCCCGAATAGGTCTGGTAAGAACCGATCAACGCGCTTCCAGGTCTCTTCCCAGATCTCTGAAGGCTTTTCGTTTTCGGCTGGTGGTACGAGGTAACCCCCGTCTGCCATGACGAGGAGGATGTTCTTTAGACTTTCGAGGACAGCTTCCTCCTGTTGCCTGTCTTAGCTTCGCGACACCTCGGTTGTTTTGTGAGGTTAGACTTACCAGACTATCGCCCTGCCCACTATTCATCAACCGATCCATGATCTCCAGGATCTTCAGCCACAGATCCAGCATGCCGTCCCACTCCGACAGCAGCACCAGATAATGCAGGAAAATCTTGCACAGCAGCGTCGCGGCCTGCACTCTCGTCTCGCCCATGCCCATCGGATCAGACTGGTAGATTTCAGGCTTCATCAGGCGGGAGATGAGAGGGAAGAGGACTTCCCCAAAGATGGCTGTCCATCCTTGGTGGTCTGCGGAGGCGAGCTCGGGGCTGAGGAGCGAGCGCTGCAGGCAGGAGAAGGCTTGATGACGGATCTCGCGGCAGGGGTTGAGGCATTGGGTGCGCAGGGCTTGGAAGATGGGGGACCAGTAGGTTATCCACGCTGCTTGGGTTAGCGGACGGCTTTTCTGAGAGAGGGTCGTCGTCTACCTTCATTTCTTTCGAGGTGGGACTGTTCGATCAGGCTGGGTACGCGGTTCGTTAGTTGATAGATCATCAAGATGGCTTTGTAGCCGCGGTTTACGACTTCGCTTTCCCTGCACTGATTCAGCATTGGGCGTTAATGTAGCACAAGGTATCGCTTACCGTGGCTTGGCTGGCTTCGAGGGCTTCTGTTTTCGGCTGTTTCGATCACGCTTCTGTTCAACGACCGCTCCCACACTGGCCGCCGTCGCAAAACCGTTTAACAGGCCAACAGTCGATTCGTAGTTGTCCGCAGTCACGGCCGATGGTTGACCTGCAACAATGGTATCGGCCAGATCAAACACGCTGGCCGCCACTTCCGCATTGTCTCGCAGACTTTGCAACACAGACCAGAAGTCCGGGGTGTTAGTGATCTCACTTCTCAGCGGGCCTGGATTCTTCGTGCAAATAGCGAATCCTTTTAATACTGGACTTGCGGCTTTTTCCAAGATGGTCTGGTTAAAACTTGAAATGGTATGCAAGACCATTGGAGCACGGATGAAAGAGTGATCCTAGCGCACAATGTAAGCATGTGGAGCTTGAAGAATCATCGAGAGTTGCGGTACCTGACTGGCATTCAGTAGGTGCAAGAGATAGTACACCGCCCTGGTTAAAACGAGCGGGTGGACCTTGGCTGCGTTCCGCACGACGTTGAACAATGCGTCTGAAACTGGTTTGCCAACAGCGACGGTGGTCTCGGCATCCCGCATTGCTAGAATTGTAGCAAGCTCGAGCACGAAGACATGGGCAGGATCGTAGTTTGGTCCTTGATGCGCTCGATGACCGTTTGGTTTTGCGGGAGATGTAGGTGGTCTATCCGGTTTTACAACGATAACAACAGGCGACGACTGCTCGGGAAGCTGCTCGAGCAGAGCATTAACGAGATCATTCAAAGACTCGGACGGCATGGCTCTGCATCGGTCAGCTAAACAGGAGGATTTCACAGAGCACAAAACTCACAAAACGTCCGAGAATACCGCGCCCATAGCGCATGCATTTACGCAGTCCACAGTACACATGGTACTCTCGAGCTCTTCTTCTGAGGGTTCGGGGGGCTCGTCAGTGGCATAGCTTGAAAGATAAGACGTCAATGACTGGAAAAGACCACTCTCATTCGAACGTTCTGCACGATCAATGACCTGAGAGGGTGTCTGAAGTGGTATGTGCGGTATGTCGAGAATATCGTGGGCCTGCGAAAACGTCGAGGGTATCAAGGAATTGACAAATAAATTGAGCCATATGCGCACAATCTAATTGTCTATTGTCAGCTGTTGCTCATAGTGGCAACGTGGACTGCTTACATGTTTCCATCCAGTCTTAATCTTAGCTTCTTTGCCGGATATAACACCAAAGAGTACAACGGAAGCTAGCTGTGCCTTGAAATCTCTTCCGAACCTCACAGCCAGTTCACTGACCATCACACTTCTGTCGCCTGCCTGGACCTCCGTGTTGAGTGCGGTATTCCATTGATCTAGCGATGCAAGAGTGGTTATGGAACTGAGGCAGAAGATGATATGGTCGAGGGCGTCCGTTAGGTTGTACTTAGCTGCAATCTGGGCACACTGATCAAAACCAGCAACGACCCTTGAAAACACAGCGTCGTCCGAAGCAGACATGAAGACATATGACAATGTTGCAACGATTGGTTTCCAAGTAGCACCGAACATATCCGCATCAAAGATGTTGGTATCGCACAACATCAATGGTCCAGCTGCACGAGCTTTAAGTAGCAATCCTTCCCATGCATAATCGAATGCCTGCTTGTTGTTGTGTTCCTCGGGTAATATGATTTCGTTGTCTTTGATGGAGTCGTATATGGCTTGAAGATATTCAGGGGCGAAGTCTTTGCCACCATTGACTCCACGAAGATTTTTCGCGAAATCGCTATTGGTCATACGCTTTTGATTCTTGAGCGTCGGGTTGTGTAGGTCGGTGTTAAGCATGATAATGGCGTACGTCAGGACGAAGACAGCGTCTTTTTCGAAAATCTCCTCTGGTGTGGAACTAGCACAATATTTCTCAGCGAAAACAGTCACGACTCGTTCGATCAATTGGGATTCTCCAGGTAGTCGAAAAGCGTATAGCAGATCTCGCAAGGCTTCATCTACTCTCTTATCATTGAAATCGAAAAGATCAATAAAGGATTTCAGTAACTGTTCGTTAGCTTTCTTGGACAAGAAGTCCCCAAGAACGCCTTTGCTTATTCGTGTGGTGCCTCGAAGAAATTTCGCCACAGAACGAGGATCGTCAGGATCTTCGATGACTCCTTGAGAAGTCAGGTAAGCAATACCAGCCGTGGGTTTTTCGTTGAATTTTGTGGCACCACGGATGATGATCTTTTTGAGATTTCGTTGTTCGCGCAGCTTTTGCGGGTCAGGATAACCTTCAGACTTTGGCTCATCGCCGAGGCGATCAGCAAGAGACTGAATATAACCTAGCAAGGAGTCAAGACATAAAGGTGGTACATTGGTAGTGCTCCAAGTTGCGGAGTCTGGAAAGGCGTTCCTGGACAACAACCCAACGAGGTCTTCACACAGATCAGCTCGATCAACCTCGCAGTCGTAGTTGATGTATAGCTCCACAAGAAAACTTGGTATTCGTGCAAGTGCTCCAATACTTTCCACCATTGCCTCCCTCGCATCTGGCTTCCTGGACCCTCCCTCCAGGCCGAGTTTTTGTCGGTCTTTGACTGGGACAGGTGTAGAGCGACCACTGCTGGGCTGCGAAGGGGGTGGTTTGACCAGCTTCGGAGTCTGTGGGACACCCTCATACAGAGCAGGATCAATCCCTGGCTCAGACGGAATCTCCACGCGAGGATGCAGGCATGCCACGAGGTAGGACAGGAACAATTCCTGTTGCAATTTGAGCACTCCTCGACAAGTGGCTAGGAGAGTGCCCGCAACTCGTAACGATTCGTTCAGAAGACCCACATGCTCTGAACGGACCAACTGGAATAGATGCCTACATAGATCATTCCTGGCCAGCGTTGCGAGACTTGGGTGCTTTGCAAGGGAAGGCCCAGCGACTTCTAGCGCTACGTCAATGATTCTTAGCGCCATCACTCTCATGGCATCTGCATGCTGCCGGTTGTTGGGTTGCAAGAGATCCACCAAGACTCGGAACAATTCGCGGATGGACGGTAAGGAGTACGGCTTGATGTCGAATTCTTCATCCTCGGCATCTGCCACGGATTCGTGGATCAGATCGACCGTGTTTGCACTCACAAGAGGTTTGACTGGCGCTTCAGTATCCCCTGGTTGATTGTCAATCGTCACCGAAGAGCGCGTACCAGTCATTTCCTTCTGTGGCCCGTCGGCGTGATCATTAATCACAGATGATAGCACCTTCTCTACGACCTTTTCAGGTGCAACGACATTCGTTCCGTCAATGGAAGGTTCCATCTTCAACAAATTCGCGCGGCCTTCGTCTCTTGTATCGAGCGCCTCAATATCCTCGCCGGCTTCGGCTTCCAGATATTTCAAACGCTCGAAGATCGTCTGGCACATAGTGACCATGGAAATTTCTGCCGATCGTCTAAGCAGCTCTGATAGCCGAACCTGACAGCACATGCTCAGACCCGTTTCCATCATCCCGCATATGCTCTCGTCCCCTAGAAGATTTCCACCAGGCCCAGAGAGCATTCCTTCCATAAGCTTCAATATACGGAGAAGTACTGTCTCATCTGCTGCCGAATCGCTAGCCTCAAACCGACAGTGGGTGATGGCGGCGGAGAGCAGTTGCATTCCCAATGATAGCCGTGGAGATTCGGTCCCTATGAGATTGTATGCAAAGAATTTGGTAATGGAGATCAGAGCAAGGGATGTTATAGGCGCAGACGTCGAGGACGACCGAATGACTTGTAGGAAGGGATGCAGAAGAGAAGGGGTGTCAAAAGTCCCGATATCTGAACTCTGTTAGACTAGAGCCTCTATATCTGTACCGAAGCTTTCAATACTGACTCGTGCATCCTCTCAAGTCATTTCTCAACCTGGCAAATGCAGACATGAGAGGGTTGTCTTGCATGCTCTTGCCTTTCTTCCCTCGAAGCCCCCATCGGCTAGCGAGACTGTCATCGGCCCCACTGACACCATTCGGTATATGCGTAGCCCGCTGTGATTTGCTGTGCGGGTTTAGGCTGGCACCAGGCTGCCTTAAAGGTCTGACTTCTCGTCTGCTTGATATGGTAGCTCCCCCTCCCAGGATGGCAGAGACCGAAGAATGAGCCCAGCGGGCATGTTTTCTCATGGCAGACGTGACCGTGATACATTCTGTCGTGATCAAGGCCACCGGGTCCACCGCTATAACTCCTGTGGCTTCTTGCGCCTCCTCATCGTCCATGTTGCGTCTAAGTCCGCCGGAATAGCTTGGACTGTATTACCAGCCAGGAGATGTTTGCTGCGTACCCATTATGAGATCCCCCCGGAGATCAAGCAGATTGCGCAAGGACTTCAAATGTCAATTCGCGCTGCAACGTGGTAGCTGATTGGTAAGTAAGATGCTCTTCCGGAGTTACAAGATGTCCGCATCAAGCGAAGCACTAGGCGTCAAGAAGCCCTACAGCAGACAGGAAAAGAAGTTTAATTCCTCACGTCACATAGCAATTTGATAAACCCACTCTTCGAAGGATTTGTTCAGAAACTTCATAAGGGTATCTTATGTTATGATACAATAGTGCTACCCCCCCCACCTCCCCAATATGGAGCAGACTTCATCCAAGTACTTTATATTTCCTTGAGACACTCCAAGATACGCCACGACATAATGCCCCATAATCTATCCACATTCGCGGGGCAAGTCAAGCACAGACCTTTTCCTGCCATGTGTTCAGTGTTCCATTGCTAAGAATGCTCAAGGTGTCTTCTCTTTGGCATCTTTTGTGTCCTTCGCCTTCCTAGGTTCAGAAGGCTCCCGATCCTCTTGCGATGCTTTAATATTCTTGGTATCCTTTGCTTGCTTCAAATCCTTTCTTTGTTTTGTCTCAGAACCATCCTTCGCTTGAGAAGCTGCCTTCAGCTCCTCGGCATCATCTAGTAGAGTGCCTTTCTTCTCTTCCTTATCACCGGATCTGCCTGATTCCTTCCCCTCTTTCGATGCTATGCTGTCTGAGCCCTTCTTCTCGTCCTTCGCCACTGTCACCTTGGCGGAGCCCTTCTCGGGTGCTTCAACAAGACTTTCTTCTTGTCGCTCTTTGGCCTCTTCATCCTTACGGGTAATACCCTCGATATCTGCTTTGTCCTTATCCCATTGCGCATTCGGAGCATCGAAGTCTTCCTTGATTTTGTTCATGCGCTCTGCACGCTCCTTCTCCTCCTTTTCGCGATTCTTTCGTTCCTGCTCCATCTCTTCCATGTGCCGTATGTCGTCAACACTTGGTTCGTAAAGATGCCAGACAGTGTAATGTGGCAGGCCAACTACAGTAAAGTCCATCCTCTTGGCCATCTAAGGCATTGATGAGCTACGTTGAATTCATATTAGAGCAATCCGGACGTACCTTGCCGAAGCCTTCTGTTTCTGCATGTTTCTCGAAGCTGAAGGCCGGGAAGTGGACACCCGATCTGAAGACCGCCGCTTTCGCAAGAATACTGACGCCACCTACACCGTCAATTTCCATCTCCATGTCGGGATCGCCATAAGGGTCTCGCAGATAGGCAAGATGCGGGCGCCAAGTTGCATATTCCGCGTAACCCTCCACAATGACAGCGTCTTCATCCAGTGTATCTGCCAGCGCTAATGCGGTTTCTGATTCTTGCCACGAATTAAGATCATATGGCTGCTCGCCACCAAGCCAATCTGGTAAAGGCCGCCAGACATCTGATGGCATTGTCAGCACGGCAAGAAAGTCGCACAGTCATGGAACTTACTCGGCACTATGACGTCTTTGTTGTGTCTCATCAAGTCTTCCAAAATTGTGAAGGGCGCAGTTTCAACATCAACGTCTCGCCAATAGACCCAGCTATGAGTTGGCCGTAACGCTGCGCTGAGGAGCCAGTTTCTGGCCTGGGCCATCAGTTTTCGTCGACTTGCTTGGGCCGCAAAGCCATGACGGCTTTCAACATCTTGGTTGACCTTTTGTCCAAAGTCTTTCTCCAGTATTGAGATCTCGCCATACGGTTGTTTTGGATCTGGGTCGTTCTGCAAGTCCGTGAGTAGACTGGAAAGAAGATTGAGAGTATTGTCTTTGGAGTCCGAGACTAGAAAGGCGAGATCGATGAGATGATGAGGGTAGGTGAAGTTTCGTAGATGGGCGAAAAACATAGGCAAATGTGACTGGGCGTCCCGCAGAGGCGCGCACAAGAGGACCCTTTCTTCCCTTTCCCATCCTCTCGCTGTTCCCCCTACATCTGAGAGATCGTAGTATCTAACGGTCTCAAGCTGGAGATCCTCAGCCTGTGATATGATGCCAAGTGAAAAGGCCGTGAGTAAAGCCGATCGTAAGGAAGGGAAGAAAAGAACACTGAGGAAGATGGAGGCGCTTCCCAGGATGATGAGGCGGATGAGGAGCTGTCGTCTTCTTCGAGTCACCTGCGAACTTGGCTGGAATCTAGGAATCGATGTCAGCGAAAGCGGCTCCAACGTCGTCTAAGCTAATGTGACCCACCTATGAGGTGATATCGAAATGTTGCCGCCCTTTCTTGTCGGATAGGCCCCTTGCCCATGGATGTAGGCATTGTGCCTGTTCATCCTTTCACCGCACCACTTCTCAATCCTGGGATTTACCCCGCGCTTCGAAGCATGTCAAGCTTGTCGTCATATAGAGTCTGCGTCGATAACAATTGAGCGTTGAGTAATCGAAGTACTCGGTTCCGGAGGCTGTCGGCTTTCTGGGGGCTTTTTTGCTAGCTTGGAGCTCGCGACCAGAGCTGGATGTCAGGACTCTGCCTCCTTCCAGGATGTCGTTGTCTCGCAGCACCTTGCGCACGTAGTACGTCGATGGCCGCGCGGGTGTCTTTTTGGTGGCTGTTCTCAAATCCAAGAAAACCATCAAGGTGATCCGTGTTCTCGGCGTTCGCTCAACGGGGCTACCCCTGCAGTCTTGGCGCTTGGCGTCTCGTTCGACGCAAACTTGCCATGCGCGGTTTCTTGATCTTGATCTGTTGATACTTGACTTGCTAGACGTCGATCGTCGAGACGCGCATCTCCTTGACTGCTCTGAGGTCTACGCATAGAGTCTGTAAAATTTCGCGAACCACAAGAGGTCGAGTGAGAGATGAAGTTGCAATGGCGCCGATGAAGTAATACTGCTCTACTTGAGCAAGTACCTTCATTTACATTCAAGATTTTGAAGGAGCTACGTAAGGCAAATTTGGAAGCGCAGCTCCAAGATGGGCAGGATAATTTTGGATTTCAGGATCCGACGCAAACATGACATGGCAGAGGGGAGTGCGAGATGGGGAAGGACACCTTTCCTTTGGTACATACGCTTTGGAATGTGCATCTTGCACCTTGGGTGTCGAATATGTGATTTAACATGGTCGTTAGCACTTGCATTGCATGATCGACCATCCCCTGACCGAATCAACGAGTACTCTACTTCACACACAAAACAGATTTCAAAGCCTTCGGGGTGAATTCTCTAAACTACCTTATTTAGCACTCCTTTACCAATGGGGCCGGAGGTCAATAAGCAACGAATGGGTCCATCGGCATCCAATACCAGGGGATGACGAGTTCGGAGTTTGCAGAGCTTAAATTGTGACCTTAACGACATCTCAACCTCCAGCAAACGTCTTTGAAAATTTTGCCCTTCTGTCCTGATAGCGTGACCTTGTTCAACGGCTTCTTCTCCAATGTTCTGTAGCTTGTCTAATTTGACATCACGGATCAATCGGGCCTAACAAGTCGGCGCATCGTCGTTGATCAGTTCGAGTTCGACCTGCGTGTCTATCGCAGCATGTCAGTGCTAGACCCTTCTGTAAACATGCTCATTCCTCCATGAACTACATCAGGTGCTCAGAAAAGCCGTGATAATCAAGTTCCCTATACCGGCTCCACATCTCAAAGGCTCAACACGATCCAAGAAGATGGAGAGCTCGAAAATCAGCATGACATTCAACTCTGACCGGTCGAGACCGAGCTAGAGGAACAACTCCACAACCGATCATCCCGGCTCTAACGAGCCAGTCCGGTGCGGAAGGGTGACTTGGCGAGGGACACTTCAGGGAATGGATTGACTTCTTTCATCTTCGCACAAAGGGAAAAGGAATCACACTCACAGATACCCTTGTGCAAATCTCGACACTTCCAAAGTCCCTGTGCGCTTGAGGATTAGCGGACAATAGCTGTGGATAGGACTGCCATGTGGAAAGTTTTGGACGGCTCGCTTGCTTTGGATCAGGAAATTGGTAAGTTTGGTAGGTTGAGTATCAACACGGTAGTTCAGTAGCAGAACTGAAATGAAACCATTCATCATTCAAAAGTATCAAGCGATCCGGAAATAGGACACGGAAAGAAATGCTCATGGACTTACACTTATTGACACTACAGAATCCGAGTCCGTACCACTAAAGAAGATGCAATTATTAGTATTGCCATAGGACGCACTTCAACACGCGCGTTCTTCCAAAAGGTAGAGGTCTCGAGGGACTCAGATGGTAGTGCATGTAGTTCGAAGGCTCACAGAGAATCGCCGGAACTTCAAAGATATTTTCTTCCTTGTGGGTAACGAAGCATAGGGAAAGACCATGGAAAGCTGAGTGACTTACACATAGGTGGTCAAGGAGTCAAGGCGGGAGGTCACAAACCGCAGCAAATGCCATTGTCACAAGAGAAGACGCTTAGATGCCTGTGTTGAATTGTGAGTAGAGAAGAAGATAGACGAGAAAAATCCCGAAGAAAATGTTTGGCGACGCCAAGAACCCTAGGGTCCTGTGTTAACCCCGAGTATCTCCGGTTCACCCAATTTAAATTTGTCAGGCGCACTTGAGCTGTGCTTTACAACGGCTTCATTTTTCCCCATTTACAAGACATACTGTATGGCAGATAGGAGACGCGTCAACGGGCCCCCTGGAGGTACCGCACCGCCAAACTTCAACCTCTCGGTCGAGCAACTCCAAGCTCAAAGACCTAAACGAATAAGAAAAACGAATGAGATCCGGAAAATATGTAAGCTCCCCAGATTCACGAGAATGACTGACCACTAACAAGCAGTACACTATTAGTTCTCAAGACTGGGCTTACACCTTCTGCCTCCGGATCGGCATATCTTGAGTTTGCGCCTCCCTCAGCCGGCGCCGCAAGCGCGAATTCTCTTACCAAGCCATCTTCAGCTCTGAAGCTGTCATGCACGGCACATGGCCCACGACCACTTCCAAGATCGGCCCCTTTTACATCACAGCTACTCCTCTCCACGAATGTCAAGTTCGCGCCTTTTGCCTCTCGCCAACGACGAGGCTATGTCCGCGACGCCAGCGAGCGAGACCTGGCGGTACATCTCGAAACGGCTTTACGAGGTATTATCATCAGTGAGCGGTGGCCGAAAAGTGGGCTTGATATTGTAGTCACTGTGCTTGAGGGAGACGAAGACAATTATATTAACAAAGAGCTGATGAGCAGCATAGAGGAATGCAGGCGAAGTGAAGGTTGGGGTACGATGTCAATTCTCTCTGGCTGTATTACTGTCGCTTCGGCAGCGATCGCTGATGCTGGTATTGATTGTATCGACCTCGTGACAGGAGGTGTCGCGGCCATGGTCCGCCAGCCTACGCCAGGCCTTGCGAGGCAGCAATCCAAGCATCGGACAACATCGACACGGCCAGAGAATTCGAGAATAATACTTCAGGATCCCTGTCCAGCAGAAGATGAGGAAATCCTTGCCACCTGTGTGGTAGGATACTTACCATCGCGGGTTGAGATCACAGAGATGTGGGTAAAGGGTGATGTCGCAGATCCTTTCGACCATAACCAAAGAGACGGTACCAATCTAGATGCTCTCATAGATCAGGCCGTTGAAGCCGCTATGGCCACGAGACTGGTGCTGTTAGAAGCCGTCAAAGAGTCGACAGAAATCAAGATGCAGAAAAGCAAGCTGAACACATGAGCACACATTTCTAACCCAACAGCGGACATCTAATCCTCCTAGCTAGCACATGATGATGCTCCTAGAAACAATGAGAGCGTCTGGGCCAGCATTGGCTGGCTGCAGATCATCTGTAGTCATAGATGCATGCTCCCACTGTTTCTTCGGCTTCCGGCTTAAAGACTGCGTTTCCTGATAATCGTTGATACAAAACCTTGGGTCATACACGAATATGTTTGCAACGCGATAACCCAGGTTATGGAGACCTGACATCCTACAATGTGCTGGGGAACTAAGTCCAACCCATCTAAATAATTGAAACCGCAGCAGGACGTTACTAGGGGACAGCTTTCATCGCCTCTTGGCCCTACCAAAGCACCAAGCATGCCTTCCCGCATTGAACATGCTGAGAGCCTTTGGCTGATGTACATATGCCTTCAGAACTCTGACTACAAAGCTGTAAGCTCCTTGACCAATTATCCTCTTTGGTCTAGGTGCCTGACAATTGCAGATCGACTTCAACGCGGTAGGCGAGATTACCAAGCTCAAAGCTCCAGCAGCTCGCATGCGCTTCACACGTCTTCGCCGCGCCATTGAAGACGGGACCCTTATAGATACCCACGGCAAGCAATTCCAGGGAAGTGCTGATAAAACCGCCGATACGCAAAAGAAGCGCAAGAAGCCTTCGGCTGAGGAAACAGACTGCGATGGAGATGACGAGGAAGCACTGACATCTCTGCCAAAGAAAAGGGTCGCTCGAATTCCTTCGTATGAAAGCAGAGCGGGCCATTGTGGTACAGCTGAACCAGTCGGATCCCAAGCCAACGCCTCTCGCCACGTTCCAGTGGTCTCGTCCAAGCTTAAACCATTACTTCTCAACCCACCAGGCGCAGCAAAAGCAGTCTTGGTCGATACTTTAGGAAGCCATTCGGGTCTTGAGGATCCGTATGCCAGCTCCGAATCCCGTTCTCAAGTCAAAGGACACATCTTCGAGAAAAGACCGTAGCATACTTCCGGAAAGCGTACTTTTGGTGAACGAGGAACAATCGATCGAGCGACGTGTGATAACCAGCCAGCGAAGACTAGTGTTCCCTCACCTGTATATGGCCTAGGGAAGAGCAGAACTCGTCGGCAGATCAGCGGTTCCGAGACTCTGTTTCTCCCATGCTAGCTGTAAATAGTCTATTTGCATATTTGAGTTGACGAGAACTCCAGACCATTTCCTCAGAGACCTGCTGCAAAAATGTTCTGGCCATGGTTTGTCTTTGGGCATTTTTTGTGCCCTTCAAATCCATCACGTCTTATCAGTAGGCCTATGTAGGGCATACGCTGAGTATGACAGCCTTTGCGACTGTGTGACAGAGTTGAATCATGAACCTGCCATCTACAGTAATGTGGCTTTTTTGCCTTGATCTCAAGCGTGCTTTCGCTACTTGCTTTACGAAGGAAATACGCAGCATTATTGTATGCAGATATGCACCCCCCATACCTTAATCATATTGCACACGTCGATCATGGAGCCGAGGTCACGTGCCAAAATACTCCAGGATCAGCTTCGCGGCTGAGGTTTGGATACAAAAACTAAATCATCCATAATTATGATATTCGGTTCTCAATGATTGTATTTCAAGGTCCCCAAAACTGCGCCGCGAAAAGCGAATATGCCCCGCTGACTACAAGAACGTGGGAGATGAGCCAACAGACATGCCAACCGGAACGTCAGATTATGGTTCTAAGGATGAGCAGGTCGTTGGCCCAACGCCATTACATGCCTCCCTACAGATGAGCTCTGATGACTCGGACAGCTGGGAAGAGTCTGACTCTGATGGAGCTAAGCCAAAGGGTTGGCAAGAATCTATTCGACTTCGGAACATTGCAACAACCTTGGATGATGCCGAAGTACTGGATAGTGATGATGAGTCCAAAAAAGAAACATTCCATCTTCGCAATCGTCGGGGAAGCGACGCCACCGATCAGACATTCATGCTCTATACCCCAGATGAAGAGCAATCTGTCATTAGAAAATTTGACCGCCGCTTGGTCTTATTCGTAGCTTTACTCTATATGCTCAGTTTTCTGGATCGGTCTAGTATGCACAAGCCAGATCCCTTGGGACTCAATTGCTAACAATGGCTAGACATCGGGAACGCCAAAATTGCTGGTCTTTCCAGGGATTTGAGTCTTAGTTCAGACCAATTTGAATGGCTCTTGAGGGCTTTCTACATCACCTATATCACTTTCGAATGGATGACCCTACTATATCGAGTCTTTCCGCCGCACATCTACATCGCAGCATGTGTGGCGGCTTGGGGCCTGATAGCGTCTCTGCAAGCTGTGGCTTCATCGTTCGCATTTCTCTTTGTGTTAAGGATGCTTCTTGGTATCAGCGAGGCTGCATTTGGGCCTGGAGTCCCTTTCTATCTTTCCTTCTTCTACAAACGAGACGAGCTAGCTTTAAGAACGGGTCTCTTCATCTCCGCTGCTCCATTAGCAATTTCCTTCGCAGCAAGCCTAGCCTGGGTCATCACAAAGCTGTCAGAGCACATCGCCATTGCACCATGGCGCATGCTGTTCTTGGTCGAGGGATTCCCGAGCGTCGTCGTTGCCGTCTTTGCGTGGTACTACATACCCGATAGCCCTGGGACGGCTTTGTATTTGAACCAGCGCGAAAGACGTGTTGCAAGGTTGAGGCTGCGAAAAGAGAATGATCCTGCGGAGACGGCGAGCGTCAAGAAACGCTTGGAATGGAAAGAGATCTGGGCAACGCTCGTGGATCCAAAGAGTTACATGACAGCGGTACGTCAGTCGATCTTGCCGCAGGTGAAAGGGCTCATGAAACGATTAGGCGATGTTCTTCTGTTGCAATGTAGCATTCAGCTCTTTGCCCGTCTTCCTGCCGACCATCATTGAAGAGTAAGATTTATCTCTACCTTCTTTCCTAAACCATACAAAAGACTAATAGTGTATCAGGATGGGTCATTCCCCCGCAGCTTCTCAAGCATTAGCCGCACCTGTAAGTCCCATGTCATATCTCCTTCGTCTTTACTGAACCAGACATGCGTTTTAAGATGTGCTTTCTAAGATGTGCTTGTTAAGATCTGCCCTACGAGCAAACTAGTCTCGTTCCCATCCCTCTGTCATCCCAGAAGAAAGCTAATCCACCCTCTCCCAAGCCATACCTGATCGCCTTCATAGTCGTCCTCCTGACAAGCTACTTCTCGGACCGTCTCCGCAACCGCAGCCTCTTCGTCACCTTCCACGCCCTCCTCGCAACTCTCGGCTACGCCACCATGGCCATCGCCGGCTCCCGTGGCGAGAGCGTCAGCGTCTGGTGGCGCTATGCCGGGGTTTATCCCGCGGCCAGCGGCTTCTTCTCCGCCATCACCATCATCATCACCTGGACCATCAACAACCAGGACTCGGATTCGAAGAAAGGCACAGGGGTCGCGATGCTCAATATCATCGGGCAATTGGGCCCCCTTATTGGTACCCTTCTGTATCCGGAGAGTGATGGGCCGTATTATGTTAAGGGGATGGCGGTGTGCGCGGTGTTTATGGCGGCGGTGGCGGTGCTGAGTCTGGGCTTGAGGTTTATTCTGGTTGGTAAGAATAGGGGGACAGTGGCGGAGTATGCACCTGTGGGGGATGAGGATGAGGGCTTGGGGTGGGTGGAGCGAAAGAGCCGAGAGGGAAGGTTTATATTCATGCTCTGAATTTCAATACATATTCATTATTGGTGTTGGATATCATAGATTTGACGTTCATGCTGCGTGTATATCGTTGAATCTGGATATTATGATTTCGACGGCTATGCTGTATGTTTATCGTTGCCCGCTCCATGAAAATGCTTCGAAGTATGTCTTGTTCGTCTAGATCCCAGCTTCCTCCATGAGTCTCGTGACAACATTCTTTAACGCCGTACAAGCAGGACTATCCGGGAAGTTATCGAAGAAACTCTCTCCATAGTCGCAAGCCATGCCAATCCTTGGATCAAGAGGCACAGCTCCCAAGAAAGGAATCCCAGTCTCCTTCGCCAATCTTCTCGCCCCACCCGTTGTAGCCTTAAAGATCTGTGTTCTATGGGTGCAATTCGGACACACGAACCCAGACATGTTCTCCACAATACCAAGAACTCTGATGCCCGCTTTCCGGCAGAAATCAATTTCCTTCCTCACATCCAACAGACTGACTTCTTGCGGCGTCGTCACCACTACTGCCCCATCAACACCTGACTCCTTCAGGAAGGAGTTCACACTCAGATGCTCATCGCTTGTTCCAGGCGGCGTATCCACGATTAAGTAATCGAGCTCCCCCCACTCGACATCTTTCAAGAACTGCTTGATCAACCCATTCTTCTTTGGCCCTCTCCAGATCACGGCATCATCCCTATTAGGCAGCATGAACTGCACACTCATAACCCCCAGATTATCCGCCACCCACACCGGACTCCAGCCCGCATTGCTGACATGTATCGTCTCGGCCTCGACTCCCATCATCTTCGGTATGCTCGGCCCGCAGATATCGGTATCCATGATGCCCACCATATTATCCTCGTTTGAAGCAAAGGCGTGAGCGAGCATGGCTGTGAACGTAGACTTTCCTACGCCGCCTTTTCCGCTGAGGACGAGTATCTTGTGTTTGATACCTGCAAGACGGGCGGTGATGAGAGGGAGGTCGGGGTCAGGGCCCTTGGGCGTGGTGGCGCATATTGACTGGTTTGGGCAGCCGGCGCAGGCGTCGCCTTTGCCGGCGAGTTGCGATTCGGGTCCGGGACAATGTTCTGAAGGATGTGTCAGGTACCGAATGAGCTGTGGGGGGGATTGAAGACGGACCTGGCTCCGGCGCAACGAGGTTGGGTGCGTTCTTCAGGGGAGCCGAGAGGTCGACTTGTATAGGCTCTTCCAGCGAAGGCGCCATGTTGGTGACCGCCGACAGCGAAAGATACGAGTGTCAGTCAGGCGTCAGTATAGTATCGAGATGCATCTTTTTTGGTAAGCAAGTGATAGAGAAGGTAGTGGAGTGGGCGTAGTGGCACGATAGGCTTGTACGTGGGGCTTGATTTCTAAGGTGCCACATCTGCATGTGGCGCCTAGAGCGCCTTCAAGGATTTAATACATTCTTGACACCTCATTGCGTAACGGCTCGCGCACTAAGTGCTCCGACATCGTTGACCCTACGCGATAGTTGCAGGTTGACACTCGACAGTATTGCCATGGCTAGCCATGTATTGGCCAAGACCGCAGACGTCACTGAGGCCTGCTTCCGAGGAGAACACCACCCCCACGCGTTCAGCGAACTATGTCAATCCATTATAACATCCCCAAAACTGCGCCTGCAGAGCAATTCAATTCGTTCAAACACCGCACGGACTGCCCCGCCCGACATTGGCTTAGTATCTTCATGCTTGAAAGTTGCTGACCTCCGCCTCTCCTACCCGAGAGATCACAGTCTTCGGCCTGAGGACAGAGTCCAGTGAGGCTTCTGTTGAAAATACCAGAACAGTCTCTGTCGTTGGTTTTGAACATCGCCGTCAAGCTGGCGTCACTCGGCTTCCAGTCTTTGACTTACGAGCAGAATTATGGCTTCAGAGGGGGGAGGTGTGCGAAACAGAAAACCGTCGGAGCAACCTCCGTGCGTTGAAGCAGCAGACAATACCTTACAAGGCGATCATGCATCGAAGGACAAGAAGACAATTGGAAGGACACCAGATGGGACTGGTAAATCTGCATGTGACGACAATCAACGAACGACACACTCGCTGATTCGCATGCGTAGTCTTCACTGTACCACAAACTCATGATATGGTATCCCAGCTGCTCTCTCCCAGCCAACCCAAGAATCTCTCCGATCTGGTTGTCCTGGCTGTCCTAGGGATCCACATAATGAGTCTCTACCTACTACCACCTCCGCTTCGCAGCTCGGTCTTTGCTGTCGTCTTCCTCTTCTGGCGAGCCTGCTACAACATTGGCATTGGGTATCTACTTCACATCCAATCGAAACATATACGTTTGGTCCGATGGGCAAAGAAGACGAGAATCTTCGAAAACCCCATGGAAGGCAAGAACAAGAATGTTTGGCTGTACAACACCATGAAACGGGAACTCGAGACAAAGATACCGCACGATTACAATTTTGAGGACGCCCCTGTTGAATACAATACATGGCTGGTCTTTCGCAGAGTTGTCGACCTGATCCTCATGTGTGATTTCGTTTCATACTGCTTGTTCGCCATTGCCTCCGGTTCCAGGCCCGTGAATGAGAGCATGATGCTGACCGCTGCACGGTGGCTCGTTGGTCTTGGGCTATTCGGCTTCAATCTCTGGGTCAAGCTTGATGCCCATCGCGTTGTAAAGGATTTTGCTTGGTACTGGGGAGACTTCTTCTATCTCATTGACCAAGAGCTTACATTTGATGGTGTCTTCGAAATGGCTCCCCACCCCATGTATTCAGTGGGTTACGCTGGCTACTATGGTATGTCATTGATGGCAGCAAGCTACAAAGTCCTGTTCGTCTCCATCATTGCACATGCTGCTCAGTTTGCTTTCTTAATCTGGGTCGAGAATCCGCACATTGAGAAGACTTACAATCCGCCACCGACAAGAAAGCAAATGCAGGAGTCTGAAAGTGATTACCCGGAGTCCGACGATTCTCATGAAAACCCCGAGAACTTCGCCTGTGGACCGACTCCACTGGCTTCGACGACTCAGCCATCTCCGGTACACCCCCTGGTTGGCCTGAGAAACATCGACCTACACCGAGTAACCGATACCTCCGTCATTCTCCTGCAGCTGTACATATATGCGTTCATGTTTCTCACTCCTTCAACTCCTTTATTCAAAACATTGTTTGTTCTTAATGCGGTTGCATGGCGTTGTTGGTATTCATTAGGCGTTGGCTTCGTCCTCAATCGTCAATCGAAGAAGAAAAGATGGACTCGTCACTTTCTCAAGTTTGGCGAAAGCACCGAAGAAGCATGGCGGCAATGGAAAGGAATGTACTACATGAGCACGGTTATGTGCTACACAAGCTTCGCTGCCGCGTCTTGGAAGATGTACTCAGCGCCCGCAGACTGGAGCTCGGGGCTTGTGCTATTCAAGCATGTTACTGGAGCTAGTCTGATAGCTTTGCAGATGTGGACTGCCATGAGCATCTATCAATCATTGGGCGAGTTTGGCTGGTTCTTTGGCGACTTCTTCTTCGATCACTCGCCCAAGTTGACTTACAGTGGGATATACCGCTTTCTAAACAATCCAGAGAGGGTCATTGGCTTGGCGGGAGTATGGGGCGCTGCACTAATCACGAGCAGCGGAACTATCACTGCTTTGGCATTCATGAGCCATGCGCTTGCGCTACTTTTCATCCAGTTCGTTGAGCGTCCTCATATGCAGAAGCTCTATGGGCAAAGCTTGAGACAGGAATCCGGTGTCTCGAAGAACTTCCGCCGATCGCTCCCACAACCTCTTTGTCAATTGCGAGGTAACGTTGACAAGGTCCTAACCGAGACACTAGATTCACTCGAGGACTATGTCGATGCCGCGCGGCCAAAAATCGCCGCCGGCATGAGCGTGTTCGTAAAAGACTCTACCGCGCTGTTTAAACATCCCGCCCGTATCAGCATTACAAGGCTCGCTCCAGACCTCGCGGGCTATGATCCGAAGGACTACTCCCTCGAGATTCTGAACGCTTCGTCAGCCGCATCCTCGCACCAAACGAGCGAATTCAGAACCCTTGTTTTTGACTACGGCGCCCCTATCAAGATCCGCTGGACAGCACCACTCAACCACAGCAAGAATGACTGGGTCGGCCTGTACATGGTCGCTGATAACGCATCCCGTGAGATCACCAGGATCAGCTCCCAAGGTCGCTGGGTTGCCACCAACAAAGATCAGTACGACTCTATCATCTCCGACAAAGGCATTCTCGTCAGCAACGTCCGCGTCTCAGGGACGAAGCGCAAAGACGGGGAATCCAAGGATTTCTTGTCTGGTGAGATGGAGTTCAGTGACAGCAAGCTTTGGTGGACGACCGGTGTCTTTGAGTTTCGATACCATCACCATGGAAAGCACAACGTCATGGCCATCTCGCTTCCATTCGAGGTCCGTATTGATAAATTCGATGAGGATGATGTTGAGGTGGATGAGAATGGGCTGGCGAGGGCCGCGGTACAGAAGGCGGTGCTACGGCTCGTGAGGGATTGCTTTGATCGAGATCCGGATATTGCCCCGAAGTGCGTACTTCCGTCGTTGATATAGTGGATTTGGAAGCTGATACATCAAATAGTACTGTCGACGACGCATTCGGCGGCTTGATCGAACGGGAGGGCAAATACGCCAAACGCGTGGTCTACGCTGTTCACCGAATGTAAGCGTTTCTTCATCCTCTTCACTCTCATATCCTCCCCTTTGTTCGAAAGAGCATTATAGGCTTAGCGGATGACAGGTTCGGCATCGAGTTCGCTCCGGAAGTCGTGCAAGCGGACGGTAATGTACGCAACATAGCATGGCGAATATGCAACGCTAAAAAAGTTCTGGTAAGTTTCACCTCAAGCTCTCCCACTCATTATAAGCATGTACATAAGGTAGACTGACGCTGAGACCAGGCGCCCTATATGTCACTTTCTGAAGGGAAGAATACCCCGTCGCAGCCGAAGTATTGAGGCCAAAAAGTGGGTTAACAAGGCGTTGAATGCGGGTGTACTTATGATGAGATGAACGACGTACATATTGATGAATTTTGTGTTGTTCATACCAGCCGTGCTGCTTGCGAGGTTCTGCACAAACAGTCCGCGTCCTATGTGGTGCACTCTTAGGGGCATATGGGTGTAGATGACAGGAGATTTTGTTCTACTCATCGGAGCTCCCCGTGACTGAGAAGATCAAGGACTTTGACGGTTTGCCGTTTTAGCTCAGGGGTTTTACTGGCTGTAGAGTCCACTACCATTACGTCGAGACGTTCTTCTAAGTGTTCTAGGTACACCATTCTCTACCAGCATTTTGTTCAACTCTTAAGGTATGCTCATCTTAGCCCTAATCTAAGCCTAAGGTCTGATGCCAAGACTCCCGTCCCTTGCCAAAGAGGATCGGCGGACGCTCGAAGTTTTGCGCAGGTTTCATGACCATGCCCTGCAATAGTATCGCGTGTCTTGGTATGGTCATTGCTCTGCGCGAAATGGTGCTTGTACCGATGCATATTTCACTATAATAACGTTGTTTAGAGAGAGGCATGATCCAGTACAAAAAAAATATTGAGATCCTCTGTGTTTGCTCCGAGCATCGTCCGATCTTTCAATACTTTGTCTGGACCCAAAGCGTCGTATCATCGCAGACCAATACCTTGATAGAGGAGGTAGGGCTTTGACCAGATGGTGCACCAGGTAGGCGTCATGTATCACCTTGACGGATTTCCTAGGTCGCGATTTCTTCTTGGTTGGAGTTGTGTAGTCTACCCATGAAGGCTGCGTCGTATTGCTCCTGTTGTCACAGTCTTCTTGTTTGAGGGGGGTGAGGAGTTGTTTGCGGTATGAGGGGTGCTGAATGGTGTTTGTGCAGATGCCATAGCATCCGGTCTTGACAAGTGTTACTTTCGATCAATATCGGTTTTCTCTGGGATAGGAGCAGACTTGCTGGGGAGAGAATAGTCCACCACCGCTCCGGATGAATCATTGGTCTTGCGCGAACAGTGCTGCATCAAGAATGACCGGGAATGCATGCAGCAGCGATGCGTCAGCAGCCTATCGGAGGTCGAGATCAGCAGCAAACACCCTCAGGTTTCTGGCACCGGCCCTGCTGGTGTCGGCATACAAGGTGATTGTCTGGTCTGCTCTTCGATAAGATAGAATGCTATTGCTCCAGCATCAAGTCAATAAGGCTTACTGTCGCGTCAGAACAGGCAAACTTTGAAGTTTGTCCAAAGATCATGATTAGTAAATGCGAGTCGTTATCGCGTTGGTCCTTTTGGTGATATATGCGTCAGCACATACGGTTACCAGCATGGTCATTAGCCATGGCTAAAGAAAATGGTGTGTTCCACTGCATCCCAACATCCTATCAGCAGCAGCAATTGCTTTATACCCTGGACGTAGGGAGAATGTCGAGGCGAATGGATATGTTCCCAAGTCACAAGGCTTTGCCCCCTCTTCAACGGCCGTCTCATCTTCATTATTGTGCCTTTCTCAACCGACTAGAACATGAAACAAGTCCTAGGACTTCAATGAAGCTACCATCATGGCGGCAGCATCTCCACTACCTCCCCGGGCCGATGTGAAAGCCTGGCATTCGGCCATTCACAAGTATGAGCTGGAGTATGGATCCGAAATTTTCGACAAAATCAAGCAAAACAAAACCACCAGACCAGAGCATTTGCTGGACTTTGTCCACGAGAGGCGGAAAAAAGAGTCCAGGAGCAAGTTCAGCACGCTCATGAGTAATATCAGCACGCTTGGACAACGATTTGAAAGATTCCATGCGGCGTTGGATGTCCTAGCTCAAGGAATACCATTCGGATGTATACTATGGGGTTCGATTAGAGTAGTCCTTGAGGTTCGTGATCTACCGTGCTTTATATCCCTTCCGTTGATTTTGAACCCATCATTTGCCTTGTTGAGGGGCGCAGGCACTGCAATTTGAGATGGATGCATGCCTGTGATGGCAAGGCTGTGCTGTGCTTGTTTGGTGATGTCATTTGCCATTGCTGTCCCAGTGGTGAACTATCTATGGCCACCTCGTGCACATACATGGAACAAGGACTGACTGTGACGCACCCTAGATTGTTGGAGGCTATGCCAAAGCGTTTGAACGGCTGCTCAAGGCCCTGGAAATGACGGGCAAGCGCCTTCCTGTCATTGAACTCTACTCAGAAGCATATAGCGACTCGCCTCTCTTCCAGGGATGTCTCATCGACTACTACATATCTATGATCGGATTCTGGAGCAAAGCTGTCAAGTTCTATGAACGCAAAAGGTGTTTCGCTTTTTGGAGGTCGATATGGTCGAGCTACCAGATTGATTTCAATGATCTCGACGAGAACATGAAAGGAAACTATAGCCATATCGAACAGTGTACCAAGGCTCTTCATGAGTTGGAGACAAAGACGCAATACGAAGGGATTCAAGGTATGGCGTCTTCTGTATTCAACAAGTTTTCTGATGAGGAGCAGCTCTTACTCGCCGCGCCGACGACGACAAGCTTAGGCGTGTCATCAAATGGCTTACGCCTCATGGTTACGATATCGACTACTTCGAACAAGACTTAGCAAGAGAACGCAACAAACGTCATCGCACGTCTTGTAAATGGATACTGGTCACTCGAGAGTTCAAGACTTGGGACTCTTGCTCTGCGGAATCCCCTGAGAGTCTCCTTTGGATAACGGCTGTACCTGGTGCGGGAAAAACAATACTCAGCACTTTTCTGATTGATCATTTACGCTCTGTCTCTTCAGGGGGAACTACACCAGTGCTCTTCATAATGTTTCAAGCCGAGGATGTCGCAAAATCTACACCTCTGTCTGCTGCCCGTACTCTGACCTACCAACTACTTGACGGGCTCAATCCAAATAATGCCGCCTTGGTCGAGGCACTCGCTCAACGCAGCAGCAGGAGTGGCAGCTCTGAAGCGAGGGATTTCCGGTCTCTGTGGGAACTGTTCTGTGAAAACGTTTGCAAATTGCAGACAGCTATCATAGTGGTGGATGCCATTGATGAATGTCAAGACGGGCCCGTTTTCATTGATAGTATTCTCAAGCTCTCGAAAGCTCCTCATATCAAGGTTTTTATCACGGGTAGGCGAGAAGCGAACCTGTTGTCACACTTGGAGAATCATCAATCGCTCAACTTCGGAGTGAGAGAAAACCATCAAGACATATTTCATTTTTTGAGCACCGAAATCTCGAACAGTCGGAAGCTATCAGACCCGGTCTTGTCCAAGCATTTCCTCGAACGTTTCAAGATGTCCTTGTGTGATTACTTGCTGCAACGTGCGAACGGGCTGTTTATATGGGCTTCACTAGTGTTAAAAGAATTGGAGTCTCAGATAACGGTTGAGGACATCTTGCGAACTGTGGATGAGCTCCCCCAAGAATTGGTGGACATCTATAACCTCATCCTGCGAAACATACCAGCCCCTGAAAGAAAACTCTGTACTTCGATATTACGATGGCTAGCATGTGCTGTTAGACCCCTGTCTGTTGCGGAGCTGTGGGAAGTACTGAGTATCGAGATGGCTGGCGGATATGAGGACTTCCTCGTTTCTGAGCGTGAGATTGAAATTTCTTGTGGCTCGCTCGTTGTTATGGAGAATGGTTTCATGCACTTAGTCCATCATTCACTGGCTGGATTTTTATGCAACCCTTCTCGAGAGCCACAGTCGAGTTCCCCTCCGTTGGGATTTACGATCGATGTCTCCAACGCTAATCTCACAATGTTGACTAGCTGTCTTACTTACATAGACGCTTCGGTCACTGACCTCAATGTAGAACCAAAGACACAGCGAGAGAGACCCTGCAGCGACTACCTGAAAGGGTGCTACAGCTTTCTCGAATATGCCGTTTATAATTGGGCTCATCATCTCCAAAACATAGAAACACTTGGCGATGCGAACATTGACTCAAGAATTTTGTGGGGTGATAGATGGCTCTACTGGATCGAATTTTGGTTTGCTCTTGGGGCCCAAGATCTCTGGAGCCTTGAACGGTACGTTGAGGCGCTATCGAATCGGTGCCAGAGCTGGGACTCGGTTGGCCCTAATGGTCGTGCTTCGCTGAGGTCGACTTTTAACTGGACGCAACACGCTGCTCGGCTGCTCGAGCTATATGGGCAAGCGCTGCAAGAGGACCCCTCGTCAATTCACTTCATTGACACAGACCTTGGCGGCCAAAGACTATCTACCACGGCTTCTTGCAAAGCAGGTTCAGCCTCGACTCCCAGCCCTCGTACCCGACATATTCGTCTACGTTCCACCTCATTCAGCGAAGAACTTCTCGGCGGAAGACTGAATGGGAGTTTGTCGCGAAGCAGATTGGAGCTACCACGCTATGGGCATCGCCTCCTTGGACTGTTCTACGCTGATGTATCTCGTGGGGTAATCTTTATGGCCAGCTACGAGACGGTGGTCCCAGAGCTTTTGTGCCAGGATATGCAGACTGGGAGGACCATGAGGCCGATGAGGCAGGGACGAACATCAATAACAGGTACGAGGTACTCTTATGAGGGTTTTAGTATCAGCAAAGGACGTAAATATATTGCCACGCTTCACCGAAGCTACCTAGACGAAACCTACTATCCAAGACACAGATACCAGCTCACCGTATGGGACATTCCAGAGCGGTTAGCTCTTTGTGGTCCCCAACAGGACGAATGGTGCTCTATTGCAGTTTCGATGTCTTTCGAAAGCAGATTTCTTGGCCAATGTTCGCAACCTCTGGCATTCGATGATGAAGATACGCTTTACTGTCTGTCTGGTCGCATAGATATAAGATCTGCTATCCTCGGCAACTCTACTTTCGACGAGAGTATTCTCCAACGAAGCGATTTTGGAAAACTACAGGATCTTAGAGGACTTGGTTATAGCGCTGACTGTCAATCCCTGGTCGTCTATCATGGCTTTAACAAGTGGCTGGCAAGGCTGAATATAAACGATATGTCTACAATCTCATTGAAAACATTCTCGGCCTCAAATGCGATGGTCTATTCTATCAGTTATAGAGGTCGTTACGTGGTATGGCAAGACACTATGGCCAGCAGACACTACTGCGTTCACGATTTTTCCACGCAATTATCAAGATCGTTGCCAGGATCTCAGCAGATTGCGTTTCCAGCTAACCTTAACCTTGTCTTCTCTCGCGATGAGGAGTGTTTGCTCGGCATCATGGCGTCCTCCCCTGCTTCTGGTACAAGCTATTTCTATGTTGCCATCTGGCGATCGATCTCGTCAGACATGTATCAAGTGTGTTCGCCAGGGATACCAGCAATTGTCGGCATCAGTTTTAGTACATTAAGGGAGCCAGCGTACCTCGCGACGAAAGACAGATGGCTAGAGTTCGATCCTTTGGATCTCGATTCGCTCAAAGTCGAAAACGAACAGCAAGGTGCCAAAGGTTCAAGTGTAATAAGTCAGGTTTCTTCTGATGGCACTTCTCTAATCTTGCTGTCTAGAATATCAGATACGCTGTAAGCTGACGTGGACGTTCCTGTCCAGGAGCGCTACCGTAATCGTTTCTCCTTGAAATGTAAGGGGCTAATATTGCCATTGCATAGGAGTCAAGTGGAACTCTATCATCTACCAGATGAGCTTCCCTACAACACGATCAGTCTTGAGCTTCCACTACCAAGTACCCTGCCAGATCCTCGAGTCTATTTTAGCCGAGACTTGAGATTTATTCTTGTCAATGACACGGTGCATGGCCCAATTGGCAGCCCAGATAGTACGAAGTCCATGACCTTGCCGGTACAGATAGCAGACTTGGTCACCGATCCGAGCAGTCAACAACGTCCGACGAGTCTACGCTTGACCATGTTGCCCGAGTTTAGCGCCGACTGCGAGTACGTGGTCTTTACAGATTCCGGAAGGCTGCAAACGTCTGAGCCGCCACGACTCGAAGTATATCATCTGAGAACCGGAGACTGCGTTGCTTCCCAAGTCACCCTGCCAGAGGAACTTAGGCTTGATTTGCTTGCCCATGCGAACTTTGTCATGCATCCAAACTTGCCCATGTTGGGTGTCATATCCTGGGCTGTTTTACCAAGCAAAGCCGGATTACACGTGACTCTAGCATGCCATGTCCTTGAGCTTGGCTGTTCGCCGAACTGTATATATGTCGATCGTGTCACGAAGAGATTAGAAGGTAAGCTGACTTCATGAGCTACATCCTGGAGCAACCAACAATCGCAAGCCGTCAAAGCGTGGACTGACCATTGCGTTCTTAGGTTGTGTGCAACTCCAGAACGAAGTCGACCGAATTTGTACGGCTTGCTGGTCGGACTGCGGCACTTTTCTCTCAATCAGAAATCATCTCGGATTTCTAGTATATCCACCCTGGCGCTTGTCCCCCAAATGTCTGGGACATATCGCTGTGCAGCATTCGCTAAGGACACTCTACCCAGGACGGGTCCTCCACGTTACGAGCTTGGGCGCTGAAGCACTGTTCTTACGTGCTCACAACAGGGATGGACGCTTCTTTCTGGAAGTTGGCAATACAGAAACGCGCACAAGAAAGATATTGTTCGAGCAGGTGTTGCCATCTTATCTAGTTGACGTAAACCCGATCGTGGTCTTTGGCAATGTGGAGCGCCCGCAAATCTATTTAGTGTTTCTTTGCGGTGATCGTGGGCCGGAAGTGATGGTGATACCCAGCACTTGGACACAGTTAGTTGAAAAATGCATAGAAAAGGCATCGAGACATCTTCTAAAGGGCTCTAATGAGAAGATAGAGAGCCTTGGACAACTACTCGATTTGGAGAAGCAGTGGGTAAGGGAACATAGACTTCTGTTATCTTAGCTAATGCCTATCGAATGTAATCCGCTATGTGCATGCCGTGCTCGCCAAAATGCATGATGCTAGCCACCAACGCCCTGCTTAAAGATGTGCACGCTAACTGGACCCAACCGCAAACCTCGCCCAATCGAGCTTTCAATGCCATGTTATGGGCAAGGTACTCATCGCTGATTACGGCGCCGGCGTTGACGTTCCTCCTGTTCCTGTCTTAGACGACGCTCCTCCACACACGTAGGGCATGTTCCGCAACGCGCAGGATAGAAATGCGCCTCGTTGTCCCCTGGACAGGGAGTACATCTGTGCCTCTGGTAGAATGGACATCCGTCTCTCCACACGCTATGTGTCTCTCTGCCACACCCATAGTGCTTATAGACGTGGTCACACATCACGATTTGTGTGGCCGTCTAGAGACGTTGTGAGATTCTTGAACACCGTCTCTTGTCAGCAACCTGTTTATCTAGGCAAGACGTTCCGCTGCCGATGTGTCAACACGTCTAATCACCGACTGGACCTCCCTGAAGTTGGGTATTTTGTACGTTCACCACGTCGAAAAGCTCGCTATGAATTATGTCCGGTAATGCCAGAACGAGCTGTAGACGATCTAGAAATGAGCAAGCAAGCAGTCCTTGAGAGACTGCTTGAGGTTGGGGACGAGCTGTAGATGGCCACTCAGGGGTTCGAGCAGACGTGCCGGTTCGGTGTGTACGCAGAACGTCAGCATCGAAAGACTGCTTGCCGCTTTGTGGGAAGATCGTTGCTGGTGAACCGTATACGTAGACGCGGCGAAGCGTCTATTGAAGTTGCCCGATGCGGCGGGATCGCGTAAAGGGAAACGGAGACGAGGAGGGATAGGGGGTAGGCTGAGCGGTTAGAAGGGTGCGGAGAAGGGGGAGGACGAGGGCCGAGGAGGTAAACCAGGGACGTTACTACCGTATGTAGTAGCTCAGGGACGTAGCTTTGGAATGATATCGATAGTCTGTAGCTGACTTCGATGGTACGTAGAATATGTATGGGAAGCGAGGGAGGTAAGGAGCCATGGCGAGCGAGAAATATACTTAGGGATCGAGTCATTGCCAAGGTCGATCTCAAGAGTGACTGGTGAGAGAGCAGTGAAGTCATTTGCGGGACAAAGAAACGCTTCACTGACCCATCGCGTGATGACCATATGCTACGAAGTGACCGTGAAGCGGAAACAGGGGCGCTGGAAACAGTCTTTGGAGAATGCACTCGGAGTAAGATAGCTTGAGGAAAGACTCATACTTGAGGTCAAACTGACGGCTGTCACCGAAACGGCACAGTCTTCAGAGAAGTCAATACCGTAACGCCACCTTCAGCTTCATAATTCATGGCTCTGTGCTGCATTAAACCTCGTGAACCTGCTGGAAGACATGGAATAGAGGGTTGATACCTTGGCACAGTGTAGCAGGACCCTATCATAACGAAACACTCTGAGGCAGTCGACTGGAATCTGCTCGGCAGCATGAGAAATATGTTGCCCAGTGTGACATTGCGTGGGGTATGCAGCAACCGTGATGAGTGACGGCTGGATTCACTGTGCGTTGAGGTTGCTGCCGCCATGACAGGCTTAGAGCGCAATTTTGTTATACGCCCCTGGACCGCTCGCTATACATACCAATAATAAGCGGAAGGCATCTTACTTCATATGGAGTACTTTGAGAAGGTAGCGGATAGCAGGAGGGGTAGAAGAGAATACACGCTGTGTTCAGCCACATACTCTATATGGAGCTCACAACTGCACAACTCTAGCGAACCCATCCGAGTAGCCTCGCGGCCGTTTCCGTAGACTGCTTGGAGTCTCCATACGACCTGCGTGGAGCCACTCGAACATACTTCCTCTCAATCGTAGTTTGGTCAACGCTTATACGAAAGTTTCATGAGCGTCAGCCACTGGTGGGATCGATCACGAGCAAAGCGGCCTGAGCTGACTGGCTTGTTAGACTCTGGAGAGGCGCAGATCAGTCTGGACACCGCAGGCAGAAAACCGCTCCATGGACAGGCTGCACCTATGGCGGTTTGTGATCTTTACCCGAAAAGCCTGACTAAGCTCGACCCGGTACTGTTGACCCGTCCGTGCTTCCGGTTGAAATCAAGTTATGCACTGCTGTCAGGCGGATGGCTGCATCTTTACCCCTGCTCTGATGCGACAGGCAGAGTCTCACATCGGCCAACTTGAAAGCTTTGAGAGCGAGCTTATGGCTGTGCAGCCTTGGAAAGCAAAACAACCTCAACAGCAGCGACAAAACTTCGCTCAGCTTGACAGTCAAAAAAACTGGCTACACGCCTGCCAGCCCTATTCCCTTGCTGGGAAGGTTCTCGCAACCAGCAGCGACGGTGGCACGGCTAAGATTGCTAGCGTTCAAGCAAGGAGTACGCAAAGCGGGACTGAATCTCGAGGCACTCAAGGAAAATCTTGCGGTATGTCTTTGTTGACTTCATCATCGACTCTAGATTCCCTACGACCGCATACGGCGTGCTCAGGCCCAAGAACGGTGCAAGATAACGCATTGACTGAATGGACTGGGGGCCGAAGCGGAGAAGGGGGAAGACAAGGACGTTGAAGATGACGGAGCAGAGGGAGCTGGACAATCGGATGGTAGGTACGGGAAGTTGAAGAAGAGGAAGAGACTACTAGCGGTACAGCCAGAGACAGAGGGGGCTGGACTATCCGACCTTAAGCGCAGGAAATTGAGGAAGGAGGAAAAAAGACTGCAGGAGGACGAGGCAGCGGCACTGACAGAGGGTGCAGAGCAAGAAGACGCACCAAGGAACCCAAGGCCGCGAAAAAGGGCAAAGACGATGGCGGGTCGTGGAAATGGTGACCTTGAGGGTGCAGGTACCGAGATAATCGACGTGGGGACTACGAAGGATAGCTTTTGAGATTGCTGCAAAAATAATCTCTTTATATGCTTTGACACCGTTTTGGCCTCGATGTAGTACAATGTTATGGCAGGATGCGAGTGTTCTTACCAGTCAAATGTACTGGCCGATTTACAGGTAGTCCCAGTCGGCTCAGACTCAATCGTTGGTTTACTTGTTACTTCGTAGCTATTTATAGGATCTGCACCTTGGCAACAAGTGAACACCACGTCCTTCGAGATAAGATAAGCGGGCTGGACTAGGTTTCGACAAGAGATTGGTAACCGTGGGTGCCCCACTAAAAATCGGCAAGCACTCCTTAGTGGGCCGCATCTCAAACGCCAGTGCACTGTTACGAGCCTAGCGGGCTCCAACAGGTATATGAAGTACGCAGTACGAGTAGCACAAAGTACGGCTACTTGCATTGCTCTTGCGTCTCCATCAGGGAGCAACAGGAGCTTGCTCCCAGCGCTCCTTGGAGGAGCAACAAGAGCAAAGGTACTAGTGTCCCATTGCTCTACGAGAGAGCAAGAGGAGCACGATGAATCTCCTTTAGTATATAGAGATCCAAACACGACTCCCTTATGGATCGTGTTCAACTCATCTTAAGTCTTGACTTATTGTTACGACTAACCCAAGCTGCAAACCCCTTGTTACCAAGTGATTGCCTGCATTGCCTAAAGACGCCTACAAACCTCTCCAATAGCACAAACCCTCTTTGATACCTTCGAAGGAAGTACTAGCGTAACACTTTGAACACCCTAAGGATGTCTGTATCAGGTCAACGCGCCCCTACCTCGAGCACTAGCTCAACAGCACCACGTCGACCCTCTAATGGAGAAGACGACAAGGTCAAGATCAACAAACCCGACGTCTACCATGAAGACCAAATCGGCCTGAAGGACTGGCTTATGCAGGTGGATATTTATTTCACCTTCTATTCTGTTTTAACGAACAAGAAGACGATTTTCGCATCCACATTTCTTAGAGGAAGAGCCTAGCATTGGCTCAAGCCAAACTTACGCAAATATTTGAAGAATTATGACGAAAATCCTCGTGTGATGTTCACGAACTTCGACAACTTCAAGAGAGAGCTTCGAAGAATCTTTGAAACATTCAACGAGAAACAAATCGCAAAAAGAGTAATTTAGCACTTAACTCAACGAATCTTTGCAACAAAGTACGCAACAAGGTTCCAAAAGTATGTCAATCTTATCAAGTGAGACGATGTCGCACTTATGACAATGTTTCGACGAGACCTCAAGAACAACCTTAAGGACGAAATTATGCGCGATGGCAAATTCATTAGCGATATGTTCGACCTCATCGAAGTAGTCATCGATCTCGACGACAAGTTGTATAAAAGAGCTATGAAAAAAAGATACGATCAATCTCGAGAAAGGGCAAGAACCTTCTTTGAATCTACGATCGAATATCACTCGAGAGAATCTCGTTCTAATTAGAAGTACAATAATTCAAACTATCGTAGATCTGCACCTATGAAACTGGACTTCATCTAGCAACGTAAAGAGAAAAACTCTAGAAGAAAGCAAGGTAACAAATCTTAGAAAACGTGCTATTCATGTGGCAAATTGAATCACTTCGCAAGAGATTGTCGA
>JAABUQ010001810.1_pt1 | contig 44220 bp, 45 predicted proteins | sample 5560001 | NCBI WGS metagenome assembly JAABUQ01 (sample SAMN10711888, study PRJNA513371) | rock metagenome | isolation source: Antarctica rocks | place: Antarctica: Victoria Land, Finger Mt nord | collected 2015-12-18 | reverse complement strand
TCGGCAGGGTCTGTAATTTGGCCAGCCTGAGGCTTCGGTGCCATCACGGCTCCGGCGAACTGTTCGAGGCAATCTGTTCAACCACAAGGTTGCGGCCCGAGCGCGGGCGTGTACCTGGGATGCCGGGAAGCCCAGGCATGAGGAATTTGCCGTGCAGACAATGACCTTAGCCGTAGGCAAAGGAACGACAAACCTCGCAACTGATGCAGTTACGGGAGAACGCGTAGTGTCTGTCACTCGCCGTGAAATTTTTGCCCTGGTTTCAATTGGAGCTGCAGCGGCTGCGAATACGGCACAGGCCTGCACTCCCGGTCCGCCACCGCCACCCGGTATGAGTGCGGATGCACTCCGGGAGTTGCAACGGATCGACACTGAATTTCCGAAAACACCAGACGCCAAGACGCTCGTCGAGGCGGTCTTTCGCGCACTCGCGGCACGCGACCGGGCTCAATTCGCCGCGCTATTCAGCCCTACCGCCTATCTGACTAACAATGGGCGCAGCGATATTCCCTTAATGACGTGGTTCGATCGAACTCTCGCGCCTCGCGCCCTGATTGGGACACCAAATCCGCCGTTGCTCGAAGACGTATTCTTCTGGGGTTCTTTAAGTGCGAAGGTCATCGAAGACGGGGGATCGATGTGCGGTCCGGGAACTGACTATCGAATTTACCGGTTCACCTTCGTAAACGTGAATTGGCTCCACGGAATGGGCCATCAGTTTTATAAGGTCAGTCGCCTCGAAATCCTATGAACGCCGTGGTCTTCTCTCGCCGCGTGGCATCCTTTTTTTGCTGTCTCGGCCTTCTCGGCCTAAGCAGCTGTTTCTACAATTCGGAACGGAAATGGGTGAAGGGGTACGCTCCCGGTATTGATTCTCCAGAGCTGGAGAGGCCGTTTCGCCCGGCACTAACAACGTGCGTCGCCGAGAACGATCCCGCTCAGCTCGAAGAGGTGCGGCGTGGTGGCGAGTACCGGCTTTCGGGTTGGTTTCTTAATCAGGACCATCTGGCCGCCGTTCAGCGGTGTATGCGGAAAAGCGGGTGGATCGCGATGCCAACGACACCTTGCCGCTGCGGCTAGCCAACCCCAGAGGAGAGGGCATGTCTCAACCCAACCAGCCTCCGAAAAGCCCGGCGCGGTTCAGACCTTTATTCGCCGCGGTGCTGTTGATCGTAGCATCGCGTCCCGCCGTTGCCGCCGACCCGAGCGCCAACGTTCTGACCCGGCTCTTCATCGATGTTTGTGTGCCCAATATCGGCAAGCCCGACCAGGTTCGACAATGGGCCGAACAGCATCACCTGGAGCCGGTGAGGAGTCCGGAGGCGCTGAAACTATTTGTAGGGCCAGGCGACAAAGGAGCCGCGTGGGCTGTTCCGGCGGCCGAGGGAAGCTTTGCGCTTTCCTTGCGCGGAACCACGCAGGCTTGCGCTATATGGGCGAGAACAGCCAATCCAAGCGACGTCGAGACATATTTTAAAAGGATCATTGAAGGCGTAAAGCGGCCCGGACTGGTAGTAAGGATTGATCAGGACAAGACTGTATCAACTCCTTTAGGTCAGGCCCGTGCGCTTGTGTACAACGTAACAGCGCCCAATGCCCGGACCAGCCTCGAATTCACCATGCTAACGGCAGAGCAACCTGGCGGGCCATTCCAGGCCTCGGTACAGGCGGCGGTTGCCGGACCCCATTAGAGTGAGCGAATTCGTTCTCACAAGGCCTCTGTTCTCTAATTGCGGGCAAGTGAGATTCCCGGAGGGCTACGCTTAAGCGGTTCGACGTTCCTGCCGGTCTCACGGTTCTCTTCGAGGTCGGCCATTGAGGCTGCCTCATCATGCTGTCAGACGTCGCGGGTCCCAAGGTGCATTTCGGGGTTTTACCCCAACAGAGGCCACGGGATGGCGGCGGTATCATGGGGGAGGTGCGCCTGATCGAGCGCAACTTTGGCATATACACCGGGTAAAATCAAACAGCAGATCACGCAATTGCGTCACCAGCAATCTTTGCAACAGAGCCCTTAGCTTACTGTTTGTAGCACCCTTATGATCACGTAGGGCTGCATAATGGCATCAGTGAAGGAATAGCGGTGGCAAGGCGATAGTAGCGGCAGCTTAGGGGTCAGTCGAACGAGGGTGGCCGTCGCTCCAAGTGAGCGGCCAAGCCCGCGCGTGCGTGCGGCGTGATCGCATGTGCCGAGATCGCACGCGCTTCCTGGTCAAGTCGCTCGGCCAACGTCGTCGTGAAGCTGTGGTGGAGCAGATGGCGCGTGATCGCAATCGCGCCGGTGGCCCCCGCAGCGAGCGCGGTCGCGGTTGCGAGACCTTCCGAAGCAAGCGCGGCATCGTCGACTACGCGCGTGACAAGCCCCCACTCCGCTGCTCGCGCCGCCGCAAGGCGCATTCGCGTGAAAGACAATTCCTGCGCGCGCCGCAGACCGATGAGGCGCGGCAGCAGCCACGTCGCTCCGCCATCGGGCGTGAGACCGATCTCGCCATAAGCGAGCGTGAAGTGCGCCGAGGCGGCTGCGACCGCGACATCGCCCAGCATCGCGAGGCTCAGCCCCGCGCCTGCTGCGGGTCCGTTGATGGCGGTGACGAGCGGCTTGTCCATTTGCACCAGCTGTTCGGTTGCAGCGTGCATGTGCCCCGTCAGGCTATCGATGAACGCGGCAACGTCCGCGCCCGCAGCCGCGAAGGCGCTCACATCGCCGCCCGCGCAGAAGAAGCGGCCATTGCCGGTCAGCAGCACGCAGCGGACCGCGGGATCGCTCGCGCAGCGATCGACCGCCTGCGCGAACGCGCTTGCAAGCGGAAGATCGATGCTGTTCGCGGCCTGCGGGCGGTTGAGCGTGATCCGCGCGACCGCGCCATGGTGATCGACAAGCACCGGTTCCGCCGCGCTCATTCGTTATCCCATACCGCGAGCGCGTCGAGCGCCTCGACCTCGCCGCCGCGCGCGAGCAGTGGGTTGACTTCAAGCGATACCAGGTCCGGCCCGAGCGCGAGCGCGGCATCACCCACCGCGCGGATGGCGGCGGCGACCGCGTCCAGATCGGCGGCGGGCGCGCCGCGGTAGCCCGCGAGCAGCCGCGCGCCGCGCAGTTCGCCGAGCATGTCGCGGGCCTGCGCGTGGGTGATCGGAAGCAGGCGTAGGCTGGTGTCGGCGAGCGCCTCGATCCAGATGCCGCCCAGCCCCGCCGCGATCACCGGCCCCCAGGCCGAGCGCGCGGTGCCGACGAACAGCTCGATCCCGCCCGCGCGCATCGGCATGACGAGGCAACCCTCGATCCGCGCATCGGGGTAGGCCGCGCGAGCGGCGTTCATGATTTCCTCGAACGCGCGTTCGACCGCTTGCTCGCTATCGAGGTTCAGGCGCACGCCGCCGATATCGCTTTTGTGCTGAATGTCGGGCGAAGCGATCTTGAGGACGACTGGGCAGGCAAGCGCGCGCCACGCGGCGACCGCTCCGGCTGCGCTCGGGGCGCTCACCCGGGGGGGTGTATGCACGCCCTGCCTCTGTACATAGTCGAGCGCTTCACGCTCGGAAGTCGGCCGCGCCGTCACGGACGCGATGGACGCGGGCGCGGCTTCGGTTGCGCGCACGGCACCGCGTGACCAGCGCCCGGCGGCGGCGAATGCCCGGACCGCGAGATCGAGACCGCCGGTGACGGCCGGGATGCCCGCGTCCACCATCAACGCGCGAGGGCCCGCCCCGACCGGGCGCACCGACTGGTTGACGAGCAACCCCGGCGTGCGCGCCGCGCGCAGGCCCGCGCCGATGCGCGCCAGCGTCTCGGGGCTGACATAATCCTGGGCGTCGCGTGGCAGATCGTAGATGCATGCGGTCAGCCCCACCGCCGGATCGCGCGCTAGGATTGTGAGCACGGTCTCGAACAGCGATGGATCGCGCACCGCCGCCCCCGTGATGTCGAGCGGGTTGAAGGTGGAACCATAGGACGCAATCACCTCGGCAAGCGCGGCGAGGGTGGAGGGTGCGAAGGCCGGGAGATCCAGCCCATGCGTCTGCGCGGCATCGGCTACGAGGCCGCACGCGCCTCCCGAGATCGACACGATCGCCGTGCCGCCCTCGACGCGCCCCGTGTGCGCGAGCACGCCCGCGGTGGTGACGAGTTCCTCGATCGAGCCGACGCGCACGATGTTGTCCTGCGCGCAGACCGCATCGAACACGCGGTCGTCTCCGGTGAGCGAGCCGGTGTGCGCCTGGGCGAGTTGGCTCGCGAGTTCGGTGCGGCCGACCTTCAGCACGATCACGGGCTTGTCCGCCGCCGCTGCCTTGCGAACGGCAGCGCGGAAGGCGGGAGGGTTGTTGATCGTCTCGGCGAACACCGTGATCACGCGGGTGGCGGGATCGTTCGCGAGATAATCGATCACCTGCGCGGTATCCACGTCCGCCTCGTTGCCCGTCGAAACCGCGACGCTGAGCCCGATCCCCTGCTGGAGCGCGAAGCCGGCGATGACCTGCGTGGTGGAGCCGCTCTGCGAGACGATCGCCACGCCGCCCCGAATGAGATCGCTCTGCACGGGCAGCGGCGAGACCGGCGTGTTCCGCGCATAATCGATGAAGCCCAGGCTGTTGGGACCGAGCAGCCGCAGCCCGTCCGCGCGCGCGCGGACGACGAGCGCGTCCTGCGCCGCCGCTCCCGCCGCGCCGGTCTCGGCATAGCCAGACGACAGGATGACTGCGTGCGCGATCCCCGCGCCGATCACATCGTCGACCGCGTCCAGCACCGCTTCGGTTGGCACGAAGATGTAGGCGATATCGGGCACGCTGGGCAGCGCGCGGCACGAGGCGAACGCGGGCTGGCCGTGCGCGGGCGCGGCGCGTTTGTTGACGAGGAAGACCTCGCCCACGTAGCCGAGCCTGGCGAAATTGGCGTGGATGAGCTGCGACCAGGCGGATTTGTCCGTCGCGCCGACGAGCACCACCGATCGCGGCGCGAACAGGCGCGCGAGCGGGGTCAGCGCGCGCTCCACACGGGCGGGCGCTTTTCGACGAACGCGCGCGGGCCTTCCTGGAAATCCTGCGTGGTGACAAGAAACTCGACCGCCCGGCGCATCGCCGAGATCGACTGCGCTTCGGGCGTCTCCTCGGCCGCGCGCGCGATTTTGAGGCTTTCGCGCACCGAGAGCGGCGCGTTCGCGCAGATCCTACCCGCGAGCGCGAGCGCGGTGTCGAGCACCTCGGCATCGGGCACGACCGCGTTGACCAGCCCCAGCGCATAAGCCCGGCGCGCGTCGATCGGCTCGCCCGTCGCGATCATTTCGAGCGCGACCGCACGCGGGATCTGGCGCGGCAGCCGGTATATGCCGCCCGCGCCCGCGATCAGCCCGCGTTTGACTTCGGGCAGGCCCATCACCGTCATCTCGCCGATGACGCGCAAGTCGCAGGCGAGCGAGAATTCGAGCCCGCCACCGAGCGCGCTGCCGCGAACCGCGACGATCCAGGGCTTGTCGCGCCTGGCTTCAACGAAACCGCCGAAGCCGCCGTCGGGCGTGCTGAGTTCAGCGGCGCGCCCGGCCGACACCTCGGCGAGGTCCGCGCCTGCGCAGAAGGTGGGGCCATCGCTCGAGGTGAGCACGCACGCGCGGATGGTCGGATCGGCCTCGGTTTCCTTGACGATCGCGCCCAGCCTTCGTGCGACCGCGCCATTGACCGCGTGGCGCTTCTCGGGACGGTTGAGCGTGACGAGCGCGATGTGCTCTTCGACCCGCTCGAACAGCACGACTTCGGGATCGGACATCAGCGCGCTCCTGGCCGGGTCATTGTCGTCTCGCGTCCGACTTCGGGCGTTTGTTGTGGTCGATATGATCGGGTGTGCTACGGCTCGGAAAGCTGGCGTTTAGACCAGCGTTCGTCACGGATCGCCCCAGCTACTTCTGAACTCCAACGCTGGGGGGAAGGCATGAATTTGAAAATACGGGGCGACCAGTGAGCCAGTCCGACCCGCGCCGGGTCCCCGTCCTGATCGGTGTCGGCGAGATTTGCGACCGACCCGCGATCGAGGTCGAGGGGCTGGACGCGATCCAGCTGATGCAGGCCGCGCTTGCGGGCGCCGAGCGCGACGTCGGTGCGGCGGTGCTGGACCGGCTCGATTGGCTGGGGGTCGAGGACGAGATCAGCTTTCCGATGGATGCGCCGCACGAGGCGCTCGCAGCGACGCTCGCACACCGGCCGCGGCACCTTGCCAAGACGTCCGAGGCGAGCGGGGACGGGCCACTGCAGCTGATCAACGACGCGGCGAACCTGATCGGGCGCGGCGAGATCCAGTTGGGCGCGGCGGTGGGCGGCGAGGCGTTGCGCACCGCCGCCAAGCGCGCACAGGCGGACATCGCGGCGGGGCGCGAGCCGCCCAGAAGCTCGGTCGCCGAGGTGGCCACCGCGATGGCGCGGCCACTCGCGCGCCAATACGGGCTCCTGACTCCGATCGACGTGTATCCGCTTTACGAGAACGCCACGCGCGCGGCGTGGGGGCAGACCTTCGCCGAAGCGCAGGGCGAAACCGGCGAAATCTGGTCGCGCTTTTCCGAAGTGGCGGCGGCGAACCCGTTCGCCTGGATGCGCAAGTCGATGACGCCCGAGCAGGTGGTGACCGCCACCGCCGACAACCGCATCGTGAGCTTCCCCTACACCAAGCTCATGGTCGCCAATGCGTCGGTCAACATGGGGGCGGCGGTGATCGTCGCCAGTCTGGCGATGGCGCGCGAGCTGGGGGTCCCCGACGACCGCCTCGTGTATCTCGCGCCCGGCGCGGCGGCGCACGAGAGCGAGGATTTTCTGATGCGCGACAGCTATGCGCGTTCGGCGAGCCTCGAGACGACGATCCACGCCGCGCTCGACCGCGCATCGCTGCACGCGGACGAACTCGATCTTGTCGAGCTCTATTCCTGCTTCCCGTGCGTGCCCAAGATGGCACGGCGCGTGCTCGACTGGCCGCCGGGTCGCCCCGCGAGCGTCTACGGCGGGCTGACGTTTGGCGGCGGGCCGATCGGCAACTGCATGATGCACGCGGTCGCGCGGATGGTGGTCAAACTGCGCGACGGCGGCACGCACGGCCTGATCGTCGCCAATGGCGGCTACGCGACGCACAGCCACTCGATGGTGCTGAGCAAGCGACCCGCGCCGGACGGGGCGTACCCGCAAGACTATAGCGTTCAGGCGGACGCGGATGCGCGGCGCGGGCCCGCCCCCGCGCTCCTCGACGATTATAGCGGCGAGGGGAGGATCGAGACGTTCACGATCCCCTTCGATCGCAGCGGCGAGGCGCGGTTCGCTACCGTGATCGCGCGCGCGCCCGAAGGCGCGAGATTCCTGGCGCATGTGCCGGGCGAGGACCGCGAGACGCTGAATTGGCTGATGTCCGAACGATCGCCCGTCGGCGCGCCGGGTCGCGCTGAACAAGCGGGCGAGCGCGTGATCTGGCGGCGATGATCGTGGCGTGACGGAGCCCATCGCCCGAACGTTTGAAATCGCGTCCGCCACGGTGGCGGAAGGTTCGAGTTTTGCCAGCGTGATCGGCGGCTGGCCGGTGCTGCTTGCGCGGGTGGACGGGCGGGTTTGCGCGGTGATCGACCGCTGCTCGCATGCGGCGTCGCCGCTGTCCGAAGGCCGCCTCCGGCGGGGGCAGATTATGTGCCCGCTTCACGGCGCGCGCTTCGATCTGGCTACGGGGCGTTGCGTGGGTGGGCCTTACGAGCCGCTCAAGACCTTCGCCGTGCGCGAGGCTGATGGCCGGATCACCATCGACGTGCCCGCCGCGCCGCCCGCCGCCGAGCATCTGCCAGTGATGCCAGTGTGACCCTCGCCCTTGCGTCAGGTCCGGGCGCGGCGCCGCGCGGCTAGACTGATCTTCAATCCGTATAGGAGACCGCCCATGCCGTTCACCGGACCTGCCGAGGATCGGCTCGCAATCCGCGAACTGATCGACGCCTATGCGGACGCGGTCAACCTGTGCGACGCCAAGCTCTGGGGCGCGCTGTGGACCGAGGATGCGGCGTGGAGCATGCCCGATTATCCCGAGATCGGCGAGGTCCGTGGCCGTGCGGCGATCGTGGCGATGTGGGTCGAGGCGATGAAGCATTATCCGGGCATCATTTTCGTCGCGACGCCGGGATCGATCGAGGTGAGCGGCGATAGCGCGACGATGCGCAGCTACACGTCCGAGGTTTACGACCAGGGCGGCGTGACCAAGCGCGACCGGGGGCGGTATGAGGATACGCTCGTCAAGCAGGACGGCGCGTGGCGCTTCCAGCATCGGCTGTTCCGCAATATCCACCGCGCCTGAGACCTATTGGGCGGTGAGGCCGCCATCGACGGTGAACTGCTGGCCGGTGATGTACTTGGCTTCGTCGGAAGCGAGGAACAGGATCATGTTGGCGATGTCAAGTGGTTCGCCCATGCGGCCCATCGGGATGGCGGCTTCGATCTTGCCGTAGCCGTCCGGATTGTCCGCGAGCGCAACCGCTTGCATGTTGGTGAGGATCGAGCCGGGGTGGACGGTGTTGACCCGGATGCCTTCGCGTGCGGTTTCGATCGCGACCGTGCGGCTGAAGCCGACGATGCCCGCCTTGGATGCAGCATAAGCCGAACACATGGGGACGCCAACGTCGCCGGCGACCGACGCGATGTTGACGATGGTGCCGCAGGTCGGGGGTTCGCGCATTGCGGCAACCGCGCGGCGCGTACCGTGGTAAACACTGGTTAAATTGATGTCGAGCTGGCGCGACCATTCGGCGGACGTCAGGGATGAGAGGGGGCGCAGGATCGCGACGCCTGCGTTGTTGACGACGATGTCGATGCGGCCGTGCTGGCCAAGGATCGCGGCAAAGACGCGGTCCCAATCGGCCTCGCTCGCGACATCGTGCGCGTGCGCGGTGGCCATGCCGCCGCCCGCGCGGATATCCGCGGCGACGGCCTCGGCCCCCGCGCCGTCGACATCGGTGAGGACGACGATCGCGCCCTCCTCGGCCAGCCGCGTTGCGGTGGCCGAGCCGAGGCCGGGGCGCGAGGCGGCGCCGGTTACGAGCGCGACCTTGCCCGAAACGCGGCCCATCCTAAAACTCGAAATCGAGCTGGGCGCCGACCGTGCGCGGCTCGCGTGCGGAGGCGAACGACCAGAGACCCGCCACCGTGAAGCCTTGGGACTTGCCGCGATCGTCCGAAAGGTTACGGCCGAAGACGGTGGCGCGCGCCTTGTGGCCGCCCATGGTGAATTGCAGCGAGACGCTCGCGTCGGCGAGCACCTGCGTGTCGGTGCGCACGCGCGGATCGTTACCGTTGACCTTGTAGCTGTTGGTGCCGTCCGCCGCGGTCGACGTGAGGATCAGGCCGCCGTTCGAGATCTGTTGATCGTAGGGCGTGATGCGCCGGACGCCGAAGTTCAGGTGTCCCTCGCCGAAGCTGGTAGGGACGGTATAATCGCCGTTCAGCGACAGCGTCAGCTTGGGCGCGTAAATCAGGTTATTGCTCGAATAATCGAACGCCGCGAGCGGGGCCGCGCCGCCTTCTGGTGCGGCGCGACTGGGATCGGGACCGCGCGTGATGAAACCTTTGAACTTCGAGTCTAGGTAGCCGAGGCTTCCAGTAACCCTCAGGTTGTGCGTCGGCCTTGCGGTAAAATCAACCTCAATCCCCTTGATCTTTGCTGATCCAACGTTGTTGACAACCGTTTCGTCGCCCGGCGACGGCGGCGGAGAGGTTACGGTCGTGTTCTGCTGCAGGTTCGAGTAATCTGCATAGAAACCATCGACGTTGAAAAGCAGTTTGTGATCGAACAGGCTGAGCTTGGTGCCGATCTCATAGGAATCGACCGTTTCAGGCCCGTAAGGCGTGTTGGTCGAGAACACCGTTTGCGAACGGCCGCTGAAGCCGCCTGAACGATAGCCGCGCGACCAAGATGCATAGAGCATCACATCGTCGTTTGGGCGATAATCAAGGCCAATCTTGGGGGTGAACTTGTTGAAGGATTTGGACGGGCTGCCAAGCGGAACCGCGAGGAAATTTTCAAACGCTTTCATATCGTGCGTGTAGCGGCCACCAAAGGACAGGCGAAACTTGCGCAGGAACTGGTAATCGAAGTCGGCAAATCCGGCGTAGGATTGGGCATGGCCGCTTGCGATCTGCGGCGGCAGATTTCCGCCGAACAGACGCGTATCCTGTATAATATGATAGTTCGATTGAAAATAGAAGCCGCCGATGACGTAATCGAGATTGTCGATGATCTTACCAGCCGCGCGTAGCTCCTGACTGAACTGATTGTAAGTCTGTTGGCGCCGCGTGTAGTACAGGTCGGCACTCGACGCATCGAAGTCCTGCGTCTGATCCTCATGCGAATCGCGGTAGCCCGTGATCGACGTTAGCTTGATCCGTCCGAGGTTCCAGTTCATCGCCAGTGTGGCCGCAGGCGATGCGTAGTGGGAAAAGGCCGGGCTGGTGAACACGGTGTAGAGCTGATCGGCGCTGGTGCGGTTGCACTCGTTCGCAGGTTCGAAGAGGCAGAAGACCTCGCCTGTTTTCGCGATGTTCGCGTTGGTGACCTGATCGTTCTGCACCTGCTTTTCTAGCGTCAGCAGCGCGTCGAAGTTGCTCGCGGGCGTAAACAGGAGCGAGACGCCGAAATTATCGTTAGCATAGCCGCCGTCGCGCGTGTTGCGGATCGCATTGTGGTAGTAACCGTCGCTGTCGCTATGGAAATAAAACCCCTTGGCGGCGAGCACGCCGGGGATGATCGGTGCATTCAGTATGCCTTTCGCGCTCCAGGTGTTGTAGCTTGCGTAGCTGCCCTCGATCTTGCCGCCCCATTCGCCCGTGGGGCGAGAGCGCGCGATGTTGATGACGCCACCGATCGTGTTGCGGCCGAACAGCGTGCCTTGGGGGCCGCGAAGGACTTCAATCGAGGAAATATCGAAGAAGTCGAGATACTGGCCCGTGCTGGTGCCGATGAAGATGCCATCGACGACGACCGCGACCGTCGGGTCGAACGACTTTTCGATGTCGGCGAACGCGAGGCCACGGATCGAGATATTCGCGCCTGATGGCCCGGCGGTGTCCTGCGTGATGATGACGTTGGGCGCCTGGCCCTGGAGATCGCCGATGTTGAGCGTACCCTTGGCTTCGAGCTGCGCGGTCGAAATCGCGGTGATCGCGATCGGCGTCGACTGGATGCTCTCGTTGCGGCGGCGCGCGGTGACGACGATGTCTTGCACGCCCTGATCGCCCGTGCCGGGTTCAGCACTTGCGATGGTGGAGGGGGCGGGGACGGCGGCCTGCTGGCCGGCGGGCGCGGCGGGCTGGACAGGCGTGCCCGTATCCTGCGCGAGTGCCGGTGCAGCCGCTCCGACGAGCGCAACGCCGAGGGACAGACCAGAAACGCGCGCCAGAAGTTTATATGTCAATCGAGCCTCCCCATCACCGCGTCCTCGCTCCGTCTTGTCGCGGGCTGAAGTCACTTCGTGTGTGCTAGACGTTTGTGGCGGCGGGGCGCGTGCGATAACTCTGACTTTTAACAGGGGCATCGTCGCCGCGCGGCGTTAGTGGCGGATTGGCCACGCCTGGCCCAGTATCGGAGTGCGTTCGAGCATGATCCTCAACCATCGTTTCACGCTCGTGCGTCGGCCGCGCGGGATGCCGGTCGCGGCCGATTTCGCGCTGGTGGAGGGGCCGGTGCCCGAGCTTCGCGAGGGCGAGGTGCTGGTGCGCAATCACTATGCCTCGCTCGATCCCGCGATCCGGGGCTGGCTCGATGCTGCGCCGAGCTACATGCCGCCGGTGCCGATCGGCGAGGCGGTGCGCGCGACGACGGTGGGGGTGGTCGCGGCGTCGCGCGATCCGGCGTTTGCGCAGGGGCAGTGGGTGGTGGGGCTGAACGCGATCGAGGGATATTCGCTCGTTCGCCCGGGCGGGTTCATGGGGCCGATCGATGCCGAGGCGGTGCCGAGCGTGACCAACTATCTTTCGGTCCTGGGCGCGGTGGGGCTGACCGCGTATTTCGGGCTCACCGATCTGGGGCGGCCGAAGGCGGGGCAGACGGTGCTGGTGAGCGGGGCGGCGGGCGCGGTCGGCTCGCTGGTGGGGCAGATCGCCCGGCTGATGGGCGCGCGCGCGGTCGGGATCGCGGGCGGAGCGGCGAAGTGCGCGCGGGTGGTGGAGCATTATGGGTTCGATGCGGCGATCGATTACCGGGGGCGGTCCGTCGACGAGTTGGCGGCCGCTATCCGGGAGGTCGCGCCGGGCGGGGTGGATGTGGTGTTCGAGAATGTGGGGGGCGATGTGCTCGACGCGGCGCTCATGTGTCTGAACGACCGCGCGCGCGTGGTGCTGTGCGGGTTGATCGCCGAGTATAACCGCACCGAGGGGCCGCTGGGCGCGCGCAACCTGTGGCAGCTGATCGTGCATTCGGCGAGCATCCATGGCCTCCTCATCCGCGATTACCTGCCGCGCTTTGGCGAAGGGGCAGCGGCGATGGCGGGGTGGGTGCGCGAGAGACGGCTGGTGTTCGACGAGCATGTGGACATAGGGATCGAGAACGCGCTGCCTGCCTTTTTGCGGCTGTTCGCGGGGACGAACGAGGGGAAGATGATCCTGAAGCTCGCCTAGAACTGCACGCGTTTGGTGTAGCCGCCATCGATGATGACGTTGGTGCCCGTGGTGTAGGCCGATGCGGGCGATGCAAGGAAAACGATCGTGCGCGCGACATCTTCTGGTGCGCCGAAGCGACCGAGCGCGAACTGCGCCTTTGTGGCCGCGTAAAGATCGGGCATCGCGCCCTCGATCATCTCCCAATTGCCGGTAGGAAACGCGATCGGGCCCGGCGAGACCGCGTTGACGCGGATGTTCTTGGGCCCCCACGCTTGGCCGAGCTGCTTGGCGTAGGTGAGGATCGCCGCCTTGATCGCGTTGAAGGCCTGGGGGACGAGGAAGGTTTCGACCGCCGCCGTGCTCGACATCATCACCACCGATCCACGTCCCGAAGCGGTAAGCGCGGGTTCCAAGGCCTCGCAGCCGCGCACGGTGCCCATCAGATCGAAGGCATAGGTCTTGTCCCAGTCGCCGGTGAGCTGCGAGCCCGAGGAGGATGCGCCGGGCACGAAGATATCGCAGCCGCCCAGTTGGTCGGCGGCGGCGTTGAGCCAATCGGCGTAGGCCCCCTCGCCTGCGTTCATATCGAAGGTCGAGCCGTGGACGCGGTGGCCGTGCGTGGACAACGCGGCGATGGTTGCGTCGACCTGCTCCTGGCGGCGCGAGAAGAAGGCGATGTCGCAGCCCTCGGCGGCGAACAGCTCGAGTGCGGCGCGGCCGATGCCGCGGCTGCCGCCGGTGAGGATGACTTTCATGCCTTTGAGGCCGAGGTCCATGCGTGTCTCCTGTGCTGGCGTGCTCCATGGCGCTCGGATGGGCGGGAGCGCACCTAGTCTTCGCGTCAGTTGGTCGCGCGCGCGCGGGCGATCATGCCTCGAAGCGAGGAGATCGGACATGGGCAGGCTCACCGGGAAACGCGCGCTGGTTCTGGGTGCGGGCGGCAAGGACAACATGGGCCAGGCGATCGCGCGGCGGTTCGTGGACGAGGGCGCGGCGATCGCGGTGGCGGGGCGCGACATGGGCGAGCTGGAGCGGTTCGCGGCATCGCTGGGCGGTTATGCGCTGCGCTGCGACATCACCGTTGAAGCCGACGTGGACGCGATGGTTGCGGATACGGCGGCGATGGGCGGACTGGACGTCGCGGTCAACGCGACGGGGTGGGGGTTGCTCAAACCGTTTCTCGAAACGACGGGGGACGAACTCGATCGGATGACGGCGCTGCAATTCCGGGGGCCGTTCCAGTTTTTTTCAGGCGTGCGTGCGCGCGATGACCGGCGGCGGCTCGATCATGCAGATCAGCTCGGCGACCGCCACGATCCTCTTCCACGATCACGCGGCCTACATGGGCACCAAGGCGGGGGTGGATCATGTGATCCGCTGCATCGCGGACGAATTCGGTGCGCGCGGCATCCGTGCCAATTCGATCTCTCCGGGGCTGACCGACACGCCGATGACGGCGGACGCGAAGGGTGTGCCCGGCCTCTTCGATGCGTTCGTCGCGGGCTATCCCCTCGGGCGCATCGGTACCGTCGACGATATCGCGGCCGCTGCCGTGTGGCTGGCGAGCGACGAATGTTTCATGACGGGTCAGAATTTGCAGGTGAACGGCGGACTGACGTTGCGGCGTAATCCGACGAAGGATGAGATCGCGCGCGCCGTGGCCGGGGCGGCGGCTTAGGGTACCAGCGAGGCGGCGATGAGGCGGAGCTGGTCCTTGCGGACCTTCCCCGACGCGGTGCGGGGTAGCACCGCGAGCCACTCGAAGCGCTCGGGCGTTTTCTGGCGCGCGAGGCCGCTGCTGGCGACGAAGGCGGCGAGCGTTGCCGCATCGGGCGCGGTACCGCGCGCCACGAGGAAGGCGCACACACCTTCGCCCAGACGCGGGTGCGGGATGGCGACCACTGCGGCCTCGGCGATGGCGGGGTGGCGGGTCAGCACATCCTCGATCTCGCGCGCGCTGATGTTCTCGCCGCCCCTAATGATGAGGTCTTTCTTGCGCCCCGTGACGATCAGCGCCTTGTCCGGCGTGACGCGGCCGAGATCGCCCGTCTGGAAGAAACCGTCCGCCGTGATGGCGGCGGCGGTATCGGCGCCGTCGGCATAGCCGAGCAACATCGCGGGGCCGCGCGCTAGGATCTCGCCTTCCTCGCCGGGCGCGACCTCGGCACCATCGTCATTCACGATGCGGACCTCGTAATCGACGATCTCGCCATCGGTCGTCGCCGCGAGTTCGGCGTTGGCGGCGCCCTGAAAGCCCAGCGTGATGAGCGGCACTTCGGACGAACCGAAGACACGGAACGCGATGGGATGTGCGAAGGCGACGTTCGCTGCGCGGACGAGATCGGGGGCAACCGCCGCACCACCGCACGCGAAGAATTTGAGGCTGGGCAGGCGCTTGCCACGCGCCTGCGCGACGGTGGTGAGTTCCTGGAGGAATGGCGTCGCCGCGACGGTGCCCGCGACGCCGTGCGCCTCGATTAGGTCGCATCCGGTCTCGGCGTCCCAGGCTTCCATGAGCACGGTCTGCGTCCCCGCCTGGAACGGCAGTTCGAGGCCGTTGGTGAAGCCGCTGATGTGGCCGACGGGCGACGGCATCAGGATCACGTCCCCCTCCGCGATGCCCCAGCGTGCGACCGCCACGTCGGACACGCGCATGAGCGTGTTATGGCTGTGGAGCACGCCCTTGGCGCGGCCGGTGGTACCGCTGGTATAGAGCAGCATCTTGGCCGCGTTCGGATCGACGCTGGGGCTGGCGGGGGCGCGGCCGCGTCCGGCGGAGATCATCGCTTCGTAACTGCCCTCGCGTGCCGAGCGGACGAAGGCGACGTGGGCGAGGTTGGGCAGCCGTGGGCGCAGCCGCTCGACCATCGCGGCGTAGGCGATGCTGCGGAAGCGTTCGGCGACGAAGAACACACGCGCCACGCCATCGGCGAGCATCTGGCCGACTTCCAGATCGCGGTAGATGTGGACGATAGGGTTGATGACGAACCCGCCCAGCGCGGCGGCGAGGTTGATGACGGCGGCCTCGGGCCAGTTGGGGAGCTGGGCCGCGACGACATTGCCCGTTCGCAGGCCGAGGTCGATCAACGACGCGAGCAGCGCCTCCGCGTCGGCGACGAGGTCGCCCGTCGCGCGCGGCGCTGCGCCAAGGAACACTGGCGTCTCGGGCGCGACCATCGCGCGGGCGCGCGCGAGTTCGCCGATCGTGCGGTCGCGCCAGACACCCACGGGCGCGTAGGCGGCCAGATGCGGCGGCGGCGTCTCCCGCCCGGCCCAGGGCACGCGCTTGGATGTCGGCATGATCCGCTGGTGCCGCGCGGTGACCATGTCCTGCAACCCCCACTTAGGCGAGGGTGGCCTGTCCAAGATCAGAGCTTGCGTCATGCGGCGTGCTCGCGCCCTGTGCGCGCGCACAACGCTCTGAGGACCGCGACGATGGATGGCGAACGGCTGGGCGAAGTGGCGGACATCCTGCTGGATTACGTCGAAACGGGCCGAACCTTCGCGGGGAGCACCGCCAGGACGGTCCCGACGTCGAGCTATACCGATCCCGAGCGGTTCGCGCGCGAGATGGCGGCGATCTTCCGGCGCGTGCCGCTGGTGCTCGCGGCGTCCGCCGAACTGCCCGCGCCGGGCACGTACAAGGCGATGCAGGCGATGGACCTGCCCGTGCTGCTGACCCGCGACCGCGAGGGACGCGTGCGCGCGTTCCTGAATGTGTGCTCGCATCGCGGCGGCCCGGTGGTTGCGGACGGGCGCGGCGAGGGGAAGCGCTTCGCGTGCCTGTATCACGGATGGACGTTCGCGGGCGACGGGCGGCTGCTCGGCGTGGCGGACCCGGCCAAGTTCGGGCCGATCGACAAGGCCGCGCGCGGCTTGCGCGAACTACCGTGCGAGGAGCGTGCCGGGCTGATCCTGGGGGTGCTGACGCCGGGGGCGGCGATCGATGTGGACGGGTTCTACGCGGGCGCGCTCGACGATTACGAGGCGTTCGGCTTCAAGGACTGGGCGTATCTGGGCGAGCGCGTGATTACGGGCGCAAACTGGAAGATCGCGTTCGACGGCTATCTGGAGGGGTATCACTTCAGCCAGCTTCATCCCGAGACGATCCACCCGCGCACGCCGTCCAACGTCACGCACTACGAGGCGTTCGGCCCCCACCTGCGGATCGGCTTTCCGCAGACCGATATCTCGCGGTTGCGGGACGTGCCGCGCGCGGAGTGGCGCGAGAACAGCGGTTTCGACTTCGTGCGCATCCTTTTCCCCAACGTGTCGATCTTCGTCGCGCCCGAGATCACGCAGATCGCGCAGCTGTTCCCGGGCCCTACGGTAGGCGAGAACAGGACGGTGCTGACCTTCCTGCGCCGCGATCCGCCGCGTGATGCCGATGATGCGGCCGCGCTGGATGGGATGATGGACTGGCTGCGCGACGTGGTCGACCACGAGGATTACCGGATCGGGGCAACGATCCAGCGCGGGCTGATGGCGGGCGCGCACGAAAGTGTGATCTTCGGGCTGAACGAGCGGGGGAACCAGTATTTCCACGAGTGGGTGGACTGGTATCTGGCGCAGGACGCCTACCAGCCGCACCCGGTGCTGTGAACCCCATAGCGTTCGCGTCGGGTGTGTTGCCCGAGTTCGGGGCGGTGGCGATGATCGAGGCGGCGGCGCGCGGCGGCTTCGATATGACGGGGGTGTGGATCGAACCGGGCGAATGGACGGCGGCGGACACGCGCGCGGCAAGGGCGGCGCTCGCGGCGGCGGGTCTGCCGTTGCTCGACGTGGAAGTGGTGTGGCTCAAGCCGGATTCGCGCGATTACGATCATTCGCTGGTGATCGACGTCGGGGCTGAACTGGGCGCGCGCAACGTCCTCGTCGTCAGTTCGGAGCCCGACGATGCGGTTACGGCGGCGCGGTTCGCGGGCCTCTGCGCGCGCGCGGCGGGATCGGGGATGCGCGTCGCGCTCGAGTTCGGGCTGTTCACGTGCGTGAAGACGATGGGGCAGGCGCTGCGCATTCTGGCGCGGGTGGATCACCCTGCGGCCGCGTTGCTGATCGATCCGCTGCACCTTGCGCGCTCGGGAGGCACGGTTGCCGATGTGGCGGCGGTCGATCCGGCGCTGCTGGCCTACGCGCAGCTGTGCGACGCGGCGGTGCCCGGAGCGGACCCGGCGGACGCGGACGCGATCTTCGACGAGGCGGTCGATGGGCGGTTGCAGGTGGGCGAAGGGGGGCTGCCGCTTGCTGCGCTGGTGGCGGCGCTGCCACCTGCCCTGCCACTTGCAATCGAACTGCGCTCGAAGGCGCTGCGCGACGCCTATCCCGATCCCGGCGAGCGCGCCGTCGCCGTCGCGCGCGCGACGCGGGCGTTCCTGGGCCAGCTTTAGACTGCGGTGAAGCCGCCATCGATCGTGAACTCGGAGCCGGTGATGAAGCTCGCGCCGGGCGAGCAGAGGAAGACGATGCCCGGCGCGACCTCATCGGCGCGGGCGAAGCGGCCGATGGGGTGCTGCGCTATGACTCCGGCGCGCGCGGTCTCGGCGCTGGGCACCAGGCCCGCCGCCACATATTGATCGATAATGGCGGCCATCATCGGCGTGTCGATCGCGCCGGGGTGGACGCTGTTCACTCGGATCGGCCAGCCAAAAGCGCCATATTCGATTGCGGCGGACTTGGAGAGCAGCTTCACCGCGCCCTTGCTTGCGCAATAGGCGGCGTTCAATGCCGCGCCGCGCTGGCCGCCGACGCTGGAGAAATTGAGGACCGACGCGCCGCCGGGCCAGTGCGCGCCGCCTTCGCGCAGCAGTGGCAGCAATGCGTGGAGGCTATTGACCACGCTTTCCACGTTGACCGCGAACACGCGCCGCCACTGATCGAGGCCGGTGTCGGCGATCGACGCGGTGAGCGATACGCCCGCGTTGTTGACGAGCGCGGTCAGGTGGCCGTGGCGTTTTTCGATATTGGCGGCGATCTCGAACCAGCGAGCGGGATCGGTCACGTCGTGCTGGTGATATTCGGCGGCCGCGATGCCGTGCGCGTCCGGCGCGAGATCGGTGGCAACCACGGTGGCCCCTGCCCCGGTCATCGCGGCGCAGATGGCGCGGCCGATGCCGCCCGCCGCGCCGGTGACCAGCGCGACCGCGCCTTCGAGCTGGCCTGCCATCAGCGCGCGGTCCAGCCGCCGTCGACGACGAGTTCGGAACCCGTCATGTAGCTGGCGTCGTCCGAAGCAAGGAACGCGATCGCGGCGGCGATCTCGCTCGGTTCACCTACGCGCCCGTTCGGCGTGCTCGCGGCCACACCCGCGATGAGGTCGGCCGCGCTCGGCGCGCCGGGGCGCGCGGCCCAGCGGTCTATGCCCGCTTCGAGCAGCGGTGTCCTGACGAACCCCGGATGGACGCTGTTCACGCGGATCGGCGTGCGCTTCTCGGCGAATTCGATCGCGATGCTTTTGGCGAACAGCCTAACCGCGCCCTTGGACGCGTTGTACGGGCTGACCTCGCTCATGCCCACCAGCCCCATGATCGAGCTGACGATGACGATGCTCGATCCGGCCAGCGTGGTCGCGCCCGTTTCGGCCAGCAGCGGGGTGAGCGTCTTGACGGTCAGGAACACGCCATCGACGTTGACGCCCATGATCCGCCGCCATGCCGCGAACGTGATGTCCTCGACCGCGCCGGTGCAATCGACGCCCGCGTTGGCGACCGCGATGTCCAATCGCCCGAACGCGCCGCGGATGCGGGGGAGCGTGGCGAGCCAGTCCGCCTCCTGCGCGACGTCGAGCTTGAGGTAGCGCGCGTCCGCGCCGAGGCGGGCGAGCACGGACCCGGGTTCGGCCGCGCCCTCGGCATCGAGATCGGTCAGGATGACGCGCGCGCCTTCGGTGAGGAACCGCTCGGCGCACGCGAGGCCGATGCCGCGCAGCGCGCCCGTGACCAGCGCGACCCGGCCCGCGAGGCGCATCATACGCCCATCATGCCCGCAGTCGACGCGCCATCGATGCCATATTCGCTGCCCGAGATGAACGCGGCCTCGTCCGACGCTAGGAAGGCGACGAGCGCGGCGACTTCCTCCACGCGCGCCATGCGGCCCAAGGGGGCCATGCCCTCGAACTGCGCGCGCGCGGCCGTGGGATCGGGCGCGCGATCGATGACGGTGCGGATCATGTCCGTTTCCACCACGCCGGGGTGGATCGAGTTGCAGCGGATCGCGGTCTTCTCGTTCGCGCAGTGGATCGCGACCGATTTGGTGAGCGCAATCAGCGCGCCCTTGGTGGTGGAGTAGCCGATGAAGTTGCCCATCGGGCGGTAGGCGCTCATCGAGCTGTTGACGATGATCGAGCCGGTGGGACCGCCTGGGTTGGCGCGCATCGCCATGACCGCCGCGCGGCAGGTGAGCATGACGCCCGTGAGGTTGACCGCGACGAGGCTGTTCCACCCCTCGATCGTGATGGATTCGATGCTGCCGTCGCCAGCTTCGATGCCCGCATTGGCAAATGCGATGTCGAGCCGCCCGAACTCGGCCGCGATCCGGTCGAGCAGTGGCCGCCACGAAGGCGCGTCTTCGACGCGCTGTGCGGCGAAGGTGGCACCCGTTTCGGCGCTAATCCGCGCCGCCGCCTCGGCGTTCGAGCCCGTGAAGATGACGCGCGCGCCCTCGGCCGCAAGCCGCCGGACCGCGCCCGCGCCAATACCCCCCGTGCCGCCGGTGACGAGCGCCACCTTGCCTTCCAGACGCCGCTTATGGCTCTCGTTCATTGAGTCAGACTGGCGGAGACGGGCCAGCGCGCAAACCTAGTGCTTTGGGCAAGGTGCGCTTGGCGTGGGGGCGGCGCATAGGACCACCCGCGCCAACACCGAGCCGTTCATGAACGCACCGATCGCCCGCCAGACCTTCCTCGGCCCCAGGCGCGAAGCGTTCGATCCGCCCGTGCGCGGCGATGCGATCACGGCGGATCGCTACTTCAGCCCCGCATGGGCGAAGGCCGAGTGGGACCGGCTGTGGACGAAGACGTGGCATATCGGCTGCATGGAGGCCGAACTCGAGGAGCCCGGCGACTGGGCGCGGCACGATGTGGGGCACGAATCGGTGCTGATGGTGCGGCAGACCGATGGCGGGGTGAAGGCGTTTTACAACAGCTGCAAGCATCGCGGGAATCGGCTGGGACTGACCGAGCTGGGGGGCGGGGCGTCGATCACCTGCTCGTATCATGGCTGGCGCTATGCGCCCGACGGCGCGCTGGTCCACGCGCAGGATGCCGACGACGTAAGCGGGGGCAACCCGTGCGGGCGCGTGCGGCTGGTGGAGGTGCCGTGCGGCATGTGGGGCGGGTTCGTGTGGTTCAGCATGGATGCGTCCGCGCCGCCGCTGATGGACTGGCTGGCCCCCTTGCCGGACGATCTCGCGCGCTACGGCATGGAGCGCTGGACGCGGGTGATGTATCTGACTGCGGAAGTGAAGTGCAACTGGAAGATCGTGCGCGATAATTTCAACGAGAGTTACCATCTGCCGACGCTGCACCCCGAACTGCGGCCGTTCATCAACGATGATTATACCAACACGATCTTCGAGATGTTCCCCGGCGGCCACAACCGCATGGTTATGAAGGGGAGCGAACCTACGGGGCGCGATCCTGGACTGGCTGGCGGACCCGTCCCCGCGCCTCTGGACGCGATGGCGGCAGCGTGGGGGGTCGAGGTGGGCGGGTTGAGCGCGCCGCAGGTGCGCGCCGCGGTGATCGAGGCCAAGCGGCGGCTGGGATACGAGCGCGGGTTCCACCATTATGCCGCGCTGAGCGACAGCGAACTCGTCGATTATTATCACTACACGTTGTTCCCCAATGTGAGCTTCACGATGAGCGCGGACGGCTTCCAGATGCTGCGCACCGAGCCGCACCCCACCGATCCCGAGCGGTGTGTGTTCGATCACTGGTTCATCATGCCGCCGGTCGAATCGATGCGCGAGGTGGATACGCCGATCGGGCGGCTGCCGTTCGCGCATGCCGAGCGGGTGCGGTTCGCGCACGGCGCGGGATCGCTCGGCGCGGTGGCGGATCAGGATCTGAGCGTGGCGGAAAGCCAGCAGCTGGGCTTGCATTCTCGCGGCTACACGGGCTCGCTGTTGACGGGGCAGGAGAAGCGCATCCAGCGCTTCCACGAGCTGCTGAACGACGTGGTGGGAGCATAGCCGTGGCCGACATCGATCCTGTGAGTGCGCGCGGCCGCTCGCCCGGGGCTTCGTGGCAGGACTTGCTGGCGGAGGATTCGCGGCCCGTGCCCGCGTTCCTCAGCGAGGACCATTATCGGCCGCTGGGGGACGAGCCGATCCCGGTCGAGCGCTATACGAGCGAGCGGTTCGCGGCGATGGAGCGCGAGCGGCTGTGGCCGCATGTGTGGCAGTTCGCGGCGCGCGAGGAGGATTTCCCAGAAGCGGGCGATTACACCGTGTTCGAGAATGCGGGGCGATCGTGGGTGCTGGTGCGCCAGGCGGACGGCAGCGTGCGCGCATTTCATAACGTGTGCCTGCACCGGGGGCGCAAGCTCAAGACGCAGGACGGGTGGGCGAACCAGTTGCAGTGCCCGTTCCACGGCTTCGCGTGGAACATGGACGGCAGCCTGAAGCACATCCCGTGCCGCTGGGACTTTCCGCATCTGGACGCGGCCGAGATGCAGTTGCCCGAAGCCGAGGTCGGGCGCTGGGCGGGCTATGTGTTCCTGCGCGAAACGCCGGGTGGGCCGTCGCTGATGGAATTCCTGGCACCGCTCCCCGAACATTTCGCGCGGTGGCGCCACGAGGAATGCGTGACGGTGATCTGGGTCGCCAAGGAAGTGCCGGCGAACTGGAAGGCCACGTGCGAAGCGTTCCTGGAGGCGTGGCACACCGTGGTCACCCACCCGCAGCTGCTGCCGTTCACCGGCGACAGCAACTCGGCCTACGAGGTGCTGGGCGAGCACACGAACGTCAATTTCGTGCCATTCGCGACGATCTCGCCGCACGTCGATCCGACCGACAAGCCCGAGCAGTGGATCGTCGACGAGTTCATCAAGTTTAACGGCCGCTCGGCGGATAATTACGAGGGTGGGGCGTATGCAGTGACGGTGCCCGAGGGGGTGAGCGCGCGCGTGGCGCTCGGGCAATCGATGCGCGAGACCTACGCCACACAGACGGGCTACGACCACGATCACGCGACCGACAGTGAGTTGCTCGACGCGCTCGTCTACAACGTCTTCCCCAATTTCGGACCGTGGGGCGGGTTCATGCCCAACATCGTGTATCGGTGGAAGCCGGGTGTGGACGCGGACCATTGCCTGATGGAGGTCCGTATCCTGAGCCGCGTGAAGAAAGGCGAACCGATGCCGCGCGGTGTGCCGATGAAGCTGCTCGGCCGCGAACAGAAGTGGACCGAAGCCCCCGACCTTGGCGTGCTCGGCGATGTGTTCGAGCAGGATATGGAGAACCTGCCCTATGTGCAGGAGGGCATGAAGGCGTCGAAAACCGGCCATATCCAGCTCGCGCGCTATCAGGAGATCCGTATCCGCCACTTTAACCGGCTGCTGGAGCAATATCTGGGCCTTGCGCCCGGCGCATGAGCGATCAGCCGCGCCGGATCGACTGCGTGCTGATCGCGGGCGGCAAGTATCACGATATCGATTACGCCCGGCTGGAGTTGTTGAAGCTGCTCGACGAGGACGCGGCGGTGCGGGTGCGCGTGTTCGAGGATTACGAGAACCTCGCGGCTATAGCCGCCGCCGACCTGATCGTGAGCTACACCTGCGACGTGATCCCCTCGCTCGCCGCGCAGGAGGCGATGCGCGCCTGGGTGACGCGCGGCGGGCGCTGGTATGCGCTCCACGGCACCAATTCGATCCTGCGCTGGCTGGGCGACGGGCGCGTCAACAGCCCGCGCTGGGCCCCGCTGCACATGCAGACGCTCGGCTCGCAGTTCATCGCCCACCCGCCGATCGCGCCCTACCGGGTGGAGGTCGCAGACGCGACGCACCCGCTGGTGGCGGGGGTGGAGTCGTTCGACGCTGAGGACGAGCTGTATCTGACGGAAACGCACGGGCATCTGCACGTGCTTCTCGACTGCGAATATGCGGGCGAGGCCGAAGGCTTCGTCGAACACGCCTGGCCGAGCGCGCGCCATCCCGTGTTCTACATTCACGACGTTGGCGCGGGCGCGGTCCTCTACCTGACGCTCGGCCACTGCCGCGGCCACTACGACCTGCAGCCAATGATGGACTGGTGGCCGACGGTCGATCGCGGCGCGTGGAACCTGCCGGTGTTCCGCATCCTGCTCGCGCGCGGGATTGCGTGGGCGAAGCTACGTTAGGCCAACCCGGCGAACTGATCGAGCGCCGCCCGCGCGTCGGCCGGATGGCGGGACAGCGCGAACAACCGCTTGTGCGCGTGGCCGACGACGAGTTCGTCCGATACGCCCATGCCACCGTGGAGCTGGATCGCCTCGTGCCCGAGCGCGACGCTCGCCTCCGCAATGAACGCACGTGCGCCAGCGATTGCTTGCAACCACGCGGCGCGATCCTGCGCATCGGCCATCGCCGCGCGATACAGCAGCGAGCGCGCCTGCTCGACCGCCACATATTGCGCGACCATCCGGTGTTGCAGCGCCTGGAAGGTGCTAAGCGCCGCACCGAACTGCTTTCGCGAGCGCAGGTGATCGAGCGTGGCGGCGAGCAACAGCTCCATCAGCCCCAGCGCCTCCGCCGACCGCGCGAGCGAGGCGCGCGCGTCCGCGTCTTCGATCGCGTCGAGGCCGCCCACGAGCCGGGCCTCGTCGCCGACGCGGACCCCGTCGAGTGTCACCGAGCAGACGAGCCCGCCATCGATCATTCGCCATGGGCGAAGCGTCAACCCGGACGCGTCACCGGGCACCAGAAACAGGGCGACGCAGTCGCGGTCGCCGGGCACGCCTTCGATGCGCGCACTCACGATCAAGGCGTCCGCGCCAACCCCGCCCGGCACCAGCGCCTTCGCGCCGTTTAATCGCCAGCCGTCGACGCCCGCGTCCGCGCGCGCCCCGACCCAGCCGAAGCTGTTGCGCGCCGCAACCTCGCGGTGCGCAACTGCGAGCCGTCTTTCGCCGCTCACCAGCGCGGGCAGCCATAGTGCGGCTAGTGTGGGCGCGGCGGTGCGTTCCAACAGCCCACCCGCGAATACGGCACTTTCGATGAGCGGCTCGACGATCATCGCGCGGCCAAGCGCCTCGAAGAGCACCATGATCTCGACCGGCCCCGCGCCGAACCCGCCCGACGCCTCGCCGAACGCGGCCGCGATCAGGCCGAGTTCGCCGAACAATCGCCAATTCGCGGCCGAGAAGCCGTTCGGCTCGTTCAGGTAAGCTCGCCGTCGCGCGAGATCGTAGCGGTCCATGACGAAGCGCTCGGCCAGCGTGCGCAGCATCGCCTGGTCCTCGCTCAGCTCGAAGTTCAACCCGATATCCCCCGCGCGCGAGATTTGTCTTGGAGCGCACCCACGATGGTGTCAGTCTAGGTCCTGCGGCCGAATCGGCGACGCTGCCCAAAAGAACAGGCGCTCCAGCAAGGAACGCCAGGCGGCGCAAACAGCCGGGTGGCCGTGCGCTCTTGGGAGAACCGTTGCCATGCTCTGCTCGAATCAGCTGGACGCCGTGCGCATCGTAAACGCCGCCGACGTCCGCCGCGCCGCCCACGCGCTCGCCGCGATCGCCCGGGACGCAGGAGGCTTCCGCGTCGCGGCATGTCACAACATCGCGGTCAAGGATCCGATGGTCACCGACGACGGCAAGCTGCTCGCGACCGAGGTTTTTGGCTGGGACGCGACCGGCAAGGGTTGGTGGACCGCGCCCCGCCTTGCCCTGGACAGCCCGATCCCCGCCGCCTGCCGCTACGAGGCCGAGCCATTCTGGGTGAATAAGGAGGGCATCCGCACGCGGCAATCGAATGCCTTCATTCCCGCGATCGACATGGCGAAGTTCGAGGAACGCGCGATGACCAAGGCAGCGATCGTCGTCCCCGTCCACCTGCCGTTTGGCCAGATCGGCGCGGTAAGTTTCAATCCGGTCGAGGATGATCGCACCGATCTCGCAGCCGAGTTCGACGCGCTGGCCGATACGCTCGGCCTCTATGCACGCACGTTCGTCGGCAGCTACGTGCGTGCGATGTGCCGCGCGCAGCGGCTTCCGGCTGGATCGCGGTTGAGCAAGCGCGAGGTCGAGTGTCTGCGCTGGGCGGCAATCGGCAAGACCGATTTCGAGATCAGCATGATCATGGAGCGCAGCCGCGCGACGGTGCGGTTCCACATCCACAACGCCAGCATGAAGCTGGATGCGGTCAACCGCAGCCAGACGGTCTTCAAGGCGGGGCAGCTGGGGTATATCGGGCTGACGCACTGACCCTAGCCTAATGCGGAGTGCGCGCGGGGCCGACATTGGGGCTTTAGCGGCGGGGTGGACGCGCAAGCACAACCGATCGCCCAAGGCCTGTTTACCAACGATGATCCGCCACGCCTGCTCGGCGGGCGGCGGGCGGATGGGCGCGTGGTCTTCCCGTGCGGGGCGGTGGACACGCCGGTGCCGCTAAGTCGCGAGGGAACGGTCTGGTCGCACACCGTCCAGCGCTTTCGCCCCAAGTCGCCGCCCTATGCCGGGCCGGACGCGTTCGAGCCGTTCGTCTTCGCCTATGTCGAACTGCCCGAATTGATCGTCGCCGCGCGGCTGACGGGGATCGCGCCCGAGGCGGTGCGCATCGGCATGGCGGTCGAGTTCGCGCCCGCGGCGATCGACACGGCGGATCCGCGCCTCGTGCCTGCGTTCCGGGCGCGCGCATGAGCGACGTGTGCATCGTGGGCTTCGGCATCCATCCGTTCGGGCGCACGCCGGGCATGACGGGCCTCGACATGGGCGTGCGCGCGGTGCGCGCGGCGTTGGCGGATGCGGAGCTCGAGTGGCGCGACGTGCAGTTCGCGTTCGGCGGGTCGGACGCGAGCGGCAATCCGGACACGATGGTCGAGCAGCTGGGACTGACCGGCGTGCAGTTTATCAACGTGAAGAATGGCTGCGCCACCGGCGGCTCGGCGCTGTTCGCCGCCGCCGCCACGATCCGCAGCGGTGCCTACGACCTCGGGCTGGCGGTCGGCTTCGACAAGCATCCGCGCGGTGCCTTCGATCCGATGCCGGGCGACTGGGGCCTGCCGGAATGGTGGGGCGAGGCGGGCTACATGGTGACGACGCAGTTCTTCGCGACCAAGATCCGCCGCTACATGGACCTGCACGGCATCACCGACGCGAGCCTCGCGCGGGTGGCGGCCAAAGCCTTCGACAATGGCGCGCACGCACCCCATGCGTGGCGACGCGAGCCGGTGGCCGAAGCCAACATCCTCGCCGCGGCGATGGTGAGCGATCCGCTCACCAAGTTCATGTTCTGCTCGCCCGCCGAGGGCGCGGTTGCGCTCGTGCTCGCGAGCGAGGCGCGCGCGCGCGCGATCGGCGGGCCGCTGATCCGCTTGAAGGCGGCGGCGATGCGAACGCGGCCGCCGCACAGCTTCGAAGTGTTCCAGCCTTCGATCGACAGCGGCGGGGGAACAGCCACCGCTACCCAACTCGCCAGTCAAGCCGCTTTCGCCGAGGCCGGGATCGGGCCCTCCGACATCGCGGTTGCGCAGTTGCAGGACACCGAAGCCGGGGCCGAGATCATGCACATGGCCGAAAACGGCTTCTGCGCCGATGGCGAGCAGGAGGCGTGGCTCGCCGAGGGCCGCACGCGCATCGGTGGCGCGCTGCCGGTCAACACCGATGGCGGCTGCATCGCGTGCGGCGAGCCGATCGGCGCATCGGGGTTGCGGCAGGTCTATGAGAATGTCGTTCAGTTGCGTGGCGCGGGTGGCGGGCGACAGGTGCCGGGCGCGCCCAAGACCGCCTACAGCCACGTCTACGGCGCGCCGGGCATATCCGCCGTGACGATCCTGGAGCGGTAAGCGTGGACATGAGCTTTTCTCCGCAAGAGCTCGCCTTCCAGGCCGAGGTGCGCGGCTTCCTCGCCGAGCAGTTGAGCCCGCGCCTGCGGGAGGGCGCGGCAGCGACGCCGGGCGTGTTCGCCGAACCCGACATCGGGCTCGACTGGCAGGCGCGGCTGGCAAACAAGGGCTGGCTCGCCGCCGCTTGGCCCGAGGACGCGGGCGGCACAGGCTGGACGCCCACCCAGCGCTATTTGTTCGAGAAGGAATGCGCGCTCGCGGGGACGCCCTCGATCGGCGTGATGGGCCTCAAACTCCTCGCCCCGGTCGTCTACCGCTTCGGCACGGCCGAGCAGAAGGCGCGGCTCCTGCCCCGCGTGCTCTCGGGCGAGGATTATTGGTGTCAGGGCTTTTCCGAACCCGGTTCGGGCTCGGACCTCGCCAGCCTGCGCACGCGCGCGGTGAGGGACAGCGACCGCTATGTGATCACCGGCACCAAGCTGTGGACCACGCATGCGCACCACGCCAACCGCATCTTCTGCCTGGTGCGCACCGACCCCGACGCGCGCCGCCAGGCGGGGATCAGCTTCCTGTTGATCGACATGGACCAGCCCGGCGTCAGCGTCCGCCCGGTGTTCACGCTTTCGGGCGACCACGAGGTAAACGAGGTTCATCTTGAAGACGCGGTCGCCCCCGTGGCGGACCGGATCGGCGAGGAGGGCGCGGGGTGGGCGATCGCCAAGTTCCTGCTCGAAAACGAGCGTGGCGGATCGTGCCACGCGCCCAAATTGCTCGCCGATCTGGACGCGATCGAGCAAGGCGGGGCGGACCAGCCCGATGGACATGGTGGTGCGCTTGCGGAGGACGTGGACTGGCGGCGGCGGCTCGCGCGGCTCCGCCTGTCGGCGCTGGCGTTGGAAATGCTCGAATTGCGCATCCTGGGCGATCTCGCGCACGGGCGGCCGCCGGGACCGCAGACATCGGTGGTGAAGCTGCTGGCTTCCACGCTCCGGCAGGACATCGATCTGCTGGCGGTCGATCTGCACGGGGTGGCGGGGTTGGGGCTCGAGACCGCGCGGCCACTGTATGGCAATGAAGCTCCCGAGCCGCCCTTCACCCGCGCGGCGCAGATCGCGGGGCCGCGCTATCTCGCGAGCCGCGCCTGGACGATCTTCGGCGGCACCAACGAGGTGCAGGCTAACATCATTGCCAAAACCGTGCTGAACCTGTGAGGGCGCCCCCATGCAACTGAGCCGCGAAGCGCTGACGCACGCGTATCGCCAGATGCGCACGATCCGCATGTTCGAGGAACGCCTCCACGCCGAGATCATGACCGGCGAGATCGCGGGTTTCACCCATTTGTACGCGGGGCAGGAGGCGGTCGCGGTCGGCGTCTGCGAGCATCTGACCGACGGGGACCGGATCGTCTCCACGCACCGCGGCCACGGCCACTGCATCGCCAAGGGCTGCGACGTGCCCGGCATGATGGCGGAGATCTACGGACGCGCGGACGGGCTGTGCGGCGGCAAGGCCGGGTCGATGCACATCGCGGACTTGTCGAAAGGCATGCTCGGCGCGAACGGCATCGTCGGCGCGGGCGCGCCGATCGCGGTCGGCGCCGCGATCTCGGCCAAGCTGGACGGCAAGGGGCGCGTCGCGATCGCGTTTTCGGGCGACGGGGCGTGCAACCAGGGCACGACGTTCGAGGCGATGAACATGGCGGTGGTGCTCAAGGCGCCTTGCATCTTCGTCTTCGAGAACAACCATTATTCCGAACACACCGGCGCGGAATACACGCTTGGCACCGCGCGCGATATCGCCAGCCGCGCCGAAGCGTTCGGGATGCGCGTGTGGCGCGCCAACGGATGCGACTTCTTCGCGGTCCACAATACGATGCGCGAGCTGCTGGAGTATGTTCGCAGCGGCGCTGGCCCGGCGGCGGTCGAGTTCGATACCGAGCGCTACTACGGCCATTTCGAGGGCGATCCGCAGCGGTATCGGGGTCCGGGCGAGATCGATCGGCTGCGAGCCGAGCGCGATGCGTTGACCCATTTTCGCGGGCGTGTGGTCGAGGCGGGGCTGCTCGAAGCGACCGTGCTCGACGCGGTCGATGCCGAGGTGGCGGCGCTGATCGACCGATCGGTCGCGGATGCGCGCGCCGCTGCGCCACCGCCCGTAGCCGCCGTGCTTGAGAATGTTTATGCTGACTACTGAGGGGCTTGCACCATGGCAGTGATGATGCTCCGCGAAGCCATCGTTGCGACACTGCATCAAGAGATGGCGCGCGACGAGAATGTTGTGGTGCTCGGCGAGGATGTCGTGGGCGGCATGGGCACCGCAGGGGGTCCCGAGGCGATCGGCGGCATCTGGTCGACCTCGACCGGCCTCTACGAGGCGTTTGGTGCCGCGCGCGTGATCGACACGCCGATCAGCGAGAGCGCGATCGTGGGCGCGGCCGCCGGGCTGGCGCTGACGGGCAAGCGGCCCGTGGCCGAAATCATGTTCGCCGATTTCGTCGGCGTCTGCCTCGATCAGCTTTGGAACCAGCTCGCCAAGTTTCGCTACATGTTCGGCGGTCACGCGCACTGCCCCGCCGTGATCCGGATGCCGTATGGCGCAGGACTGAACGCGGCCGCGCAGCACAGCCAGGCGGTGTACGGCCTGCTGACCGCGCTGCCCGGACTGAAGGTGGTGCTGCCCACCACGCCCGCCGACGCCAAGGGGTTGCTGACCACCGCGATCCGGGGCGACGATCCGGTCATCTTCATGGAGCATAAAGCACTCTACGGCGTGCGCGGCGAGGTGCCCGACGGGGAGCATCTCGTGCCCTTCGGCCATGCGCGCCTCGCGCGTGCCGGAAGGGATGTGACGATCGTCACATGCGGCTCGATGGTGAGCCACGCCGAGGCGGCGGCGGACGCGCTCGCCAGGGAAGGCATCGGCTGCGACGTGATCGATCTCAGAACCACGTCGCCGATGGACGAGGAAGCGATCCTCGATTCGGTCGAGGCGACGGGGCGGCTCGTGGTCGTGGATGAAAGCCCGCCGCGCTGCAGCCTCGCCACCGACATCGCCGCGCTGGTCAGCGCACAAGCCTTCGCGAGCCTGAAAGCGCCCCCGGCGCTCGTCACCGCGCCGCACACGCCCGTGCCTTTCGCGCGCGAGCTGGAAGCGGCGTATCTGCCCGACGCGGCCAAGATCGAGGCGGCGGTGCGCCGGGTGTTGGCGTGGCGTTAAAGGCCTTCACCATGCCCAAATGGGGCATCGAAATGCGCGAGGGCACGGTCGCCGAGTGGCTCGTCGCCGAAGGGGCGGCGTTTGCCAGGGGCGACATGATCGCGCTAATCGAAACGGATAAGATCACCAACGAGGTCGAGGCCGAATTCGCGGCCACGCTGGCGCGCATCGTGGTGCCGGCGGGGGAGGTTCGGGCGCTAGGCGCGCTGCTCGGTGTGTTCGCGGACGGTGTGGTGGAGACGGGCGAGGTCGACGCCTTCGTGCGCTCGTTCGGCGGCGCGGGAGCCGCTGCAACGTCGTCGGCGGCGGCTGTGCCCGGCAAGGCCGAAGCTGACGCGCCCACGCCCTCGCCCACGCCCGACGATGGTTCGATCAGCCCCACCGCGCGCGCGCTCGCTACCGAGCGCGGCATTGATCCGTCCGCCATCGCCGGATCGGGACGCGGCGGCCGCATCACACATCAAGATGTCGCGCAGGCCGCACGCCCGCCCGCCGCACCCGCGCTTGGCGGTCCGCTCGCGCTTCACCCCGAAGCGCCCGGCACCCCACACGCCTCGCCCAGCGCGCGCCGCGCGGCGGCCGAGCATGGTGTCGATCTCGCCAACGTGCCCGGAACCGGCCGCCGCGGTCGCATCGGCAAGGCCGACGTGCTGGTGCGCGTTCCTGCCACCCCTGGCGCCGCGCAGGCCGCCTACGCCAACCCGCCGCAAATCGTTGCGATGACCAAATACGGCCGCGTCGCCGCGCGACGGTTGACCGAGGCCAAGGCGACGATCCCGCATTTCTATTTGCGCGCCGAAGTCCGCGTCGACGCGCTGCTGGCTTTGCGCGAGGCCGCCAACACCGTTCTCGGCGCGAAAGCCTCGGTGAACGACTTCCTCGTGCGCGCCGCCGCGCTCGCGCTTGTCGCCTCGCCCTCTGTCAACATCCAGGTGCACGGCACCGACATCCACCGCTTCCCTCACGCCGATATCGCAGTCGCCGTGGCCACCGACGCAGGGCTGCTCACGCCCATCGTGCGCGGCGCGGACCTGCTGACCGCCCACGCGATCGGCAGCCAGGTGCGGGCGCTGGCGGAGCGCGCGCGCGCGGGGCGGCTCGGCTATGACGAACTCGAAGGCGGCAGCTTCACCGTGTCCAACCTGGGTATGTTCGGTGTCGATCAGTTCGATGCGATCATCAACCCGCCCCAGGGTGCAATCGTCGCGGTCGGCGCGGCGCGGCGCGTCTGGGGCGAAGACCCGCACGGCCAGGGCCGCTTCGAGACCCGCCTCGCGCTGTCGCTCAGCTGTGACCACCGCGCGATTGACGGCGCGACCGGCGCGGCCTTCCTCGCCAAATTGAAGGCGCTCATCGAAGCGCCCGCAGGCCTGTTCGCGCGCTAGGCCTATCAGCGATCCATCGTGATGACACTGCGCGCGCCGTCGCCCGCGCGCAGAAAATCAAGCGCGTCGTTGACCCGCGCCAGCGGCAGCATGCGGCTCACCATGCAATCGAGATGCAGGCGGCCCTGCAGGTAGAGTTCGACATAGCGCGGCACGTCGGTCTGAACTGGTTCGATCCCATCAGCGAGCCGCCGATCCGGCGTTCGTTGAGCAGTGCGTTGCTCAGGATTTCGATCGTCGCGTCGTGCGGCAGGATGCCGATCAGCGTCGCGAGCCCGCCTGCGCGCAGCATGTGGAAGGCCTGCTCGAAGGTGGCTTTGCGGCCGACCGCCTCGAAGGAATAGTGGACCCCGCCGCGCGTCAGGTCGCGCCTGCTCGACCGGATCGCCCTCGTCCGCGCGCACCACGTCGGTCGCGCCGACCGTGCGCGCGAGATTGAGCTTGGTCGTGCTGATGTCGATCGCGATCACGCGCGACGCGCCCGCGAGCGCGGCACCGTTGATCGCCGCCAGCCCCACCCCGCCGCAGCCGATCACTGCGACCGTGCTGCCGGGCTCGACGCGCGCGGTGCGGAACACCGCGCCCACCCCGGTGGTGACCGCGCAGCCGATCAGCGCGGCGGCGGCGAGCGGCATCTCGGGGCGGACGCGGACCATATAGGCGCGGTCGACGAGCACATGGCTCGCGAACGCCCCCAACCACAGGAATTGGCCGACCGCGCGCCCGTCGTCGTCGCCCAGGCGGATACGCGGCGGCGCGCCTTCGGGGCGGTTGGCGGGGGGACGCTCGCAGCGATTGGGGTGCCCCGACAGGCACTCGGCGCACTGGCCGCAAAAGCCCGACAGGCAGGTGACGACGTGATCGCCGGGCGCGAGATCGATTACGTCGCTGCCGACCGCCTCGACGACCCCCGCCGCCTCATGACCAAGCGCACAAGGGACGGGCGCGGGGATCGTGCCCTCGATGCCGAGCAGGTCCGAATGGCACACGCCGCACGCCGCCACCCGGATCAGCACCTCGCGCGGCATCGGCGCGTCATATGCGACGGCACGGTGGACGAGCGTACCGCCCGCTTCCATCAATACAGCGGCTTCACCCTGCATGGCGTGTTCTCCTCGCCGCATCGATGCCGCGCGGTAGCCGAACACCATCGCGGGCGCGAGAATGCCGCCCGCGCCGCCGTAGGTCATGCCCATTACCGAGGCCATCACATTGCCCGCCGCGTACAGGCCGGGGATCGCCGCGCCATCGACGTCGAGCACGCGCGCGTCGCGATCGGTCTGCGGTCCGCCCTTGGTGCCGAGCGCGCCGCTTTTGACCTCGACCGCATAGTAGGGACCGGTGCCGAGCGGAGCCAGCGTCGCGCGCCGGTCGCCGCGCCACGCGGGATCGCCCCACCAGAGATCGTTCGCGCTCTCGCCCCGGCGGAAATCGGGGTCGTGGGGGGTGTCGCCCGCACTGTTGGCGTTGAACCGCGCCACGGTCGCGGTCAGCCCCCCGGCGTCGATGCCCACCCGGTGCGCGAGCGCTTCGAGCGTGTCGCCGCGCGCGATCCATTGCGGAGGGTCGGTCACGGCGGCGAAGCCGTCGGTCAGGCCGCCGACGAACGGGTAACGCTGGTAGAAATCGCGGTTGAAGATCAGCCAGCACGGGAGGTTGGCGTATTCGAAGCGGCTCACGTCCTGCTCGTGGAAGGCGGCCCCGAACGCGTTGTAGTTCGAAGCCTCGTTGGTGAAGCGCTTGCCGTAGCGGTTGACCATGAGGCCGCCGGGCATCGTGCGCTCGTAGGTGAGGAGCTGGCGACCCATCGCGATCACGTCGGCGGGCACTTCGATCACCGGCATCCACCAAGCCTCGCGCATGTTGCCGAGCATTGCGCCCACGCGCATCGCCATGCGCAGGCCATCGCCGGTGTTGGTCGGGATCGAGACGGGATGCGTCATCGGCCCGCGCGTGAAGGCGCGCATCAGGTCTTTGTCCCACTCGAACCCGCCGTCGCCAGGATCACCGCGTGCGCGCGCGCCTCGAACGCGCCTTCAGGGCCATCGAAGCGCACGCCCGCGACTGCACCATCCTCGATAATCAGGCTCGTCGCGCGCGCCTCGGTCCGGGGTTCATGCCCCGGTCGAGGCAGGCTTTCAGCAGCCGCCCGATCAGCGCCAGCCCCATGCCGCGCTCATCATTGGCGATCCGGTGCGCCTTGACCTCGGGCGACGCGGGTTCGGGCACCGATCGGCCGAGCGTCGTCTCGCCGATCGTCATCGTGAGATCGGGATAATAGGGCGAGACGCCCACCCGGTCGCGCCACGCGCCGAGTTCGCCATAGGGGAAGGGCGGGCATTCGAGCGTGCGCCCGCCTTCGGGTTTGCCGCCCGGAAACTCGGGATGGTAATCAGGGAAGTCCGGGACGGTGTAGAAGCGCACCGGCGTGCGCGCCTCGAGGAAGGCGATCATCTCCGGGCCGGTGTCGAGGAAGTTTCTGCCAAAAGTTGGTCGATCATCCCGTGCGAAAGCGCCATCAAATACCTGAGCGCATCCTCGCGGCTGTCCGCGCGGCCGATCGCGCGCTGGTGCGGGTTGTTCGGGATCCAGATCTGCCCGCCCGACGACGCGCTCGTGCCGCCGACGGTGGCCGCCTTCTCGAACACGCCCACGCGCGCGCCGTGCTCGTGCGCGATGATCGCCGCCGTCAGCCCCGCCGCACCGGTGCCGAGCACGATAACGTCGACCTCGGCGGCGCTCATACCGCGCTCCGTTTGATGCGCTTGGTAAGGCTCCAGCGGTGCACCTCGCTCGGCCCGTCGTAGATGCGGAACGCGCGCAGTTCGCGGAAGATCGCCTCCACCGGCGTGTCGCGCGTGACGCCCGTACCACCCAGCACCTGCACGCAGCGGTCCGCCACCCGGTAAAGCGCCTCGCTGACCGCAACCTTGGCCATGCTCGATTCGGCCGTGCCCTGTTCGCCCCGGTCGAGCACGCCCGCCGCCCAGTCGGTTATCAGCTCGGCCTGTTTCAAATCGATCAGGTTGTCGGCGAGCTGGAAGCCGATACCCTCATGATCGATCAGCGGCTTGCCGAACGCGTGGCGACGGCAGGCGTAGGCGACCGCGATATCGTGCGCGCGCTGCGCGGCTCCCGTCCAGCGCATGCAGTGGGTGAGGCGCGCAGGCGCGAGGCGGATTTGCGCGTAGCGGAACCCCTCATGCGGTTCGCCCAGGATCGCATCGGCGGGGACGCGCACGCCGTCCAGGCGCACGACCGCATGGCCGCCCATCATCGACCCGTCGATCGTATCGAGCACGCGCTCGATGCCGATGCCGGGCGTATCCATGGCTGCGAGGAACATCGTCGCCGTCCCCTCGCCGGTGCGCGCCATCACGATCCCGAACGCTGCGCCGACTGCGCCGGTGATGAACGCCTTGCGCCCGTCGATCACCCAGTGATTGCCGTCGGGGCGCGCGGTGGTTTTCAGCATCGAGGGGTCCGAGCCCGCGCCGTCATCGTCGGCCGGTTCGGTCATCAGGAAAGCCGAGCGCGTGTGGCCCGCCGCGAGCGGGGCGAGGTGCTCGGCACGCTGCTCGGGCGTGGCGACCTTGTCGAGCAGGTGCATGTTGCCCTCGTCGGGCGCGGCGCAGTTGATCGCGGGCGGGCCCAGCATCGAATAGCCCGCCGCGCGGAACACGGTCGCGGTTTCGGCGTGGGTTAGGCCATGGCCGCCCAAGGCTTCGGACAGATGGCAGCCGAGAAGCCCTGCCGTGCGCGCGTGGGCGCGCAGTTCGTGGATCAGCGCGTCCTCGGGGCCATGCTCGCCGATGCGCGGGTCGCGCTCGTGCGGGATGACGGTCTCGCGCACGAAGGCGGAGACGCGCTCGGCCAAAGCGTGGGCGCGTTCGGTCATTGGACGCGGACCGGCAACGCCGACAAGCCGCGCAGCAGCGCGTTGGGATTGTACCGCAAGTCTTCGGGCGCGCAGGCGAGTTCGATCTGCTCGAAGCGTGCGAGCAGTTCCTCGAACGCGGTGATGAGTTCGCGCCGCGCGAGCATGTTGCCGATGCACGCGTGGACGCCGCGCCCGAACGCGAGGTGCGCGCGGGCGTTGGCGCGCGCGGGATCAAAGCGGTGCGGATCGGCGAAGCGCGCGGGATCGCGGTTGGCGGCCGTCCAGCGCAGCATGACGACCGAGCCTTTGGCGATGGGAACGCCGCCCAGCGTCGTATCGCGCGCTACCACGCGCGGCAGGCCCTGCACGGGGCTCGCGAGGCGCAGCGTCTCCTCGACCGCGTTCGGTATGCGCGCCGGATCCGCGCGCAGCCACGCGGCCGCATCTGGATCGCCGATCAGCAGCAAGAGACCCTCGGACAGCGTGTTGGTGGTGGTCTCGTTCCCCGCGACAACGAGCTGTTGGATGACGGATAGCAGTTCGGCATTGGCGAGCGGCGCGTCCCCCGCCGAACTCGCGCCGACGAGATCGCCGAGCAGATCGTCGTGACGCGCCGCGCGCCGCCGCTCGACCTGAGCCATCATCGCGTGCTGGAACTCGACGACAGTCTCGGCGCACACCAGCTCGCGCTCGAGCGTGATCGTGGCACCCAGCCGGTCGGCGAAGGCGTCGGTCCAGCGTTTCACCCGGTCGCGGTCCTCGGGCGGCAGGCCGAGCTGGCCCGCGATCACCTCGACGGGAAGCGGCACGGCAAAGTCGCGCACGAAGTCGCCGCCACGGTTCGCCGCAAGCCGATCGACGCCCGCGCGGAAGATGCGGCGGATATCGGCGGCGATGGCGTCGACGCGCGGCAGGCTGAAGGCTTGGCTGACGAGCCGGCGGTAGCGCGAGTGCGCGGGCGGATCGGCCATGATCAGCACGGGGAGCTGCGGCCAGCCCTGCTCCAGCACCGCCTTCACCGCCGGCTCCTCGGCGCGCGTGCCCGCGAAAAGGACTGCGATGTCGCTCGAAAAGTCCTCGGGCCGGCCCGCCGCCTCCTGGACGAGATCGAAGCTGGTGACGAGGTGAACCCCGCTCGCCATCGCCAGCACGGGGGCCGCCAAGCGCGCGGCATCGTGAAAGCCGTGCGGGTCCGCGATGAACGCCGGATCGGCGAGGTCGGTGTCTGCAAGGCTCATAGCGAGGCTCCGCCGTCGATCGCGAACGCCGCCCCGGTGGTGAAGCTGCTTTCGTCCGAGGCGAGATAAAGCACGAGCGCGGCGACCTCGTCGGGCCGCCCCAGTCGTCCGATGGGATGGCCCGCGACCCACCCCGCGAACATCGCGCCGCCATCGTCCATCTGTGCCAGCACCTTGTCGATCATCGCGGTCTGGATGATGCCCGGATGGACGCTGTTGCAGCGGATGCCATAGCCTTGCGCGGCGTAGTGCAGCGCGGCCGAGCGGGTGAGGTGCGTCACCGCCGCCTTGGCAGCGTTGTAGCCCGCGAGATCGGCCTGGGCGCGCAGCGCGCACATCGAGGACATGTTGACGATCGACCCGCCGCCGCCGCGCCGCATTAGCGCGGGCACGTGCTTGAGCCCAAGGAACACGCCGACGAGATCGATGTCGAGCATCCGCCGGAACTCGGCGAGGCTCAATGCCTCGACCGAGCCGACAGTGGTGATACCCGCATTGTTGACGAGGATGTCGAGGCGGCCGTGGCGCGCCTCGATGGCGGCGAGCGCGGCGCTCCAGTCGGCCTCCTGCGTCACATCGAGCCGCTCGAACGTGCCCTGCATCGCGTGCGCGACCGCCTCGCCCTCCTCGACCTCGATGTCGCCCACCACCACCGCCGCGCCCTCAGCCGCGAACCGCCGCGCGATCGCCTCGCCCAGCCCCGCCGCGCCGCCGGTGACAAGCGCGACCTTGCCCTCGAGCCGGCCGCTCATGCGATCCGCGCCACGAGTTGGCCGACGGGGTAGGTCTCGCCCGCCTGCGCGAGGATGGTGAGTGTGCCCGAAGCGGGGGCCTCGATCTCGTTCGTCGATTTGTCCATCTCAAGCGCGTAGAGCGGCGCGCCAGTGGTGATCGCCGCGCCGTCGGCGGCGAGCCACTGTTTCAGGATCGCCTCGGTCATGCCGATGCCGAGCTTGGGGATGCGAATCTCGATCATGCGAGCGTCCGCCGGATCGCGGCTTCGATCTGAGCGCGGCTGTAAAGCCACCCCCGTTCGAGCGGGGAGGAGAAGGGCACCGGAGCGAAAGCCGAGCCGACGCGGCCGACCGGGGCCTTGAGCTGGCCAAACAACTCCTCATGAATACGCGACGACACCTCCGCCGCCACCCCGAACGCGCGCACCGCTTCGTGCACCACCACTGCGCGCCCAGTGCGCGCGACCGAAGCGAAAACGGCGGCCTCGTCGAACGGCGCGATCGTGCGCAGATCGATCACCTCGACCGCAATCCCTTCGGTGGCCAGTGTGTCCGCAACCGCCAGCGCATGGCCCACCGCCGGACCATAGGCGATCACGCTGACGTCGTCCCCCGCACGCACGGTCGCCGCTTCGCCCAGCTTCACCCGGTAGCCCGGATCGGGCGCGGGACCGGACTGTCCGTAGGCGAGCGTGTTCTCGATGAACACGCACGGATCATCGTCGGCGATGCACGCGAGCAGCAGCGCATAGGCGTCCGCCGGGTTGGACGCGGTCACCACCTTCAGCCCCGGCACATGCGCGAGCCAGGCTTCGAGCATGTCCGAATGCTGCCCGCCGAAGCCCGCGCCCGCGCCCGTCGCGGTGCGGATCGTGAGCGGCACGCCCGTCTGCCCGCCCGACATGAAGCGCAGCTTCGCGGCGTGATTGACCAGCTGGTCCATCGCGACCGTTATGAAGTTCATCAGCATGATCTCGGCCACCGGCCGCCAGCCCGCGATGGCCGCGCCCACCGCCGCGCCGACGATCGCCTGCTCGGCGATTGGCGTGGATCGCACGCGCGCGGTGCCGTGCTTGGCGGACAGGCCCTGCGTCGCCTTGAACACGCCCCCGCCCTGCGCGTCGGCGATATCTTCGCCGAGCAGGATCACGCGCGGGTCTTGCGTCAAAGCGGCGTCGAGCGCCGCGTTGATCGCGCGGCCAAAGGTGACCTTGGGCGTCGTGGGCGCGGCCGTGCTCACGCCGCGATCTCATGCGCGAACACGTCGCGGCGGATTTCGGCCAGATCGGGGTAGGGTGCATCGAGCGCGAAAGCGGCGGCGTCCTCGATCGTCGCGGCCGCCTCGACGTCGATCGCGTCCAACTCCGCCTCGCCCACCTGCCGCTCGAGCAGCGCGCGGCGATAGGCGGGGATGGGGTCGGCTGCCTTTGCCGCCGCCATCTCGTCCGCCGGGATGTAGTGGCTGTCGTCGCCGAGCAGGTGGCCCATGAAGCGGAAGGTGCGCGCGTCGATGAACGTCGGCCCCTCGCACGCGCGCGCGCGGGCTGCCGCCACGCGCGCGGCGGCGTGCATCGCGAAGGCGTCGTTGCCATCCACCTCCAGCGTGCGGATGCCATATCCCGGGCCGCGATCGGTCATGCGCGCGGCACCGGTGGAGGCAGCAAACGGCGTGTGTTCGCCGTAGCGATTGTTCTGGCACAGGAAGATCACCGGCAGCCGCCAGACCTGCGCCAGGTTGAGCGCCTCGTGGAAAGCGCCGATGTTGGTGGCCCCGTCGCCGAAGCTCGCCACGGTCACGCGGCCATCGCCCGCGAGCTGCGAGGCGAGTGCCAAGCCATTGGCGATCGGCAGGCCCGAGCCGACGATCCCGGTCGTCACCATCACGCCGGTAGCCGGGTGGGTGATGTGCATCGGCCCGCCCTTGCCCTTGCAGGTGCCAGCCGCCTTGCCCGCATATTCCGCGAACAGCAGCCGCGGTGGCACGCCCTTGGCGAGCTGATCGTGGATGCCGCGGTAGGTGGTGACGAGATAATCGTCGGGCCGCAGCGCGGCCATCGTGGCAGCCGCGAGGATCTCCTGGCCGCGCGGGCTGTAGTAGATGATCTGGAGGCGGCCGCCCATGATCAGGCCGCGCATCGTCTCATCGGCGCGCAGGATAATCGCCGCACGCGCGTAGATTTCCAGCATCGTCGCGCGGTCGGGCAGGTCGGTGGGCGGCATACACCTCCGATAGCCCGGCTCGTGTGCCGCCCCACTCCGTAAAAAGACTAGCCCGGCGGGGGCCGCGCGGGGTGGTATCCGCAGCCGTGGACGAGACCGAAGCGGACTATATCATCGTCGGCGCCGGCTCGGCGGGATGCGTGCTTGCCGAACGGCTGTCGCGCGATCCCGCCCGCCGCGTGCTGCTGCTCGAGGCGGGGAGCGCGAACGATCATCCGCTCGTCACCATGCCCAAGGGGCTGGGCAAGCTCGTGCTGAACCCGCGCCACGCGTGGCACTTCCCCATCGCGCAACCGCGGGTGCCTGGAGGCACGGCGAGCGAGCTTTGGGTGCGCGGGCGCGGGCTCGGCGGATCGTCGGCGATCAACGGCATGATCTGGGTGCGCGGCGCGGCGCAAGACTATGCCGAATGGGAACGGCTGGGCGCGACCGGCTGGGGCTGGGAGACGATGCTATCCGCCTTCCGCGCGGTCGAGGACCATGCGCTCGGCGACGACGGCGTGCGCGGCGCGGGCGGGCCGGTGCATGTCGAGGCGGGCACCTACCGCTACCCGCTGGCGGAGGCGCTGATCGCGGCGGGCGAGGCGATGGGCCTGCCGCGCCGCGATGACCTGAACCGCGCAGACAACGAGGGCGTTGGCTATTACGCGCACAACATCCGGCACGGGCGGCGGCAGAGCGCGGCGACCGCGTTCCTCGCGCCCGCGCGGTGGCGGGCGAACCTGCGCGTCGAGACGGGCGTCATGGTCGACCGCGTGCTGTTCGACGACGCGCGCCGCGCCGTCGCCGTCGCCTCGCGCATGGGGGGACGACTGGTCACCTTCCGCGCCGCGCGCGAGGTGATCGTCTGCGCGGGCGCGCTACTCTCCCCCGCGCTGCTGCAACGTTCGGGCATCGGCCCTGCGGAGACACTACGCCGTGCAGGCGTGACGCCGATCCTCGACAGTCCCGATGTGGGCCGCCGGATGCGCGATCATCTGGGGTTCTCGATGCCCTACCGGCTGCGCGGGGCGGCGGGCAATAACCGCGAGTTCTACGGGCGCGGGCTCTGGCGCAATATCGCGCGCTATTACCTGCGCCGCAACGGCCCGCTCGCGACCGGGCCGTTCGAGGTCGGCGCGTTCGCGCGCCTTTCGCCCGCGAGCGTGCGCGCCGACGCGCAGCTCTACATGGGCGCGTTCACCTTCGCGCGCGGCGACGATAATTTCCCGGTGCCGCTGGCGGACGTGGAGCGCCTGGCAGGGCTGACCATCTACGGCCAACTGCTGCAGCTGACGAGCGAGAGCGAGGTCGCGATCGCGTCGCCCGATCCGGACGCGTTGCCCACGATCACCCCCAACTGGCTTTCGACGCCCGAGGACGAGGCGGCGGCGATCGCGATGGTGCGCCTGATCCGCCGCTACGCCGCGCAGGCCCCGATCGCGCCACACCTTGAAGCCGAGCTGTTTCCCGGCCCGGCGGTGGAAGCCAGCGCGGACATCCTCGACGCCTTCCGCCGCTTCTCGCTCTGCGGCACGCACGCGGTTGCCAGCTGCCGGATGGGATCGGACAACCGCGCGGTCGTCGATCCCGACTGCCGCGTGAAGGGTGTGGCAGGGCTGCGCGTTGTCGATTGCTCGGTCATGCCCGCGCCCGTCTCGGGCAACACCGGCGCGCCCGCGATCGCGCTCGCCTGGGCGGCGGCGGACCGCATCCTCGCGCACGCCTGAAGCAGTCTACATGCCCGGCAGCGGCCGCGTGCCCACGACATCGTGAATAACGACCGTACTCGCGCTCATCAGTCCGCCGAAGCGCGCGAAGAATGCGCCGATCCATGGCTGGGTGAAGTGCTTGGCCAATGCCGCATCGTCCTCCCAGACCTCGTAGACGTTGACGATGCCCGCCGCCCTGTCCTCCACCAGCAGCGAATAATGGTGGCACCCGGCTTCCGCGAGCACCTTGGGGCGCATCTCCGCCACCATCCGCTCGATCTCGGCGATATGGTCGCGGGAAAGCGTCATCTGGCCGCCGACGATGATCATTGTCTCTCTCCCAATCGCACCAAAGTCTTGCCCATCGTGCGCCCTGCCATCAGGTCGACAAAGGCTTGCGGCACCGCCTCGATCCCCTCGCGCACCGCGTTGAACGGCACAAGCACGCCTTTGGCAAGAAGTGCTTCCAGCCCCGCCTGCGCGGGCGCAATGCGCGCGGGATCGTCGTAGGTGAAGAAGCCGCGCATCGTCAGCCGTCTGGCGACCATCTGCCAGAGCGTACGGACGCCGTGCGGATGCTCGGCATCGTTATAATCGGCGATCATCCCGCAGGCGACGATGCGGCCGTATTGTGCCATCGCGGGCAAGGCGGCTTCGAGCACGGGGCCGCCCACATTGTCGAAATACAGCGTCACCCCGTTGGGGGCGAAGGCGCGGATCGCGGCGGTCAAGTCCGGCGCGACGCGGTGATCGATCGCGTGGTCGAAGCCCAGTTCGGCGAGCTTGGTCGCCTTTGCCGCGCCGCCCGCGATGCCGATCGTGCGCGCTCCGGCCGCGCGCGCGATCTGGCCCACCGTGCTGCCCACCGCCCCCGCCGCCGCGCTGACGAGGACGGTATCGCCCGCGCGCAATCCGCCGATATCATACAGCCCGATCCAGGCGGTCAGCCCGCCCGGGCCGAGCGCGCCTATATAATGTTCGATCGGAACGCCGGGCGCGGGCGCAACCGCCTCCAGGCCGATCGCGTCGGGCTGCAGCGCGGACAGCTCCTCCCACCCCGCCATCGCACGCACCAGCGTGCCGGGCTTGTGCGCGGGCATGTCGGACGCGACGACCTGCCCGAGCGTCATGCCGCGCACGGTGCCATCCAGCGGCATCGGCTCCATGTAGGTCGCCTCGGCGTTCATCCAGCCGCGAATGCCCGCGTCGAGCGAGACAACGAGGTTGCGCACCAGCAGCCCGCCGGGCGGCATCGGTGGCGTCGGCGTGGTTTCGACCCGAAAATCCTGCGCCACGGGCACGCCATCGGGCCGACGCGCGAGCGCGATTCGGCGGTGTGTGGCAGTGCTCATCGGCCGAGCTTATCGGGCGCGGATCGGCACGCGACCAAGCTGCCGATAGCGATAGGTGCCAAGTTCGCGATCCCGCCTAAGCTGCTCCAGAGGAGACCTGCTCGATGACCGACCGTGCCGCGCGCCAGCGAGCCATCATCACCGCGCTGTACGACGCGACCGCGCGCGGGGACTGGGCGGCGGCGGAGGCGCATCTGACCGATGGGTTCTTCATCACCGAAGCGGCGGGGCTACCGTTCGGCGGCGTCTACCGTGGGCGCGGCGCGTTGCGCGAACTCTACGCGAAGGTGCTCCCCATGCTCGCGGTCGAGCGGCTCGAGATCGAGGAGACCACTTGCGGCGGCGACCACGCGGTGACCTTGCTCGCCTTCCACTTCGCGGGCGGGCTGCCACCGGTGCGTATCGCCGAGATGTTCCGCTTCGAGGGCGAGGCCGTGGCCGAGATCAGGCCCTATTACTTCGATCCCGAGACGGTGGACGCGGCGGTGCGAGCGAACGGCGCGCGCACCTGATCGCACGCGATCACCCGCCGTAGCGAACCAAGGCTGCGCGGTCTGTTCCAGGTGTGCGGACTGCGCTCGCTGATGATGGTGGTTCTGACGGTATCAGGAATGCGCACGCCTTTTTTTGGTTGACAATCCAAGGGCCTTGTTGCGCGATTGATGATCGAGTGGTTGTGGTTGCTTCCAATCACCACACTCGCGGTCAGCTTGCCGGGCTTAGCGTGCCAGACGTATTGGAAATGTCACCAGCCTACCCTTTGAGAATCATTTGTTTTCCGTCAGGCCGAAAAATACCTCGTAATCCGACCCGAGAACCCGCCACGGAGCGTACGACAAAGCTAGCACTACTTTGGCAGGATGAAGGAACCGGGTGGAATCGTGGTTGATTCCAGTGTCAGTATGGGCTGACCGGAACGATCTGCGATGGTGGTGGACGAGAG
>JAABUQ010001809.1_pt1 | contig 44252 bp, 42 predicted proteins | sample 5560001 | NCBI WGS metagenome assembly JAABUQ01 (sample SAMN10711888, study PRJNA513371) | rock metagenome | isolation source: Antarctica rocks | place: Antarctica: Victoria Land, Finger Mt nord | collected 2015-12-18 | reverse complement strand
CCAGCTCCGCATGGCTGAACGTGCCGGCCACCTCCCGCGTCAGCGCCATCCTCGGAGCCTATCCGGTGCGCCCTGCACTCCGATAGTCCCCTCAGGACACCCTCACGCATCAGCCTGAACTCTTACCCCCACCGGGCCTGGCGCGGCCAGGGAGCGCGTTGGGAGTTGAGAGTTGGGACGGTCACACACTGGGCCGGCCCGGGTACCCTGCCACCATGGTCATGGCGCAAGCGCTCGGCGGTGTGGCGCTGCGCGAGCAGCACGTCGCTGCCAGCGGATTGCGTCTGCACCTGGTGAGCGCGGGCGAGCCGGGGCCGCCCGTGGTGCTGCTGCACGGCTTCCCCGAGCTGTGGCTGGGCTGGCAGCACCAGATACCGGCGCTGGTCCAGGCAGGCTTCCGCGTCCTGGCGCCAGACCAGCGCGGCTACAACCTGAGCGACAAGCCGCCGACGGTGCCGTCGTACGCGCTGGACGCCCTGGCGGCCGACGTGACGGCGCTGTTGGACAGTCTCGGGCTGCCATCGTCGGCCATCGTCGGCCACGACTGGGGCGCCATGGTGGCCTGGCGGGTGGCGCTCACGCGGCCGGAGCGGGTCTCGCGCCTGGCGATCCTCAACGTACCGCACCCCGACGTGTTCCAGCACACCCTGCGCCACAATCCCCGCCAGATGCTGCGCAGCTGGTACGCGATGGCGTTTCAGCTGCCGTGGCTGCCGGAGGCGCTCTCGCGGCGCGACGGGTTCCGCCTGTGGCAGCGGGCGCTGGTGGCCACGTCGCGGGGCGACGCGTTCACGCCGCGGGACCTGGACCTGTACGCGCGGGCATGGTCGCAGCCCGGCGCCTTCTCGGCGATGCTGAACTGGTACCGGGCGTACTGGCGCTGCCCGCCGCGGCCCACTGCCAGTCCGCGCGTGCGGGTGCCGACGCTGATAATCTGGGGCGAGCGCGACGTGGCCCTCGTCCCGGAGATGGCGCGGGCCAGCGCCGAGCTGTGCGACGACGGCCGCTTAGAAATGCTGCCCGAGGCGACGCACTGGGTTCACCACGAGGAGCCAGCGCGCGTGAACCAGCTCCTCGTACAGTTTCTTAAGTCTTAAGTAATAAGTAACGGGTAAGGGGGACGATGCGCGGTGGTCAAGTTCACCTGGTTCAACCTGATGCCCTGGCCGTATCTGCCGGACGACTTCCGCGAGAAGTACCGCTCGGTCTGGGTGGACATCCCGAACACGCTGTACGACCCGGTTAGGGGCAACGCCCTCTACCACCAGTACATGGACCAGCTCGAATATGCCGAATGCCTGGGCTTCGACGGCCTCGGGGTGAACGAGCATCACCAGAACGGGTACGGGCTGATGCCGTCGCCCAACCTCATCGCCGCGACGCTGACCCGCCGGACGTCGCGCGCGGCCATCTGCGTCATCGGCAACTCGATAGCCCTGTACAACCCGCCGATTCGCGTGGCCGAAGAGTTCGCCATGCTGGACGTTATGTCAGGTGGGCGGCTGGTCGCCGGCTTTCCGGTCGGCACGCCGATGGACACCAACTTCTGCTACGGCCAGATCCCGGCGCTGACGCGCGACAAGTATGGCGAGGCGCACGAGCTGATCGTGCGGGCCTGGGAGGCGGACGAGCCCTTCGCCTTTGACGGCAGGTACACGCAGCTGCGCTGGGTCAACTGCTGGCCCAAGCCGATCCAGAAGCCGCACCCGCCCATCTACGTCCCGGGCGGCGGCTCGGTCGAGACCTGGGACTTCTGCCTGGACTACGACTACAACTATTCGTACCTGTCTTTTGCCGGCTACCAGGCCGCCAAGTCGTTGATGGACGGATACTGGGAGCGGGTCGCCGCGCGCGGCAAGGACGAGTCCCCCTACCGGGCAGCTTTTGCCCAGGTCGTCGCCGTGGCCGAGACCGACGCCGAAGCCGAGAAGCTGTACGCCGAGCACGTCCTGTACTTCTACAACCGCTGCCTCCACTATTACGCCGGCTTCGCCGACCCGCCCGGCTACCGAACGATCAAGACCATCAAGAGTCTGGCGCTGTCCCGCCTGCGGCGAGAAAATCAGAACGTCTTCCCGGAGGCTACCTGGAAGGACCTGATCGAGTCCGGCACGGTGATCGCGGGCAGCCCCGAGACGGTGCGGCAGCGCATGGAAGAGCTGATCAAGAGTTTGCGCGTCGGCCACGTCTTCTGCCTGCTGCACATCGGCAACCAACCGGACGACAAGACGCGCTACTCGTCACGACTCTTCGCCGAGAAGGTGATGCCACACTTGCGCCACATGTGGCCCGAGTGGGAGGACGACACCCGCTGGTGGATCCACCCGCTCGAGCAGCCGGCCAGCCCCCAGGACGCGGTGGCTGGGCGCCCATGACCATGATGGCGCGGACCATTCGGACGGCCAAAGGCGCCCAGGTGCGCGTGCTCGAAGGCGGCCCCGAGGCGGCGGAGCCAGTCCTGTTCCTGCACGGGCTCAGCGGTCTGCTCGACGACACGACGTTTCTCGACCTGCTGGCCAAGCGCCACCGCGTCCTCGCTCCCGCGCTCCCCGGCTATGGTGAGTCCACTGGCGAAGAGCTGTACGAGGACATGCTCGACTTTGCGCTCCACGGCTGGGATCTCGTCGTGGCGCTCGGGCTGGCCGGACGGCGCCCGGTGGTGGTCGGCCACTCGCTGGGCGGCATGATCGCGGCCGAGATGGCGTGTCTGGCGCCCGACGTCATCGGCAAGCTGGTGCTGGTCAATCCCCTCGGCCTGTGGCTGGACGACCACCCGATTCCCGACCTGTTCTCGTTCCTGCCGTACGAGTTCGGCGACTACCTGTTTCACGACCCCGTCAGGGGCGCCGCGCTCCTAACCGGCGGCGCGGACTTCTCGGACCCCGAGGCGCTCCGCGGCTTCTTCGTCGAGAATGCCCGCCGTCTCGGCACCGCGGGCAAGATTCTGTTCCCGATCCCCAACCGGCGGCTGGCGAAGCGCCTCTACCGCCTGACGACCCAGACCCTGGTGGTGTGGGGCGAGAGCGACAAGCTGATGCCCGCCGCGTACGCGGCCCGCTGGGCGGAGCTGCTGCCACAAGCGACCGTCGTACGCATCCCGAACGCCGGCCACATGGTCCCGTACGACCAGCCGGCAGCCCTTGCCGCGGAGGTTGAAACCTTTAGCGGCTCGCCCCGGCGGGCCGAGACACGCGTCTAAGCCTGGGCACCGTGCCAGCTCCTCACGCCGAGCTCCTGACGGCTGATAGCTGATAGCTGATAGCTGACAGCTCCGTTCGTCAGCCAGGGTCGACGCCGGGGCCGGCCACGGGGACGGGGCGGAGGCGGCAGAGCGCGCTTGCAGCGCCGCTTTGCGTGGAAGGACACTGAGTACGCGCATGTCCACTGTCTATCGAGTCCCCCTTGTCTTGACGCCACAACCCGAGGGCGGCTACACGGTCACCTCGCCGGCGCTCCCCGGCCTCCTTACTGAGGGCGATTCGGTGCAGGAGGCGCTGGCTAACGTTCAGGATGCCTTCGCCGCGACCGTCGAGCTGTACGCCGACGTGGGCAAGCGTCTCCCCGCGCAGCTAGCCCAGGATCCCGAGTCCGGCTCCATCCAGTTCGACCATCTGCTCAGTGCGTGACCTACCGGGAGGTCGCCGCCAGGCTTCGCCGCCTCCGTTGTAACGAGCTGCCGCGCCGGAGCGGAAGCTCACACCGAAGTGGCCCAACCGGTCTTGCACAGAAAGGCCGTCTAAGCGGGGAGCCGGAGCGGCGGTGGTAGTCAGCTACGAACGTCTCGTGGTTGTAGGCGAAGTAGTGGTACATTCGTGTCCCCGCCGACTCGGCGCGCGGCTCCACCGAATTGGTCTTGAAGGGGACCAAATAGGGTGCTCGGAAGCTTTCAGCCAGCCGCCGCAAGGAGACAGATCATTAGGTAGAGCTGCTCAAACGCGCCATGAGGCACCGTTTCACGCCGTCCATCGCGCTAGACCACCATTTAGGCTACCATGAGCCGTATCCCAAACACCTAGCCGGCACTAGGTGGTCATAACCGAGCCCTGGTCAATTGCTGCCATCGTGAACGCATCTACCCCGCGGAGGATCGGCTTCCCCATCGCCTGCTCGATGCGAGTGAGCAGCGCTTCCTCGCGGGCCTTGAAGAGGTCGTCGAACCTGTCCGCTCGGAGAAACCTCGGGTCAATGAGGTGCGTATGCAGGATCCCGTCCATTTGGCTCCCACCGATCCCGTTAGTCTGTTGGAGGCGCGGGAGGTAATTGCTCGGGGCATTGCCGCCAATGACACGATTCGTCCGTGCAGCGATCGGTGTCTTGTTCACAACACTGTCCGCGAGCCGAAGGTCCACGCCATTCTTGCTACACCAATCCCATGGGAAAATGTGGTGGATATCGATGGCATCATCAAAGTAGCGCCGGACGTCGATGCGCCCGCCACTGGCGAAGTCCTGCGCCCCATCTCGCATAAGCAGAGCATACAGTCCCTTGTACGCCGCACTATTGCGAGTCCGCAGAGTTCCGAGGCGGGCTGGGACAAAGTTCGCCTCGGCCACTGTCGACGGTTCATCCCCGTCACTCTCCGCCCACTCGAGTACCTCGGGCAGATCGCGTGCGAAGCGGGTTTCAATCGCACCGCCATACAACTCGCCGAACACGCCGCACCAGTACCAGCGGGTGAGCTTTTGGCGGACGCCAAAGTTACTCGTTCCTGACCCGAGCGAGGCCATGACGGCTGCCAGCGGCACAAGCTGGGTGCGGTACGGTAGATCACGTGCAGCGTAGATGTTTTGTTCGTGCAGGAACCGGGCCGCAAGCTCGAAGCCCTCGGTGACCATGTCCGCCCAGGCACGGTAGTCCGATAGCGAGAGGCGCAGCACGTCCCGGCGCTTGGCGCTGATTGCGGGGGCGTTCTCGTTCGGCGTGCCGCTCTTGAGTGCCTCGCGTCTCCTTGCGCGAGTGGCGAGCAGTGTCACGGCTTGCAAGAAGTCAGTGTTCTCAACGCCAGTTAAGATTGAATACTTCCGCAGTCGCTTGGCTCTCGCCGTCCAGTCATCCCGGAGGTTGAAATCGTTCACGGCAAAGGTGGCGGTAAGCAATTCGAAGACAGTCAGCGCGACACCGCCAGTGTTCACCTTCTCAAACACTTGGCATACAGCATCCTTTGGCGTTTCCTTCCGCAGAACGATCAATGGCACTTGGTACTGCTGGAACCGCTGAATCACCTCCTGCATCAGTAGGTTCCAGCGGGTGAGACGAGCCGGCATTTCGGAGGGCTGGGCTTGCAAGTACTGCATCTGCCATTGGGTGAGCCGCGGGACGTCGAATACCAGAGGTAGCGGCAAGAGCTCGCCGGCGCACTCCTTCTCCGTTGTTGAGTAGTCTGCCAGTATCTCGCGGCGAAAGTTTCGGAGCACCCGGTCGTCTGGAAGCCCAACGATCGCGTCTTCCCGATCAACGTTCGGGTCAAGTGCCTTCGCGATGTTCAGGTAGTACCACCTGCGGATCGGGTTGCCCCGTGTGTCGTGAGTGTCGACCGCGCGGTGGCCGTAGAGCGCCTGGAGGAGCGAGGTGAGGCGCTGCTGACCGTCCAGGATGAGACGTTCGGGTACCGGAAGCGTGGCTACCTGCACGCCCTCAACGAGACGGGGTTTGAAGCGTGCGTCTCCGCCGGCTTCGAGCATCATGACGGCGCCGATGGGATACGAAAGTGAGATGGAGGCGAGAAGACTACGGATGTGCTCATCGTCCCACACCCAGCCGCGCTGGAAATCAGGGAGTTGCGTCTTGCCCTCCCCTATCGAGCGCAGCGTATCCAGCAGCGCCTCCCTTGTGCTGTCGAACGTGGTGATGCTGTTCATGAGACCATCTCCCTGGGCTTCGGAACGTGCGTAGCCCTATGTCTGCTTGGAACGCGCGCGCAAGAGATTGGGGCGCTGGGTTATCGTCGAGTATGACACGGAAGTCCTATGCGACCGACCTGACCGACGAGCAGCGGGAGCTGCTGCGTCTGATCTTGCCGGAGGCCAAGCCCAGTGGACGGCCCCGCAGCGCCGGAAGTTGCCAACCCCAGTGAGACACGGCGGGCGGGCACTTACGGAGTAGGGCGCACCTCCCAGCGGTGGTTGATCACGCTGGCCCCGGCACGTCTGGGGGTACAGGTGGCTGGCGGACGAAGCGCTCAGGGTGGACCATCCGGGCGGCCTGGAGCATTGGGCGCGCTGTCGGAGGAGCTGCGGGGCGCCGCCGTGATGCACGTTGACGGGCGCGTGGTAGCCGACGCCGGCATGCCGATGCTGGTACTCGTACCAATGGAAGAAGTCTTAGTAGAACGCGCGGGCCGCCTCCAGGGAGGGGAAGCGGTCCGGGAAGTCCGACGGTACTTGAGCGTCTGAACTGGGCCTCCGAGTAGGGATTATCGTTCCAGCAGTGGGGCGGGAATGGCCCTTGGTGACGCCCAGGTCGGCCAGCAGCTAGCCAGTGGTGTAGCGGCTGTAGATGTCGAGGGCCACGTAGAGAGAGAAGTACGTCCGCTTGGGCGGACCGATGTGGAAGGCGTACACGCCGTGCCGCCGCAGCCGGGCCCGCGGCCGGCGGCGTCCAGGGCGCCGTACTCGGCCAGAATCTACGCCTTGCGCAAAGCCGGCACAACCCAACATCCGGAGGGATCGCCGTGCTGCCGAACTGGGGCGGGAAAGACCTCAAGCTCGGCACGGTGCGAGCCGCTGTCCGCGAGCTCCAGATTAGCTGGGAGGAGTTTCAGCGCGCGTGAGCGGCCCTCGTCAGCCCGGGTCGACGCCGGGGCCCGCCATGGGGACGGCAACCGGCAGGGCCATCGCGGCGTCGCCCGCCGCGTCGGAGTCGGCGCGCTCGAAAATCGTGCCCGGGCTCAGGATGCCCTGCGGGTCGAGCGCCCGCTTGATGGCGCGCATGGCCTCCAGCGCCGGCCCGTGCTCGCGCGCCATGTACGGCGCCCGCGCCGCGCCGACCCCGTGCTCGCCGGTCGTCGTGCCGCCCATGCGCAGCGCCAGCTCGTGGATCTCGTCGGCCACCCGCAGCACGGCGCGCACCTCGGCCGGGTTGCGCGCGTCGATCAGGTGGCCCGGGTGCAGGCCGCCGCCGCCGACGTGGCCGTAGGTGGCGATCGGCACGCCGTGGCGGCCGCTGATGTCCTGGATGGCGCGCAGCGTCTCGGGAATTTTCGCCACCGGGACGCAGATGTCCTCGCCGCAGTAGGCGCGGTTCGACCCGGGCCGCAGCGTGCCCACCGCCGCGCCGACCAGCGACCGCGCCTCCCAGAGCGCGGCGATCCGCTTCGGCTCGTCTGACCACTCGCTGCGGACGGCCAGCGGCGTCACGACCTCGATGATCTTCTCGGCGTCCCAGCGCGCGCCCGGCGGGTTGCCGTCCACCTCGAACAGGATCAGCGCTTCGACCTGCGGCAGGCCCAGCGACGGGCGGAACAGGTTGATGGCGCGGATGCAGCGCTCGTCCAGGATCTCGAGCGCCGACGGGCTGACGCCGGCCGCGAACACCCGCTGCACCGCCTCGCCGGCGTTCTCCAGAACGTCGAACAGCGCCAGGACGATCGCCCGGGCCGGTGGGATGGCCATCAGCTTCAGCCGCAGCCGCGTGAAGACGCCGAGCGTTCCCTCCGAGCCGACGAACAGCTTGGTCAGCTCCAGGCCGGCCGAGGACTGCTTGGCGCGCGAGCCGACCGAGCCCGTCTCGATGACCTCGCCGCTCGCCAGCACCACCTGGAGGCCGAGCACCCAGGCGCTCGTCGGGCCGTATTTGACGGCGCGCATGCCGTGGGCGTTGGTCGACGCCATGCCACCGACGGTGGCCATCCGGCTCGAACCGGGGTCCGGCGGGAAAATCAGACGGTGCGGCGCCAGCGCGTCGTTCAGGCCGGCGTGGACCACGCCGGCCTCACAGAAGGCCTGCATGTTGGCCGGGTCGATCTCGAGCACCCGGTTCATCGCGTTCAGGGCCAGGACCACGCCGCCGTGCCGGGCCACCGCGCCGGCCGCCTGGCCGCTGGCCGCGCCGCGCGGGGTCACTGGGACGTCGTGGCGAGACGCGTAGCCCAGCAGCGCCGAGACGTCGGCCGTCGAGCCAGCGATCACAACGGCGGCCGGCGAGCGGGGCCGGAGCTGGGTGGCGAAGGAGGCGTCGTAGGCGAAGCTGCGCAGCTCGGCCGGCCCGTCCAGCACGCGGCTGGCCGGCAGCAGGCCGCGCAGGTCGGTGGCGAGCGCTGTCACGGGGCGATCACGGGGCGGTAGCGGCGTCGAGCAGCTCGACCAGGTGCTGGACGCGCACGGGCCTGTCCGCGTCCGCCAGGCCGGCGCGCAGCTGCAGCAGGCAGCCGGGGTTGGCAGTGAGGACAACCGTGGCGTCGGTCGCCCCGACGTGGCCCACCTTGCGGTCGCGCAGCTGGCGCGACTCGCGCGGGTTGGTGACGTTGTAGACGCCGGCGCTGCCGCAGCACAGGCCGCTCTCGGCGACCTCGCGCAGCACCAGGCCCGGAATCCGGCGCAGCAGCGCCCGTGGCTGCTCCTTGATGCGCTGGGCGTGCGCCAGGTGGCAGGCGTCCTGGTACACGACGGTCAGCTCCAGCGCGCGCCGCACGGGCAGGTGGCGGGTCACCAAAAACTCGGTCACGTCGCGGACGCGCGCCGAGAAAGCGCGGGCTCGCTCGGCCCAGGCTGGGTCGTCACGGAAATGGTGGCCGTAATCTTTGAGCATGGCGCCGCAGCCAGCCGAGTTGACGACCACTGGCGCGTCCCCCGCCGCCTCGAAGGCGGCGATGGTGCGCTTCGCCAGCGCCAGGGCGCCGGGGAGGTCGCCGCCGTGCGCGTTGAGCGCGCCGCAGCAGCCCTGGCCGGCCGGATCGACCACCGCGCAGCCGGCCCGCCGCAGGACGCGGATGGTTGCCCGGTCGACGTCGGCGAGCGCCGTCGACATCATGCAGCCGGCGAACAGGGCCACCCGCAGCGGCTCGGCGCCCTCGGCCGGGTACACCTCGTCTGCCGGCACGAGAAAATGCGCCGCGATCGGCGGCAGCAGCCTCTCGGTCTCGGCCAGGCCGAGTAGCGCCAGCAGGCCTGACCGCCGCGCCAATGCCTGGAGCCCGAGCCGCTGGTACAGCCAGAGCAGACGCGCCACGGCACGGAAGACGCGCATATCGGCGAACAGGCGGCGAAACACCAGGTGGCGCAGCACACGCTGCGCGCGTGGCCGGCGCAGCTGCGGCTCCATGGCGGTGCGCAGGGCCACCTGGAGCGGGTCCATGTGGACACCAGTCGGGCAGACGGCGCTGCACGCGTCGCACACCAGGCAGCTCAGCTCGTGCGCCACCAGGTCCGGGGTGAGCGCCAGCTCGCCGTCGGCCAGCGCGCGCATCATGCCGACCCGCCCGCGCGGCCCCTCGGTCTCGTCCAGGGACAGGACGTACGTCGGGCAGGAGGTGAGGCAGAGCCCGCAGCGCACGCACGACAGCATGTTCGAGTACTCGGACTGGAGCAGGTCCCGCTGCCAGGCCGCCATGTCGAGCCGCGTCGCGGTCATCCCTCCCACGCTCCGCCAGGCAGTGTAGAGGACAAACCGTGCCCGCGGGCCGCGGGCCGCTCCGTGTGGACGCTTTGCTGCTTGTGTGGGCTACGGCTCAGTGGGGCGGTTGGCTCCGGTCTTCGATCTCCCACGCGTGGTCGAGGACGTGCCAGGCGATGCGGCGGGCGGCGTAGCGGGGCAGCCACTGCCTGGGCTCAAGCGGAGGGGCGTCGGCTGGCGCCCGGAGCGACGCCAGGATGGCGGCGCGCAGGGCTGCGATTGCATGGGTGTCTGCGCGCGACGGCTGGCGGTGCGTGACACCGAGCTTGCGCGCGTAGGCCGCCTCGGCACCCAGGATGTGGTCGACGACACCGTCCCGGTCGCGGCCACCGCCGCGGGGACCCTTGCGCACAGCGACCGGCGCACCCGCGGCAACCCGATCCAGAACCACCCAGGCCGCCTGGACCAGCGCAGCGTGGCGCTCGGCGTCCTCGCGGGTCAGGGGCTGCCTGTCGCTTGTGGGAATCGCGGCCGGCGCGCCGAAGTCGGTGGTGACGGAGCCAGCAAGCCTCTCGACGACCTCGAAGCCGTTCCCCCGGGTTCCAGGGAAGGGGGCACCCGCCTCCTGCGCCACGGCGGCGTAGCGCTCGGCGTAGGCCGCCAGCTCCGCCAGGGCGTGGTCCTCGGACTTGCCCGAGCGGCACCAGCCGGGCCACTCCAGCGCGCAGGCGAACACGCGCTTCTTGCCACTCTCCAGGTAGACGGTTGTCCGCTCCACCGCTCCCGTGTGCATCTCGCTGTCCTGCCTCCGACCCATCCACAGTATCGCCGCCCGGCGGGGCCAGACGCGGCACCCTCAAGTGGCGGGAGCAGCCGCCACGCTTCCGCCCCAGGGCTACGCCCGGCCTCTCCCAGAGAGAGAGGCGCGAAGCGGGCAGCCCGTTTGCCGATCGCGGAGCCCTCGCCTACGATTAGGGCAGCGGTTCGCGGGATGCGGCCGCGTGGGGGGCTCCGTGGCGCAGGCACAGATCGACGACACCTTTATGGACAACGGCCACATCGCTGGGATACTCGAGCGCTTGCGGCGCGAGCCGGCGCTGCGGGCCTGGGTGCTCTCGGCCCCCACCGGCGCCCTGGCCACCCTCGGCGTCAACCTCGACGACGCGGCCCTGGTCCAGCTGCTCGAGCGCGTCGAGGCGATGGACCAGCGTCCCATCCCCGTGACCGCGCAAGACGTCATGACGTCCAACCCGATCACCATAGCGCCCGAGGCCTCCACCCACGAGGCGGCGCAGCTGCTGGCCGACAACCGCATCAGCGGACTGCCCGTGCGCGGCCCGGACGGGAGCATCGTCGGCGTGCTGAGCGAGTTCGACCTCATCGCCAAGTCGGGCGCGACTGTCGCGGACATCATGAGCCGCCACGTCACGTCAGTGCCCGCGGCGGCGCCCATTGGACACGTCCGCGCCATACTCGTCACCCAGCGCTTGAAGCGGCTGCCCGTCGTGGACGCCGACGGCCGCCTGGTCGGCATCATCAGCCGCGCCGACCTGGTGCGCGAGCTGGCGTACCGCTGGTCCTGCCAGCGCTGCGGCTCCGAGGTGCGAGCTCGCCACACCCCCGAGATGTGCCCGCGCTGCGGCGCCGCCGGCTCCTACGCCGAGTCCCTGCCCTTGGCAGCGGTGGCGAGCTGCCCGACCTGCGGCCGCGCCCTCGAGTAGAAGCTGGAAGCTAGAAGCTAAAGGCTAAAGGTAAGAAGCTCGTCACGTGATGAGCGTGGCGTCGCCGAAGCTGTAGAAGCGGTAGCGCTGCGCGATCGCCGCCCGGTACGCGGCCAGGATCCGCTCACGGCCGGCAAAGGCGCTCACCAGCATCAGCAGCGTCGACCGCGGCAGGTGGAAGTTCGTCAGCAGCGCGTCCACCACCTTCATCTCGTAGCCAGGCACGATGAAAAGGTCGGTCCAGCCCTCCGGCCGGCCCGTGGCCGCCCAGGCTTCGAGCGCGCGGACGCAGGTCGTGCCCACCGCGACGACCCGGCGGCCGTCGGCGCGGGCCGTGGCCACGCCCGCCTGGACCTCCGCCGACACCTGGTACCACTCGCTGTGCATGGGGTGCTCGGCGGGGTCGTCCTCCACCACCGGGCGGAACGTGTCAAGGCCGACGTGGAGCACGATGGTGCCCAGCTGGACGCCGGCGTCGGCCAGACGCCTGACAAGATCAGGCGTGAAGTGCAGACCGGCCGTGGGCGCCGCGGCCGACCCCATCTCGTCCGCGAACATGGTCTGGTAGCGCTCGGGATCGCCGGCCCAGGCGCGGATGTACGGCGGCAGCGGCACGGTGCCCGCCTGGAAGAGCAGCGCGTCGCACTCGGCATCGGTCGCCGTCCCGGCCGGCTCGACGACCACCTCGCGCAGCCCGGCCTCGCCCGCGGCGGCGACGCGCAGCCGCAGCCCCGGGCTTACGCCCACCTCCACCAGGGTGCCGACCCGCAGGCGGCGCGCCGGCCGCGTCAGGGCCAGCCAGCGGCGAGCGGCCACGCGCCGCAGCAGGAGCACCTCGACGCGGCCGCCGCTGGCCAGCCGCCCAGCCAGGCGCGCCGGCAGCACGCGCGTCCGATTGACAACGACGAGGTCGCCCGGGCTCAGCAGCCGCGGCAGGTCGCGCACCCATCGGTGATGCAGCGCCCCGCTCGAGCGGTCGAGCACCAGGAGCCGGGCGCGGTCACGCGGCTCCACCGGCTCCTGGGCGATCAGCTCCGGCGGCAGAGAGTAGTCGAAGTCCGCGGTGCGCATGGCTGGCGGGTGGATCCACCAGTAGCCGACCAGTATAGGCAGCGGCCCGCCTATACTCCCGCCACTCCCCCCGCCGCATGGCCAGCCCGTTCCGCGTCGCGTTCGAGTTTGAGTTTGAGTTTTAAGCTACTGGCCCAGGACCGGACGTCGCGCCTGCGCGCCGGGCTGTTTCACACGCCCCACGGCACGATCGCCACGCCGGCGTTCATGCCGGTCGGCACCCTCGCCAGCGTCAAGAGTTTGACGCCCGAGGACGTCGCCGCCACGGGCGCGCGGTGCCTTCTCGCCAATACCTACCACCTAGTCCTCCGACCGGGCCTCGACACCGTGCGCCGCCTGGGGGGGATCCACGCGATGATGCGCTGGGACGGGCCGATCCTCACCGACAGCGGCGGATTCCAGGTGTTCTCGCTGGGCCGACTGCGCCAGGTCTCGGACGCGGGCGTCCAGTTCCACTCCCACCTCGACGGCAGCCCGGTGTTCTTCAGCCCCGAGAGCGTCACCGCCGCGCAGGAGGCGCTCGGCTCGGACCTCGTGATGCCGCTGGACGAGTGCATCCCGGCGGCCGCGTCGCGGTCGGACGCCGAGCGGGCGCTGGTGCGTACCACCGCTTGGCGGCATCGTGGCCTGGCCGCGAGGCGCCGCGACGACCAGGCGCACTTCGCCCTGCTGCAAGGCGGCATGTTCGCCGACCTGCGCCGCCAGGCAGCCGTCGCGGCCGCGGCCGAGCGACCACCAGGGTTCGCCATCGGCGGGCTCAGCGTGGGCGAGCCGAAGGAGGTGACGACCGCCATGCTGGAGGTCACGGTGGCGCAGCTGCCGAGGGACACACCCCGCTACCTCATGGGCGTGGGAGCGCCCGACGATCTCACGCGCTATGCGCGTCTGGGCATCGACCTGTTCGACTGCGTCCTGCCCACCCGGCTGGCTCGGAACGGCGTCGTCTGGTCAAGCCGCGAGGGCGCCCGCGAGGACCTGAACAGGCGCACCACCCTCGGCAAACAGGGACCCATACTCCCCGGCTGCTCGTGCCTCGCCTGCAACCGGTGGTCGGTTGGGGCGCTGGCCGCGCTCTTCCGGAGCCGGTCCGACCTGGCGCCGCGGCTGGCGTCACTCCACAACCTGACGGTGCTCGCCGACCTGCTCGCCGAGATGCGGGCCGGCCTGCTGGAGCCGGACTGTGACGGCGCCAGAGAACGGGTCGTTTACACTGCTGAATGGGAGTAGCTTCATCGTGGTCCTGAATCGGCTCGCCCGTTGACGCTGCGGCCGTCGGTCGATCTTTCCGGTCCCGCCGGTCCCGACAGCCCGCGAACGCTACGCAGCCCCGCGGCAGTCCCGGCTGCGCGCTCGGACGAGGAGATACGCGCGGAGCGGCGGGCCTGGGTCGTCATCTGGCTCGCTTTCGCGACCTTCTGCTTGCTCGCCGGCAGCACGGCCAAGGTGGCCGTCGATTATGTCGCGACCGCCGACATGCACATCAGCGCGACGGTGGAAGTGCCGCGGGGCAACGTGTTCGTGCAGAGCCCAGGGGGTTCTGCCAGGTACCAGCTGGCCTCGTCCCAGCTCGACGTCGGCAGCATCGTCATGCCGGACCGCGCCGCCAGCGTCCGCCTGCGGCTGCTCGACAGCTCGGCTGTCAACGTGCTGGCCGGCGCCAAGATCGAGCTGGCCCGCATGGACGTTGGCCGCTTCATCAACCGGCGCACCATCGAGATCCGCCAGTTTGCTGGGCCGGTCCACTACGAGACAGTTGACGAGGTCCAGGTGGTGACCCCGGGCGGGACGGTCCACGCCAAGGGGAGCGGCGTCACCGTGTGGGTGCAGGGCGAGCGCACCAAGGTGCTCGTTTATTCTGGCGAGGTCCGCGTCGACGTCGGCGGCGGCGTCTCCCAGGTGGTCACCTCCGACCAGCGCGCCGACTTCGGCACCGACCACAAGATCGGCGTGGGGGACCGTGCCGAACAGCTGCTCCAGAACGGCGACTTCGCCCAGCAGGACCAGGACTGGCAGACCCACGACGTCCAGACCGGGCCGCGCGACGTCGACGGCTTGCGCTACTGGACAGACGGGCCGGTGGTCGCCGGGGTCCAGACGCCGGCGCTGCGCATCGTGCGCACCTCGATCGCCGACGCGCACGGCGAGACCGGGCTGACTCAGAAGATGAACCTCGACGTGTCCGGCTACCGCAACCTGTGGCTGCGCGCCTGGGTGCGGGTGGACTCGCAGAAGCTCTCCGGCGGCGGCCAGGGCGGCTCGGAGTACCCGCTGATGTTCGTGCTGAAGTACGAGGGCAGCGCGGAGAACAGCCAGCCGGGCTGGAACCACGGCTTCTACATCGGCAACTGGGAGAACCGGCCGGTGCCGTGGGGGCAGCAGATCGAGGCGGGCACGTGGATCGAGTACGAGGTGGACCTGATGACGCAGTCGGAAGCGTACCGCCCGTACCGGATCACGGAGCTGAGCGTCATGGGCCAGGGGCACTCGTACGACTCGCGCGTGGCGGACGTCCGTCTGGTGGCGGAGTAGGTACCAGCTGCCAGCTATCAGCAGTCAGCTAGCAGGTTCAAGGTCCGGCTAGCGCCTGCTCGAGGTCCTCGACGATGTCGGCCGGGTCCTCGATGCCCGCCGAGAAGCGCAGCACGTTGTCGTCGATCCCCAGCCCCGCGCGCTGCGCGGCCGTGAGCCCACGGTGCGAGGCGATCAGCGGGTACAGCACCAGGCTGAAGCAGTCGCCCAGCGTCGGCGCCATCCGCACCAGGCGCAGGCGCTCCATCAGCCGCATCATGGCGCTCCTGTCGGCGCCGCGGACGGCGAAGGCGAGCACCCCACCGAACAGGCCGTCCGGCAGCAGGCGCCGCGCCGCCGCGTGGTCCCGGCTGTCCGGCAGGCCCGGGTAGTACACCCGCTCGATGCGCGGATGGCGCGCCAGCGCCTGCGCCACGGCGGCGGCGTTGCTGCACTGGCGCGCCATCCGCAGGGACAGCGTGCGCAGGCCGCGCAGGGCAAGGTAGGCGTCGGTTGCGCCCAGGATCGCGCCGGTCGCCTTGCGCCAGGCGCGCACGCGGTCCGCCCGGGCGACGGAGTCGCAGATGACCACGCCCCCCGTCACGTCGCCGTGGCCACCAAGGTACTTGGTAGCGCTGTGGACCACCGTGCCGGCGCCATACTGGAGCGGCCGCAGCAGGTACGGGGTGGTGAACGTCGAGTCGACGATCAGGTGGACCCCGTGGCGGCGGGCCAGATCGCCCAGGGCGGCGAGGTCGGCCACGCGCTCCAGCGGGTTCGAGATCACCTCCATCAGCAGGGCGGTCGGCCGCTCCTCCGCGACGAGGCGCTCGAGCGCGGCCAGGTCGAACAGGTCGACGAACCGGACCGGGGCGCCGGCGGCACGCACCGCACCGGCCATCAGGACGAACGTGCCGCCGTAGCAGTCCTGGCTGACGAACAGCGGGCCGCCGCCGCGCTCGGGGCTGGCCATGGTGGCGGCGTGGACGGCCGCCATGCCTGAGCCGAAGGCGACCGCCGCGGGCGCCTGCTCGAGCGCGGCGACCGCCTGCTCGAACGCCACGACGGTCGGGCTCGCGTACCGGGCGTACGAGTAGCCTGGCTGCTCGTCGCCGAGCACGCGGTCCAGCTCGTCGGCCGACTCGTACCAGTAGCTGGACGCGGCGACGATGGGGACGGCCGTGGGATGGGCGCCCTGGATGGTGAAGCCCGGACCGCCAGCCTGCACGGCCAGCGTGTCGAACCGGTACTCCGGAGTCTGGTCAGGGTCAGTGTCAGTGTCAGTACTCGCCAAGGATCATCTCGGCGTAGACCTGGTAGCCGAGCGCGCGGCTGACGAAGGCCGACGTGCTGTTGTCGTGGTCGTGGACATAGATCGGGATTGTGCCACTGTCCAGGGCGAACCGCGTCGCCGCGGACACCACGTCGCGTCCGTAGCCATGCCCGCGGTAGTCGGCCTCGGTAGCCACGGCCAGCTCCCAGACACTCGGCGTCTTGAGCTTCAGCGCCGCCCACGAGACGATGCGGCCCTGGGGCCCGCGCACGCCGAAGACCTCGCCGTCGAAGCGCGACCGCACGTGCACCCCGAGCGGGTCGTCGCGCGGGATCAGCTCGGCGCGCTGGGCGGTGGGGCTGGGCTGGAACGTCGCGGCGTCCGCGGCGCGCAGGTCGCCGGCCAGGGTGAACGCGGACGGCAGCGTCCGCTTGACAGCGCGCAGAGCCCGCCGCACGGCCGCCGCGTCCAGCGCCGGCAGCGTGACGTCGGACCCCATCTCGCGCCGCAGCTGCTCGACCACGTCCGGGCGCACCGAGAAAACGGCGCCAGTGGCAAAGGACAGCCCGACGATCGGCAGCGTGTAGCCGTGCCACACGACACGCGCCCGCGCGGGGTCGGCCAGGAGGGTCACGCCGCCGGCGTGGGCGGTCTCGGGCGGGCAGCCCAGCGCCGACCGAGCGTAGTCGTCCAGGCGGGCGAGCGACGAGTCAGCGAGCCGAGCCGCCGCGACGGGAGTCATGCGCCGATCAGCCCTGCGCGGCGGCGGCTTCGCGCATCAGCGCCCACAGGTGGACCACGTGGCGCCGCTCCGTGAACGTCTGGCCGATGGAGACGCGCAGGGTGAGCTTGCCGTCGAGCCGCGTGTGGCTGAGGAACACCTCGCCCGAGGCGTTGAGGCGATCCATGATGCGCTGGGTGACGGCGTCGCCAGCGCGGTGTCTCAGGCACACCAGGTTGAGCGGCGTGGGCGCCGCCAGCTCGAAGTCGGGGTCGGCAGCGACCCAGTCGGCAAACTCGTGGGCCAGCGCCACGTGCTCGCGCACGTGGTGCGCCAGGCCATCCGCGCCGTAGTGGCGGAGCACGAACCACAGTTTGAGCGCCCGGAAGCGCCGCCCCAGCGGGACCTGCCAGTCGCGGTAGTCGATCACCTTGCCGGAGTCGGTGGCCGCGTTGCGCAAGAACTCGGGCAGGAGACTCAGCGCGCCCACCAGGGCCGCCCGATCGGCCACGTAGAAGCAGTCGCAGTCGAAGTTGACGAACAGCCACTTGTGGGGGTTGAAGCAGTAGCTGTCGACGAGCGCCAGCCCGTCGTTCACGAAGCGGAGCTCCGGGCAGACAGCCGCCGGACCAGCCAGAGCGCCGTCGACGTGCAGCCACAGGCCGTGGCGGCGGCAGACGTCGGCGATCGCCGGGATCGGGTCGAGAGCGGTCGACGACGTGGTGCCGACGGTCGCCGAGACGAAGAAGGGCTGCCAGCCCGCCGCGAGGTCGGCCTCGATGGCCGCCGCCAGCGCCTCGGGGCGCATGGCGTAGGTCTCGTCCACGTCGACCAGGCGGAGGTTGTCGCTGCCGATGCCGGCGATGCGGACCGCCTTCTCGACGGCGGAGTGGGCCTGAGTGGACGTGTAGGCCACCAGGGGCGCGCGCACGCCGGCGCGGTTGGTGGTCCCCGCCGTGGCGCGCTCGCGGGCCGCCAGCACCGCGCACAGCGTGGCACTGGAGGCGCTGTCCTGGATCACGCCGCCGCCAGCGCCGGTCGAGCGGAAGCTGTCTGGCAGCCCGAGAAGGTCGACCAGCCAGTCGAGCACGTGCGTCTCGAGCTCGGTACAGGCCGGGCTCGTCGCCCACAGCATGCCCTGGACGCCCAGACCCGCCGAGGCCAGCTCGCCCAGAATGGACGGCCCGGAGGCGTTGGCCGGGAAGAAGGCGAAGAAGGACGGCGACTGCCAGTGGGTGATGCCCGGCATGACGACGCGGTCGAGGTCGGCGAGGATCGTCTCGAACGGCTCGCCGTGTCGCGGCGGCGCCGCCGGCAGGGCGGCCCGGATAGCGCCGGGCTGCACGCGCGACTGCACGGGAAACGACTCGACGCGCTCCATGTAGTCGGCGACCCAGTCGACCACCGCCCGACCGTGGCGGCGGAACTCGTCCGCCGTCATGTGGTAGGAGACGCGCTCGGCGTCGACCGTAGACGGTCCGCCCCTCGTCCCGACCTGCATGCTCGCTTCCTCTCTCCCTCTCCCTCTAGTGCCCCGTGCCCGGAACGGCCGCGGCGGGTGTGGTCGACCGCAGGATCTCGACCGCGCGGCTCAGCGCCGGGTCGCTGCCCGACCCGACAGCGGCCGGGTCGGCGTCCACCGTCTCGTCCGGGACGACGCCCACGCCGTTGAGCTGATGGCCCTCGGCCGACTTGATCTCGAACACGGTGACCTGGAGCCCAGAGCCGTCGCCGAGGCCGAACACCTGTGAGCCAGCCACCGAACCAGCTGTCGTCGAGCCGACGACGGTCCCGACGCCCTGCTCCTGCACTGCCGCGGCGAAGATCTCGCCCATGGACGCCGTGGCGCCGTCGACCAGCACAACCAGGGGTAGCCCGAAGCGCGCGCCGTCACGCGAGTGGTCGGTGCGCTCATGGCCGGCCCGGTCGATCTGCTCGAACAGGCCCGTGCCGGCCGGGACGAAGTGGCTCAGCAGACGCGTGCCCACGTCGATCCGCCCTCCCGAATTGCCGCGCAGGTCGAGCACCAAGCCGCGGACGCCCTGCTGCTGGAACGACGCGACGTCGTTCTCGATGGCGTCGTCCACCGACGGCTCCGGGAAGCCGCGCAGCACGACGTAGCCGATATCGTCGCCGATGACCTTCTGGTTGACGAAGGCGAGGGAGATCTCCGCGCGCTGGAGGGTGAAAGTCAGCAGGGCTGCTTCGCCGTCGCGCTCCACTGTCAACTGGACGGAGGTGTCCACCGGACCGCGCATGAGGCCCGTGACCTCAGCGGCGGGAATGCTCGCCAGCGGCCGCCCGTCGATGGCGTCGATCACGTCGCCGGGGCGCAAGCCGGCGCGTGCCGCCGGCGTGTCCTCGTACACCTCGGCGATGGTGGGCTGAATGCCGCGGGTGTTCAGGCCGACGCCGATGCCGACGTACTTGCGCTGGCCACGCATCCACTCCTGGTATTCCCGGTACTGCTGCGGGTCCAGGAAATAGGTGTGCCCCTCGTTGACGAAGCTGACCATCCCGCGGACCACGGCGTAGGCGGGGGAGAACCCGGGCGGCAGGGCCGCCTGCTGGTTCTGGTTCTGGTACTCGGCCAGCGCGGCGCGCACCGCGTCCAGGTCGGCCGCGCGCACGCCCGTCAACGCCGGCAGCGGCGCGGGCGCGGGCGCGTGGGCATCGGCTGCCGCCGTTGCCAGACGGCTCCAGCCGGCCTGGAGCAGGGCCGCGGAGTCCAACGGGTGGACGTACTGGTCCATGAGGAGGTTGAACGCCTGCTCGACCGTGTGGAGCTCAGTGTCGGCCTCGGCCGAGGCGGCGACCTGCTCGGCGACAACAGCCGCGTGCGCTGGCGTCGCCGCTGCTGGTGGCAGCGCAGCCGCGACCAGCGCCAGCGCCAGGACGAGAGCGCTGAGCCGTCTACGAAGGAGGAGGAGCGCGGGCGAAGGCAGCTGCATGATGTGGCGCGCGGGGAACGACAACGTCCCAGCGCTTTATACCAGCCAGAGGCTGTCGTCGATGGCTGTATCTGGATCTGGCTGCTCAGAGAGCACAGGCGCGTAGAATGCCGTGCCTGTGGAGCTGAGCTGGCTCGGCCATTCCTGTTTCCGGCTGCGCGGCCGCGACGTCACCATCGTCACCGACCCGTACGCTGGCGACGACTGGCAGTACCCGACCCTGTCGCTGACGGCCAACCTGGTCACCGTCTCGAACGAGCACCCGCACCACTCGGCAGTGGCCGGGATCGGCGGGAAGCCGCGCGTCATCCGCGGGCCCGGCGAGTATGAGCTGGGCGGCGCGCTCATCATGGGCGTACGGACGGCGCGGCTGTCCCAGCCCGTCGAGGGCGCCAGCGTCCGCAATACCGCCTACGTGATTCAGCTGGAAGAGCTGAGCATCTGCCACCTCGGCGACCTGGGGCGGCCGCTGACCAGCGAGCAGCTGACGCTGATCAAGGACAGCGACGTGGTGCTCGTCCCGGTTGGCGGCCACTGCACGATCAGCGCGTCCGAAGCGGCGGCGGTCGTGGCCCAGATCGAGCCGAAGCTGATCGTGCCGATGCACTACGCCACGGACGAGACGCGCGGCCATCTCGAGCTTGACGGGGTGGAGCGCTTCTGTCGGGAGATGGGCGCGGCGGAGGTGAAGCCGCAGGCGCGGCTGAACGTGTCAGCGTCCAGCCTGCCCGGGGAGCCGACCGTCGTCCTCCTGGAGCGCCGCTGATCTGATAGCTGACGGCTCGTCTGCTGACGGCTGACGGCTCGCGTGGCTCAGGGCGGCGCGGCCTCGAAGGTCCACCGGTAGGAGCCGGTCCGGCCGGCGGCGTCCACCACGAGGGCCTGCGCCACGTGTCTGCCGGCGGCCACCGACGCCGACGCCTGGGCGCGCCAGATCGCCTCGCTGCGTTGGTCGAGGGTAACCGCCAGGGGGGTGCCGTCCAGGGCGAGCCTGATGTCTGCGATGGGCGCGTCGCCGCGGCCGCGGGCCTCGAGTGTCACGCTGCCCGGGCTCACCCGTGCACCGGGCTCCGGCCGCGGGAGCAGAACCCAGGGCGGGCGCCCCTCGGCAGCCGCGCCCGCCGTTGGGATGGGCGCCGGCGTCGGCTCCGGCGGCGTCGGCTCGGCGGTCGCCACGGGCGCCGTTGGTGTGGGCCGCGGTGGGACGGGGGTTGGCGCGGCAGTTGAGGGAGGCGGCGTCGGTTGGAGCACGACGATGGTCGCCTCCGGCGTCCGGGTCGGTGCCGCCAGCGCGGCCACCGGCGAGCTGGCGACGATGCCGTTCACGGCCGACAGCAGGGCGCCGATGGCTGACCAGAAGAGGCTGCCCAGGAGCACGATGGCGACGATGCCGACCATCGCGCCCACGATGCGCATGGGCCCTGGCTGAGCCTCCGCGCGCCGGGGGACGGCGTCGGCTTGGGGGTCCGGGTCATGGTCCTCGGGGAGCGGCGGGGCCACATCGCCAACGATAGCGCCGGCGCGACGAGTCAATGGAGCAGCGGCGCTACAGGAGGAACACGAAGGCCGGTGGAGATGATGCCTCGCGATCCGAAACCGGGTCTGGTTATTCGGTGGAGTCGGATTCAATTGGGAGGGCGCGAGCGGACGGCACCCAACTGTCCTCAAGCGCCGCTATCTCGAGCTCGCGCATCGCGTCGTGATCAGCAAGTACCTCGATCTCAACGATCCGGTCCCCGCGAACGGTGGGGCGCAACACAAGCAAGACCCGGCCGCGTGGAGCGACGACGACCCCCACCTCGCCGTTCACGAGCGCGGTTCGTGCCAGTCGGGCACGCTGGACAAGCGCTGCTTCGGCTACCGCCGCCGCGCCCCGGAGCGGGCCCGCTGCGCCCCGAGCTATCGCGGTTTCGTCAGCTTGGAGTACGACCTCGGGATCGAGGAGCGCGACCAACGCAGCGAAGTCGCCGCGGCGCGACGCAGCGAGGAAGGCTTCGACGACCTCGCGTTGACGAGCGAGGTCGGCTTTGGGAACAGTGGGCGTGCCCTGTACTCGCCGACGCGCTCGACTTGCCAACTGGCGTGCGGCGGCGGGAGAACGACCGACGACGGTGCCGATCTCCTCGAAGGGGATGGCGAACATGTCGTGCAGCACGAACGCGAGCCGCTCGGCGGGTTCGAGCGCGTCGAGCACCACCAGCAGGGCGAGCCCGACCGGATCGGCAAGGAGCGCCTCCTGCTCGGGATCGGTCCGTTTGTCGTGACTGGCAAGGGACTCAGGGACCTGCGCTTCGAGGGACGTCTCGCCGCGCGTCACGCGCGACCGTAGCACGTTCAGGCAGACGCGGCCGACCACCGTCGTCAGCCATCCACCGAGGTTCTCGACCACGCTCGCGTCGGTTCGCCTGAGCCGCATCCAGGTCTCCTGCACCGCGTCCTCGGCCTCGGCGAGCGAGCCGAGCAGCCGGTAGGCGACCGCCACGAGATGCGGCCGATTCTCGTCGAAGCGTGCCGCCAGCCAGTCCTGTTCGTCCATTCCGTCACATTCCCTCGTCGCCAGGTGTCATAGCAGTGACCCCCGAAACCTGATGAATGTGACAAGGTGAACCCGTGCAACCCACGGATCACGTATCCAGCAATGCTCATCCCACACGCCGTCCAGGCGCTCCAGGCGGGCTCATGGGATTAGGAGTGGGAGAAAACCCCGTGGCGTCACCCATCCTGGTCACCGGCGGCACGGGCACCCTGGGGCGGCTCGTCGTCTCGCGGCTGCGGGACGCCGGGTGCGACGTCCGCGTGCTCAGCCGGCGCAGCCACGAGGGCGCGGAGGGCATCGCGTTCGTGACGGGTGACCTGGCCACGGGCGAGGGGATGGAAGCCGCGGCGGAGGGAACCGAGATCATCGTGCACTGCGCCGGCACCAGCACGGGCGACGAGGACAAGACACGGTACCTGGCACGGGCCGCGTCGCGGGCCGGGGCGCGGCACCTGGTGTACATCTCGGTCGTCGGGGCCGACAGGATCCCGGTCGCCAGCGGCATCGACCGGGCGCTGTTCGGCTACTTCGGGTCCAAGCTTGCCGCAGAGCGGGCCGTGTCCGACTCCGGCCTGCCCTGGACGACGCTGCGCGCCACCCAGTTCCATGACCTGATCTTGATGACAGCGCGGCAGATGGCCAGGCTGCCTGTGATACCGGTCCCGGCCGGGTTCCGGTTCCAGCCGGTCGACGCCGGGGAGGTGGCGGCCCGGCTCGTGGAACTTGCGCTTGGCGCGCCGGCCGGCCTGGTGCCCGACATGGCCGGGCCGCGGGTGTACGAGATGGCCGCGCTGCTCCGCGGGTACCTGCGGGCCCGTCGCAAGCACCGGCTGATCGTGCCGGTCTGGCTCCCAGGCAAGGCCGCCCGCGCGGTCCGGGCCGGCGCGAACCTGGCCCCGGACCGGGCTGTGGGCCGCCGGACCTGGAAGGGCTTCCTGGCCGCGCGGGTGAGCGCGCCGAGCGACAGCAGATCCAGCCCGACATAGCGGCCCGCGACGAATTGATCGATCACATCGAGATCACGCCGCAACGCGACCCCACACTTTCGAGTCACTGATATGGACGAGCCCGGACCAACGCTGGCCCGGGCTGGCAACAGGACCCGGTTTCGGATCGGGTCACAGAGTGTGGACCTGAGGAGACTCGAACTCCTGACCTCTTCAGTGCGATTGAAGCGCTCTCCCAACTGAGCTACAGGCCCGGAACGGGAAGAGTATAGCTGTTAGCTGTTAGCTGTTAGCTGTTAGCTGTTAGCTGTTAGCTGTTAGCTGTTAGCTGTTAGCCGTCAGCCGTCAGCCGTCAGCCGTCAGCAGCAAGCTGATAGCTGATAGCTCGTCCGCTCGTCACTCCACCTTCGGGAACAGCTCCAGCTGCCAGTCGGTGCCGTTGGCCGTGTAGTAGGCGTGGCCGCCGGCGATCCGCACGCCGCGCTGCTCCAGCTCCCTCATGGTGAACGTTCGTCCCTCGAACCGTTCGAGGATCTCGGGGGGGGCCTCCGATCCCGACTCGCCTACTCGGCTGCTCACGTTCCTGACGGAGACGACTGTGTAGTCGCCAGGGTCGCTGTGCATGCCCTCAAGCATACCCTGGCGGGCCGGGCGGGCTAGCCAGCAAGCATGCGGACGGCTATCGGCAGGGCGGCGCCCAGGGCGCACAGCACGACCAGCATGGGCGCCGCGCCTGGCCGCTGGTGCTGCGCCTCGGGCAGCAGGTGGCCGGCGCCGATAGCGATGAAGACGCCGGAGAAGACCCCGAGCAGCAGGCCGAGGCCGGGCCCATCCAGCGCCACCACCGAGCCCAGCGCCGCGCCCGCGATCGGCGCCAGGGCATCCAGGGCCAGCAGCACCCGCGCCGGCCCAACGCCCGCATCCTCCGTAAGCGCCAGCGTGACCACGTTCATCCCGTCGGCGAAGTCGTGCGCTACCACCGCCACGGCCACGATGGCGCCGACCTCCGCGCTGGCGCGGAAGGCGAGCCCGATCGCTACCCCGTCCAGCACGCTGTGGACGATCAGCCCCGCCGGCCCGACCAGACCAAGCGCCCTGGTGAGGTCGATGCTCCGCGGCACGTGCTCGTGTGGCCGGTGTGGATCCTCCAGCGGCGGGTGTTCGTGCTCCCAGCTCGACCGGTGGACAAAAGCGTCGATCACCGAGAAGAGCAGGAAGCCAACGACGGCGGCGGCTCCGGGCAGGATCGGGGACGCGCCTTCCCCGAGCAGGTCCCGCGCCTCCGGCTGCAGCTCGGCGAGCGCCGTCGCGATCACCACGCCAGCCGCGAACGCCATGACTGGGTGCAAGCGATGGCGCAAGCGCAGGGCGCCGACCCCGCCCGCCGCGGTCGCCAGGAAGCTCAGAAACGCGATCAGGATAGCCATCGTCTACGCAGCACTCCTCGGGGCTAGCTGGCGCCACGCGGGGCGCCTCCGAGTGTATGCGCACCTGGACATCTGGCGGCAGCAGCCGCGAAAGCGCGCCTCGGCGGCGGCGCGCTACGCTTGCACCTCGGACGTCGTTGAATGCTGAAAAAGCTGAAAAGGGAGAGTATGGCTCGATACTGGAGAGCGATCACCGCCGTCGGTACTGCGGGGCGGCGCCACGCGGCTGGCCGACGCGGCCGGCCGGCCCATCATGCCTGAGCGACTCCGTATCGCCCAGATCGGCACGAAGCATGGCCATGCCGCGGGCAAGTGGCGGGCGCTGCAGAGCAATCCGAACGTCGAGGCCGTCGGCATCTGGGAGCCGGACGGCGACGCCCGCGCGGCCGCGCAGCGCGGCAGCCACTACCCCGGCGCCCGCTGGCTCGCATCCGCGGACGAGGCCCTCGGCGACCCCACCGTCGTCGCCGCCGCCATCGAGGGGCGCAACCACGAGAGCTTGCCCATGGCGGAGTCGGCGCTGGCGGCCGGCAAACACCTCTGGTTCGACAAGCCCGCCGGCGACGACTGGCCGGCCTTCCAGGCGCTCATGGCGCGGGCCAGCGAGCGGGCCCTTCTGGTCCAGATGGGCTACATGTTCCGCTACCAGCCCGGCTTCCAGCAGGTGGCGTCGTGGGCAAAGTCGGGCCTTCTCGGCGACATCTTCAGCGTCCGCGCCCACATGTCCACGGGGGTGAATGTTGCCGAGCGGCAGGCGCAGAGCCGGCACCAGGGCGGCATCTTCTACGACCTGGCCGGGCACATGCTGGACCAGGTCGTCTGGCTCCTCGGCCGGCCAGAACGCGTGGCCTCCTTCCTGCACAACGACGCCACCCCGGAGCTAGCGACGTACACCGACAACAGCCTGGGCGTGTTCGAGTTCAGGCGCGCGCTCGCCTTCGTGGACATCGCGGCGATGGAGCCGCGCCCGACGGCCCGCCGGTTCGAGGTGTACGGCAGCCGCGGCAGCGCTATCACCGAGCCGTTCGACCCGGGCCAGACGGTACGCCTGGCGCTCGAGCACGGGACTGACGCGTACGCGGCCGGCGAGCAGGTGATGACCCTGCCCATGGTCAACCGGCAGCAGATGTATGAGCGCGAGCTTGCCGCTTTCGTCGGCACCGTGCGCGGCGAGCGCGCCCCCGACCGGCACGCGGCCCACGAGCTGCTGGTCCAGGAAACCCTGCTCCGGGCCACAGGCCACCTGCCTGCATAGTCACAAAGTCGAACAGCCACGCGCCCACAGCCGAAAAGTGCCAGTTCGTCACGCCCGCCGCCGGTATCCTTGGGTGAGCAGTGGCAAGCGAACATGGCTCGTACCCCGGTAACCCACCTTACCCTGGAAGAGTTCCTCGCCTCGCCCCGGGCCGACGCTGAGCCGTCGTGGGAGTACCTACCTGGCGGGCGGCTGGTCCGTAAGGTGTCGCCGTCGAGCGGGCATTCCATCGTCCAGCTGTACCTGGGCTACTTGCTGCTGAAGCACCTGGAAGAGCAGGGCATCGATGGCGAGGTGATGACCGAGGTGCGGGTAACTCTCCCGGACGCATCGCCAGTCCCCGACCTGGCTTTCTACGGTGGTCGGCTCCAGCTCGACGCCGATGGGCAACTGCCGAAGTACCCGTCCGGACCACCCCAGCTCGCCGTCGAGGTCATGTCCCCCGGTCAGACGCGCCGGGACATGCTGGACAGATGCCGCCTGTTCGTGGATGGGGGCTCGGACCTGGCGCTCGTCGTCGACCCCGTGGCACGAGAGATCGTCGCGGTGACGGCGAGGGCCGCCGATACTTTGGGCGGTGAGGACGTGGTGCCACTGGGCCACGTCGCCGAGCTAGCGGCACTTCGCCTGACAGTCGACGACGTGTTTGCCCGCCTGCCACGCCGCACGTAAGTAGCGCCGTTAGGCGGCGCTGAGCGAGCTAGTCCGCCGAGCGCTTGCGCGCCGGATGGCGCGGCTTGTCCTGCGCCGGCGGCACGCCTTCGACCAGAAGTTGGCGCGCCGTCGTGATGTGTTTACAGCGATGGTCCACATCACCTCGGCTGACGTGGCGCCAGTAGAAATCAGGGCAATCGCACTCGTCGCCAGCGTCCGAGAGGACGACTCTGTAGCGCACCCCGGATTCGCGCCAAGACGCCGCGGGGACAGTGATCTGCATACATAATTGTACTACCTCTACGTCGGCGTCACGCTGATTGTGCCCTGCATGAAGTTGTGCCGCTTGCAGAAGTACGGGTAGTCGCCAGCGTCGTTGAACGTGAACGAAAACGTCCCGTCCTGGTCGAAGAAACCTGAATCGAACGCCGCGGCCGGCGCGTCGGGGGTGCCGTTGGTCACGCTGTGGATGATGGCGTCGTGGTTCGTCCAAGTCACGGTAGTCCCAACCGGCACTTGGAGCGCCGCGGGCGCGAACGCGAACTGGGAGATGTCCATGGTGGCCGTGGCGTCGTCAGCATGCGCGGCGGGCGTCGCCAGCACCGCGAGCACCGCGGCGGTCCCCATGGCTGAGCCCTGGAGCGCACGGCGGAAGGCACGCGTGACGATCATCCGCTTCATAGTGATATTCATATTCATGTTCATGAAAGCCATAAAAGTCCTCCTCATGCAGCGGCGTCGCAGCGGCGGCCCGCGGCCAACGGCCTTACTCACGGATACGCCGGGGCCCCAGTTTCAGATGCATAGTCGCGCCAAACCGGCGCGCCAAAACCCGCGGTGATCGGCTTGGCGTTCAGCCGCGTACCTCTTGGTGCGGCGGCCACGAGCGACATCGCGCTGCTGGACACGGCCCAGGCCCACGGTGGGCTTCTGGGCTCTAGGAGGACACCGTATGTTTTCTCGGATACGAACGGGGATGCGGGTGCGGGTAAAAGCCGGGCGGGCGGCCGTGACCGGCGCAACTCTGGTTGCGTCGGTCATGCTGGCCGCGCTGCCGACCATCTCATCGGCGGCTCCGGTGGTTCAGGCGCAGACAATGCAGATGGGCACCGACACGCCCGCGGCGTCGCTGCGCACCACGTTGAACACGCTGGCCCAGGAGCACGTCTACCTGGCCGGCTACGCCTTCGCCGCCGCCCTCGGTGGGCGCAACGACGAGTTCAAGATCGCCGCGGCCGCCGTGGACAAGAACACCGTCGAGCTCGGCGACGCCATCGGCTCGGTCTACGGGCCAGACGCCCAGACCAAGTTCCTGGCTCTCTGGCGGGCCCACATCGGCTTCTTCGTCGACTACGCCATGGCCTCAGCGGCCAAGGACGACGCCAAGAAGGCGCAGGCCAAGACCAACCTCGACGGCTACCGCAACGACATCGACGCCTTCCTGACTGGCGCCAACCCGAACCTGCCGCACGGCGCCGTCGCCGACCTGTTCGCGGCTCACGTCAACCATCTGACCGGCGTCATCGACGACCTCGTCGCCGGCAACACGCAGGCCGCTTACGACATGCTGCACATGGCTGGCCACCAGACGAACGAGATCATGGATCCGCTCTCTGGGGCAATCGCCAAGCAGTTCCCGGAGAAGTTCGCTGGTATGGCAGCCATGGCCCCCGCCCCCGCGGCGGCCGCCGCGGCCGCCACGACCAGTGATACGTCCCAGATGGGCCAGACGACCGCCAAGGATGGCAAGACTCTGGCTGGCGAGCCCTTCCCCGTCCGCGCCACGTTCGTCACCGTCTGGGGCGACAACGCGGCACCAGAATGGGTCACCGAGCACAACGCGTCGCTGGCCCACGGCGGCATGTAGCGCCTACGACAATCCGCCTCTGACTAGTGGAGCGGGCCCTGTCCCTCGGACAGGCCCGCTCCTTTCTTTTCCAGCTTTTCCAGCCGCTCCTGGTACGCCCGACAACCGTTTCGTGCAACAATGGCGCCGAGATGCAACGTCACGCTCGCTGCCCGGGGCTGGGGCAGCGGCTCGTCCGGCTTTTGGCCAGCGCCGCGCTGGTTGGCGCGGCGCTTGGTCCCGCCAGCTACGCGGCTAGCGCGCAGAGCGACGGGCTCTCGAAGATCAACCACGTCGTCGTGATCTACCAGGAGAACTGGAGCTTCGACGGACTGTACGGCAAGTTCCCGGGCGCCAACGGCCTCACCAACGGCGCCGCCACCGCGAGCCAGGTCGACAAGGCGGGCAAGCCGTACGACAAGCTGCCCCAGCCGCTGAACACCACTTTTTCACCCGCCGTGCCGGATCCGCGCTTCCCCGCCGATTTGCCAGTGGCGCCGTTCGACGCCACCACGTTCGTCGGTCCGAACCAGCTCACCGGTGACCTCGTGCATCGCTTCTACCAGGAGCAGTACCAGATCGACAACGGCCTGATGGACAGGTTCGTCTCCTGGAGCGACGCCGCCGGGCTGGTGATGAGCTACTACGACGCGTCGACAATGCCCGAAGGCAAGCTCGCCCAGCAGTACACCATGCTCGACAACTTCTTCCACGGCGCCTTCGGGGGCTCGTTCCTGAACGCGCAGTACCTGATCTGCGCCTGCGCACCAAGCTGGCCAGACGCACCGGCCAGTGTCACGGCGCAGGTCGACCCCAGCGGCATGATGACCAAGGACGGCCAGGTCACGCCGGACGGCTACGTGGTGAACACCGCCTTCACCGTCAACTCGCCGCACCCGTCCAACATCACCGACCAGAGCCTCCTGGTGCCCGAACAAACAGGGCCGACGATCGGCGACCGACTCAGCGACCGAGGAGTGCCCTGGGCCTGGTACTCGGCAGGCTGGACGACGGCCGCCGCCGGCCATCCGGATCCGCTGTTCCAGTTCCACCACCAGGCATTCGCCTACTACGCGAACTACGCCGACGACACCCCCGGCCGGACCGAGCACCTGCGGGACGAGCAGGATTTCTACGCCGACATCGCCAATGGGCAGCTACCGGCAGTGTCGTTCGTCAAGCCGCTCGGCGCCAACAACGAGCATCCGGGCTACGCGACGCTGCTGACCGGTCAGCAGCACGTGGCCGAGCTGGTGAGCACCATCCAGAACAGCCAGTACTGGGCCGACACGGCGATCGTCATCACGTACGACGAGAACGGTGGCCGCTGGGACCACGTCGCGCCACCGGCGTTCGACAGGTGGGGTCCCGGCACGCGCGTGCCGGCGATCATCATCTCGCCTTTCGCCAAGAAGAGCTTCGTCGATCACACCCCGTACGACACGAGCGCCATCCTGAAGCTGATCGAGGAGCGCTGGAGCCTGGAGCCGCTGGGCGACCGCGACGCGCACTCGGGCGACCTGCTGACCGCCTTCGACTTCAACAACCCGAGGTAGGTCGCGCCGGCGCGGGGGCTCGGCACGGCCCCGTCAGCGCGCGCGGCGGTAGGGGTCGACCACGTCGCGCAGGCCGTCGCCGACCAGGTTGAGCGAGAACACCAGCAGGACGATGGCCGCGCCCGGGAAGAACGCGTACCACGGCGCCTGGAACAGGAAGTCGCGGGCCGTGGACAGCATGACGCCCCACTCGGGGGTCGGCGGCTGGGCGCCGAGGCCCAGGAACGACAGCGACGCCTCGTACAGGACGGCGTAGGCGAACCCCACGGACACCAGCACAGTCAGTGGGCCGACCAGGTTCGGCAGCAGGGTGCGGGTCATGATGTGCCAGGTGGAGGCGCCTGTCACGTACGCCGCCACCACGTACTCCCGCTCCTTCTCCGGGATCATGGCCGACCGGGAGACCCGCGCGAAGTTCGGCACCGACGCCAGCGCCAGGGCGATGATGATGCTGAGCTCACCCGAACCGAGCACAGCGAAGGTCGCGATCCCGAGCAGGACCACCGGGAACGCGAACAGCACGTCGACCACCCGGCCGACGACGGCGTCGAGCCAGCCGCCGAGGAACCCCGCCGTCAGGCCGAGCGTGCAGCCGACCAGCGCCACCAGCACGACTGACGCGGCGCTCGCCAGCAGGGTGAGCCGCGCCCCGTACAGCACGCGGCTGAGGCTGTCGCGGCCGAACTCGTCAGTCCCGAACGGATGCGCCGCGGACGGCGCGCGCAGCACCAGCGACATGTTCTGGGCGTCTGGCGAGTACGGCGCGATCACCGGCGCCGCCAGCGCCAGCAGAACGAACAGCCCCACCACTGACACGCCGACGAGCAGCGACCACTGGCGACGCGGCCGTCGCCCGACCGCGCCCCGGCCCCCGGACAGCCGCGCTGGCAGAGGGGTGGGCGCGTCCGCCAGCGGTGGCCGGGCGAGCGACGCGCGGCTCATCGCGAGCGCGTCGTTTCGCCCAGCCCGATGCGCGGGTCCAGCACCGGGTAGAGCAGGTCGACCGCCAGATTGATCAGCACGAACGAGGCGGCGATCAGCAGGATGATGCCGGTAGCGACCTGGTAGTCGCGGTTGAGCACCGCTGTCAGCACGAGCCGGCCAATCCCTGGCAGAGCGAAGACGGACTCGGTGATGATCGTGCCGCCCAGGATGTAGCCCACCTGGACGCCGAGCACCGTCGTGAACGGGATGAGCGCGTTGCGGAGGGTGTGGCGCACCAGGACGAGGCGGCCGCTCAGGCCCTTGGCGCGCGCGGTGCGCACGTGGTCAGCGTGGAGCACGTCCAGCAGGCTGGCGCGCAGGTAGCGCATGAGCTGGGTGGACGCGAAGGTGCCGAGGGCGATCGCGGGCAGCACCATGCTGGCCAGGTTGGGCAGCAGGCCAGCCGACAGCGGCGTGTAGCCACCGGCCGGGAACAGCGGGAGCAGGACGGCGAAGAGGTACATGAGCATGATGCCGAGCCAGAAGCCGGGGATCGACAGGCCGGCGAAGGCGATCCCTGCGGCCGCCAGGTCGAGCCAGGAGCCGGCCTTGACCGCCGAGACCACGCCGGTCGGGATGGCGATGGCGACGGCGATGGCCATGGAGACGAGCGCCAGCTCGACCGTGACCGGCAGGGCGTTGCCGATGAGCTGGAGGACTGTCTGGTGGCTGAAGTACGACTCGCCCAGGTTGCCGCGGAGCACGTTGGCCAACCAGGCGCCGTAGCGGACGTACACCGGCTGGTTCAGCCCCCAGCGCTCGCGGATGGCCTCGACCACCTCGGGCGGAGCGTCGTTGCCGGCGATGATCAAGGCGGGGTCGCCCGGGATGAGGTAGGTGACCCCGAAGACGAGCACCGAGATGCCGAAGAGCGTGGGCACCACGCTCAGCAGGCGGAGGAGCAGGTAGCGGGTCACGTCGCCTTTTGGGAGTGGGAGTGGGCTTGGTCGCCGGCGCGGGCGGTCAGCCCAGCGACAGGCCGGTGAGGTCCTGCTGGAAGGCGGGGTGGGGCGTGAACCCTTTGACAGTCGGCAGGGTGGCGTGCGCGGTGGAGCGGTGGCAGAAGACGGGGCCGGGCAGGTTGTCGAGCCAGAGCGTCTGCACCTTCGAGTACGCCGCCTTGCGGGCTGCCTGGTCGCTGGTCGTGCCACCGGCGCGGATGGCGTCGACGTAGCCGGGGATGGACTCGGGCGTCAGCCCACAGGCGTTGGCGGCATTGGGTGGGAAGAGCTGGCCGGCGTTGTAGGTGAGCGCCGGGTCCGCCGAGCCGCGCGGCGGGTAGTCCACCGCGACGAAGAAGTCGCGCGTCTGGTTGATGCGGGCCGCCCACTGGCCAATCTCGACCTCCTGGATCGGCGGTTGGTAGCCGAGCGACGCGAACGAGGCCTGGAGCATGGTGGAGAGCTGCTTGAACTCCGGGTACCCCGAGGGCACCAGCAGGGAGAAGTCCAGCCCCTGGCCTTTCGGGTACCCAGCCTTCGCGAGCAGGGCGCCCGCCTTGTCAAGGTCGTAGCCGTAGGCGTCCTTCGCCTTCGGCTCGTACGCCCAGTGCTTGTCGGTGAAGGGGCTGTTGCCTGTTGGGTTGCCCAGGCCAGCGAGGAAGCTCTGGACGAACGCCTGGCGATCGAGCGCCCACGCCAACGCCTGGCGCATCTCGAGCTTGTCGAACGGCGGCTTCCGCATATTGAGGTACGCCACGAACATCTGGTCGGCGGGCGGCACCACGGTCACCACGGCCCGCTTGTCGGCCTGCATGCGGGGTACTTCCTGCAGGCTGAAGTCGTACAGCACGTCGACGTTGCCGGCCAGGAGCTGCGAGATCCGCGTTTGCAGCTCGGTCACCGGCTTGAAGACGATCCGGTCCACCCTTGGCGCCCGGGCCCCGTCCCAGTACGCCGTGTTCCGATCCAGGACTATGCGGTCGTTCGGCACCCACTCGACGAACTTGAAAGGGCCCGACCCGACGGGGTTCTGCTTGGCGAGGTCGGTGCCCATGCCGCGGGGTGTGATGTCGACGTAGGCGAGCGCGGGGATGATCTGCGCCTCGACGGTGTCCGTCTTCAGCTTCAGGTGCGTCGGGTCGACGACCTGCACCTCTTTGATGGGCGCGACGAAGCCGCGCAGCCAGGAGCCAACCTGCGGATCGCGAATGCTGTCAAGGGTGAACTTCACGTCGTCGGCGGTGAGCGGCTCGCCATTGTGGAAGGTCACGCCGGCCGGCAGCGTGACGAGCAGGCTGGTGTTGTTGTCGGTCCACTCGAACGAGGTGGCCAGCTTCGGCTTGAACTCGAAAGAGGTCGGGTCCTGATAGGAGAGCTGGTCGTAGACGTTCTCCTTGATGACCTTCCACACGTTGAGGGTGCCGAGCCACGGGTGGAGCGTATTGACGTCCACCGACTGGCTGATGGTGAGCGTGCCGCCCGGCTTGGCGGCGCCGACCGCGGGCGCCGCCTGGGCCGGGGTCGGCCCGCCGCCGCTCGGTGCGCTCGTGGGAGCGGCTGCCCCGCTCGGAGTGGCCGGCGCGGGCGGCGCGCAGGCGCCCCATAGCGACGCGCCGAGGGCGCCGCCCAGCGCCAGCGCAGCTCGGTGAAGGAAGAGCCGCCGGTCTACCCCGAGCGCCGTCCGCCGCCGACCACAGTCCATCCAGGCACCTCCACCACCGTGCTCCGAGCTCCACCCCTCTAGCCAGTGGCCAGAATAGCCCGCGCGGCCCGGCCGTTCAAGGAGAGGCCCACGGCCGCAGGCCCGGGTTGATCAGGGGCGCCAGGGCCAGAGGCGGCGCAGGCGCGTGAGCAGGGCGGGGAGCCGGCGGGTGCGTTCGAGGCGGTAGACCTGGTGTGTTCGCAGAACCACCAGGGTATACGGGTGCGTTGGCATAGGCATTGGCACACAGTCCACCACCCTCGTGTCGCGGTCCCGTTTGGGCTGGCGTGTGCGCCTGGTTGCGGGGCCGCCCCGGGCGCGTCTACGCCTGGCAGACGGGGGCTCAGTTGGGGAGGAAGCCGTGCTCGGCCACGGTCCGGTCCAGCCGCTCGAAGGCCGCCGCTGTCACCTGCTGCGTCAGCTCCGTGCGCTGGACCACCCCGCCCACCCACCGCGCGACCGCCCGCAGGAAGCGCAGGTCGCGCTGCGAGAAGAAGTCGGCGGCCGCTGACTGGGCGATCAGCGCCCCACGCCGCTCGCCGTCCACGTCCAGGGGCACACCGATCTGGGACCGCACCCCGAGGCCACGCTTGACCCCCACCAGCTCGTCCGCGTCCTGGTCGACGTGGCCGTCGCTGTGCGGCCGGCCGGTCTGGAAGATCGTGACCGCTCGGCCGCCATTGGCGACCGGCTGGCGGTCCAGGCCGACCGCGTGCTGCTTGTGCCCCATGGGCGTGTCGCTGGCGCCCACCGCCACCAGCGTGTCGGTCTCCCGCTCGTGCAGGAAGGCGTCCACCTTGTCGGTGCCCAGCACCTGGCTGATCAGCGTAGCCGCCTGGCTGAGGGCCGCCTGCAGCGTCGGCTCCTGGATCTCCAACATCCCCTCGAGGGTCGTCAACAGCCGATCCTGGGTGGCGGTCAGCCCGTGCTCGATGGCCCAGGCCGTCGCCTGCGCTCGCGAGTCGAGGCTCAGCCGCTGCAGGATCTGCTCGACGTGGTTGGCCACCGTGCCCACGGTCAGCACCAGCTCGTCGGCGATCTGCTGGTTGGTGCAGCCCTGGGCGACCAGCGCCACCACCTCCCGCTGCCGCTTCGTCAGCACCGCCACCGGGACAGCGTCCGAGAGAGTAGCGGCGTGGGACGACCCGTGGCGGGAGAGCCCGCCGCCGTTTTCGTTACTGTTTCCGTTTCCGTTGAGGCTCAGCGCCACCCTGTGCAATGTTGTCACGTGCGTCCTTCGGCTCTTTCCGCCACGGACCGCGCTGACCCTGCGCCCAGCGCTCCGGCCATCGTCCTGGGCACATCACCAGCGAAGTCCGGGACTAGGTCCACGAGATCGTCGAGGAGCGCACGGAGCTCGCACCAGAACTGGGCATCCGGGTGCTCGCATGCGTCGGTCAGCCGCGCGATCTCGCTGGCGAAGCCGAAGCCCACCCCGTGCACGCCCTGCTGGACGAGAAGGTCGATCTCCGGCAGCAGGCACGCGGTATCGATCGTCTCGTCGTCCTGGTAGGGCATCGCGAGAATGGGGATGATGCCGCGCACGCCCCTATGCTACAGGCGCGACCGCGCGGTCGTTGGGGCAGCGTCGCCGCGCAGCAGGTCGGACCTGTTGGGGCGGCGTGGCCCCGTCGCCCGCCGGTGGCACGCCAGGTGCACTCCACAGAACGCCACTGCCCGGTCTTTTCTGCTCTGCGCGGGATTATGCTGGGACTGGAGCTGGGAGTCGCCGGCCGCCCCTGTCGGCTGGTGAGCGAGGTACGTCGTCCCGTGATCGTAGCGGCGGAGCGGAGTCAGTGAAGCGCCATGGCCCGGGCCTTCTCGGGACGGCGTGGCTGCTGTTCGTCCTGGGCGGCGGGCTCGTCGGCTGGTCAGGCCTCACGTCGCTGGGCCAGCTACCCCGCACCTCGGCCGTGACGATCGCGGCGCCCCAGTCCCCGACGCCGCCGGTCCTCCGCGACTTCGACCTCGAGCCGCCGCCGTTCGCCGCCGCCGGTGAACCGGTACCTGTGCCTGTGCCGACCCTGGCCCGGACGGACACCACGCCGCTGCCCGCGTCGACCGCCGCGCCCCTCCCCAGCCCAACACCCTCGCCCGAGCTGGCCACGCCCGCGGGGCGCCTGACCATTCTGCTGCTCGGGATCGACCAGCGGCCGGACGAAGCCGCCGCCGCCGATGGTGACCCTGGCCGCACGGACACGATGGCGCTGGCGTCCGTGGACTACGAGGCCCACACGGCTACCCTCGCCTCCATCCCCCGCGATGGCTACGTGGTCATCCCGAGCCACGGCAAGGACCGCATCAACGCGGCCTACACGTTCGGGGAGGTCGACCAGCGCGGCGCCGGCCCAGCCCTGGCGAAACAGACGGTATCCCAGGTTTTTGGAGTGCGGGTCGACCGGTACGCCCTCGTGGACATCCACACCATGGAGCGGATCATCGACGCGGTGGGCGGCGTCTGGATCGACAACCCGACGCGGCTGGTGGATCGGGCCTACCCGACCGACGACTACCGGACCAAGACGGTCGACATCCCGGCGGGCAAGCAGCTGATGGACGGGCAGCTCGCCGTGGAGTACGCCCGCACGCGGCACGTCGATTCCGACTTCGGCCGCCAGGGCCGGCAGCAGCAGGTGCTGCTCGCCCTGCGCGACCGGGCGCTCCAGCCGGACGTTCTGCCGCGCGTGCCAGCCCTGCTCGCCGAGCTGCCGCACCTGGTCCGGACGGACCTGACCCCGCTCGAGATCGCCCAGCTGGCCGCGTTCGGTCGCGCGCTCGACCCGGAGCGGGACATCGCCACGCTGAAGCCGGACGGAGCGCTCACGCCCATCTACGTGGGCCCCGGTGGCGCCTCGTACGTCAACCTGACGCCAGCCTTCCGCGCCGCGGTACGCGGGCTGGTGGCCGGCCCACCGAGCGGATAGCGCCTGGCACGTGGCAATGGGGCTGGCTGGGCAGCGGGTGGTGAGCTACAACATCCGTGCGGAGACGGCAGGCATGAGCGCCGAAGGACAGCTACATTCGATGAGTCCCGAGGAGCGGTCGCTGGCGCTCGACGTGCTCTCCTCGGCGTGGCAGCGCCTCAGCGCCGCGGGCTCCGGTGGCGAGTCCATCGTCGGCGCGGTGCGCGCCGCGGCCGCGGCGCTGCCGGAGGAACGCCCGGACGTCGCCGCCGATTTCGCCCACCACGTTGGCGACGCGGCGGTCTGGTACCTGGACCGCGCGGTCCGCCGCGTCGGCGACCCCGAGCGCGACGGCCACGGCGCCGGGCGGCGCGCCCTGAACCTCGGCTGGTTCGGCTCCACGGCCAGCCCGTCGGAGCTGGAGCGCCTGTTCGCGGTCGCCTCGGCGCTCAACGCCGACGACGCGTAGACCACCCGCAGGGGCGAGCGCGCGTCGTTGCCGACCACCCCGAGGCGGTCGGCCATGAACAAACTTCATGACGCGGCCGAGCGACGCTGCTACGGTGGCACAGATGGGCAAGTGGCCGCGTATCGTCGCGGTGGCCGGGTCTCTCGAGGCTCGCACGGGACACGCTGCAGCGGCATGCCGCCACTTCAGCCACCTGCCAGCAGAAGGTGTGCAATGAAACGCCTAACGCGGTACGCCAACGTGGTGCGCACGGTCTCGGCGCCCGGCGCCTTCCAGGCCCTGCTGCACCACCTCGGGATCCTCGATCACTGGGACGAGATCGGCGACCTGGACGTCACTGTCCGTGTTCTGGGCGCGGTCTTCGATCGCCAGGGCTACCCGGTCGGGTCGGTGCCGCCGTATCCCGAGGTGGAGGAGCTGACCGTGTGCTTCTACAAGAAGGACGTCTACCTCGGGGGGATCCTCCTGGCCGACCTGTGCCGGCTGGCCGCGTCGGCGCCGGACGAGGGGTCGGCAGATCTCGGACATCCCGTTCCGGAGCGCATGGCCGCGTCGTAGTCGTCGTCGTAGCTGGGGAGGGCGCGCGCTCCGGGTTACTCGATCCCCGCCGGGCGCTGCACGTCGGCGAAGGCCCGCAAGAAGCGGTACCCCTTGCCCGGGACGGTGGCGATGAACCGCGGGTTCTTCCAGTCGTCGTGGAGCTTGGTTCTGAGATTTCGCACGTGGCGGTCGACGACGTTGCTCTCGGCCGAGTAGTCAGCGCCCCACAGGTTGTCCAGGATCTCCTCCCGCGTGACCAGCCGCCCGGCGTTGGCGGCCAGCAAGTAGAGCAGGCTCTGCTCGAGTGGGGTGAGCTGGAGCTCGGCCGAGCCGACGCGCACCTGGCGGTTCAGGATGTCGATCTCCAGCTCGCCCAGCTGGAGCACCGGGGTGAAGGCGAGCACGTCCTGGTAGACGCGGCGGGTGACGACGAGCGCCCGCGCCACCAGCTCGTCCGGCGAGAACGGCACTGTCAGAATGTCGTCGACGCCGTTCTCGAGCGCGGCCAGCTTCGTGGCCAGGTCGCCGCGCCGCGACAGCGCGATGACGGGGATGCGATCATCCCGGCTCACCTGGTATTCGAGCGCTCCCAGGATGGCGCCGCCCGCGCGGTCGATGTCGACGATGGCCAGCTGGGGCTGCCACTGGCGCATGATGGAGCGCGCCTCAGCGCCGGTCCGGGCCAGACGGCTGACGTAGCTCCCACTGTGGAGGGCGAGCGTGACCAACTGGCCGAGGACCGGCTCATCGACCACGACGAGCACCCGCCCGGGTGCGCGAATCCGACGGTAGTCGGCACTCTGCATCTGCCTGCCTTTCGGTTACGGCTGCGGGGTGCCGAAGACACTCGGAGTATACGGGGGGTCCGGCGGGCTCGTGCGAGCCCGCCGGACGCGTGTCGGCAGGGTTAGTGGCGGCTGGGGGCGGGGCCGGTCGGCAGCTGGCCGCGCAGCAGGAACGCCGCCACCGCCAGGCCGACGAGGCCAATGAGCTTGCCGGGGAGCGAGCTGCCGCCACCGCCGCCGCCGCCGGCTTGACCACCGGCGCCCGCCGGCTGGCCAGCGGCTGGCTTCTTCTGGGCAGCCGGACGGCCGAACGCACCAGGCCGGCCCTCCGCCGCTCCGCCGCCTGTCTCTTCGCCGCCGGACACGCCGACGCCGGTGGCCTCGGCGCGCACTTCCCCACCCTCCTCCGACGTTTCGACCTGGCCCTTTTCCGCCTTGGCCTTGCTGGCGGCCAGGGCGGTGGAGCGGCCCGGCTGCTCCAGGAAGGCGTTCAGCTCCGCACCGCCGACGAGCACCAGCCCCAGCAGGAACAGCCAGAACATCAGGACCAGGAAGACTCCGAAGGCCTGGTAGGCGGCGAACCCCTTGCCAAAGACCGCCAGGTAGAGCGGGAACACCTGCAGGATCACGAAGAACAGCACCGCCGCGGCGACCGCCCCCGGCAAGGCCTGCTTCCAGCCCTGGGACTTGTTGGGCAGGATTTTGTACAGCAGCAGGAACATCGCCAGCGCGCTCACCAGCGAGATGAGCCAGCCGAGTAGACGGCCCAGCACCGGCCCTACCGGGAGCGCGATTGGCAGCGAGCCGATGGTGTTGCCTATGCCGTACGCCGTGGTCGAGATGAGCAGCAGCGCCGTGACCAGGATCAGCATGATCAACGCGACGACGCGCTGCATGATGATGTTCCGGTCCTCGATGTGGTACGCCAGGTTGAAAACCATCTGCATGTTGGCGAAGAAGTTCGTGCCGGTGAACAGCAGCAGCAGCAGGCTGATGATGCCGGCGACGCCGGCGCTCTGCCGGGACTGCGCCAGGATGTCGTGGATAGCCGTGGCCGCCTGCTCGGGCAGCACCGCCAGCAGGGTGCCGGTGAGCGAGTCCAGCTGTTTCGGGTCACGGATGATGAGCCCAACGATGGCCAGGATGCCTAGTAGCAGCGGCAGCATCGTGTTGAGCGTTCCCCAGGCCAGGAGAACCGCCAGGTTGGGCGCGCGGTCGTCCTGGACCTTCTGGACGAACTGGCCAGCTCGAGAGCGCTTGAACGCTGCTAATTTCTCGCCCATGGGCTCGCTCCTTACTCGTGGTACTGGGACTGCCGGATTATGTGCCGCCAGGAACGTCGGCGCCAGCCGAAAGCTTTAACCACCACCGCCGGCGCCGCCGGGCCTGGAGAGCCGGCACCAATCCCTGCGGCAGCAGCTGCATGATGGCGATCAGCACCACCGCGTACACTGCGTAGGAGAAGATGACGGGCGCCCGCGGAGGCATGCCGGGCGCCGTGCCGAGGCTCTGCAGGACTTGGACCACGAGGAACACGGCTGTCGCCCCTGCCGCCGCGCCCCAGACCGAGCCGAGTCCGCCGACGGTGGCCATGATGAGGAACTGGATCGACAGCAGGATGGGGAATGACCCCGGCGCGATGTAGCTGACGAAGAACGCGTAGACGCCACCCGCGAGGCCCGCGTAGGCCGCCGACAGCGCAAACACCTGGAGCTTGGCGCGCACCACCGAGACGCCCGCCGCGCGGGCGCCGGCCTCGCTGGTCGCCAGCGCTCGCAGAGCCCGCCCCGGCCGAGACCGCAGCAGGTTGTCGTTGAACACCAGCACGATCAGCGCCAGGAGCCAGACGACGTAGGCGAAGAGGACCGTCTTGAAGGGGCCCTCGATAGTAGGGATGCCTGGCAGGCCCGTGTCGCCGCCGGTCAGGTCGCGCGCCTCGCCGATGGCCGACAGGACGATGAGCTGGAAGGCCAGCGTGCCGAACGCCAGGTAGTGGCCGCGCAGCCGCAACAGCGGCAAGCCGACCACCAAGGCCACGCCCGCCGTTGCGGCCGTCGCCGCGGCCAGCGCGAGCACGGCCGGCAGTCCCACGCGCTTCGCCAGCAGGGCGGCCGTGTAGGCGCCAATGGCGTAGAACGCTCCCTGGCCAAGCGAGACCTGGCCGGCCAGGCCCATGAGCAGCGACAGCCCCGCGACCACCATCGTCGCCAGCCCGATGAACACGTAGATCGTCAACAGGGCGTTCGGCAGGACCAGGGGCAGCAGGAACGCGACGCCCGCCGTCGCGACCACGGGCCAGAAGCCACGCCGGCGCCCGCGCAGCCGGCTCACGCGGCGCTCTCGTCGGCCACCAGCGACCGCCGGCTCCCCTGCCACACCATGATCGCCAGCATCAGCACGAGCGCGACGCCGCTCTCGAGCGACGCCTTCCAGTAGCCGGCCACCAGCGCTTCCACCACGCCCAGCACCAGCGCGCCGACCAGCGCCGTTCCCGGCCGCAGCACCCCGCCGAAGACGGCCGCGGCGAAGCCGTTGATGGCGATGCCGACGTCAGAGTCGAAGGACACGGGCTGGAGCGGCGTGAGCAGGACGCCGGCCAGCCCACCGAGAGCGCCGCCCAGGGCGAAGGCGACCAGCCCCATACGGGCCACGTCGATCCCGACGAGGCGGGCGGCGCGCGGGTTGCTCGAGCAGGCGGTGAGCACCCGCCCCAGGTACGTGCGATTGAAAAAGAGCGCCAGGGCGGCGAAGGTGGCCGCCGTGACCAGGACCACCAGCACGTACTGGCGCTGCATGGTGACGCCGCCGACGTCGACAACCCCCTGGAGCCCGTCGAAGGAGACCGGCTGGTCGCCCCAGCCCAGGATGATCACGGCGTACGAGCCGATGCCCAGGCCGAGAGTGATGATGAGCGACGCCAGTGGCGAGGTGCCTGGCCGGCCGATGGCCACCAGCCCCACGAGCAGCCCGACCACGCCAGCGACGGCGACGGCGAGCGCCTCGGCGACGACGTGCGGCAGGCCGCGTCCCAGCAGCGTTGCGGCCACCCATCCCGGCCAGCACGGCGAACACGCCCTGGGCAAAGTTGACAACGCGCGTCACCCGGTAGATCGCCACGAAGCCGGTCGCCACCAGGGCGAACGCGCAGCCGCTGGCCAGACCGCTGGTCGCGTACTGGAGGAGCAGCCTCATGGCGCCGCCACCATGTCCGCCTCGTCGGTCGCGCCCCCCAGGTAGGCGGCGCGCACGCGCGGGCTCCGCGTCAGCTCCCCGGACGGCCCGCTGAGAACGATCCGTCCGGCCTCGAGGACGTAGCCCCGCGGGCAGAGGTCGAGCGCCAGGCGGGCGTTCTGCTCGACCAGCAGCAGCGCCATGCCGGTGTCCCTGCTGAGGCTGGCCAGGTGTTCGGCCAGGTCGTCCACCACGAGCGGCGCCAGCCCCAAGGAGAGCTCGTCCACCGCCAGCAGGTCGGGCTGCGCCATCAGCGCCCGCCCCACTGCCACCATCTGCTGCTCGCCGCCGGACAGGGTGCCAGCCAGGCGGTGCCGCATCCCGCCCAGGCGCGGGAACAGCGCGTACACCCGACGCGGGTCGCGGTCGCGGACCGTCCAGGCGCCGAGCCGCACGTTGTCCTCGACTGTCATGTCGGCGAACAGCTGCCGTCCCTCCGGCACCTGGGCCACGCGGCCGGCCAGTCGGACGCTGCCCGCCGCCGGCCGCAGCAGCCCGCAGATCGTGTTCAGCAGGGTCGTCTTGCCGGCGCCGTTCGGTCCGACGAGCGCGACCATTTCGCCCCGCCCCATCTGCACGTCCACCCCGTCGAGAGCGGTGGCCGCGCCGTAGCGCACCACCAGGCCGCGCACGTCAAGCAGGGGCAGCACGGACCCGGTCGGCGCGGCGTTCACGAGTGGACCGCCTGGCGCGGCTGGCCGAGGTACGCGGCGATCACCGCCGGGTCCTGGCGGATCGCCTCGGGCGGCCCCTCGGCGATGACCTGGCCGCGGTCCATGACGGCGACGCGGCGGGCCAGGCGGGTCACGAAGGCGACGTCGTGCTCGACGAGCAGCATTGACAGGCCTTCCTGCCGGAGCTGGGAGAAGAGCTCGGCCAATCGCTCGCGCTCGGCGGCGCGCAAGCCGGAGGCCGGCTCGTCGAGCAGCAGCAGGCGGGGCCGCCCGCACAGCGCCCGGCCGACCTGCACGGCCCGCTGCTGGCCGATCGGCAGCGACTCCGCCAGACGGTCGGCCTGCGCGCTCAGCCCGACCCGCTCGAGGACGCGATCGGCCTCCTCGGCGATCAGCCGCTCCTCGCGGCGGTGGCGCGGCAGGCGCAGGAACGCCTCGACGAACCCGTGGTGCGTCCACGCGTGGGCGCCGACCATGACGTTCTCGCGCACTGTCATACCGCGGAACAGCCGCACCGCCTGAAAGGCGATGCCAACGCCCAGGCGCGCCCGGCCGTCCGGCCCTCGCCCGGTCACGTCCTCCCCGCCCAGCCGGACACGGCCCGCGTCTGGCGTCACGTGTCCGGCGATCAGGTGGAACAGGGTGGACTTGCCAGCCCCGTTGGGGCCGATCACGCCGACCAGCTCGCCCTCGTCCACGCACAGCGACACGTGGTCGACGGCGACGACGCCGCCAAAGTGGCGGGTGAGGCCCTCCGTCTCCAGCAGCACGCCGCGGGGGGTGGATCGATCGACTACTGGCCGGCCGCCGTCAGCGCATCAGGGCTCATGCCGGCGGGCTGGAACTGCCCGTCCTTGACCACCAGCATGACGTTCGTGGAGTCCGGCATGCCGGCGTGCCTGTCGGGCGTGAACGTGTAGTGGCCCTGCGGCGTGTCCAGGCTGATGCTGTCCAACCCGGCCTTGATCCCCTCGCTCGTCGCACCCTTGCGCTGGATGGCGTCGATCAGGAAGCTGGTGGCGACCATCCCGTCCCAGGCGAACTGCGGCGGGTAGTAGTTGTTGGCCTGCTGGAAGGGCCCGGCGAAGTCGTCGATCAGCTTCTTGAACTTGTTGGCGGCGGGCAGCTTGTCGCCGACGACGCCGAGCGTCCCCTCGACAAAGACCCCCTCGGCGGCGGCGCCCGCCGGCTGCACGTACAGGGGGGACGCCTCGGCCGCGGTCATCATCAGCGGGATGCCGCTCCGGCTGTCGGCCCACGCCTTGGTGATGACCACTGGCGGCGCCCCGGTCGCCCAGACCAGCAAGACGTCAGGCTTGGCGTCGGCGATCTTGGCGAACTGCGGCGCGAAGTTCGTCTGGCCGAGCTCGAACGACTCGTCGTCCACCAGCGTCGCGCCGAACTGGGGCAGGGTCTTCTGCGTGGCATCGTGGCCGGAGACGGCGTACGCGTTCTTCGTGTCGGTCAGCATGGCCAGCTTCGTCTTGCCCTGCTGCTTCATGAACCCGAGACAGACGTTGGCAACCTGGCTGGACAGCGGCGCCGTCATCCACATGTAGGGCGTGACCGGCACCACCTGGTCGTCGGAGGCGCCCAGGGCGATGGTCGGGATCTTCTTCTCGTTGACGACCGGCTTGATGGCTAGATCGGCGGTCGATTGGGGAGGGCCCAGGACGGCGACGGCGCCGTCGCCCAGCACCTTGTTGAACTGGATCACCGTCTGGTTGGGGTCTGACGCGTCGTCAACGATCTCCAGCTCGACCTTGCGGCCGTTGATGCCGCCCTTGCCGTTCTGGGCGTCGACCAGCTGCTGGGCGGCGAGCTTGTTGTTGGTGCCGAGCGGCGCGTAATTGCCGGTCAGGGAGGTGACCATGCCGATCTTGACTCGACTTTGGCCCTTTTCAGGCGGCGTAGGCAGCACGTCCGAGCACCTGGCGAGCATTCTGGCGGACGGAGGCAATCATCCGGCATGCCGGAGCCATGCTGCCCTCACCCAGTCCCGCCGTCA
>JAABUQ010001808.1_pt1 | contig 44262 bp, 42 predicted proteins | sample 5560001 | NCBI WGS metagenome assembly JAABUQ01 (sample SAMN10711888, study PRJNA513371) | rock metagenome | isolation source: Antarctica rocks | place: Antarctica: Victoria Land, Finger Mt nord | collected 2015-12-18 | reverse complement strand
CTATGTGAAATCGAATACGGGCGCGATCATGCCGATCACGACTTTATTGACCGGCAAGCTCGAGCGGACGGCGCCCGTCATCACGCACTACAACCTGTTCCGCTCGATCGAACTCAACGGCCAGCCCGCGCAAGGCTACGGTTCGGGCGACGCGATCGCAGAGATGGAGAAGCTCGCGTCGCACCTTGAAACGCCCGGCATCTCGCACAGTTGGTCGGGCATCTCGCTCGATGAGATCGAGTCGGGCAGTCAAGCGGTATTGATCTTCGCGCTCGGCATCATCGTCGTCTTCCTCGTACTGGCGGCGCAATACGAGAGCTGGACGGATCCGCTGGTAATCCTCGTGTCGGTTCCGCTCGCAATTCTCGGCGCGCTGCTCGCGGTGATCTTACGCGATCTGCTCGCCGCCATCGTGCCGCCGATCGGCTTCGTGCTCAGCGACGTCTACGCACAGGTCGGCTACGTGATGCTGATCGGCCTCGCGAGCAAGAACGCGATTCTGATCGTCGAGTTCGCAAACCAACTGCGCGCCCAAGGGTTGTCGCCCGTGGCGGCCGCACGGCAAGCGGCCGAGACGCGACTGCGCCCAATCCTGATGACGTCGTTTGCGTTCATTTTAGGCATCGTCCCGCTCGTCGTCGCGAGCGGTGCCGGCAGCGCAAGCCGCCATTCACTCGGAACCCCCGTCTTCGGCGGCATGATCTTATCGACGGTTCTCAACCTCTTTCTCGTGCCGGTCATTTACGTCTTGATCGTCAACCTACGCGAGCGCGGCAAACCGCGTCCCGTCGGCGGGCCGAACGGGCGAACGAGTGGCGACGGCACGACGGAAGCCGCGGCCGTGGCCCGTGCGTAGAGAGGGGATCACGCCATGAAGATCGCGACTATCATCGCACGCATCTTACTGGGACTCGTATTCCTCGCAGCGGGACTGAGCGGATTCTTTCTGATCAATCATCCGCCCCCGCCTCCGCCGGGTTTAGCCGGCCAATTCCAAGACGTGTTCTTCCGATCGCGCTATGAATTGTTCGTGTGCAGCGTCCAACTCGTGACCGGGATATTGCTACTGATCAATCGCTACGTGCCGCTAGCTCTGGTCGCGCTCGCCGCCGTAATCGCGAACATCCTGGTTTTCCATATCACGATGCAGCCGGCCGGCCTCGCACTGCCCATCATCGTCGCCGTGCTGTGGTTCATCGTCGCGTGGCCGTTACGCGCTCATTTCGCGCCGCTTGTGACACAGACCACGTCGGTGCGTTAGCGCGTGCCCAGAACCTTTGCGATGATTTCGCTGCGGCGGTGAGAGTCGGTCTTCATCGCGATGCGTTTGATGTGGTCGGCGACCGTCGTCTCGGCGATGCCGAGCGTGTCGGCAATTTGACTGGTTCCGTGGCCGAGCATCACTTCGCGCAAGACCTCGCGCTCGCGCGGCGAGAGGTTGAAGCGTGCTGCCGCACGCGTGATCGGATCGCGTAGTTGGAGGCGCTCCGAAAGGACGGCGACGTAACCTGCGGGACCTCCATGTAAGGGCAACACGCGAAGGAGTACGGTTTCGCCGAATAATTCGCCGATGGCGACGCCCGTTACCGGCTCGACTTCGCCGGCCGCCGCGATCTGCGGCAACGGTTCGGAAAGCGCGCGGCGTACGGTCTCGGTAAGTTGGTCACAGACGCTGGGGTCGGCGGCTTCGAAGAGCCACGCCGCTCCCCCGGAGGTGCAGACGACGCGCATGTCGGCGTCGAGGATGAAAAGTTCGGGCGCGGCGCGCCGCACGATGACCGAGGCGTCGGCGAGATCGGTAAGGGATGAAGCACCTTCGACCATTCGCTGCGGGTGCGCCGACGGGGGGATGCGAGCTTTGGCGATAGCCATCGTAACGCTATATCGGCCGGCGAAGACGACCCTTGAGAGGCTTGGGCGGACAAACCCCAATTTTCGGACAAGTGTCCGCGCACAATGGCCGGGTTGAGCCGTACCATAGGACCGATGGCTTCGTATTTAGAGAGCCTCGCAGGCCGCGTCCTCGTTTTCGACGGCGCGATGGGCACCGAGGTGATGGCGCGTGACCTCACGGCCGCCGACTTCGGCGGAGCGCGCTATGCGGGCTGTAATGAGGCGCTGGTGCTGAGCCGGCCCGACCTCATTGCGAACGTTCACGAGCGGTACCTGGCTGCCGGGGCGGACGTCATCGAGACCGATTCGTTCACGGCGTCGCGCCTCAAACTCGACGAGTACGATCTCGGTGAGAAAACCGGCGAAATAAACCATAACGCGGCCGCGCTGGCTCGCACGGCTTGCGACGCCTTTGCAACCCACGACCGGCCGCGCTTCGTTGCGGGCAGCTTAGGCCCGACGGGGATGTTGATCTCGTCGTCCGATCCCGCGCTCTCGAAGATCACCTACGACGAGTTGGCTGCGCTCTACGGCGAACAGGCCCGGCATCTCGTCGAGGGCGGCGCGGATCTGCTGCTGCTCGAAACCAGTCAAGATCTGCTCGAGATGAAAGCGGCCGTTGCCGGCATCGTTCGAGAATTCGAGCGGGGGCTGCGGCGCGTTCCGATTCAAGCCCAGGCGACGCTCGACGTTACCGGTCGCATGTTGCTTGGGACCGACATCCGGGCGGTCACGGCAACGCTCGATGCGCTCCCGATCGACGTCATCGGACTCAACTGTTCGACCGGTCCGACGCATATGCGCGATGCCGTCCGGTACCTCGTAGAAAATTCACGCTGCTACGTCGCGGTGATTCCCAATGCCGGCCTGCCGTTGATGGGCCCCAAAGGCGAAACGATCTACCCGGAGACGCCCGAAGAGATGGCGCGCGAACTGGGAGCGTTCGTTACCGACTTCCGCGTCAACGCGATCGGTGGCTGTTGCGGGACGACGCCCGCGCACATCGCTGCGTTCGTCGGGGCCATCGCCGGCAAGCGCGGCCGCACACCCGAGCCGAAGCCCTTGCAGTTCGCGGCATCCTCGATGACGGCCACGGCGCTCAAACAGGATGGTTCACCGCTACTGGTCGGTGAGCGCATCAATGCGCAGGGATCGCGCCGGATCAAGCGCTTGCTGCTCGAGGACGACTACGACGAGATCGTGCTCGTCGCGCGCGAACAGGTCGAAGGCGGCGCGCACGTGCTCGATGTCTGCACCGCGCTGACCGAGCGTAGCGACGAAGACGTGCAGATGGCGACCTTGGTCAAACGATTGGCGCAATCGGTCGAGACGCCGCTCATGATCGATTCGACCGAAGCCAAGGTCGTCGAAGCGGCGCTCAAGATTTATGCCGGGCGCGCGGTCGTCAATTCCGTCCACCTCGAAAACGGGCGAACCAAGATCGACACGATCATGCCGATGGTGCGTGAACACGGAGCCGCGATCGTTGCCCTCACGATCGATGAAGCGGGCATGGCCAAGACCGCCGAGCGTAAACTCGAAGTGGCCGAACGGATCTACGATATCGTCGTCGGCGAGTACGGCATTCCCGCGGGGGCGCTGATCTTCGATGCGCTGACGTTTACGCTCGCGACCGGGGACGCGGAGTTCGTCGACTCGGCCGTGCAGACGATCGAAGGCATCCGTATCATCAAGGATCGGCTGCCGGGCGTGCTCACGTCGCTTGGCGTGTCGAACGTGTCCTTCGGGCTCAAACCGGCCGCTCGCGCGGCGCTCAATTCGGTGATGCTGCATCACTGCGTCAACGCCGGACTCGACATGGCGCTCGTGCACGCCAAAGAGATCAAACCATATGCCGAAATCGATGCAATCGAACGCGAATTCTGCGACGATCTCGTGCTCAACCGTCGTGCGGATGCGTTGGCGCGGTTGATCGAACACTTCGAGAATGCAGGCCCGGGGCAGTCAGCAACCGCGGCCGTTGACGACGAGGCCGGCGACTCCGCCGAGATGCGCGTTCACAACGCGATCCTGCGCCGCCGCAAGGACGGCATCGAAGCGAAGCTCGACGAGGTGCTCGAGGGGCGCGATCCGGTCGATGCGCTCAACAACGTGCTGTTGCCCGCCATGAAGGAAGTGGGCGACAAATTCGGCTCGGGTGAGTTGATCCTGCCCTTCGTGCTCCAATCGGCCGAAGTGATGAAGAAGGCCGTCGCCCACCTCGAACAGTTTCTCGAGAAAAAAGAAGGCGTCACCAAAGGCACGGTGGTGCTCGCGACCGTGTTCGGCGACGTGCACGACATTGGCAAAAACCTCGTCAACACGATCCTCACCAATAACGGCTACACCGTTCACGACCTCGGCAAACAAGTGCCGATGAACACGATTCTCGAGAAGGCGGTCGCCGTCGGTGCCGACGCGATCGGGTTGTCGGCGCTGCTGGTGTCGACGTCGAAGCAGATGCCGGTCTGCGTCGCCGAACAGGATTCACGCCAGCTCACATTTCCGGTCATGGTCGGCGGCGCAGCGATCAATCGCGATTTCGGACGCCGCATCGCCTTCCTCGAGGACGGTTCGCGCTATTTCGAGCCGGGCGTCTACTACGCCAAGGACGCCTTCGAGGGGCTCGACATCATGGACGCGTTGACGTCTGCCTCGGATCGGCGCGAAGCATTCGTGACGCGCGTCCGCCACGATGCCGAGCGAGCTCGCGATGCGGCGCGAGCGAAAACGGCGCCGCCGGTTCGCGATGGTGCCACGGCGCGACAACACCTGGCGCTCGTCGAACCCCCGCGTCCGCCGTTCCTCGGTGCGCGGACGGTCGAGCGCATTGCGGTGCGCGAACTGTGGCCGCACTACGATCTGCGTAGTCTCTACCGCTTATCGTGGGGCGCCGCAAACCTCAAGGGTGATGAGTGGGAGCGGTTGCTGCGCGATGAATTCGAGCCGCGTCTGCGCCGTTACGAATCGCTCGCCGAGCGTGAACCTGTGCTTGCACCGCGTGTCGTTTACGGCTACTTTCCGGCGGCTGGTTCTGGTGACGACGTGATTGTGTACGACCCTGCCGAACGGACCCGCGAACTCGGTCGCTTCACCTTCGCGCGTCAAGCGGGTGGCGAACACCTTTGCCTGGCCGACTATCTGCGCGAACCTCTCGACGGCGGTGCGAGCGACGTGATCGCATTGCAGGTGGTCACGGTGGGGCGTGACGTGACGGAACGCATCGACGCCTTGCAGCAAGCCGGCGATTACAGCGAAAGCTATTATCTGCACGGTTTCTCCGTGCAGGGGGCGGAGTCGCTTGCCGAACACACGCACGAACGTATTCGGGGCGAACTGGGAATCGACGGCGATCGCGGCAAGCGTTACTCATGGGGCTACGGCGCGTGCCCCGATCTCTCGCAACACGAACTGGTGTGGCGGCTGCTCGACGTCGAGCGCGCGCTCGGCGCGCAACTCACCGAAGCCTATCAGATCGTGCCCGAACAGTCGACCGCAGCCATCGTCATCCACCATCCACAGGCATCGTACTTCAACGCAGCGGCGGTGCGTGAACTGGCCGGCGTCTGAGGGCGCGCCAGCGATCCCACACGGCGAGCGCCCCGCCGACCGCACCGCACAGGGTGTCGATTGCGTTCCAGCCCAAGCCTTCTTTGGAGCCCAACAGGTACTGCCCGACTTCGATCAGCGCGCTATAGACGGCGACGCCGACGATGCACGGCACGACGACGCGATCGCGTCCGTTCTCGATCAGCGCGCGGCGCGCCAGATATCCGACAACGGCAAACGCGACGATGCTATAGAGTTTGCGTAATGCGACGTGCCAGGGAAGCGCCGTGGGGGAAGTCAGATGGTAAAAGTCGTCACGCAGCGCGAGCGCGTATACGAGACATGCGACCAGCGTAGCGATCAGCGTCCAACGCTTCATACGTGGTGGCTTCGTCAGAAAGGACCGGCTTCACCACCCCCGTAGACAACCTCGATGTCTCTTCGCGCCTTTACTTACAGCGTCGCGCTTGTTGCGCTCGTGGGGCTTGCCGGCTGTGCCCCGCATTCGGCACAAACGACCTCGGGCGGCTCCGCCGACAAGACGATCGAAATCGGAATCGATCTGCCGGTCAGCGGTGCCGATGCCTCGACCGGCGTTCCGACGCGCAACGGCGCCGTCGAGGCGATTGAAGACGCGAACGCGCGTGGGTTGCCCGACGGCTATACGTTCAAAGCGTACGATCTCGACGACGCACCGCAGGGCACGCACGATCCCGGACAGGGCGCTCAAAACATACGTCAGTTCGTTTCCGATCCGGCGGTGCTCGCGGTGATCGGACCCTTCAACTCAAACGTCGGCGCCGCGGAAATCCCCATCACGAACGATGCAGGGCTCGTGCAGATCAGTCCCGCCACGACGAATCCGGGGCTCACCAAAGGGGCCGCGGCTCGCAAGTTGCGCAGTTCTCATCCCGACGTCAATGCGTACTTTCGCGTGAACGCGACCGATGATCGCGTCGGTGCGACCGCAGCCGAGTTCGCTCGCAAACTAGGTCTCGCGCGGGCGTTCGTCATCGATGATGACGAAACGTACGGTAAGGGAATCGCCGACATCTTCGCGGCCGTGTTCGCTTCGCATGGCGGCACGGTGCTCGGGCGCGAGCATCTCACCAAAGGACAATCCGATTACAAGGCGCTGTTGACCAAGGCGAAAGCCTTGTCGCCCGACGTCATCTTCTTCGGCGGCACGACGTCGACCGGCGGCGGACAGTTGCGGCGGCAGATGGTCGATGTGGGTCTTGGCAAACTGCCGCTCATCGGCGGGGACGGCATTGCTGAGGCGGCCTTTGCGCAAGCGGCCGGCAGCGCCGCCGATGGAACGTACTACATCGTCGCGGCGCCCCAGACGTCGAAACTGCCGAGCGCTCAGCGCTTCATTGCCGCCTATCGCAAGCGCTGGGGCAGCGACGTCGGACCGTACAGCGCCAATGCGTACGCCGCCACGATGATCGCGATCGCCGCAATCCGAAAGGCGCTCGTCGCGAGCGGCGGAACCTTCCCGACGCGCGCCGCGGTGCTGGCGAACGTGCGCGATACGTCCGGCGTGGCAACTCCACTCGGGACCGTCGAGTTCGACCGCAACGGTGATACCACGAATCCGATTTTGACCGTCTATGAAGTGAAGGGCGGAAAGCCCGCCTTCGTCGAGCAGGTCTCGCGGAAGACGTCATGATCCTGTAGTCGTGGACGTTTTCTTACAACAGGTCGTCAACGGTCTGTCGCTTGGAGCGATCTACGCGCTCATCGCGCTCGGTTACACGATGGTGTACGGCGTTGTTGAACTGATCAACTTCGCCCACGGGGACGTTTATACGCTGGGCTCGTTCTTCTCGCTCGCCATCCTGGCCGCGCTCGGCGTTTCAGGAGAGGTGCACGGCCCGGCTCTGCTCGGCATCGTTGTGGTGACGATCTTTGCGGCCATGCTGTTGTGCGGAATCGTCGGCGTGCTGATCGAGCGGCTGGCGTATCGCAGGCTGCGTAACGCCCCGCGCCTTGCTCCGCTGATCACTGCCATCGGCATGTCGTTCATTTTGGAAAACGTGATGCAGCTCTGGCGCGGTCCGTCACCGGTTCCGTTCCCGCAGGTAATTCCCAATCCGGGAGTTGCGCTGGGCGGCGTGACGGTCACGACGAAGGAGGGTCTTGCCATCGTGCTCGCGCTCGGGCTGATGGTCGCGCTGCAACTGTTCATCGCGAACAGCAAACTGGGCAAAGCGATGCGCGCGACGGCGCAAGACCGCGAGGCCGCGCAGCTGATGGGCATCAACGTCAATACGACGATCGCGGCCACGTTCTTGATCGGCAGCGCGCTGGCCGGTGCGGCCGGCTTCGTCAGCGGCGTCTACTACGGAACGACGTGGTTCTTCAACGGTTTCCAAGCCGGCCTCAAAGCGTTCACTGCTGCCGTGTTGGGCGGCATCGGCAACATTGCGGGCGCAATGCTCGGCGGTTTCTCGATCGGGTTGATCGAGGCGATCGCGACGCAGTACATACCGGCCGGCGCCCAGTGGTCCAACGTCGTGGTCTTTTCGGTGCTGGTGCTCGTCTTGATCTTTCGTCCCTCGGGCCTGCTTGGGGAAGCACTTCCCGATAAGGTGTGAAAGGCCGCAACGTCCGCAGAATACTAGGTCTCGCGCTGCTTGCGGTCGTGCTGCTCGTCTTTCCGTTCGTTGACCGAAACAACGCGCACGTCGACTTTCTCGCCAATGCCGGCGCCTTCGTGCTCCTCGCTCTCGGGCTCAACATCGTCGTCGGCTTTGCGGGCTTGCTCGACCTCGGATATGCGGCCTTCTTCGCGATCGGCTCATATAGTTACGCGATCTTCGCAAGCCAACAGTTCGGGCTGCACGTCCCGTTTTGGGTCATGTTGTTCATGGCAGCGGGGATCGCAGCGTTGTTCGGCATTGTGCTCGGTGCGCCGACACTCCGGTTGCGCGGCGACTATCTGGCGATCGTAACGCTTGGTTTCGGCGAGATCGTGCCGCAGACGTTTTTGAATCTTTCCAAGTACACGAACGGCCCTAACGGCATCGGATCCCTCGACCAGCCGTCACTCTTCGGGCGTTCCTTCGGCTTCAGCGCGACGCCGTACTACTACGTGCTGCTGGCATTGATTGCACTCGGCATACTGGCCGCTCGCAATCTGCAATACAGCCGCCTGGGGCGCGCCTGGATGGCGATTCGTGAAGATGAACTCGCGGCGCGCCATATGGGCATCAACACGACGACGGCCAAGCTCTCCGCGTTTGCACTCGGCGCCGCGTTTAGCGGCGTCGCCGGCGTCGCTTACGCGGCCAAACTCGACCTCGTCTCGCCCGATCAGTTCGGATTCAACGTCAGCGTGCTGGTCCTCTCGATGCTCGTGCTCGGCGGGATGGGGAACATCGCGGGCGTGATCGTCGGCAGCCTCGTGCTTTCGTTCGTCAACAGCTTCTTGCTGCCGCAGGCGAGCAATCTTGCGCACACGGCCGGCTTCACGTATCTTGACTTCACGAACTACCGCTTCATGCTCTACGGCGTGATCCTCGTCGGAATGATGCTGCTGCGGCCCGCGGGACTGCTCCCAAGCGCCAGGCGCCGCGCTGAACTCAGAGTGGCGCTAAGCGATCCGGCGCTCGCTGCGCACGAACAGACGGAGTACGAAGGAGCGCACGCGACGTAGTGTCGACGAACGAGACGGCGTTCTTCGCATTGCAGAACGTGTGCTGCGCATTCGGCGGCCTCGTCGCGGTCGACGACCTTTCTTTTTCGTTAGAGCAGAGCAGCATCGTTGCGATGATCGGCCCCAACGGAGCCGGTAAGTCGACGGTCTTCAACCTGATCACGGGCATCTACCGGGCGACCTCGGGCACCGTCGCATTTCGTGGACAGTCGCTCGCCAGGCTGGGAACCTATCAAATCACTGTGCTCGGAATCGCCCGCACATTTCAGAACATCCGCTTGTTCGCATTCATGTCGGCGCTCGATAACGTGATGACGGGTCGGCACGCGCGCATGCATGCGTCGCTCGCCGACTCCCTCTTGCATACCCCGCGGCAACGGCTGGAGGAGCGTCGCGTACGCGAACGCGCACGCGAGTTGCTGCACTTCGTCGATTTAGAGCGCAGCGCCGGGGACGACGCCCGCAATCTCTCTTACGGAAGCCAGCGCCGCCTCGAGATAGCGCGGGCACTGGCGAGCGACCCGCAACTCCTGCTGCTCGACGAGCCGGCGGCCGGCATGAACCCGCGTGAGAAGGAAGACTTGGTTACGCTCGTCGAGCGCATCCGCGCGAGCGGCGTCACCATCTTGCTGGTCGAACACGACATGAAGCTGGTCATGGGATTGTGCGAACGCGTGACCGTCCTCGACCAAGGCCGGAAGATCTCGGAAGGCACGCCGGCACACGTCCGCGCCGATCCGCGCGTGATCGAAGCCTATCTCGGTACGAGCGAGCCGTAACTAGGTGGCTCTCTTAGAACTCGACAAGATCGACGCGTTCTATGGGCGCATTCGCGCGCTGCATAATGTAACCTTACGCGTGGACGAAGGAGAGATCGTCGCCTTGATCGGTGCCAACGGTGCCGGTAAAACCACGACCTTACGCGCGATCAGCGGCCTGCTACGTCCAAGCGCCGGCACGATCCGTTTTGCCGGTGAAAACCTCGGGCGATGCACGCCCGATGCGATCGTGCGCCGCGGCATTGGGCACGCCCCGGAAGGGCGTCGCGTGTTCGCCCGGATGAGCGTACGCGAGAATCTGGAGTTGGGTGCATACACGCGCCGTTCAAAAACGGGTTCTGCGCGCGACCTGGCAGGGGTATTGGAGACGTTCCCGCGTCTGCGGGAACGTCTCGGGCAAAAGGCCGGCACGCTATCGGGCGGCGAGCAACAGATGCTGGCAATCGGGCGGGCGCTGATGTCGCGGCCTCGCTTGCTCATGCTCGACGAACCCTCGCTCGGACTGTCGCCCATTTTGGTGCAGACGATCTTCGGCGTCATCCGCGAGATCAGTGCGGCCGGCACGACCGTTCTGCTCATCGAACAGAACGCGCGCCAAGCCCTGGCGCTCGCGACGCGCGGTTACGTTCTCGAAGTCGGGCGCATCGCGCATGAAGACACCGCACCTCATCTGCTCGCGAGCGAAGCGGTGCGCGCTGCTTATTTGGGTGCCTGAAGTCGGGGGAACACAGAAGCATGGCTTCCGCACGTCTGCTGTTGCGCACCGAGCGCTATACCGAGGGCATCGTCGTGGACCGCGACGGCACAATCTTTTTCTCGATGACGAATCTCGGAACGATCTCACGCTTTGACGCCGCCACGGACCAAGCCGAGGTTTGGGCTCACGTCGCGGACGCCAACGGACATAAAATCGATGCCGACGGTACGCACGTCGTCATGTCGAGCACGGGCGCAATCCTGCGGCTCGATGCGAGTGGACGCGTTTGCGACGTCGTCGCCTCACGCGTTGACGGTCGCTGGTTGACGTATCCGAACGACGTCTGGCTCGACCAGCGTCGCGGCGGCTTTTATATCACCGATTCCGGCTACAAGAGCACGCCCAAGACGATGCCGGCGGATCCGCAAGGGCGCGTCTATCGGGTCGAGTCGGATGGGACGGTACGCCAAGTCGCCGGCGGCATCGCGTATTCCAATGGCGTCGCGCTTTCCCGCGACGGCGTGATGTTGTATGTCAGCGAGAGCACCGCGCGGCGCTTGTGGGCCTACCGCGTGCGCGACAACGGCGACTTGGGCGAACGAACGCTGGTGGCCGAGGTTCCCGCAAACAACGACAATACCGTCCCCGACGGTCTCACCGTGGGTCCGGCCGACCGCCTGTACTTGGCGAATCACGGCGACCGCGAGGTGCTCGTGTATGCGCCCGACGGAACGCTCGAACAGCGCCTCGACGCCGGGAACAAAGCAGCCAGTCACGTCGCCTTCTCGCCGGACGCTCGGACGATGTACGTCTCCGGCGGCATCGACGATGAGCAAGGTGCCGGCGGAATCTTCGCAGTCGCGGTTGGCGCAGAGCCGTAGTCGGGATGCACTTTTTCGCGCGCTGGGAGTTCGATCCGGCCATCATGGGGGCGGCGGTTGCGGTGCTGTTCGCGTACGGATGCGGCGTACGCGCCTTCGGGAGCCGGCGCGGCAAGCCGTGGCCGCCGGGTCGCTCGGCGGCGTTCTTCGCGGGCGTCGCGAGCGGACTCTTTGCCATCGAATCGCCGCTCGGTGCAGCCAGCGATGCGCGGTTCACGCCGCACATGGTGCAGCACCTCATCTTGGCCGACGTGACCGCGCCCTTCTTGTTGCTCGGTGCGCCGGTGCTGCTTACGCTCGGCGCGGCGCCCCCGAAGGCCGCTCGCAAGGTCGTCGCCGTCCTGCGCAGCAAGATCGCGCACGCCGTCGCATTTCCGGTGGCGACGTGGTTTGCGTTCATCATCGTGCTGTGGATCGTCCATTTCAGCGGCTTCTTCGAAGCCGCGCTCGATCACGAGCCGCTGCACATGCTCGAACACGCGCTGTTGCTCACGACGGCGCTGCTCTTCTGGTTGCCGGTGATCGCGATCGGGCCGACGCCCTGGGTCGACGGTCCGCTGTCTTTTCCGCTACGGTTACTTTATCTGATCGTCGCGATGCCGGCCGCGGCGATGCTGGGCTTCGCGCTCTACAGCGCGCGGCACGTTCTCTATCCGCACTACGCGGGCGCGGGACTTGCCGATCAGCAAAACGCGGGCGAAATCATGTGGGTCGGCGGGGCGCTCGCGATGTTCGTCGTCTTCATGCTCGTCGGCTACGAGTGGGCCCAGCACGAACAACGCCTCGGGGAGCGTTTGGATGCGCGCTTGTAGCCGCGTTGCCAGGCGGTCACCGCCGGTGCAGGCACGAAGCTTGGGCCGATGGCGACCTGCGGGCGTTGCGGGACTCAAAGCAGCGAAAAGACGCTGAAGTGCCCTGAGTGCGGCGACTACCTGCATCAGTATCGGCAACGTCCCGACCAGCCCAATCGGATCGTAGCGCAATACGACGCACCAGAAACCTCGTTATACGACCGTTTGTATGGCCGCCTGCAAAAACCACAGAGAGGTTTTGGGCTGCCGTTGTTGATCGCTGTGGGCATCGGCATTGTCGTCTTTACGCTTGCGATAGCCACGCTCACGTACGCAAACCCGCCGGTCCCCACGCGCCCAACGGGCCGGCTCATCGAGAACCGCTACGCGAAACTCTCCGGAGATTTGCTACCGGAACGCCTCATCGTTTCTTCGATGGGCCTTCACCGATACGCGGATCGCTTGGTCGTGAGCGTGTTCAGATGGTCTCCCTTTGCGTGGCATCTCATCTACCGTTCAGCCGGAGCCGCGGACGCCTCAACTTCAGGGGATGAGCCGTTCTTCAGATCGCACGACTACAAAGTCAGCCACGGAGCACAATTCTCACGATACGTCGGAAGCTACCCTTTGCTTCCCGGTGAGCGCGAGATTGTAGTTTTCGGCACGCGCACCTGCGGGGGAAGCTGCGCCGATGAGACGCTGCGCTTTTCCGAGTTGAACGGGCGTCGTCTCCGAACGATCTTTACGCTGGGGGGATCGCCAAAATTCGAACGTGTCGTGATGGCGTCGCGTGGCGTCCGCGTCACGGGCGATGCTTATGCCAGTGGGGATGCGCAATGCTGCCCGTCGCGGCACCACGTCTCTTCGCTGGTAACGCTTTCCGACGATGGACGGCTCGGGATCGACGAGGGCGGCGCTTTCGTGCAAACCCAGGACGATATAGACGACCTTATCTAGCGACGCCCTCGCGCGGCCGGCTTTAGTCGTCGATTTCGTTGAAGCGGCGGCCGTTTGTTTTGGTGCCGGTGAAATAGATGACCCAGAAGAGGAAGCCGACGCCGATGAAGGCGCTGACGGCGCCTTCGGAGATGGGGCCCAAATAATCCATGACCGTGCCGCCGTACGTTTGGGAGTTGGCGATGAGATAGCGGACATAGGTCGCGATCGCGTTGACGTCATCGTCGGGAAGTTGACGCGATGTGAATCGCGGCATGACGCCCGGGCCGATGCGGATCGCTTCCCCGATTTGCGTCGGTGTCGCGCGGTTCAGCGGCAACGCGGTCCACTGACCCCCGGCCGTCGCGCCCTGCGCTCCCGCGCCGTGGCACGCTTGGCAGTTATCTTCGAACAGGAGCCGCCCGCGCTGCAATTTGGCCGGATCGAGATGCACCGCCGGAATGGGAACCGTCGTTTTCGCATGGGCGGTGACGTACGTAACGATTGCCGCGGTTTGGCGTGCATCGAAGAGCGGCGCGGAGTGATAGTCTTGGATGCCGGGCGCCAGATCGTACGTCAGCCCGCGTAGCGGCGGACCGCTGGTCCCGGCCTGGACGGCGGCCGGCATACGGCCCGTCGACACGTAGAAGTCGACCGACGCGCCTCCAGAAGAGAGCAACGATGGCGCGCCCTCTCTTCCCGAGAGATCGATGGCGTGACAGGTCGCGCAATGGACGTCGTACAGCTGCTTCCCTTCACGCAAGAGCTGCGCGCGGTCGACGCGCACTGGGGATTCGTCGCTCGGCGGAATGCCCGCCTCGAACAACGTGCCTTTACTCGTCGCGTGGCGCGAGGGCACGAGCCAATGCGTCGCGTCTTCGGCCTGACCGGCGGCGCCAAGGGCGCCGACGGTTAGAGTAACCGTGAGAAGCGCGATGCGAGCAAGAGGAACGATACGTGCACGGTGGACGAGGCGCACGTTAAACGGGCTCGGCCTTGCGCTCCTCATCGAAGCCTCCTTTCGCGTTGCGGCGAATCGTCGCGCGCCGAATGTGCTCGTGCCCCGCTCTTGATTCGAACCGTGCGCGCAACTCGTAGCCGATCCCGACCGCGATCAAGCCGAAGATCAGCGGAAGAACGAACGTCGTGAACCGGTAGAGATACATCAAGACCTCGACGTCGACGTGCAAGATTTTGGCTTGGATATCGTCGCTGCCGGCGAAGCCGATTGAGGTCCCGAACGTGAAGACCGCTACGCCCAAGCCCAAACGCCACGGTTTTTCATACGGAAGGTCGTCGATGTTGTGCTCGCGGTCGTCGCCCGTGATCGCGCGCTCGATGAACGGCCACGCGTAGAGTCCGGCGAAGAGCAGCAGCGGCAACACGATGCCGGGCCAGAACGCGGGCGGAATCGTACGTCCCCACACGTGGACCGCGAAGGCAGGCCCGATGCGCAGAGCACCGTCGAGCCATGCGACATACCAGTCCGGCTGTGCGGGAGAGGCTACCGTCCAGCCGTCGAACGGCCCGTACACCCAAATCGGGTTGACCGTGAAGAATCCGCCAAGGAGCGCAAGCACCCCCAGCGTCGCGCTGAAGAGAGCGAGCGACTTGATCGTATAGCGCGGCCACAGCGATGAGCCGACAACGTTGTCCTCAGTCGCTCCGGGGGAGCGAAACTGCGTGTGATGTTGACGCCAGATCATGCCGAGGTGCAGCGAGATCAAGCCCGTCAACGTCAGTGGTAGAACCCACACGTGCAGAATGTAGAGGCGCTGCGTTATCACGTCGGTCGGAAACTTGCCGCCGAAAAAGAAGAACGCCAGCCACGTTCCGACCAGCGGAATCGATTCGGCGACCGAATACGCGATGCGCAAGCCGGCGCCCGAGAGCAGATCGCCCGGCAGCGAATAGCCGCAAAAGCCTTCCGCCATCGCCAGGAGCAGCAAGGTGACGCCGATGATCCAGTTCATCTCACGCGGCTTGCGGAATGCACCCGTGAAAAAGATTCGCATCATGTGAAAGATGATGGCGCCCGCGAAGACCAGCGCCGCCCAGTGATGAATCTGCCGCGTCAGCAAGCCGAGGTGCGTGGAAAACGAGATGTTCAGCACCGAAGCATACGACGCCGGCACCGAACGCCCGTCGAGCGATGCGTAGGGCCCGTGGTAGACGACCGGCGTGCTCGAATCATCGAAGAAGAAGGCGAGGTACGTTCCCGTGCCCAGCAGCACGATGAAGACGTACATGCAAATTTCGCCGAGCATGAATGACCAGTGGTCAGGAAAGACTTTGTGCAGGGCCGCCTTGATGAAGGCCGACGAACCGAGCCGGTCGTCGAGAAACTTCACGGTGCGCCGGACGATCATGACGACGGCGGCGGCGATGCGCCCTGCGGCGGGTATCCGCGCTCCCAGTAGCCGGGGCCGATCGGCTCGGGATAGTCACCGAGTGCCGCGATCGTACCGTCGCTCTCGATTCGGATCGGAAGCTGCGGCAGTGCGCGAGCGGCCGGACCGAAGACGCGATCGCCGCCGCGCAACACGTCGAACGTCGATTGGTGGCAGGGGCAGAAGAGTTGCCGTGCTGCGGCGCGATACAAGCCGACCGGACACCCGGCGTGCGTACAGACTTTTGAAAACGCGAGCAGGCCTTGGGGAGCCCAGGCGACGCGGTCGGGCGGTAGTTGCACTTCGTCGGCCGGCACGCGCACGAGCATCGTCGCGTCGTTGGCCATGTCGTTGGCGAACTGCGGACCGACGTGGCCTTCGGGAAACACGGTAACGACCGAATTGACGTCGAGGTCCCCGGCATGCACGAGATTGCCGTCTTCGCGCACCATGCGCGAGCCTTTGCGCCATGAGGTGTGCGTCAAATCGGAGATGTTCGCGAACGTCGGGGCGAGCGACCGCAGCGGAAAGAGCACCGCGATGCCGAGCGCCCCGGCAGCGCCGGCGAAGAGCCGCAGGAGCCAGGTCCGCCGTCCGACGAGCAGCTCGGTGCCATGCAGGAACTCTTGGGTCGCTGCCTCGTTCTTTGCCTGACCCGACGGCAGCGAACCCCGCTCCTCGACCGTTACCCCGCGCGGCATCAGCTCGTGTTCCCACACGACCATCGCCGCCGCCAACGACCCGAACGCGAAAAACAGCAACGCCGCCGCCAGCTGCGTACTCGGAAAACTCGCGTACACGTACGTAAACGCAACGGCGCACAGAACCGTGAAAACAAGTAACCCTGCGACGACCGTTTCTTTTTTCAAGCAGTCTCCCTTACGTATCGATAGAATTTTGATGAGGGTCCGACCCTCATCAGTGCACGACGAAGATCGAGCCCCAGATTAGGAGCCAAATCAAGAAGACGAAGTGCCAGAAGAAACCGATCGCCTCGGCTCCGGCACGGCGGTCGCGTTGGAACGCGGCCTTGCGCATGTTGAAGAACAGCATCGTCATCAGCAGTACGCCGGTCGATACGTGACAGACGTGAAAGCCCGTCATGATGTAGAACAGGGAGCCGTAGGCGTTGGTATCGATGTGGAACGGGCGCTTCAGCCAGTCGTCGTACGAGAGGAACACGAACGCGATGCCGAGCAGCATCGTCGTCCCAAGCCACAAGCGAGAAATGGTGAACTTGTTGCGCGCTAAGAAGTGGGTCGTCAACAGCATCGTCGCACTCGAAGCGGCCAGCATCGCGGTCCCCACGGCGCCGGACGTTTCGTCGAGCACGACGCCGGGCGGCGGCCACACGTTCGCGATGCTGCGCAGGTTGAAATAGGCGGCGATGAACGCCGCGAAGATCATCAAGTCTGATGCCAGGAAGAGCACGAGGCCGAACACGAGCGGATGCGTGCGCAGCGCCAGTTCGCGCGAGGCGACGGGACCGTTGATGCGTTGGGAACCGAGCGCTTGCGGCGCGCGCGAACCGCGCTGCACGCTCATGTACTTTCACGCACGAAAAAGCGTAGCGTCCAAGCGATCAAAGCTGCACCGGCGAGCAGGAACCCGAACGCGACGCCGGGCACGAAGACGATGCCCAGGATGAAGAGCGCGGCTCCAAGTGCAGCCAGTACGGGCCAGTAACTCTCGAGCGAATAGACTCCGACCTCTTCGCCTGCAATATCGGCTGCGTCGAGGTCCGTTTGATCGCCGGCCAGGTGCGCTTCACGCTCCGCGACGATGATGAACATGGCAACGATGACGAGTGCTACCGCCATCAGTCCCAGGAAAAGGATACCGGCGACATCGTGGGTCGTTACGCCGTAGATCGTCGCGATGACGATGCCGAACGTCATTGATGACAAGAACAGGATGACGCCGATCTTCATCGGGCGTTTTTTCCAGCCAGTTCCGGATGGTGTAGGTCGAAGGCCGGCCGCTCGCTGCGGATGGGTGGAATTTCGTGGAAATTCAGTTCAGGCGGCGGCGACGTGGTCGCCCACTCGAGGCTGTTGCCGTCCCACGGATCGTCGCCCGCCGGGACCCGCGCCCACGCCGAGCGGTAAATGTTGAGGATGAACAGGATCACGCCGACTGCCTGCACGACGGCGCCGGCGGTGGCAATGGCGTTGAGGGCCGTCCAGTTCGGCAAATCGGGATAGGTATAGATGCGCCGCACCATGCCCATGATGCCCAGAAAGTGCATCGGGAAGAACGTCAGATTAAAGCCGACGAACACGAGCCAAAAGTTCCATTTACCGAGGCGATCGTCGAGCATGAAGCCGAAGATCTTCGGGAACCAGAAATAGATCGCAGCAAAGATCGCAAACAAGCTGCCGCCCCCGAGGACGTAATGGAAGTGCGCGACGAGAAAGTAACTATCGCGCGCTTGGAAATCGATCGGCGGTGAAGCGACCATGACGCCGGTGATGCCGCCGATCAAGAAATTGACGAGGAAGCCCAATGCGAACAGCATCGGAGTAGGAAACGTCACCTGACCGCCCCACATCGTTCCGATCCAGTTGAAAAACTTCACGCCCGTCGGAACGGCGATCAGGAACGACACGGCCGAAAAGAACGGGTCCACGACGGCGCCCGTCGTGAACATGTGATGCGCCCACACGCCCATCGAGAGGCCTGCAATAGCAAACGTCGCTAGCACCAGGCCCGTGTAGCCGAAGACCGGCTTGCGCGAGAAGACGGCGATCACTTCGGTGACGACACCGAAGTACGGCAAGATCATCACGTACACTTCGGGGTGCCCGAAAAACCAGAAGAGGTGCTGGTAGAGGATCGCGCTTCCGCCGAGATTGGGATCGAAGAAGTGGCCGCCCAGATGCCGGTCGACGAGCAGCATCATCAAGACGGCCGTCAGCATCGGGAATGCCATGAGGACGAGCAGCGACGTCGCAACCATCTCCCACGCGAAGATGGAAATGCGCCACATCGTCATGCCGGGCGCGCGATAGATGAACACCGTCGTGATGAAGTTGACCGCAGTCAAGATCGACGACGTGCTGATCAACAAGACCCCGATGCACCACATGTCCTGCCCGGCCCCGAAGCCGAGCTTCAAGGTCGACAGCGGCGCATACGCCGTCCAGCCCGAAGCCGCGGCGCCGCTCGAGGTCATCGCTCCCGAGAAAACGATGATGCCGCCGAACAAGAACAGCCAGAACGAGAAAGCGTTCAAGCGCGGGAACGCCATGTCGGGTGCACCGATCTGCAGGGGGAGTAGAAAGTTCGCGATGCCGAAACCGAAGGGTGCGACGAACAGAAATATCATCGCCGTCCCATGCATGGTGAAGATCGCGTTGTAGGCATGCGGCCCGACGAATTGCAGATTCGCGGCTGCAAGCTGCGTGCGTATCACGAGCGCGAGGATGCCGGCGATCAGAAAAAACGTGAGGGTCGAGCCGATATAGAGAATGCCGATGCGCTTGTGGTCCGTCGTCGCGAACCATGAAAGCAAACCGTGCTCGACGAGGCGTCCCGGCGCGGGAACCGGTGGTGCGGCGACGGCGCTCATCGCGGTTCGCCGGCGAATTGCGGCGAACCGGCCGCCGCCGCCTGAACTGGCGGCGTCAGGCCGCGATGCGTGCGCACCCATTTGCTGAACTCGGCCGCCGGGACGACCCGAACTTGGAAAGTCATCAAGGCATGGTCGAGTCCGCAAAACTCGCCGCACTCACCCCGGAACGTGCCGAGCATTTTTGGCGTCCAGTCGAAGACGTTCTCGAGGCCCGGAACCGCATCGCGTTTGAACAGGAAGCCCGGCACCCAGAACGAGTGATCGACGTCGACGGAGGTAACGTTCAAGCGCGCCGTCTCGCCGAGCGGGAGAACCAGTTCGGGCGGCCCTTGTGGCGTGCCGGTGACGCTCACGTCGAGCTGCGGATACACAAAGCGCCACGACCAGCGAAATCCGGTAACGTTCACGACGACGGCTTGCGACTGCGCGATCGTCTCGACGTGGCGCTCCGAAGCATAGGTGATCAAGAATAGGCCGGTGACCATTAGGATCGGGATGCCGGTGTAAATGATCTCCCAAGTGTTGTTGCGGCGGAACTGTTCGGGATACGCCGTGTCGTTTGCACGCCGGCGGTACCGTACGACGCACCAACCGATCAAGCCGTAGACGACGATCGCGACACCAATACCCGCCCAGAAGAACGTGACCCACATATCATGCAGCGACTGCGACTGCGCAGTCCCGCCGGACGGCAGCATGCCGCTACGCTTGCCGCGTGGCGATGAGACTTCCCGCCGCGGCGATCGCGAGGCCGCCGAGGATCCAGTACCGGTTTTCGGTCGCCCACGTGTACCGGCTTATTGGGCTCGAACGGCTATCGAACTCGCCGTGCGCCCCGAAATCGCCCGGCACAGCCTGCATCAAGTTATCGGGGCTACCCGGTTCGCGGCCCCCGTCGTACTGCTGCGAATCGTAGCCCGTCTTGCCCAAGTAGATGTCGAGCAATCCGGGTATGAACTTCGTTCCCCACACTGCTTGGAAGGTCGGAAAGCCGACGAGCAGTTCGCGGCGCCCCGGATGGCGGGCGGCCCAACGCACTGCGCGCCCGGCGACTTCAGGTTGAAAGATCGGCGGCACGGGTTGCGGCTTGCGCTGCATTTTCGAGCGGCACCAGGTGAATTGCGGCGTGTTCACGGCAGGCATCAAGATCATCGTGATCTTCACGTTGCTCTTTTCGTGCACCAGTTCGCACCGAATCGAGTCGGTGAAGCCTCGGATAGCGCTCTTTGCGCCGCAGTAGGCCGCTTGCAGCGGGATGCTGCGATAACACAGTGCTGAACCCACTTGAACGATCGTGCCGCGATCGCGCTCGCGCATGCGTTTCAGCGCCGTCAGCGTGCCCCATACAAAGCCGAGATAGCTCACGTTGGTGATGCGTTGGTACTCTTCGGGCGTCAATTCATGAAACTCGGCGAACACGTTCGTGAAGGCTACGTTGACCCACACGTCGATCGGTCCGAGATCTCGTTCGATTTGCGTCGCCGCGCGTTCGACCGCATCCGCATCGGACACGTCGGTCGGTATTGCAAGCGCCGTACCGCCCAGATTTTCGACGTCGCACTTGGCGTCTTCGAGGCCTTGTGTTCCGCGCGCCATCAATCCCATTGCGCAGCCGTCCTTGGCAAATTCACGCACGGCAGCGCGACCGATTCCGGCCGACGCACCGGTAACGGCGACGACTTTTTTCTTCATGGCCGACCCTTACCCAAGCAACAATGCGGGAATCGCAAGCGGGTCAGTCAACGTGTGTCACGTTAAAACGACGCTGCTCGTGCCGCGTTGCCGAAGAGGTGGTCAGATCCATCCGGTGCGCCGGCGAAGTGCGGCGAACCGTAAACGGGTTCTCCGCCGACGAGCGTAGCGACGATCCCATAGCGTTCATCCCACAGCGTCAGGTCGGCGCGCTTGCCGCGCTCGAGCGTGCCGCACTCGGCCTCAATGCCGAGCAGCCGTGCGGGAGCCGCCGTCGCGTTGACGATCGCCCGCTCGAACGGCAAGGAGGCATACGACATGAGATTGCGCAGTGCTTCATCGACCTGGAGCGCGGCGCCGGCGATCGTGCCGTCCTCGGCTCGGACGACACCGCCTTCGATGCGGTATCCTTCGCCCGCCGGCGCCATGTAATCGGTCGCAAGCACGAGCCGCTCTCCGACCGCTCGGTACAGAATGTCGATCATGACGGGCGCGACGTGATGACCGTCGCAGATCACTTGAACGCTGGTGCGCGTCTCCTGAATGAACGCCGCTAACAACGATGGCTCGCGATGATCCAGCGGCGGCATGGCGTTGAACGCATGCGTCAATGACCGGAATCCGAGCGCGATCGCGAGCATACCGTCGCCGTACTTTGCCGACGTGTGACCGGCGGAGCAGACGACGCCCTGATCAAAGAAAAAACGCGCGCAGTCGTCGACTCCTTCGACTTCGGGCGCCATCGTCACCATGACGAGCGCCCCGCGGCACGCTTCCACGAGAGCATGCGCTCGCTCGCGGTCGGCGGACAGCAACCAATCATGGCGATGGACGCGCCGAAACTTATTGTTGAGAAACGGCCCTTCGAAATGAATGCCCAGGCAACGCGCTCCCGTCACGGGTCGCTCAGCACGTTCGTGCGCCGCTTCGGCCACTTCGCGGGCGGCGTGCAGCATCGATTCCCAGGGAGCGGTCATGATGGTCGCCACGAAGCCCGTCGCACCGGCGCCGGCATAGGTGCGTGCCGCCACATCGACGGCGCTGCCTTGCTCGCGATTGAAGAGTGCATCGCGGGCGCCGTTGGTGTGCACGTCGATCATGCCGGGCGAGATGGTCGTGCCGCTAGGCAGCGGTACGTCCGTCGGGCCGTCGGCGGGCAAGATATCGGCGATACGCCCGTTCTGTACGCGGATGCGCCCGAACGACGCATCACCCGTACCGATGGCGATGCGCGCGGGACCCAAGGTGAAGGAGCGTACCACGTGGCGTATTTCGCGGCGGCGACGAACTTCGCCCCTGTACCGGTCGTCAGCGCCGACCAAACAACCGCGCGAAGCCGAGTGGAAACTTCGGTCGTGAAGTATCTCCTTTCGGCTGCACCGGTACGACCGCCGCAATGCGCTGCCGTTCGAGCGCTCGGCGCATGTGTTCCTCGGCGTGGGCGTGCAACGTCTCGCGTAGCGCGCTCAGTTCGTTCCACGGCGCTGCGGCGTGACGACCTTGCACGGCCGAGAGATAATCGAGCGCCGAAATCGTAAAGATGCGCGCCACGGGAAGTCCGCGCTCTCGGACGTAGCGACCGGCCAGTTCGACAACCGTGCGACGTTCGCTCGGCGATTCGTTGTCGGCGATCGTGTGCACTAAGAGCATCGGCTTGCGCAGTTCGGCGACGCGCTCGTAGAGTGCCAGTTCTCGGTCGGAAAGCTGGCGCGAAAAGAGGCCCAACACTTCGCTTGCGTTTCGCGCGGCGGCGAACGCGATTGACTCCGCTTCGGCGTTGCCCGAATCGAATGCGGGCGCGTGGACGATGACCAGTTCTCGCGGCATCGTCCAGGGTACCTCGATGAGCACCGGCGTCTGCGCGGCTCGACCCGCCGCTTCGTCCATCGTTATCTCGCGCCAGCCGCCATCGGAAGCGAGTGCGTACGCGCGGTCGATGGAGCCGTAGCGAACGTGCACCGGATAGCGCACTTCGCGCGTCGCATCGTCGTGTAGCAGGCGCGTGCCAGCGATCGCGTTGATCAAACTGGATTTTCCGCGGCGTAGGGCGCCCAGCAGAACGACGCGATACCGTTCCGGACGCAAGGCTCGGTCGTAGGTGTCCGTGTCGAAAGCGATGGCTGCGGCGGGCGACCCCGCGAGCGCAGCGGTCGGGGGTGAGTCGGCATGCGGCTGGGCGGCGTCGATCTCCCCCAAGTCCGCTTCGACTGCGCGCAACCGTTCGGCGTTCTCGCGGAGGCCGGCAGCAGCGGCGTGCCGCGCCGGCGCAGCCTCGGTCAACTTGAGGGCGCTATCGATTGGGCCGAGCGTCTGGGCGCGCGCCACAGACCGTTCCCGTTCGAGGGCGCTTGCGGCGTCGTCGTAGACCGCTGCCAGGCGCGCCGCGAGGTCTTGCGTGAAAGCGTCGATCTCCCGTCCGAACGCCGGCAGCAACGTCGCCGCGAGGTCTGCGCCTAGTTCGCGCTTCATGTACGTGCCGTGGGGCCGGTTCGCGAAACCGTGCGCGACCGCTGCCACGAACGAGACTGCCGGTCCGCCGATGGCCCCGAGCACGATCGTCGATGCGATCCCGCGCGCGAGATCGCGCGACCAGGCACCCGTGCCGGGCTCACCACCCAGCCGCAGCGCAGCGAGATCGGTAAGCCGTAGCTCGGCGTGGCGGCGCCCAATCTGGTCCAGTTCGCGTCCCACATCGCCGGCGACCTCGGCGGCAAACGCGTTCCACACGGGCGCGAGCGTCGCGTCGACCAGCGCGTGTAACTTTCCGCGATCTCGAATGCGGTCGATGTCGGCGACATCGATCGTCGTTGCGAGCGCACGAGCAGCTCGTTCCCGCACGGTCGTCCCTGCCGTGGCAATCCAGGCGCGCCGCGCACCGCCCGCGAGTTCGATTTCATCGCAGGCGCGGGACAGGGCGCGTTCGTGCTCCGTCAGCTCCGCCTCGGCGGTGTGGCGTTCCCTTTTCAAGTCGGCTGCCGTCGTCTGCAGGAGCATTGCGGCGCGCGCAACGCGCGCGGCGTTGCTTGCAGCGATCTGGTGCGCGAGCGAAAGCGTGCGCGCGACGCGCGCCGTCTGCGCCCGCGCTTCCAGGGAACGTTCCAGCGATGCAAGCATCGCCGGAAAACCGCTGTCTTGCGCCAGCGGCGCGTCCCCGTCGAGCGTAGCCTGCGCGTAATCGTGTGCCGAGACGGCGAACAGTTCCGCTGTGGGAGCGAACCGTGCCGCCCGAGCGACGATCCGTTCGCGGGCCGCTTCCCAGGCTTGCCGGCCGTCCGATTCCGGCATGCGCCAGAGATCGATCTTCGTCTGCACGATGAAGATCGTCCGCACGTGTTCGGCGATCAGTCCCAGAAACGATGCGTCGCCTTCACTGAACGGCTGTTGCGTATCGATCAAGTACAGGACGGCGTCGACGCGCGGGAGATAGCCCAGCGTTGCGCGACGGTGTGCGGCATTGGGCGAGGCGAGGCCCGGCGTATCGGCGACGACGAAGCCGCTGCGTAAGAACGGCGAATCGAGGGTGACGATCACGAACGAAGGTCCGGCGTCGTCATCCGAGGTTGCGTCGTGCAGAGCGCCGGGCGCGTCGTTTTTGGCGACGGCGATGAAGCGTGAGAGACGGTCGAGCGGAATACGCTCGCTCCGGCCTGACGGATATTTGGCGTAGGCGCTCTCCTGCGCGCCGTACTCGAGCTCGGTGATCGTCGCCGTCGACGGGTTGATGTCGGTCGCAAGCACGCCTTCAATCCGGCCGCGCTCGTCGTAGCGAACTTTAGCAAGCAACGCGTTGAGTAAGTAAGACTTTCCGCTCGAGAACTCCCCGACGACCGCGAGCGCGTAGCGCCGGCCCAAACGTTCGCGAGCCGCCCGCAGTGCGGCGAGATCGTCGTCGTGCGCCGGCCAGTCGGCCAGTGCGTTGCTCTCGAGAACCGCTTCGAGCCCGTCAAGCGCCGCGGACAGCGCTGCAGGGATGGCGGGCACTTAGATAAGGGTCGGGCTTTGCCCGACTTCCGCCATCTGCGTGATTCGGCGTAGCCGAATCACGCAGGGATTCAGCGGAGCTGAATTCATCTATGCCCGAATCAAGCGGAGCGCCTCATCGCGGTGCTTCTCCATCAGTTCCTTCGTATCGCCTTCAACGTTGAGGCGCAGCAATGGCTCGGTATTGGACGGCCGCACGTTCATCCACCAGTGGTCATAGCTTATCGTGACCCCGTCCAGATGATCGATCTGAGCCTCCTTATAATGCGCTTCCAGTTCGTCCAGTTTCTTGGGAATGTCGTGCACGCGGCTGTTGATTTCGCCCGAACGGAAGCGCGTGTCGATCGGCGCGATCACCTCGCTGACTGGCTTGTTCGCGTCGCTGAACACTTCTAAACATTGCAGAAGCGCGATCATGCCCGAATCGGCAAACCAGTTGTCGCGAAAATAAAAATGCCCGGAGTGCTCTCCTCCGAAGACGATGTCTTCCTCGCGCATGGTCTTCTTGATGAGCGAATGACCGACTTGCGAGCGCACCGGAATGCCGCCGTGCTTTTCGATCTCTTCGGGAGCGCTCCGGCTGCAAATCAGATTGTAGAGGATCTTCGCGCCGGGGTAGCGTTTGAGCGTGTTGATTGCAACGAGGGCCGTGACCATGTCGCCGCCTACGAGGCCGCCCTCCTCGTCGACGATGAACATGCGGTCCGCGTCGCCGTCGAACGCAACGCCTAGATCGCAGCTGCCGGCCAACACCGCTTTCTGCAGGTCGACCATGTTGTCGGGTTCGATCGGGCTAGCCGGATGGTTCGGAAACGTGCCGTCGAGTTCGAAGAAAAGCGGGGTCACGCTGCATGGGAGATGCGCGAACACGCGCGGCACGGTGAGGCCCGCCATACCATTGCCCGCATCGATCGCGATCTTGAACGGTTTGACGGCGTTGCGGTCGACGAACCGGAGGCAATGTTCCGCAAAGTCTTCGAGGACATCACGCTGCGAGATACGACCGGGCCGCGCCGCGGCCGGCCCCAGGTCGTTGCGTGCGATGCGGTCGCGAATGGCAGACAGCCCCGTATCGAGTGAAATTGCCTGCGCCTCTTCGCGCGTGAACTTCATGCCGTTGTAATTGGCGGGATTGTGTGAGGCGGTTATCATGACGCCGCCGGCGTAGCCATACTTGCCGACGGCAAAATAGAGCGCGTCGGTCGACACGAGACCAATGTCGGTAACGTCGGCCCCTGCCTCGGTGGCACCGCGTGCGAAGGCTTCGAACAACGTTTGCCCTGAAGGCCGCATGTCACGTCCGACGACCACGGAGCCCAGGCCGAGTTCGGTCACGAAGGTTCGGCCGATGGCATGCGCCAGGTCGGCGTTGATCTCCGCCGGATAGATGCCGCGAACGTCGTAGCTCTTGAAGATGTCGGGGACCGTAATCGGCGCCATGCCGCGCGCTTCGGGTCACGCGAGCCGGCTCCTCGCCGCCTCGCGCATGCGCCCCTGCATTCCGGGGATGCGTCGAACTGCACGCATCGCGAGCGCGTTTGCGCGACGCGCGTTCGGAAGGGCCGGTCGGCACCGCTCGGACAATAGTGACACGGACATGTCCGAACAGCCGCCGTCCCGCAGTGATCGGGTCGTCGGCGACGTCGCCGACGACGCGCACTTGGTGCTCGATCCTTCGAGCGGAAGCATCGCTTTCATCGACGCCGCCGCCGCCGCATTGTTCGACATACGCGACGACGCCGTGGAGGCAACCAAAGCCGCCGATCTGCTGCCTGAGCTGGAAAATCTTACTCCCCGTGCATTCGTGACGCATCGGCGTATGGGTGACGCCGAGCGAGAACTCGCCGTTCGCTTGGAGCGCTTGCAATCCGGTACCTCCGCAAAAATCGGCGCAGTCTTGGCCGTTGTACGTACCGTTTGCGAAACGGTACGCACAAGGGACGATGGGCACACCACGCCGCAAGAGCGCACGCCGATTCCGCGCGAAGAGCGGCTGGAGTCGCTTTGGACGCTCGTCGTCCGACGTGGGATCGCCGGTAACGATCAGGTGCGCGCGTTGCTGCGTGAAGCGTTGCGCGGCATTGAGTTGGAGGCGGCAACGGTCGCGCGGGTCGACGGCGACGAACTCATCGTCGAATTTGCGGATGGTGACGGTGAGGTCGGGACACGGCTTCCACTCGCGGGTTCGCTTGCGCAGGCGGCACTCGAACGCGCCGGGACGTTTGCCGTCCTTGATGCTACCGTCGAGCGCGAATTCGCGACGGTGGCGCACGGCGCGCGCGCATTTCTTTGTGCGGCGTTTCGTGTCGGGGAGGAGCGTTGGGCCGTGACGTTCGCATCGCCGAGACCGCGTCAGATGCCCTTCGAGCCGGCAGACTGGCAGTACGTCGAACATGTCGTCGAGGCGCTCGCGCGTTCGATCGAGCGTCGTGAGAACGACTCACGGATTGAGCGGCTCGCCTACTCGGATGCGCTAACGGCACTCCCCAACCGCGTGGCATTGCTCTCACAACTCGACGAAGCGCTCGCCGAAGCAGACCGGCTGGCCGGACACGCCGCCGTGTTGTTCCTGGACATCGACGGTTTCAAAAGCGTCAACGACACGGTCGGTCACCGCGGCGGCGATATCGTGCTGGCCGAAGTTGCGCAACGGCTGCGCGGAACGTTACGGCGCGTCGAGTACATCGGACGTTTGGGGGGCGACGAATTCGCCGTCGTGATGCCGCGCATCAGCGGTCGCGAGGAGATCGAAGCGATTGCGCAGCGCATCGGCGCAACGTTGCAACATCCCTTCGGCATCGACGATCACGAATTTTCGCTTTCCGCAAGCATCGGCGTGGCGGTGTACCCGGACGACGCCGGTTCGCGCGAAGACTTGCTGGCCTGCGCCGACGCCGCCATGTACGCGGCCAAAGAGGACGGTGGTTCGCGTGTGCGCTTCCGTGATGAAGCAGGCGGCTTCGCCGAAACGACGGTCGCCGATACCGAACCGGGCGCGCATGCGGCCCACGCGGGTTATCTGCTGTGCTACCAACCGATCCTCGAAGTCGCGACCGGAAGAATCATCGCAGCCGAAGCGCTCATTCGCCGCATCGATCCGCTGCACGGTCTGCTTGCACCGGAGCGCGGTTGGTCGATTGCCCACGATGAAGCCGGACGCCGCGCTCTGGATCGCTACGTCCTCCACGAAGCGGCGGCACAAGCGCGCGCTTGGCAGCAAGCCGGAACGCCGCTTCGTATCGATGTGAACCTAGCCGCGTATGATATCCGCGAGATCGATTCGCTGCTCGACGATGAGGCGCTCGCGTCGGGCCTGCGCCGCCTGCGCATCGAGCTTGGCCCCGATCAGTTCGCCGGCGATGAGGCGGAACGCGTTACGACGTTCGTTTCGCACTGCGCGGCGTTCGGCATCGGCTTCGCGCTCGACGGGTTCGACGGGGGGCTGGGCACCCTGCCCTCACTTGCGCATCTTCCGATCGAAGCCCTCAAACTCGAACGGCTGCTCGTCGATGAAATAGGGACAAGCCGCACGACCCGAGCGGTCGTCGAAGGAACGGTGATCGTGGCTCGCTCGCTGGGATGGACGGTGATCGCGAAGGGTGTTGAGACCGCAACGCAACAAGAGGCTCTCGTGACCCTCGGTTGCAACGCCATTCAAGGATTTTTCGTTGCCCACCCCATGACCGCCGTCGATCTCGGAACGTGGTTACGCGAACGCCGGTTCGTCGAAACGCAAGCGTGATTCACACCGCGCGCGCGATTGCCGCCGCGGCAGCGCTCGCGACGTCGCTCACGCTTGATGGCGTCGCCCAAGCCGCGTGTCGCACGCCGCAGGGCGACCGTGTCGTGCTGGCGTCGGAAGCCGTCGATCCCGACGTGTTCGTGTGGGACTCGCGCGATCGTCTGCTGACCTATGCGTCGGGACAATGGCGTGACACCCGTGCGATCTTCGCCCACACGCTGCTCGCGGAGCCGGGGACGCAAGCGGTCATCGTTTCGTGTTCCGCGTCACTCTCTCGCTCCGTCCCGTCGCCGGGCCAGCCCGGCACGATCGGCGTGCGCGTCACGAGCGGCCGGTATCGCGGCCGGTACGGTTGGGTGCTGCAAAGCGACACGCATTTAGCGAGCCGGTCCCCCGGCCACGCCGCGGTCTCCAAGCGCATCTAACCGTTCTTTAGGACCACAACCGCTGGGATAGCCGCGCGGAATGACGCGGATGCTTCCGTCGAAGGCGATGCGTTCGAAGGTAATGCCGTAGGCGCGCTCCAGAACGTCGGGAACGAGCGCTTCTTGTGGCGGCGCGAAGCAAAGAAGCGCACCATCACCGAGCACGGCGATGCGGTCGGCCACGGCGGCCGCCTCGTTGAGGTCGTGCGTGACGACGACGGCCGCGGTCGAACCGCTCGCGATACCGCGTATGATGCGCGCGACCTCGAGCGCCGCGCGTGGATCGAGGTGCGACGTCGGTTCATCCAGGAGCACGACGCCTGCATCCTGAGCGAGCGCGAGGGCCAGCCAGGCGCGCTGCTTCTCACCGGAGGACAGCGTTTCGAGGCGGCGCTCGGCGAACGCGGCCAGGCCCACGCGTTCGAGCGCATGCGTCACGATTCGTGCGTCATCGTCGTCGGGTTGCGACCAATCCCACCAGTCGCGGCGGGCGAAACGGCCGGTCGCGACCGTTTCACGGACGGTCGTGCCGATGGGCGTTTCGACGTCGCTGCCGATCAGGGTGATGGCGAGCGCACGCTGTGTCGTCCGCATCGTTGCGATGTCGTTGCCGTCAAGCATGATCCGTCCGGCAGCGGGGCGCGTGAAGCCGGCAATCGCACGCAACAGGCTCGTCTTGCCGGCGCCGTTGGGTCCGACGATAGCGACGAGTTCTCCCGGCAACAAGTCGATGCTCACGTCGTCGAGTAAGAGACGGCCGCCCACGCGAAGCTTGATGCCCTGAAGGCTTACGTGCCCCACAAGCGCGTTCCGCCGGCCGGCCGTAAGTAGAGATAGAGGAAGGCGGGGACGCCGACGAACGCGAGCAGGACGCCGAGGGGCACTTCTGCGGGCGCAACAATCGAGCGTGCCATGGCGTCGGCCAGTGGCACGATGGCGGCCCCGAGCAACGCGGACGCGGCTAGCGAAGCGCGCACGTCGGTACCGACGATCCGTCGCGCGAGATGCGGCACGATGAGGCCCACGAAGCCGACGATTCCGGCGAGCGCAACGGATGCTGCCGCGAGCAACGTCGCAGCCGCGAGGACGAGCCACTGCGTGCGTGCGATGTCGACCCCGACCGCGCGCGCCATGTTGGGCCCCAGGCGTAGCGCGTTCAGCGACGGCGCCGCGAGCACCGCCAGCCCGAGTCCAGCGCCCAGGTACGGTGCGGCCCACGCGAGGTCGGGCCAGCCGCGCGACGCCAACGACCCCGCCAGCCAGGCGAGAATCGTGTTGCCGCTGTCGGGACCCAAGCGCAACAGCGTGAGCGCCACGATGGCCGAGAACAGGGCCGAGAGCGATACTCCCGCGAGAATCAGCCGTTCCGCGTCGAGTCCGGTGCCGCGCCGCGCCAGCGCCGCGACCAGCAGCGCGGTTGCCATGCTGGCGGCAAAGCCGAGCGCCGGCACGAAGGGGGCGGCGATGCCGGCCGCAACGGCGATTGCAATCGCCGCGCCTGCGCCCGCGCTGACGCCGGTCAGGAACGGATCGACGAGCGGGTTACGCAGCAGCCCCTGGAGCAGGAGACCGGAGACGGCGAGTGCGGCGCCGACGACCGCCGCGATGACGACCCGGGGCAGTCGCAACGACCAGACGATGGTGGTCGCGTCCCCGGCGGCATGCGGCTGGGCCAGCGCCCGCACGACGTCGGCCGGCGCCAAGGCCGCCCCGCCCACGAAGAGCCCAAGCCCGAGCGCGGCCAGCATCGCGACGACCAGCGTCGCATAACGAATCACCCGGAGCGTTTTCCGCCCCGGCGATGCGGTTCATGCGCGTTTCGCAATCGGCTGCTTTAGGGCGGCGAATTGCTGAACGCGTAGTGCGTGTAGCTTTGATGGGCCGCGACGTTGAGCCAGAACATGAAGCTGCTGCCCTTGACCGCCACGTCGAAGGCGGACGGCAGAATGAAGCGCCGGTGCACACGTAGCGCTGCTCAAGGTGCACGGCGACCGGGTCATCGTGTTGATTGCCGACGGCTGCCAGCGGAGCATGCGTCGTCGGGTCGAGGTACAGCGTGTCGAAATCGCCGTGCCGGTCGTGTTCGCACGTGCCGGTCGCGTTTAAGCTCAGCGCCTCAGCCGGCCGGCCGTCATATTTGTCGCGGCGCGTGGCGGTCGCGCGATAGCACGCGACGTCGAAAGGAGGCTGGCTCACGACGTCGCCGGAGTACGACGTCCCCGCTCCAATCTTGACGGTGGGCGGCGTCCCCTTGACGATCTTGCCGTCGCGCGTGCGCACGACGATCGTCGTCGTGTCGTCCTTGGCGAAGCCCATGCCGGTGGCATGCGACGTCACCTGATAGGAAACATAGGGCGGCAAGGTGCGCCCTAGGGCGGCACGGGCGGCGTCGTAATCGGATGTTGCGTTCAAGCGGCTAGTCCTTTGTGCAACGGTACGGCCCGCGCAAGGCGAAAGTTTCGGTTGCGAGGAGACGAAGCACGGCGCGATGGCTTGGAATCGTTTAGCGGCGCTGTTAGTTGCCGCTGCATCGGCGGCTTCCGCCGTAGCGGCGACGGCGGGCTGCGGTTGGCGACCGGCGCGGGCTGAGGCAACGCGTCCCGCACCGCGCATCATCTCGTTGATCCCGTCGCTGACGGAGGATCTGTTTGCGATCGGCGCCGGCCCGCAAGTCGTCGGTGTCTCACAAGCAACGGATTATCCGGCGGCAGCCGCGCGGTTGCCGCAGGTTGCATCCTCGGCATCGCTCGACGCCGAACGCATCGTCGCTTTTCATCCCGATATCGTGGTCGGCATTCCCGCGCAAGCGACGCTCGTCGCGCCGCTGCGGCGCGCCGGACTGCGCGTTGTATTGCTGCGCGATGATTCGTTCGCGGACATCTTCACGGACTTGCAGCGTTTGGGCGCGTTGTCGGGGCACACTCTCGAAGCGACGCTGTTGGCCGAGCGTCTCCGTACGCGCACGATCGCGCTTACTGCAGGGGTGCGGTGGCAGGACCGCCCCCGCACGTTCGTGGTGCTGGGTGTCGATCCGATCTATACGGTCGGGAGAGGTTCGTATATTGCGCGACTTATTGCGCTCGCGGGCGGAATCAACGCTGCCTCGCTCGACGCGCCGTACGCGCGCTACAGCGCCGAAGCGCTGCTTGAGGCCCAGCCCGACGTCGTCATCGCTGATAAAAACAGCGGCTTTGCCGCGGTACGCGAGCGCCTTCCGTGGAGCGCGCTGCACGCCGTTCGAGAACACCGCGCGTACGTACTTGCCGACCCCGACATCCTCGAAAACCCGGGGCCGCGGTACAACGACGGCCTCGCATGGTTGATCGCCCGCTTGCATCCGAGCGGCCATTCCACCGGCAGGTGAAGCATGGGCGATGCGCTCTACTTGGCATGCAATGCACGATGCGGGCGGTCTGGTATCGAAGACAACACGTACGCATGCGTCGGGCCCGGCCCCGGAGCGTGGCCTCGTCGTTGCGGTCGACCTCCACGATCCCAAGCGACCGCTCGAGCCCGAACTCGCGGAATACGAAGCGCTCATCGTAGCCGCGGGCGCGACGCTGGTGGGACGGATGGTGCAGCGGCTCGAGCGCGTCGATCCCGCGACGTTGGTCGGTAGCGGAAAGGCGCACGAGATCGCCGAGCGCGCCGCGGCACTCGCTGCGACGAAACTGTTCGTCTTCAACGACCTGCGTCCGCGCCAGCGCACCAACCTCGAGAAGATCGTGCCGCTGCCGATCGTCGATCGCACGATGGTGATTCTGGACATCTTCGCGCAGCGAGCGCGCAGCCGGGAGGGACAACTCCAAGTTGAGCTGGCGCAACTGCACTACCGGCAAGCCAATCTGATCGGCGCCGGCACGTCGCTTTCGCGCTTGGGGGGCGGCGTGGGCACCCGCGGTCCCGGCGAAACGAAACTAGAAGTTGACCGGCGCCGCATCGCAGCGCGCATTGCAATGGTACGTTCCGGCCTCGAAGACGTCCGGCGCTCGCGCGCAACCCGTCGCCCAGACGCCGGCGGCGTTCCGCTCGTTGCGTTGGTCGGGTATACCAACGCCGGCAAGTCGTCGCTGCTCAATCGCCTCTCCCACGCCGGCAACGACGGCGCCTTCGTTGCCGATCAGCCTTTCGCGACGCTGGATCCGACGTTGCGCCGCGTGTATCTCGGGCCGCAGCGCTACGCGCGCCTAGCGGACACGGTCGGTTTCATCACGGACCTCCCGAAAGAACTCGTCGCTGCCTTTCGGGCGACGCTCGAAGAACTCGCGAGTTCCGACGTGCTCGTTCACGTGATCGATGGCTGGAATCCCGACTGGCCGCGTCAACGATCCAGCGTCGAAGCGATTCTGCACGACCTCGCACTCGACGAGAAACCGGTCGTGCTCGCCTTCAATAAGTGCGACGCGGGCTTCGCGGCAGCGGCCCTGCCTTCCGATGCACTACCGGTGAGCGCGCGGTCCGGCGCGGGCATCACCGCGTTACGGGAAGCGATTCTGATGAGGCTCGACGCCGTACGGACCACCGCGTGACCACAAACAGGCTGCTGACAATCCTAACGTGTTGTGCGTTTGCGCTGGCCGCATGCAGCCGGCCTCCGCCCAAACCGCCGGGCGATCCCTTCGTGGCGGCCTTTGCGCGGCTGCGGCCCAGCGTCGTCCTTTTTACAATGCGCGTGCCCAGCGACGATCCCAAAAAGAAGGGCCGGTTCGATGACGCCTATGGTTCGGGCATCATCGTCGCCAGCGGCGCGCACGGTTCGCAGATTCTTACGGTCGAGCACGTAATCGACGGCGCGTCGCACCTGCACGTAACGCTCGACGACAAGCGGACCGTCCCGGCGCACGTCGTCGCTGCGGATACGCGCAGCGATCTGGCGCTGGTCGCGATCGTTACGCCTAACCGTCCCGTGGCCAATCTTGGTACGAGTGAGAACCTAGCGCCCGGAACGGCCATCGGCGTGGCCGGCTACCCGATCCCCGACGCCTTCGAAGACGAAAAGTTAGGCACCGAAACGTCAGTCTTTAGCGGGCGCGTCTCGAGCCATCGCAACGACGCGCTCGAATTGGACTTGCCGGTCATTCCCGGTGAAAGCGGCGGCCCAGTGTTCGACGCGCGCAGCGGCGCCGTCGTAGCGCTCGCAGAGTCACGCTTCGACGACGAGAAAGCGATCGGCTTCGGAATCCCCATTGAAGACGCGGAGCGTTTTCTGCACGACAAGCTCCATACCGTCGCCAAGCGGACGCCGTAGGTCGGAACGATTTTTGCAATCGACAGCAGCAGGCGTATCCGCTCGGGTGTGGTTTTTTCTAAGGGCCACGCGTTCAATGCGCCTACCGGATTTTTCTTGGCCCTGATCGCGTTGCGTGCGCGTAGCATCGTCCTTCGTGGGCTCGTTCACATGACGCTGGACACGATGAAGGATATTGTTATGTAGCGGTCTGCGTCGTTGCCGCGGCGGCGGTCACCGGTACACGGTGTACGCGACGCCGGCAGCGAAGCGGCCGACGACAAACTGCGTCACCCAAAGTCGGAGAACGCCGCCGAGGCCGGCGCCGACCGCCACGGCCACGATCGCGCGAGAGTCGGTCACGCGTCGTGAACTACGGCGTGGTGGTGGTGGACGTCAGCACGATGTTGCCGGCCGACACGTCCTTGTCTTTGGCGACGATGACCGTCACGGAGCCTGACGCGTAGCCGGCGGCCTGCGCCTGCACCGTCTGTTCGCCGACGGGGACGTGCGGTAAGACGAACGCCCCCTTCGAATCGCTACGGATCGTGGCGAGCGAACCGACCGAAACGATGGCCTGCGAGATCGGCACGCCTTTTTGGTCGACGACGTTACCGCCGATCGAGCCGTAGTCTTGCACGCCGATATAGTTGGGATCGCAGCCCTTTGCGCCGAGCAGCGTTACGAGCGCTCCCAAAGAAAGTGCCGCGGTAAACGCGATTCGCGTCAACGGCCGAGCAGCGGTCGGTCTCTCGTTCATGTTGCCGCGCATTCAACGCGCCGGAGGACCGACCCGCCTCGTGCGAAACCAGAGGACGCGATGAACCCCTACGCCCCGGTCGGGATTTTTCTCGCCGTCGCGGCTATTGCGTCGGCCGCCTTCTGTATCATCCCGGGCGTGCTCGCTCGCCGCCGCCCGAATGCGACCAAGTCGGAGGCCTACGAGTGCGGCGTCGAGCCGACGTCCGAGATCAGCGGCCGGTTTCCCATCCGCTTCTATTTGGTTGCGATGTTGTTCGTCATTTTCGACGTTGAAGCGGCCTCATTCTACCCCTGGGCGGTCGAGATGCGGGCGCTGCGCGTCTACGGTCTACTTGAGATGATAGTCTTCGTCATCGTGCTCGGCATCGGATACGCTTACGTGTGGCGCAAGGGGGGATTTCAGTGGCGCTAGTACGGAGGCAAGGGGCGTGAGCGACGCCATGCCCGGGCAGTTTTTGCTCGGAAAACTCGACGATGTCGCGCGCTGGGCCCAAAGTTCGTCGGTCTGGCCGTTGACGATGGGGCTCGCCTGCTGCGCCATCGAGATGATGAGCGTCACCAACGCCACCTACGATATTGCGCGCTTCGGGTCCGAAGTCTTTCGCGCGTCGCCGCGCCAAGCGGACCTGATGATCGTCTCGGGCCGCGTCGCGCAGAAGATGGGCCCGATCATCAAACGCTTGTACGATCAGATGGCCGACCCCAAGTGGGTCATTTCGATGGGCGCGTGCGCGAGTTCGGGCGGCGTGTTCGACAACTACGCGATCATTCAAGGCGTCGATACCATCGTGCCGGTCGACGTGTACGTTCCCGGCTGTCCGCCGACGCCCGACGGCCTCCTGTACGCACTCAATCTGATCCAGCAGCAGATTCGCCAAGGCGGTCGCGGCGGGATCCTCGCTCGCGCGTAACCGTGCCGAGTCCGCAAGCGCCGTCGATTGCCGGTTTCGCGCTCGACCCACCGGCCGTGCGTCCGCCGCTGGATGATGCCGAAATCATTCGCACCACCCCGAGCCAACTGCACGCCGAACTGACGCGCTTGAAGTCCGATGGGTGTTCGCTATTGCTCGACATCGGCGCCGTGGATTATCTCGATCGCGACCCACGCTTCGACGTCGCATATCACTTGCTCGCGTTACCGCGTGTCCCCGCGACCATTGCGGAAGTCGGACGGCCCCGACGGGTGCGTCTGCTCGTCGGTGTCGGTGTCGGCAACCAAACGGCGGAGTTGCCGTCGGCCGTCGACCTGTGGCCGTGCGCCGACTGGGCAGAACGCGAAGTCTTCGATCTTTTCGGTATCCGCTTCGTGGGTCACCCGAATCTACACCGCATTCAGATGCCCGAGGACTGGGAAGGCTATCCGCTGCGCAAGGACTATCCATTGCGCGGTCCGGCGCGCGAAGCGACGCCGCGTCCATCCTTTGCGCTCAAAAGCAACGTACCGGCCGGCGCGCCACCGTCAGGTAAAGTCGCCGCAGCGTTGCAGCGGCAGATCGCGCGAGTGCGCGGCGGCGACGCAGAGAACCGAAAGAAGCCGTGAGCATCGAAGCGATGGACGTCGTCGAACGCCGCGGCAACGCGATGACGTTGTCGATGGGTCCGCAGCACCCCTCGACGCACGGCGTGCTGCAAGTGATGATCGAGGTCGCGGGCGAGACGGTCGAGCGCGCCGAGATGGAGATCGGCTATCTGCACACCGGCATCGAAAAAAGCGCCGAGAATCTTTTTTGGACGCAAGCCTCGACCGTCATCGAACGGATGGACTACCTCAATCCGCCCGGCAACGCGCTGTGCTATACGCTAGCGGTCGAGCAACTGCTGGGCATCACCGCGGCGATTCCGCCGCGCGCCCAAGCAATTCGCGTGCTGATGTGCGAACTGTCGCGCGTCGCCTCCCACTGCGTGTGGCTCGGCACGGGGGGCATCGACCTCGGCGCGATCTCGACGTTTTTCTACGCGTTCGACGTTCGCGAGGACATCCTCGATTTGATCGAAGAGTCGGGCGGCGCTCGGATGCACTCGAACTATTTGCGCATCGGCGGCACGAACGGCGACCTTCCGGCCGGGTTTCTCGAAAAACTCGACGCGTTCATCGCGAAGTACCCGCAGCGCATGCACGAGCTGCGCGACCTGCTGCAAAACAACCCGATCCTGCGTGACCGCATGATCGACGTCGGCGTCGTTTCCCCCGAAGATGCGATTGCGTGGGGCCTCACCGGTCCGTCGCTGCGCGGCAGCGGGATCGCGTACGACGTGCGCAAAGCCTTTCCGTATTCCGGTTACGAGAAGTACGAATTCGACGTGCCGGTGCGCACCGAAGGCGACGCGTACGCCCGCTTTCTCGTACGGCTCGACGAGATGGACCAGGCGATGCGGATCGTCGCGCAGGTGCGGCGCGAACTCGACGTGCCGGGGCCGGTTATGATCGCCAATCCGAAGATCGCGCCGCCGCCCAAAGAGACGATCGCGCTGTCGATGGAAGCGCTTATTCATCACTTCAAGATCGTCAGCGAGTCGTTTCGCGTGCCGCCCGGCGATCTTTATCAGGCGATTGAATCGCCGCGCGGAGAGCTTGGCTACTACCTCGTCTCCAACGGCGATAATCGTCCGTATCGGGTCCGCACGCGGCCGCCGTCCCTCTACAACCTCCAAACGCTCAAAGCGATGGCGCCAGGCAATCTGATTGCCGACGTCGTCGTGATGATCGGTTCGCTCGATCCCGTGTTCGGCGAAGTCGACCGGTGAACAATACGCTGATCGAGAACGACAACACTCGGCGGGACTTCGCCGCGACTGCACGCGAGGTCGAACCTGAAGCGCAACGCTTGATCGCGTCGTATCCGCCGGGTCAGGCGCGCAGCGCCATGCTGCCCATTTTGCATGCGTTCCAGAACGTCGAAGGCTGGGTATCGCCCGAAGCGATGACGCAAACAGCCGCATGGCTCGACGAGCCGCTTTCCGTCGTGGAGTCGACCGCTTCATTTTATACGCTCTTTCACCGTCGCCCGGTCGGGCGGTACATGCTGCAGCCGTGCCGGAACCTCTCATGCATCATCAACGGGGCCGGCGAGATCATGGCGCGCTTTCGTGAACGTTTGGGAGTCGAGCATCTCGAGACGACGCCGGACGGTTTGTTTTCGTACGAAGAAGCCGAGTGTTTGGCGGCGTGCGACCGCGCGCCGTGCATGCAGGTCAACCTGCAATTCGTCTACGATCTGACGCTCGAAAAGGTCGATGCGATGCTGGAAGCGATGCGCGCGGGAACCTACGACGTGCCGCCCTTGCCGCAGTCGGCACGCCCGGGCCGCGATTGGCGGGTGACACAAGAAGGCGCGAAGGCACCCGGCGCGCGCGGCGTTCCGAGCCCCAATGATCCGGGCGGCCTCGGCGACAAAACCGGCGTGGAGATGATCGAACGCTTGACGCGCGACGACTATCCCGTGACGGTGCGGCCGACCAAGGAACGGCTGGTCGTCGACGGCTCGGCCCGTTTGGCGGCGCCGATCGGTCCGAGCGAGCATTGATGTCGTAATGCCGGTCGTGAAGGTTCTCACCGAGGGGATCGGCGAGGTCGACTTACGCGACATCGACGTGTACCGCAAACGTGGCGGCTATGCACAGTGGAAGCGTGCGCTCACCCAACTGCAGCCCGAGACCATCGCGCAGGTAACCAGCGACAGCGGCTTGCGTGGACGCGGCGGTGCCGGGTTTCCGACCGGACGGAAGTGGTCCTTTCTGCCGAAGAACGGGCGGCCGCGCTACCTCGTGTGCAACTGCGATGAAGCGGAGCCGGGGACGTTCAAAGATCACATGTTGTTGCTCGAGACGCCGCATCAGGTGCTCGAGGGCATCTTGCTCGGCGCCTATGCGATCGGCTCACGCCACGCGTTCATGTATATCCGCGGCGAGTTCGAACACGGCTATCGGGTGTTCGTCGAAGCGCTCGCGCAGGCGCGTGCGGCGGGTTTCGTCGGACAAAACCTGTTCGGCACCGAGTATGGCATCGACGTGACCGTGCACCGCGGAGCGGGCGCGTACATCTGCGGCGAAGAGACGGCGTTGCTCAATTCGCTCGAAGGGAAGCGTGGCGAGCCGCGGCTCAAGCCGCCCTTTCCGGCGGTCAAGGGACTATACGGCGAACCGACCGTCGTCAACAACGTCGAGACGCTCGCCACCTTGCCGCACATCTTGAAGAACGGTTCGCGATGGTTTGCGTCGGTGGGTCCCCCGCGATCCCCCGGATTCAAGATCGTCTCGGTGAGTGGACACGTCCGGCGGCCGGGGAACTACGAAGTTCCGCTCGGCACGCCGCTGCGTGAGTTGCTCGAAATCGCGGGTGGGCCACGCGAGGGTCACACGATCGTTGCGGTCCAGCCGGGCGGCGGCTCGTCGGCTTGTTTGTTCGCCGAAGACTTGGATTTGGCGTACGATTTCGATACGATGGCGCAGCACGGAACGATGCTCGGTTCGGGCGCGATCGTGTTCTTCGACGAAACGACGAACTTCGTCGAGGCAGCGCTCGCGCTCGTGCGTTTCTTTGCGCACGAATCGTGCGGGCAGTGCACGCCCTGCCGCGAAGGCGGCCACTGGTTGGAGGTCACGTTGAATCGCATTCTTTCCGGCGGCGGACTCGATTCGGATATCGATCTGCTGCTTTCGGTCTCGCATCAACTCACGGGCATCAATCTCTGCCCGCTCGGCGATTCGATCGAGCCCTTCTTGGCAAGCGTCGTGCGCCGCTTCGAGCCGCAATTCCGGGCTTACGTGCGCCGGCCGCACGGTATTCTGGTGTCCGCATGATGGAAGTCGATGAAGTGGTGATCCGGGAAGAGTCGAGCCTCGTGTACGAACCGCGGGCGGGCATCAGCCCGTGGGTCATTCTCGGCGCGTTGCTGTTCGTGTTCACGTTCGTGCTGGGCTGGCGCAGCGCCGGCGGTGAGAAACCGCGCGCGCGAGCCCGCGATATCGTGCTGCCGCCCGAAGACGGAGAGGTATGACCGAGGCCGGTCCCCCGCAAACCGTCAGCCTGGAGATCGATGGAACGCCGGTAACCGTGCCGGCGGGCACGCTCGTCGTCGAGGCAGCGAAGACGATCGACACCGACGTGCCGGTGTATTGTTATCATCCGAAGCTCGGCCCCGTCGGGCTTTGCCGCATCTGCCTGGTGGAAATAGAAAAGCTGCCGAAACTGCAGATCGCGTGCAACACGCCGGTCGCCGAGGGAATGGTTGTCCACACGTACGGTCAGAAAGTCGAAGACGGACGCCGCGCGGTGATGGAGTTCTTACTGCTCAATCATCCACTCGACTGTCCCATCTGCGACAAGGGCGGCGAGTGCGATCTGCAAGATTTCTCGATGGCCTACGGGCAAGGCGCTTCACGGCTCGCCGATCCGAAAGCCTCGAAGCCGAAGGCTCTCGACCTCGGCCCGACGATCGTGCTCGACGATGAGCGCTGCATCGTGTGTCAGCGTTGCACGCGCTTCGACGACATCATTACGCGCGAACGGTCGCTCGTCGTCAAAGATCGCGGGCAACGCGACGTCATCGCGACCGCGACGGGCGACGAGTACCGTTCGGACTTTTCCGGTAACGTGACCGAACTCTGCCCCGTCGGCGCGCTCACGTCGAAGACGTACCGCTTCAAATCGCGTCCCTGGAACAATCATCGTACGCAAACGACGTGTACGCAGTGCAGCGTCGGCTGCCAGATGTTCGTCGACGAACGCTACGGCACGATCGCCCGCACGATGTCGGTACCCGGCGACGATGCGATTTCCGACGGGTGGTTGTGCGACCGGGGACGGTACAACATCGGTTTCTATGCCGATGCGCGGCGCGTCACCGCGCCGCTGCTGCGGCGTGACGAGCAGTACGTGCAGATCGGTTGGGACGATGCGGTCGAAGCGTGGGCCGCGGGGTTGCGTGACGCGCTGGCTGCGGGCGGCCCGCAAACAATCGGCGCGCTCGGCGGCGCGCGGTTACTCAATGAAGAAGTGACCTTGCTCGCTGCGGTGATGCAGGCGCTGGGCGTCACGAACCTCGATTGGCGCGCGGGCCGTCAGCGGCAAGCGTCGCCAGGCCGCTACGCCGGAACATACGCCGACCTCGAAGCCGCGCAGCTGATTCTCGCCATCGGTCGGCCGCCCTCGCAGACGGCGCCCGTGCTCGATCTGCGCATCCGCAAGGCCGTCTCCCAGCGTGGCGCGCGCTACGTTACGTACGGTGGCCACGCGGCGGGATCGTTCGTCGACGCGATGTTGCTCGCTTCGCTCGAGGACCTCGACAACGTGCTATCGGGCGTCGAGCGCGTCGCAGTTGTCTGGGACGGCATCGATCTCGAACTCGGCGCGCGCGTATCGAATGCAATTGACGGCTGGGCGGCGCGCGGCGTTAGCGTCAAAGCGTACCTTCCCGGCGAAGCAAACAATGCGCGCGGGGCAGAGGCGCTCGGCATGATGCCGGCGTCGGGCGGCCTACCTTTCACCGGCATGCTCGATGCGGCGCAGCGCGGCCAATTGCGCAGCCTTTCGATTTTCGGGGCCAACCCGGTGTTGCACCATCCCTTGGGTGCAACGTACGTTCAGAGCGCGCTCGAACGCATACCGTTTGTCGTGGTGAGCGACCTTTTTCTTACCGAGACGGCACAACGCGCGCATCTCATCCTGCCGGCGCGCGCGGGTTTCGAGAAGAACGGGCACGTCATCGATTTGGCGGGCGACGTGCTGCCGGTGCATCAAGCGCACGCAGCGCCGCCGGGCACGCTTGCTGACGGTGACATGCTCGTGGCGCTTGCGGCAGAACTCGGGCTCCAGATTCCCGCTCCCGACGAGGTCGCCGCACGCGCCACGGCGCCGCTCGCCGCGGCAACGCGCGGTTTCGGAGATGCTGCGTACGGCAATGGCATCACGCCGCGCCGGTCCGACGGCGGCGGTTTGCATATCGCCGTCGGCAGCAACATCTTTGCGGGCGGCGGAACCGCTTGGTTCGACGAGACCATCGCGGAACTGCGCCCCATTGCGACCGCGACGTTGTCACCGGCGACGGCTGCGCGCCTGGGCGTGCACAGCGGCGACCATCTCGACGTGACGCGCACGAACGGCGATGGGACGCTGCAGGGCCTCGTTGCCCGTATTGACGCCGGGGCACCGCAGGACGTTCTCGCCATCGTCGACGGCTTGCCTGACGCGCCGGCGAATTCGATTGCCGACGGCGAAAGCGTCGTCATCCGGGCGCGCCCTGCCGCTGATGCGCTCCAACCCGCCATGGTGCGGCCGTGATACCGTGGTGGGTCATCGCACTGATCAAAGCGGCGGTCATTTTATTCGTGGTCGTTACCACCTTTGCGTATTCGATGCTGTTCGAGCGCAAGATCATGGCCTGGATGCAGCTGCGCCCGGGACCCAATCGCGTCGGACCGTGGGGTATGATGCAACCGGCCGCCGACGCCGCGAAGATGATGTTCAAAGAAGACCTCACGCCGCAGACGGCGGATCCGCTGATCTACCGCCTGGCGCCGTTCATCTCACTGGTGTGCGCGATGGGAACGTTCGCCATCATCCCGTTCTCGGAATCGGGCGCCGGCATCTGGGGCATGGGCAATGTCAACGCCGGGATATTGGTCATCTTCGCGGTGACCTCGATCGGCGTCTACGGCATTTCGCTCGCCGGCTGGGCGTCGGGCTCAAAGTACCCGCTGCTGGGCAGCGTGCGCTCGACCGCGCAGATGATCAGCTACGAACTGGCGCTGACGATGTCGGTCATCGGCGTGCTGATCTTGGCGGGCACGACGTCGCTGGTCGGCATCGTGCATGCGCAGCGCGGACTGTGGTACATCGCCCCCCAACTGGTCGGCTTCATCATCTTCATCATCGCGTCGGTCGCCGAGACCAATCGCGCTCCCTTTGATCTGGTCGAAGCGGAAACGGAGTTGGTCGGCGGCTTTCACACGGAATATTCAGGTCTGCGCTTCGGGCTGTTTTTCATCGCCGAGTATCTCAACATGATAACGGTCTCGTGCATTGCGACCTTGCTCTTCTTGGGCGGTTGGAACCCGCTGTTCGGGCTCTCCATCGTGCCGGGCATCGTGTGGTTCATCCTGAAGGCCGGGCTCTTCATTTTCATGTATATCTGGCTGAGGACCACGTTGCCGCGGCTGCGGTACGACCGATTGATGAACTTCGGCTGGAAGTTTCTCTTGCCGGTTGCAACGCTCAATCTCATGGTGACGGCCGCCGTCGTCGCCTTCACAGCGGGGTAAATCGTGCAGAGTTTCGGGGGCGCGGTGATGGCGCTCTATCGCGGGTTCGCAACGACCTTGCAGTTCGCGTTTCAGAAGAAGCCGACCGTGCCGTATCCGAACGTGCGCAAGCAGCATGCACCGCGTTTCCACGGACTCCACGAGCTGCGCCGTTATGCCGACGGCAAAGAGCGTTGCATCGGCTGCGAGCTGTGCGCGATCGCGTGTCCCGCCAATGCCATCACCGTGATCGGCGCGGAAAACGCACCGGACGACCGGCGTTCGCCGGGCGAACGCTTTGCGGGGCGCTATGAGATCGACGAATTGCGCTGCATCTTCTGCGGCTTGTGCGAGGAGGCATGTCCGACCGACGCGATCGTGCTGACCCCGCGCTTCGAGATGGCGGACTATCGGCGCGGCTCGTTCATCTACAGCAAGGATCGACTTCTCGTTCCGCCCGACGCCGGCGTCGGCACGCCGCCCGACGAACGGCCCGGCGGCATCCCGGCCGATCTCGGCTCGGTCATCGAGAAGAAAAGCACGGTCGATATCACGCGCGGTTACGATGCGACGTACAACGGTGCCAAACTCAAGGACGAGCACAAAGGGCTAACGCTGCAGTGAGCGTTTTCTACCTGCTTGCGGTGGTGCTCGTTGCGAGCGCGATCTTCACGATCACGCAGAAGAGCCCGGTCTATAGCGTCGTCGGACTGTTGGTGAATTTTTTGGCCCTTGCGGCGCTCTACTTTACGCTCAATGCCGAGTTTCTCGGCGTGATTCAAATCGTTATCTATAGCGGCGCCATTTTGATGCTGTTCGTATTCGTCATCGCGCTGCTCTCGAGCGGCACCGGGCCGTTTCGCGCGGGCCCGAACCGCCTGCCGCGCATCGCGGCACCGGGGCTGCTTGCGACGCTGGTCGCATTTGGGTTCTTGATCTTCGGCATCGCGAATCGACCGTTCGGGCCGCTGCCGCCGCATCATCAGACCTCGTTTTTGGGCAGCGTTGGTGATCCCAACGTGTTCGGCAGCGTCGGCGACTTCG
>JAABUQ010001807.1_pt1 | contig 44316 bp, 35 predicted proteins | sample 5560001 | NCBI WGS metagenome assembly JAABUQ01 (sample SAMN10711888, study PRJNA513371) | rock metagenome | isolation source: Antarctica rocks | place: Antarctica: Victoria Land, Finger Mt nord | collected 2015-12-18 | reverse complement strand
GGCCGGGCGGGGCGGGGGGGGCGGGGGGGGTGGGCGATGTGGACGCGGTGGTGGAGCTGGAGCGGGAGGCGCCGGAGGCGCCGCACTGGAGGCGGGAGGTTTATGCGGGGATCTTTGCCGAGAAGGAGGGCGGAGTTCGACGGCGCCTGCTGGTGGCGGAGTTGGGAGGTGAGGTGGTGGGGTTCGCGGTGGGAGTGATGCCGGGTACGGCCGCGGAGGGCGCGTGGGGCGGGGCGGAGCCGGTGGGGGAGCTTGAAAGTGTTGCGGTGGCGGCGGGGGCGCGCCGGTCGGGGATCGGAAGGGCGCTGTGCGGGGGTGTTCTGGGGTGGTGCCGGGGGCTGGGCGCGGGGTCGGTGGAGCTGGAGGTGAGGTCGGGGAGCACCATCGCCGTGGCGGCGTATGCTGCCCTGGGGTTTGCGGTTACGGGACGACGGGAAGGGTACTACAGCGGACCGACGGAGGACGCTCTGCTGATGCGGGTGGAGCTTGACGGGTGGGAGCACGGAGGGGGCTGAGAGGACCGGGGGTGGGTGGGCCTGGAGCCGGGGGGGTGTGAGCGCGGCCACGGTGCCTTCCCATTTTGAAACGGGATGCATTACCGCTGAGGAAGGCAAGCCTCCGCCTGCGCTTCGACGGACCTGCCGCACCCTATAATGGAACGACTTATGGTGCGAGATGGTGTGCTGTACGCGTTAGCTTTGGGCGTGGTTGCGGTGCTTGTCTGGATGCTGACGCAGCTGGTGATTCTGGCTGTGATTCCGATGTTGCTGGCGGCGTTTTTTCTATGGTTCTTTCGCGATCCGAACCGGGAGATTCCGAGTGTGCCGGGGCAGATCGTTTCGCCCGCGGATGGAATTGTGACGGAGGCGGAGTGGATCGAGATGCCGAGCGGGAGCCGGCTGCGGTTGAGCATATTTCTGAATGTGTTCGATGTGCATGTGAACCGGTCCCCGGTGGCGGGTGTGGTGAAGCTGTACGAGTTTCGGAAGGGATTGTTTCTGAACGCGATGAATGCGGAGTCGGCGCTGCATAATGAGCAGACGATGGTGGTGATCGACGCAGGCGGGTACGAGGTTGGGTTCAAGCAGATCGCGGGTTTGCTGGCGCGGCGCATTGTGTGCCGGTTGAAGGTTGGGGACCGGGTGGAGCGCGGCCAGCGGATCGGTCTGATCAAGTTCGGGTCGAGAGTGGACGTGCTGATGCCGGCGGAGGCGGATTTGAAGGTGAAGACGGGGACGCGGGTGAAGGGTGGGTCCACGGTGCTGGCGGCGATTCCGGCAAACCGGCTGGCGTCGATGGTGCCCGCGACGACCCGCGCGGAGGCTTGATGGAGGCTCAACCGATGCGCCGGGCGGAGGATCTTCGACCGCGCAGGCGGCCTAGCCGCGGGATGTACGTGCTGCCGTCGTTTTTTACGGCGGGCAATATCGCGGCGGGGTACTACGCGATTACGCAGAGCATCCAGGGATCGGCGGCGGAGCCGGGGTACTTCGACCGGGCGGCGCTGGCGATCGGGTTTGCGATTCTGTTTGACGGTGTAGATGGGCGTGTGGCGCGGATGACGAGGACGACCAGCGACTTTGGCAAGGAGCTCGACTCGCTGGCGGATGTGGTGACGTTTGGCGTGGCGCCGAGCATTCTGGCGTACATCTGGGGGTTCCGGATGCTGCCGGTGGCGGTGCATACGACGCTGCACAATGAGATTCTGCACTTTGGGGTGTTTGCGTGCTTTGTGTTTCTGATCTGCGGGGCGAGCCGGCTGGCGCGCTTCAATATCAGTAACGACCCGCAGCCGAGGAATCCGGGCCGGCCTGGCCGGAAGTATTTTGTGGGTATGCCGATACCGGCGGGCGCGGGGGTGATTGCGGCGGTGATCCATTGCTTTCGTGGATCGCCGATCAATAATCCGTGGATTGCGCTGGTGTGGCTGCTGCTGATTTTGTTTACGGGATTTCTGATGGTGAGCACGTGGCGCTTCTGGAGCGGGAAGGAGTTGAACACGGGGTCGAAGCATCCGTTTCAGCTGCTGGCGGTGTTGACGCTGGTTGGAGCGGTGATTGTCCGGTTCTCGGAGTATGCGCTGATCGTGATTGCGCTGGGCTACCTGGTTTCGGGGGTGCTGGCGAGGCTTCTGTATTCGTGGGAGAGGTCGCGGAGGCAGCCACTTCCGGCGGGCGGGATGACGTCTCTTGACACAGCTACCAACAAGGAGCCGACTGCGTGAGCGGCTGCGATTTGAGGAACGGCACTGTGGGGGTGAGCGGATGGCGATGAAGATGGAGCGGGTTGGGGTGATCGGGGCTTCGTCCTTGTTGGGCAAGGAGCTGAGCGAGGAGCTAGGGGAGTCGACGCTCTCGGCGGCGGAGCTGGTGCTTCTGGACGATGAGGCGGCGGCGGGGCAGCTGGCGTCGGCGGGCGACGAGGCATCGTTTATCCAGCAGCTGACGGCGAGCTCGTTTGACGGGTTGGACATTGCGTTTTTCGCGGGTGCGGCCGACGAGACAAAGAAGCATTGGAAGGGCGCGCGACGAGCGGGGGCGACGATCGTGGACATGACGGATGCGCTGGAGGAGGAGCCGGGTGTGCTGGTGCGGGCGCCGTGGATGCGGGCGCTGCTGCCGGCGGTGGGTGGGACGGGGGCGATGGCTCCGGACCTCCATACGGCGGCGGTGGTGGTGGCGGACGCGGTTGCGCTGATGCTGGCTCTGGCGGTGGGGCGGATCCAGGCGAAGCTGCCGGTGACGGCGGTGGTGGCGACGGTGCTGGCGCCGGCGTCGGAGTACGGGCGGGCGGCGATGGATGAGCTGCATCAGCAGACGGTAAGCCTGCTTTCGTTTCAGGATCTGCCGCGCGAGCAGTATGACGCGCAGGTTGCGTTCAACCTCGTGCCAGGCGTGGGGGGGGAGGCGAAGGTGCGGTTTCGGGAGGTTGAGCGGCGGATTGGGCGACACTACAGCGCGATCACGTCTGGCCTGCTGCCGCCCCTGGAGCTGCAGGTGGTGCATGCGCCGGTGTTCCATGGGCACACGGCGTCGGTGCTGGTGGAGCTGAAGGATGCGGTGTCGGTGGCGCAGGTGGAGGAGGCGCTGGCGGGCGAGCATGTGGAGGTGGTGACGGAGGAGTCGGATCCGCCGAGCAACCTGAGCGCGGCGGGGCAGAGGAGTGTGCTGGCGCGGGTGCGGACGGCGACGGGCGAGTCGATGGGGCGGAGGTTCTGGCTGTGGCTGGCGACGGACAATCTGAAGCTGGCGGCGGCGAATGCGATTGCGTGCGCGGTGGAGCTGCGGCGGCTGCGGCCTACGGGCAAGGTGCAGTAGTTGAGGGTGATGGGTGAAAGGCTCGCGCGGAGGTCGCGTGACGGCCGATGAAGGTGTGGGGCGGGGGTGCTCTGGGGGGGATACGGTCGGACGACGTCCGATACCCCACCCTCGGCCAAGGACGCAAAGGATGGGGCACCCCGGGTTGGGCGCTGCTTGTGGGGTGCTGGGCGGGGTGCCAGAGAGGGTGCTGGAGCCAACTTCCGCAGGCGGGTTTTGCGGTCGATCCTGGTTCTTCGCGCAGATTGCTATAGAGTTCAAGTGGAATGACCCAGACGCCTGAAGCAAACAACGGGGGCCAGAGTCCGTGGCGCGAACGGCTGCGTGCGCTCAAGAACATGCCTCCTGTGCTGGGGATCCTGTGGGCGTCGGGGCGGGCGACGGTTACGTGGGGGATTGCCTTGCGGCTGGTGGTGGCTTCGTTGCCGTTTGCGGTGGCGAAGGTGGCGCAGTACATCATCAACGGCATCGCGGAGGTGCTGCGGGGCCGGCCGCTGTCGCCGATGTTCTGGAAGCTGGTGGCGGCGGAGGTGGTGCTGAATGTGTTTCTGGGGCTGGTGACGCGAGCGATAGACTACTCGGACTCGCTGCTGGCGAACCGGTATACGCAGTTTGTGAGCGTGAAGGTGATGGACCAGGCGGCGCGGCTGGACCTGACGACGTACGAGAATCCGGTGTTTTACGACCGGCTGGAGCGGGCGCGGGTGCAGGCGACGGACCGGCTGGCGATGATCCAGCAGATGGGCCGGTTGATGCAGCAGGTGATCACGACGGTGATCTTTTCGGTGGCGCTGGCGTGGGCTTCGCCGTGGCTGATCGTGCTTCTGGCGCTGGGGGTGCTGCCGTCGTTTCTGGGCGAGACGCACTATGCGTTTCTGGGGTACGCGAAGAATTTCCGGCAGACTCCGGCGAAGCGGCAGATGGACTACCTGCGGCAGGTGGCGGGGAGCAGGGAGGGGGCGAAGGAGGTCAAGCTGTTTGGCCTGAGCGGCTTTTTCACGGATCGGTTCAAGCTGCTGGCGGAGCAGATCTATCGCGAGGATGTGGCGCTGTCGCGATCGAAGCTGATTGTGGGCGGGTTGCTGGGAATTATCGGAACGCTGGGGTACTACGGGGCGTATGTGTACGTGATCTGGCGGACGATCCATGGCGGGTATGACATTGGGCAGTTCACGTTCTTGACGACGGCGATTCAGCAGGCGAGCTCCAACCTGCAGCAGGTATTTTCGACGGCTTCGGGGATTGCGGACCAGGCGCTGTTTCTGACGGACCTGATTGCGTTCTTCGAGATGAAGCCGACGGTTGAATCGAAGCCGAACGGTCTGCCGGCGCCGCGGCCGATCACGGGCGGGTTCGAGTTTCGCAATGTTTCGTTTACATATCCGGGGACGAACCGGACGGTGCTGCGGAACTTTACGTTCAAGCTTTCGCCGGGGGAGCGGGTGGCGCTGATCGGGGAGAACGGGCAGGGGAAGACGACGGTGGTGAAGCTGATTACGCGGCTGTACGACCCGACGGAGGGGCAGATTCTGCTGAACGGGGTGGATCTGCGGGAGTATGCGCTCGAGGATCTGCACCGGGAGATCGGCGTGATCTTTCAGGATTTTGTGCGGTACGAGATGACAGCGCGGGACAATATCGCGGTGGGGCGCGTGGACCGGCCGCACCAGCAGAGCGATATCGAGTTCGCGGCGCACAAGAGCCTGGCGGACGATGTGGTGAAGAAGCTGGAGCACGGGTACGAGCAGATGCTGGGACGGCGGTTCGAGGGGGGCGTGGAGCTGTCGGGCGGGGAGTGGCAGAGGATGGCGCTGGCGCGAGCGTACCTCCGGGATGCGCAGCTGCTGATTCTGGATGAACCAACGGCGGCGCTCGACGCGAAGAGCGAGCTGGAGGTGTTTGAGCGGTTTGCGGAGCTGACGCGGGGCAAGATGGCGCTGCTGATCTCGCACCGGTTTTCGACGGTGCGGATGGCGGACCGGATTGTGGTGCTTTCGGGCGGGCGGTTGATTGAAGAGGGGAACCACCAGGAGCTGATCAGCTCGGGCGGGCTGTATGCGGAGATGTTCGAGATGCAGGCGGCGAGCTACCGTTAGCCAGGTGGGAGCGAAGGCGGGGGCTGAGGTTTTGGCAGGGACCGAAGAGGGAAGACGGGAGAGGCTGGGGAAAGGGACGATGGCAGAGCTCAACGAATACTCGATACAGGAACCGGCGATCCCGTTGGCGGCGCCGAGGGACGAGACGCGATTGGGCGGGCTGCCGGAGGAGCCGTCGGTGAGCGAAGAGAGGCTGCGTACGGATGCGGCGGCGCTCGCGATGGAGTGGAAGGCGGTGGTTCCTGGAAAGAGAGGCCGGGACAGCGAAGTGCGGGGAAGGGCGGTTTCGGGGACGAAGGGAACGGGGACGAAGGGGACGGGGGAGTCGGAGCTGGCGGAGAGGCTGGCGGAGCTCGGGGTGAGGCTGTCGGCGCGGCTGCGGGCCTGCCGCGCGATCGCGTCGACGCAGGAGTTGACGCCGCAGCTGGAGCTGCTGGAGAGTACGCGGGCGCTGGAGGGTGTGCTGACGGGGGTGAAGGCGTCGGCGGGGGAGTTTGAGCCGCTGCCGCAGGTGAGCGTGGCGGATGGGCGGAGGATTCCGCGGGTGATGAACCTGGCGGAGGGGTATCTGGCGGCGGCTGGGGGAATATGGTCGCCGGCGTCGCTGACGGCGTATGTGGCGGCGGCGCAGAGGCATGACACGCTGCTGCTGGGGGAGATTCTGCTGCTGCCGGCGGCGTTGAAGATGGCGCAGCTGGAGTTTGTGCTGGACCGAGCGGACGAGGCATTTCTGGCGGGGCCGATGCCGCCTATCGAGCGATCTCCGTTTTCGGCTCCGCTCCACAGCCTGCGGCGGCTGAACCAGTTTGAGTGGCACACGGTGCTGGAGCCGATGGTGCCGTTTCAGTCGATCCTGCTGAGCGATCCGCATGGGGTGTTTGGGCGGATGGAGGAGGAGAACCGGGACGCGTACCGGCTGCGGGTGGCGGAGCTGGCGGGGCATGCGGACGCCTCCGAGATGGAGACGGCGCAGGCGGCGCTGAACCTGGCGCGCGAGGCCGCGGCGAAGGTCCACGCGGATCCGCGGTATGCGCGGCGTGTGTCCCACATCGGCTACTACCTGTTCCAGGAGGGATTTACCGAGCTGTCACGGCTGATCGGGTACCACGCGCCGTACATGGCGCGGCTGCGGGCGACGATCTTCGCGCACAACGAGGACTTCTACATCCTCGGGATCTTTCTGGTGTCGGTGTTTCTGATTGTGGCGCTGATTGCGCCGCTGGTTCCGCACAACAGCTTCTTCTGGGTGATGGTGGCGCTGTTTCTGGCGCTGCTGCCGGCGACGCAGGGGGCGGCGGACCTCCTCAACAATGCGGTGACGGCGCTGCTGAAGGCGACGTCGCTGCCGAAGCTGGATCTTTCGGAGGGGATTCCATCGGACTGCGCGACGCTGGTGGTGATTCCGACGCTGTTGCTGAGCGAGGCGCAGGTGCGGGAGACGTTTGAGGACCTGGAGGCGCGCTACCTCTCGAACCAGGATGAGAATTTGCACTTTGGGCTGCTGACGGACCTGCCGGACTCGCCGTCGCGGCCGCAGGCGGGGGATCGCGATGCGCTGGTGGACTATGCGGTGAAGACGACGGAGGAGTTGAATGCGAAGTATGCGGGGGAGAGGGGCGGGTCGTTTGTTCTGCTGCATCGGCATCGCGTGTTCAATGCGCGGCAGGGCGTGTGGATGGGATGGGAGCGCAAGCGGGGGAAGCTGCTGGACCTGAACAAGCTGCTGCTGGGCGAGTACGACAGCTTTCCGGTGAAGGCGGGGCCGACACACGTGCTGAACGGGCTGCGGTTTGTGGTGACGCTGGACTCGGATACGCAGCTGCCGCGGGGGACGGCGGCGCGGCTGATAGGGACGATCGCGCACCCGTTGAACCAGGCGATCGTCCATCCGCGATCGAAGATTGTGACGGCGGGGTACGGCATTCTGCAGCCGCGGGTGGGAGTGAGCGTGGCGTCGGCGTCGCGGTCGCGGCTGGCGGCGCTCTACTCGGGCGAGACTGGGTTCGACATTTATACGCGGGCGGTGTCGGATGTGTACCAGGACCTGTTTGGGGAAGGGATCTTTACCGGGAAGGGCATCTACGAGGTTTCGATTCTGCACCAGGTGCTGGATCGGCGGTTTCCGCGGAACTCGCTGCTGTCGCACGACCTGATTGAGGGGGCGTATGCGCGGGCGGGGCTGGTGACGGATGTCGAGGTGATCGACGATTATCCGTCGCACCACTCGGCGCACACGCGGCGACGGCATCGGTGGGTGCGGGGCGACTGGCAGATTACGCAGTGGCTTTCGGGCAGCGTGCCGGACGAGTCGGGGCGGATGGTGGAGAACCCGATCAGCACGATCTCGCGGTGGAAGATCTTCGACAACCTGCGACGAAGCCTGGTGGAGCCGGTGACGTTTCTGCTGCTGATCTCGGGGTGGCTGTTTCTGCCGGGCGGAGCGCTGTACTGGACTCTGGTGACGTTGACACTGATTCTGCTGCCGGTGCTGGTGCAGCTGGGGTTCAACCTGGGGCGGGCGGTGTTGAAGGCGAGTCCGGCGGCGGCGACGGAGGGGGTTAAAACGTTTTTTGTAGCCCTGGGATTCAGCCTGTTGAACTTCGCCTTTTTGCCACACCAGATGCTGCTGGCGGTGGATGCGATTCTGCGCTCGCTGATCCGGCGGTATGTAACGGGCAAGAAGCTGCTGGAGTGGGAGACGGCGGCGCAGTCCGAGGTGGGCCGGAGGAAGACGTCGCTGGACCGGTATCTGCAGATCTCGCCGGTGCTGTCGCTGCTGGTGGGGCTGCTGCTGTTCGCGGCGGATCGGGGCAGTGTGTGGGTGGCCTTGCCGGTGCTTCTGTTGTGGGCGTGTGCGCCGGCGATCGCTGCCTGGCTGAACTCGCCGCCGCGGCGCGAGGCGGGTCCGCTGGCGGCGGCTGACCGGAGCTATCTCGAGGACCAGGCTTGGCAGATCTGGCGCTACTTTTCGGAGTTTGGCGGGGAGGCGAACCACTGGCTGATTCCGGACAATGTGGAGGAGAGGGAACTGCTGCAGGTGAGGAAGCTTTCTCCGACAAACCTGGGGATGCTGTTCAATACGCGGCAGGCGGCGCTGGAGCTTGGGTTTCTGACGCTGCCGGAGTTTACGCGAGCGACGCTGGGGACGCTGGCGACGTACGACCGGCTGGAGAAGCAGCGCGGGCACATCTACAACTGGTACGACATCGAGACGCTCCAGCCGATTGCGCCGCTGACGATCTCGGCGGTGGACAGCGGGAACCTGCTGGCCTCGCTGTACACGGTGCATGGGGGGGCGCTCGACCTGGTGCGCCGACCTTTGCTGGAACCGCAGATGTTCGGGGCGGTGCGGCGGATGGCGGGGCGGGGGAGCGGAGTTCGGGACGAAGCTGGGGAGGAGGGCGTCGGCGGCTTACGCCGGCAGGTGGCGTTCCTGGAGGGGGCTGGGGAGGAGCGTGGGAGCGGGAGTGCGCCGGGGCGGGAGGGCGGAGCGGGGGCGTGGACGGCGGCGGAGGCTGAACGGAGGTTGGGGGTGCTGCGGATGTTTGTGCGCGAGTACACGCCGTGGCTGCTGCCGGAGTTTCGGGTGGTGTTTGAGCTGCCGCAGTTTCGGCATCCGGCGGATGACGCGGTGCCGCCGCTGGAGGACTCGGCGGCGTATGCAAGGGACCTGTCGGACCGGCTGGACCAGCTGATCGAGGCCGCGGCGGGAGGATCGGCGGAGTCGAAGGCGGGGGTGGCGTTGCGACATCTGCTGCCGGAGACGATCGAGCGCATAGAGCGGGTGACGGCGGAGGTGTTTGCGATCGCTGCCGCGTCGGAGACGCATGCGAATGCGATGGAGTTTGGGTTTCTGCTGGTGAAGTCGCGGCAACTGTTGTCGATCGGGTACGACGGACCGACGGGAGAGCTGCATTCGGCCTGCTACGATCTGCTCGCGTCCGAGGCGCGCATTGCGTCGTTTCTGGCGGTGGCGAAGGGAGATATTCCGCAACAGTCTTGGTTTCGGCTGGACCGATCGCATGTGTTGGTGAATGGAAGAGCATCGCTGCTGTCGTGGACGGGGACGATGTTTGAGTACCTGATGCCGGCGCTGTGGATGCGCAACTACCCGGATACGCTGATTGCGCGGACGATTGAGGCGGTGGTTGCGACGCAGCGAGCGCATGTGCGGGGGATTCCGTGGGGCATCTCGGAGTCAGGGTTTGCGAAGACGGATGCGCAGGGGCGGTATGGGTACCAGGCGTGGGGAGTTCCGGCGCTCGCGCTGAAGTATGGGGCGGAGGACGGGCCGGTGATCTCTCCGTACTCGACGTTTTTGACGCTGCCGTTTGCGCGGAGAGAGGCGCTCGAGAATCTGCGGCGCATGTCGGGGATGGGATGGGGCGGAGGCTACGGCTTCTATGAGGCGGCAGATTACATGGCTGGGGCGGAGCCGCGGCTGGTGCGATCTTGGATGGCGCACCATCAGGGCATGTCGCTGCTGGCGGTGACGAACCTGCTACGCGGAAATGTGGTGCAGCGGTGGTTCCACACGAACCCGAGGGTCCGGGCGGCGGAGCTGCTGTTGCACGAGCGTCCGCTGGCGAAGGAGACGTTGAAGGCTTTGGCAAAGCAACCGGTAGCGGCTGCCGTGGAGGCCTAGGCTTGGCTGGCGCGATGTCCCCACGAGGGCGCGGGAGATATGGCATACTGGGGCTGCGGCGGGCGGGCTGGCGAGGAGGACTTTTCGCGAGAAGACGGGCCTCGCGCGGCGGGATAGAGAGCAAGGCCGGGATGGCGGAACTGGCAGACGCAGCGGACTCAAAATCCGCCGAGGGCAACCTCGTGGGGGTTCGACCCCCCCTCCCGGCACCAAGATAAATCTAACAAGATGAATATCTTACAAAGACCAAAGCCTCTCAACCCGAGAGGCTTTTCTCGTGCCTGAAATGCTTGGTGCCGGTTCTGGTGCCGGTTCGTACCTTATTTGCTATTGTGGATTTGAGGAGAGCGGGCCATGCCGAGGAAGGTCGCCAAGAAGAAAAAGGGAATCTTCGAGAAAGAGCCAGGGTCGGACATCTGGTGGATTCGCTACTACATTGAAGGGCGGGAGCGGCGGGAGAAGGTTGGCCGCCGAGGCGATGCGCTCAAGCTCTACAAACTCCGCAAGGCGGATGCCCTGCGCGGAATCAAGCTGCCCGACAATATGAAGAACAAGGGCCTGAAGTTCGAAACGATCGGCAAGCAAGCCGTCGAGTGGTACATCGAGCACGGCCGCAAGGATGTCCGCAGCTTTCGCATTCGCATGAACATCATTTTGCGGGACTTCGGCAACTTGATTGCCGACGAGATCAAGCCTTCCGAGATCGATGGGTGGTTGAAAGCGCATCAAGACTGGGCTCCGGCAACCAAGAATCGTTACAAGAACGTGTTCGGCAAGACGTTCAAAATCGCCCTCGCAGACGGAAAGGTAAGCGGGAATCCGGCGCGGCTTGTGGAACAACGGCCGGAAAAGAACGGGCGCGTCCGGTTCCTCTCCGCAGAAGAGGAGACACGGCTACGCGAGGCGATTGCGGAACGCTGCCCGGACCACATGCCGGAACTGGACGTTGCTCTTAATACCGGGATGCGAAAGGGCGAGCAATACAGCCTGGAATGGCCACAAGTCTCGTTCAAGCGGCGGCGTATTCAATTGGAGGAGACGAAGAACGGAAGTGGTCGGGAGATCCCGATGAACAAGACCTGCGTGTGTGCGATGGAGGCGCTCTACCAAGATCGACCTCACGACGGTCGAGTATGTCAGTCCAAGTTCGGTCGAGATTTGAACGACTCGCGGGCATGGTTCGACCGGTGCGTGGCCGACGCTGGTATCGCTAACTTCACTTGGCACTGCCTTCGACACACCTTTATCAGCCGTTTGGTGATGGCAGGAGTCGACCTCAGGACAGCTCAGGAGTTGGCGGGACATAAGACTATCTCGATGACGGTGCGCTACGCGCACCTTGCCCCTGAACATAATCAGGCAGCCATCGAAAAGTTGGACCGAGTGTCCCTCCAAACAGTGTCGTGAGATTTAGGCCGGTGCCTAAGAACTTGCTCGAAACGTCCGATTCTGTGCTACCGAACGCACCGGCTTGCACCGTCTCGCACAACCACCTACGGGAGGTCGATGAAGAGCTCCCTCGACTTCACCGACAGCGCCGCCGCAAGCTTCACGATATTCTCAAGGGCAATGTTACGTTCACCGCGCTCCACCCCTCCTACATAGTTCCGGTGCAGGCCGGCACGTTCGGCAAGTTCTTCCTGCGACAAGCCACGTTCGTCGCGGAGTCGGCGGACCGACGACCCGAACCGCAGCTTGATGGACGAAGTAGGCACTCCTCCATCGTTCGTTCTTGACCACTATGAGTCTACACACGATGAGTGTGATACTGGTCCTGGGACGGTGCTCAACAGGAGTTCAGTTTAGTCGCTCGCCGATAGCCGTATTGTTTACTTTCCCGCATAATGGCACAGGCTGCGAGACTTCGAGCAACGCTCCGATATTATGTGAAGAGGTAATGCATGACGGAAGACTTCGTCGAGTGCTCAGAGCTCTCCGGAAAGACCATACGAACACTCCGCGTGTTCAAGGACACAGGAGATGGGAACGAACTACAGATTGAGCTCACGGATGGAACGAGTTTCAACCTTTGCTTCTCGGCCAAGACGAACATCGAGGCAAGCGTAATTCGCGCCGGAGTTGGTACCCCCGAGACCCTCCACACATACGAGTTCGACTAGCTCTTCGTGAGCAGATAGATCTCTTCTTTGTTGCTGGTATTCCGCGTAGGAATAGTGGAATCCCGCACAGGCATTGGACGCCGCCTTTGCCGCGCCCATAAGTTTGCGCCATACCCGACGAACGAAAGTCGGATGGAGGCGCAAACATGATTACACTCGTCAACGAAACCCGCACGCTGAGATCGAGGCTTCGGCCGTCCGGTTCGGGTTTCTTTCCTTCCACAACTCAGTGTGTTGCTCACGCACTTCGCGTGATGGCACCGACGCTGTTCGCTTTCGCGTTTGCGAGCGTAGCTCACGCCCAAGGCACCATCGACTTCAGTGGCGCTCAGGGCGTAATGAGCTCGTTCAAAACCTTTGCCCTCTACGCTGGCGCGATCATCTGCTTTGGCGGCCTGATCTTTGCCGGCATTCGCATGATGAGCGGTCGATTCCAGGATGCCATTCCGGGGCTGTTCGGCGCGCTCTTCGGCGCTGGCGTGCTTGGGTGGGGCGCGGGATGGATTGGTTCGCTTACCGGTCAGCAGCAGTAGACCATGCCCATGACCAAACGAGGGGAGCCGTTACCGATCAACCAGGCGTTGAACCGCCCGAGGGCCAAGCTGGGACTTGAGTTGGGAACGTGGATGATTATCGTCTTCGTTTCGGTAACGGCTTTTATCGCCGGGTTCCGTTTGTTCGCCATCCTGAGTTTTCCAACGCTGGCCTGTGGTGCGTGGGTCATCGTTCGAAAGCACCCCAAGATGTTCCAACTCTATTCACTCTCGTGGAGCCAACACAACTACTATGACCCGCGCAAAGATTGACCACAAACACCTGCAATGGTTGGCAAACGCCGGCTCCGCAGCCAGCATCGTTCCCATTGCTCGATTCGTCGGACCTAGCACCTTCGCTTTGAAAGGAGGAGGTTATGGCCGCCTCCTTTCACTCCAGGGGATCGACGAAGAAGGCCTGACCGACCAAGAACTTGAGTCCCGCGTGCGCGGGATCGAAGGCTCCCTTCGCGGCCTGCCCGAGGGATCATGCCTTCACCAGTACGTTCGCGTTACGTCTGGCTTCGACCTTCCTAGGCAGGACGCCTACAGCAATGCCGCCACCGAGGGCTTCGTGCGTGACCGGCTGACCTTCCTGAAAGAAACAGCGGCCTTCCGCCGCATCGACCTTTTCTGGTGCCTCACCATCGAGCCAGGTACAGCAAACCCATTCCAGCGCAAGCCCAAGGAACAGGGTGACGAGAACTCGCGGATGCTGACCGACCTTGAGAAGACGGTCACCATCTTGGTATCTAATCTCGGCAACACCATCGGCCTCAAGCAGCTCGATAAGAACGAGACGTTCCAGTTCTTCTCCTATCTCTTCAATCTTGAGGAATGGGCCGGAGACGACCAACTCCGCCACGATACGGGCGTAGATCGTCAGATCGTCAAGACTCCAGTGGGCTTCCAGGACGATCAACTGCGCATCGGCAAGCGGCACATCCAGATGTTCTCGCTCATGACGACGCCCGAGTCCTCCAGGCCGTGCCTCTTCTCCGGTCTGCTCGGGCTTGATTGCGACACGGTTGTTTGTTCGACCTGGCGACCTAAGTCGGCCTCAGCCGCCCGCAAGGAAGTGGAGAACCAGGAGAAGTTCACATCTTTCTTCAAGGTCGGCGTAGCAAATCGAGTCCTGAGCGGCCGCGATTTCGCTTCTCTCGACAAGACAGCCGGTGGTCGAGCCGCCGATAAAGGCGTGGACGACCTGAGCGATGTCATCCGAGCGCTCGATAAGAACGCTCATGGCGAGTATTCGCTTAAGATCCTGCTTGCGGCTAAAGACGCCGACCAGCTTCGGCAGGCCATCCCCGCCGCGCATCGCGCGTTTGTAGACGCACGCGCCCAGGCTATGGAGGAGAGTGTTGGCAACCTCTCGGCTTTCTACGCGATGTTCCCCGGCAATGCCAAGTTCAACGTCTTCCCGATGTGGCTCTCGGAAGATCACCACGCGCAGCTTTCCTTCGTCTACGCTCCTCACCTTGGACACCCGCACTCCGAAGACCTTGACGCGGAATACCTGAACGTCTTTGAGACCAGGACCGGAACGCCCTTCTTTCAGGACAGCTATGTCAACGGGGTGCGGGTACAACTCATCATCGGCCCCACCGGCACCGGCAAGTCCGTGCATGGCAATCTTGCCATCGCCCACGAGCAGAAGTACGGCGGCTTCACCTTCATCTTCGACGTGGGCGGCAGCTATGAGAGCGTGGTCGAGCTGTACGGCGGCAAGGTCGATCGGGTAGGCAAGGACGGCCCCCGCGTCAACCCTTTCGCTTTGGAGCCGACCGAGAGCAACATTAAGTTTCTTTACAGCTTCGTCAAGCTCCTACTCACCAATGGCGGCGCACACCTGGAGCCTGAAGACGACGAGGTGGTGTTCAAGGCGGTGCAGGATATGTATCTGCTCGACCGGGAGAATCGCCGACTCTCCAATATCTACCTGCCCAAGAAGCTCGACCGCTATCTGTCGAAGTGGATTGGCAAAGGGATCTACAACGCGGTCTTCGACAACGTAGAGGATTCGCTTTCGCTCTCTCGCCTGCAATGCTTCGACTTCCAGGGCGTAACCACCAAGCAGTACACCGACCTGATCGAGCCTTTGATGGTCTGGCTGTTACGACGGATCGACGATGTTCTCTACGACCCTGCCAATCTCGGAGTGCCGAAGCACGTTCTTATCGAAGAGATTTTTTCTTCCATGAAGAACAAGCAGTTGCTCGAAGGAGCGTTGGCTTCCATCAAGACGGTGCGGAAGAACCTTGGCGGCGTGACCCTCATCGGCCAGTCCGCTGACGACCTGGGCGAGAACGCGGACTCCATCGTGAACTCCTGCACGTCTTTCCTGTTTCTGCCCGATGCTACGTTCAACCGCGCGAGATACGGCGAACTCTTCAAAATGACCGACCAGCAGCTCAATCTATTCGAGAGCTTGCGGGAGCGCGAAGGGCTATACATGCGGCGCGACGGGCTGACCAAGGTCGTCACCCTGAACCTCGATAGCCGGAGCTATGCCAAGTTTTCGACCAAGCCCAAGGACAGAGTGCGCCGGGCCAGGCTGGTCGAGAAGTACGGAGTTCACGAGGGCATCGAGCGGTTTGCCCAAGGAGAGACGGCATGACCACACACAATCCAAACCCGAAAGGACCAGTCATGAACACACATCGTCTCTCGTCTTCTATCTCGATTCTTGCGCTTGCCGCGACAACGGCCACAAGCTTTGCCGCGCCGTCCGACGATCATCACCTGCTCCCGAATGCACCGCGAACCGTTGTGGTCCGCGAGACCGAGACCCCGCCCGTCATCCGCGCCGGCCTGCTGCAATCGACCCTCATCATGCTTCCCGCCGAGGAGAAGGTCGCGACCGTGTTCGGCGGCGATACGGTCGATTGGGTGTTCGATGGCGGCCACGTCGCGAGCCGGTTTATTTCGATCAAGCCCAAGCTAGCGAACAGCACCACCGACGTTCATATCGTTTCCGACCACGGCAACGAATACACCTTGCAGCTTCGCGAGATCACAGGGGACGGAGACCCCCACTTCGATTCCAAAGTGTTCCTTACTCCCGGCGATCAGGCCGGAAAGGACAAGCTGGCGCAGATGCCGGTTTTCGTCCCCGCCGCCGAGCTGGACAAGGTGAAGCTGGAAGCCGCTGCAGCCAAGGCCAAGGCAGCAAATGATGAGAAGGCAGCAGCGACAGAAGCGGAGCAATACCGGAGCCGGTATCCCGGTCAGCTTCACTTCGACTACAGCTGGGACAAAAAGAAGGCCGCGGCGTTGGGCCTTCAGCAGATCTGGCGGGATGACAAGTTCACCTATCTACAGGGGCAATTCCAAGAGACCCCTGCTCTCTACGAGTTGAAAGACGGCAAGGGCTCCCTGATTAACTTCGATTTCTCGAATGGCCTTTACACCGTCCCCAAGACGGTGCTCGTCGGCTATCTCGCGATTGGCAAGCAAAGGGTCGACTTCCATCGCGAAGGGGAAGGAAAGTAGCCATGCCGGAGATCAACGACACGCCTGCAACCGTCCCAGCCCAACCTGAAGTGACCGGACCGATGAGGAAGAAGACGCCTCTCGTGCTGGTGCTGGTTGGGATCGTGCTTCTCATCGGAATCAGCAATCTCGCGGGCTTGCTCTCCGGCAACAAGAAGGACGCCCCGAAGAGCAATCTTCCCGGACGACCCGCCGCGGCAAATTCTCAGCAAGTGAATAGCTTCGAGGCTCAGCAGAACAATCAGGCACAGCAAGATGCAGAGGAACGCGCCCGGCAGCAACAGCTCGCCGAGCAGATGGTGGCGCTTCAAGCCCAGGGTGCCGTTCCCGGCCCTGAATCACCGAACGCTGCGCCGATGACCCCGGCTCAGCGGCAGGCCATCTACGGCAACAGCCCGAACGCGCCGCAGAAGACCTCTACCGTATCGCAGGCCAACGCCGCAGCCAAACAGAAGGGTCTGGACAGAGAGAAGCAACACCAGGAAGCCGTCAACAGCAACACCGTCGCGATTGACTTCGCGCACGGGAACGGCTCCGAAGCGGCGAAGGTCGCTGGCGAGCGCGTATCCGCAACGACGACCGAGCAAGGAACCGAGATTGCGGATAACGCGGCTTCTTCCCGTCCGGGCGACTTGCAACCTGCTTTACAGCAAAGCACCAAGGCCGGAGCGAAAGCGAACCCGATGGCTGCGTACGACTTCGACGAGTACCAAGGCAGGCTCTATCGCGTCTTCGAGGGCGCCATTCTGGAGGGCGTTGTCACCAACCACATCGACGGCGGCTTCGCCGGCCCGATCCTTGTCATGCTGACCACCGACTATTACTCGCACGACCACCAGCAACTCCTCATGCCACAGGGGACAAGGCTGATTGGTGATGTAAGCAGCGTCGGCGGTGGCCAGCAGCGCAAGCTCTTTGTCTCCTTCCACCGCGCCGTATGCCCCGATGGGTTCTCCCTTGACCTCGACAAATACATCGGCCTTGATCCAATCGGGACGACCGGCCTAGCCACGAACGTCAACCATGGCTACCTCACAGCGTTCGGAGCGGCGGCGGCAATCGGCGGTTTGGGCGGACTCGCACAAGTCGGCAACACCGGCACGGTTCTCGATTCTTCAACACAGATCCGCAACGGCATTTCAGCGCAGACCAGCCAGGAGGGAGAGCAGGTGTTGAACCACTTTCTCAATCGCCTCCCGGTCATCACGTTGAAAGAAGGGTCACGCGCCCGTGTCTACATTGGGCGTGACATTCTCATTCCTTCCTATGCAGAGCACCGCGTAGACTCATCCCTCTAACCTCTGCCGATCGACATCGGAGGACCATGAAGATCAACAAAAGCACTCGCCGCAAACTTATGATTGGAGGCGTTCTGGCGGTCGTAACTGCGACCCCCAGCTTCGCTCTATTCGGTTTCGGCGATATCGTTTTCGATCCCACGAGCTATGCTTCGCTCGTCTCCCAGCTCACCCAGATGGAGACGCAGTACAACATGCTCAAGAACAACCTCACCCACTTCTCTCTGAAAACCCAGTGGCAAATCGCACTGAATCAGATGGAACACGTCAACGTCCACAACCTGTTCGGAGAGACGAACGGGATGAACACAGCCCTCAATACGAACTCGCCCACAGCCGCGAACATGGCGTGGACGAGTGCAAGCGTACCGATGAGCAGCAGCACATCGGCCTACCTTGCCGGCCAACCCCAGGGTAGCGCTCAGCGGTCGCAACTGGCCCTGATCGAGGCTTCGGACGCCGCTTCGCCCGATTGCATCAATGCAGTCGGTGCGTACCGCGCCGCCCGCGATGCTAACGCCACGGCCCAGCAGGACCTCCAGGCCCAGCAGCTCGACGGCAATGACGGCACCAACACGGAAGTGCAGCAGCTTAACCTGCTCAACGCTTCCCAAGCCCAGCATCTCCAGGAACTGCAGTCGCAGGGCGTCATCCACGCCTGTCTCGCGCAGCAAATGGCGATCCAGAACATGCAGCAGCGCAACGCTGCCGCACAAGACCTGAACACATGGGCCTATGTGCGACAGCAGCAACAGGCGAACCCAACGTTTGTAGGAGGCGGGTCCGACTCTAACTCATTCATCCCATAACCCACACGAAGGAGTAGCAGATGCTTAAGGCGATCAACACGAAGATTTTACTTGGCATTCTTGCTGTGTTGACTGCGATTGGAGCCCTGCTCGTTCACCAGAACCGTGTGAACGAGCAGGCAGCAGCCGACGCCGCGAAAGCCGCAGCGATCTTGCAACAGCAGCAAAAGGCGACCGAAGAACAGAAAAGACACGACGCCGAGTTCTGGAAGCAGGTCGAGGCGAATAAGAAAAAGCACAGCTCCGCCATTGGTGGAGGCTCAAACAGTAACAAGTACATCCCCTAAACGGGGACGATCACACGAAAAGGAATACCTTTCCATGGTCAACTTAGTCGCCACGATAACGTCATCTCTGGCCGCCTTCGCGGTTCCCCCAGGCGCGGTCGACTGGGTTACGCAGTTCACAACGAATCTCTCCAGTCTTACGACGCAGAACGGCAATGCGCTGACTCAGCTGGGCCTAACGGAGTTGAGCTTTGTATCCGTGTTTGTCCTCGTGGGCATGGTTGTGGAGATGAATATTTCCACGATGGCGCTCACCTTGCACCGCCAGCCCATGCACATTGGCGATCTCGTCCGCTTCCTCTTGCGCTTGATTTTCTGCCTGCTACTCGAAAGCTATTGGTCAAATCCACTGCCAGGCGTCAGCTATGGGTTTAACCACCTGTTTTCAGCGTTTGCGCAATCCATCGTGACGGCCCTCGACCAGAACTCGCTGTCGAACTTGCAACAACTGCTTTCGACGGCGGGCTCACAGACCGGCGCACCGAGCATCACCGCGCCGATCGAGATCCTTTGCTATCTGCTAGTGCAGATTCTTCTCGGCTTAGCGCAGGCAATCCTCTTCCTCGTCAATGTCAGCGGCTTCATCCTCTACGGTGTCACCGCCCTGTTCGGGCCGATCTTCATTCCGCTCTACATGACCCGTACGCTGCGCGGGAAGTTCTTCCAGTTCGTTGACGTACTTCTCAGCCTTGCCATGATTCGAGCCGTAGCCACAGCGTTCATCTTTGTGTGGGAGGGCTTCATGAACGGCTTCATTCAGCAAACGTTTAACAACAACTACTCCATGGCGATGTGGCTCACCAACCTTATTCCGTGCGTGATGGTGTTTCTCGCGTTCGACCTAAACATGCTCTTCATACCGAGCCTCACGCAGATGATCTTCGGCGGTGGAGCTGGCGTTGCCGGAAAACTGGAAGAGACTGCAGGCAAGCTCGCGGTAGTTCTCGGAGCCTAAACAATCACCGATAGCACCACTCATCTACACCGTCCCTTACCGACCGCTTCGCATTCGCTCGTTCGTTGTGCAGACTTGTTTCGCCATAGCCATGCTTGCGGCCTTGGTCATCACAGTGACTCGATCTCTCCACAATCTCGAAAGGAACCCTCCATATGGCAACGCAGACCGCAATTCCAGACACCACGTTCGCGCCGGGCCAAGCCCTGCTCATTGACCAGGTTGGCAACGAGGTCTACTCCTCCCACTACACCGAGCGAAAGCTAAGCCGGTTCATCATCGGTACGCAATCCGTTCTCCTCTTGGGTTCCTTCGGCCTGATCTTTTCTTTGGCCCACCGCCCTGTTGCCAATCGCTACATCCGCATCGACGAGATGGGCCGGGCTCAGGCGATCCAGTACACCGACCTGAACTACAGTCCGCGCGAAGGTGAGGTGCGCACGTACCTGACCGACTGGGCGAACTACCGCTACACCATCAACCGGGAAACCATCGCGAAGAAGTACCCGCTCAACTACTACTTTCTGTCGCAGTCGCTCAGTTCGAGGCTCATGAACGAGGACAACGCCAACCATCTCGTTTCGCAGGTGATTGCAGGCCAGATCGAGCAGAGCGAAGTGGAAGTGCGGAACGTCACGATCACGTCGATGGCCGAGGAGACAGTGGCTGGAGCGAGGATGTCGCGCGGCACGGCATTGGTCAACATCGACCGGCTCTACTCCCCGACCAACTCCCACGAGCCCCGCACGGAGCATTGGCTGCTCTCTGTGACGTACTACCTTGACCCGAGACAGGTGAACGAAGAGGCCCGCATCTTCCCCCAGTTCGAGACGATCAACCCTTTGGGAATGACCGTCACGGAGTTTCACGAGAACCGGATGTCGGTTGAGCCTCTGCAGCCGGGCCCAGGGCAAAGAACGCTCAACGTTCCCACAAGTCCCAACGTCCCGAACACGTTGGGAAAAGTCGCAGGAGTGCCCCGGTGAGCTACGAATTGATCCTTCCGTTCTTTCCCGAGGAGCTCCGCGCTTTATTGCGTGATCCGACCATCTCGGACCTGATGATCAACGGCACGATGGGCGTCTACGCGGACAAAGGAGGCGTCTTGCAAGAGATCCCACTATCTCAGCCCTACACCAACGACAAACTGCAGCAAGCCATTCAGCGCATTGCCCGGCTTCTCGGCCAGGACCTCACGACGCAGAACCCGATCCTGAACACCCGCTTGCCGGACGGCTCGCGCGTTGCAGTGGTGGGTGCACCGTCTTCGATCAATGGGCCTTCCCTGACCATTCGGAAGTTCAATCGGTGGTTCTCTTCAGATGAATTGATCGAATCGGGAAGTATGCCGCGCGAGGTTCGAGACACCATCGTCGGGTTCATGGGGGAGCGCAAGAACGGCATCATCAGCGGCGGGACAGGCTCGGGCAAGACCACGCTGATGAAGGCGCTACTTGACCACATACCGGCGCACGAAAGGCTGGTCATCATCGAACAGCCAGCCGAGTTGAAGGTGTCACATCCCAATGCGGTTCGCTGGGAAGCAGTCGAAGCGATCCCCGGCCAGGTTGCAATCACACCGAGCGAGCTGCTTGCGGCAGCACTCCGTCACCGCCCTGACCGCATCATCTTCGGCGAGATTCGGAATGAGTCGGGCTACGACCTGCTTCAAGCGATGAACACTGGACACAGTGGAACGCTTTCGACCATCCATGCAAAGTCGGCGTGGGACGCCCTAAACCGGCTTGCCAATCTGGCCCTCAGTGCGCGGCCCAATCTCAACCACGAGTTCATGCGCTCCGAGACAGCAGAGGCCATCGACTTCGTTCTCTACTGCGAGAGAGATCACACGGGCCGTCGTCGCGTCCGAGAGCTGATCCAAGTCAACGGCTATGAACACGCGGACCAGAGCTTCCAGACCGAGGACATCTACCGAGCTTCCGCAGACTAACCAGCTAGAGAACCGAACCCAGATCGAGGTCACTTCCATGCACCACCATGCCGCCCCTTCCGGCTGCACAGCCCAACTCGTCCCTGAAGCTCCCAGCGTGCCGAATCCGAGCAGGGAGACGAGCAACGGACCACGCTCAAAGCCGTCCCCAAGGGGAGTCTATGCCAGCCGGGTTGAGCTGCGGTTTGGGCAAACTTCTATCCGCCGAAAAGCTGAGGCTGACATCGGTCCAGTGGATGTCTGCCGTTCCATTTCCCGTTCCTCTACTCGGTTCACGCTTCGGGGCCAAAACCGGCGCCCTGCGGCTCGGCGCTCTTCTGCTTCGGCTATGCCGCCCTACGGGTTACGGTTTCCAGCTTCGCCGGACCCTCCGCAAATGCAGAGCTTGGCACTTGGGAGCCGGGCCCTCTCGCTGGCTTCGCCATGTGTAACCCGAGCAGGATACGGGAAATCAACGAAACGGAGAACACCACCATGTACCAGAACAAAGTCACCCTCATCGGCTTCCTCGGCAACGACGCAGAAGTTCGCACCAACGACAACCGCAGCTTCACCACCATGTCGCTGGCAACCAAGAGCTCCTACAAGAAGGACGACAAGTACATCTCGCATACGGAGTGGCACCGTTGCATCGTCTTCGGCAAGCTCGGAGAGTTCGCCGGCACGCTAACAAAGGGCGCTCATCTGCAGGTCGAGGGTGAGCTGCGCAGCCGCGAGTACGAAACCCAAAAGGTCGGTAAGAAGGCAGCCCAGAAGAAGACCATCTGGGAGATCCGGGTGAACTCGATTCTCAAGCTGGATCGGGCCGCGAAAGCAAGCTCGGACGACTCGGAGCACGAAGACGCTCTGCAGGAGGAAGTGGCCGAGTAGGCCGCTTCCTTATCCATCCACCGGGAGCTCGGTTGACAGCCGGGCTTCCATCTCCTTCTGAGGTTCCATGATGAGTCTGCAATCAGCCCGAGAGTTCCTAACCCGTTGCTTTCTTCCCGGAGACACGATTGCTTTGCTTTTGCGCCTTGAAGAACCCGCAAAGGTGACGCAGCGGATCGTCTCGCTTGATACAGTGCTGGCGTCAAGGTATCTCAGCTGGCTTGCCTACGAGAATGCCAGCGGCATGAACATCTATGTTGCCGCCAATCCGCTGCGGCCCGGAAGCCGCAAACGCACCAAGGAGAGCATTGCCGAAGTTCGTCATCTGTATCTAGATATCGACTTCGATGGAGAGGTCCGACTGACGGCGTTGCGGGTCTCCGTTGATGTGCCGACGCCGACAGCGATACTCGGTACGTCGCCCGGCAAGTATCAGGTGCTATGGCGTGTCCAAGGCTTTGACTTCGAGCAGCAGGAAACGATGCTCAAGCAGCTCGCTACGGCCTTCGGTGGCGATCCTGCCTGTACCGATCGCAACCGGGTTCTTCGACTCCCCGGGTTCCACAATCGCAAGTACGTTCCGGCTCATGCCGTCACGGTTGAGTACCCGTGCGATGCGGTGTGGAGTCTCGGCAACTTTCGCCTCAATAGCGACCTGGTCTCACCACGCTCAATCTTCTTAGCAACTCGGCCCGCGAAGCAGACACATTCGGAGCAGGATTGGGCTTGGGTTTTCTCGGAGCTTTCGAACGGGCAAGACCCGGATGAGACTACACGGACGCTTGCTTCACGCCGCTCTGATAAGCCCAACCCGTTCTACTATGCGCAGCGCACGGTAGACATCGCTTCCGCTCGTCTCTGGTTGACGGAAGGCACGTCGATCGAGGATGTGATTGCCGAGCTTGAAGATCGCCGCCGGTCCGAGATTCCGGTGGCACTTGGCTCCGCTCGTGCCCGCGAGATCGCTGCAACGGCACAGCAGATGATTCGGCGCAAATAGTTCATTGACCAACAACCCACAAGGAGAACACCCATGCCTCTACTCGAAGTCGTCCAGACCAAACAGATCAGCGCTTCGATTCGGCTGACCGACACAACCGCAATCCAGGTCGATCAATACGCCCACTTCATTCGCGCCTGCGCTGACGATGTCGTCGAACAGGCACTCGCTTATGTCTTCTCTAAAGATCGCGATTTCCAGGACTTCCTCAAGACGCCGGAAGCCCGTCAGGTCGCCTCTACGCTTCGCGTGCGGAAGGCTCCGGCTATCGAGGCCCCTGAGCCTTCAGCTCAGAGACCTTCTCCGGCCCCCGCTCCAGTAGCTTCGTCATCGGCAAAGGGCGCATGATCCTCCATCTACTTCCGGGGCAGGGCCACAACGGTGCTGCGCACCGGAAGATGATTGACACTTCACCCCTGAAAGGGTCGTGCAAGGATTCCTATAGGAACCCATGCAAAAGCAATAACTTACAGTCCGACAGGTTCCTATAGGAATCCTTGACAGGAGTTCCCAAATGCAAGAGGCCACGACGACTCCGACGCTCGACCTGAAAGAACGTCTCCGCCGTTCGCAGGGCAGGAGCGGACGCATTTTCTCGGCGAACGTGAAGCTGACAAGGTCAGAGTTGACCACGCTGGAAGGCACTGCCCAAGCGGAGCAAAAAGCACTTGGCGAGTGGGCGCGTGAAGTGCTGCTGCGCGAGGCGCGCAGCACCGGCACCGATGCACTTTTCTCCGAGGTTGTCGCGCTGCGCATGATGCTTAATGAATTCCTGCGATCGGTGTGCTGCGGGCAGATCATCACCGCCGAGGCATTCGACGCTCATCTTTTCAATATTCGCCAAACGAAGCAGCAAGTCGCCCAGGACATCCGGCAACAGTACGCCGCCGCAAACGGCAAGGAGCAATAAAACATGGCAACACAATGGGGACGGAAAGAGACGATTGTTTGGCCGCCGCACGCGCCGGTCTACACCTATATGGCGGTGGCGTCCGCGTTCATCTGCCTTTGCCTATTCGGTCTGCAGCAGCTTCGGAATTTGCCAACCTTGCAGCGTTCGTACATCACAGAATATCTGCAGTCGAGCGTGGGAGCGCAGTTCCACCAGTCCGGCAAGTACGCGCTGATCTACGTCAGCGGAATGAAACAGAAGTCCAGGCTGGCGCTGCCGGCCGACTTCGTTCCAGGACGAATGACCCTGCCGGACGGCAGGGTCATTGACGCACAGTTTTCAGACTTCGCCGTCGCGCAAGGTTTCCAAGATTCCCGACGTGGCAAGCCCCAAACCTATGTTGATAATTCACTGGCGCGATGGCTACGCGGCGCGATCTACGACGGCAAGGGATTGGTTGAGACCTTCCGCGTCGCTCTCTTCGAGGCGGCGTTCGTTCTGATCCTGTTTGTTGTCTTCGCTGTCCGCTACGACGTGGCCAGGTTCAAACAGCTCAAGTATGGGCGGCGCTTGCGCGGGCCCATCCTCGTCACACCAACACAGTTCAACAAGACTCTCAAAGGTGATGGCATCGGCATCCAGACCGACCGCAAGGGAACCGTGCTGAAGCTGCCGCTTCGCGCGGAGGCGAAGCACATCCAGATCATGGGAGACACCGGGACCGGTAAATCAACCCTGCTGATGCAAATGCTCCAGCAGATCGAGCACCGCGGCGAGAGCGCCATCGTCTACGACCCCGCCGGCGAGTTCACGGAACGGTTCTACAGTCCGAAGCGTGGCGACTGGATTCTGAATCCGCTGGACGCGCGTTCGCCCTACTGGACGCCCGCGAGTGAGCTGCGCAATCCAGCCGAGGCCCGCACCATCGCCACGTCGCTCTACCAGCCGACCAACGACAAGAAGGGCGAGTTCTTCACCGAGACGCCGCAGAAGATTTTCGCCCACCTGCTGAAGTACCGGCCGTCGCCCCAGGAGCTGGTCGAGTGGATGTCCAACGAGGACGAGATCGACCGGCGCGTTGAAGGAACGGAGTTGGCCCAGATGATCGCGAAGGGGGCGCAACAGCAGCGAAGCGGCGTACTCGGCTCGCTCGGATTGATTGCCGACAGCCTGCGGCTGCTGCCGACCAAGGCCCAGGCCAAGGGGCGGGAGTGGAGTGCAAACGAGTGGTCCAAAAAGCGCGAGGGTTGGATCTTTCTCACGTCCACCGAGAACACGCAGGAGGCGTTGCGGCCGCTTCATTCGTTGTGGCTGGACTCGCTGGTATTGCGGCTGCTGACCACGCCTCAGCCCGGACAGCGGCGGGCATGGTTCGTGATCGACGAGCTTGCCAGTTTGCAGCGGTTGCCGCAATTTCACACCGCGCTTACCAAGGGCCGCAAGAGCAACAACCCGATCATCTTCGGCTACCAGGGCAAGGCCCAGCTCGAAGTGATCTACGGCCATCTGGCCGAGGTGATGTTATCCCAGCCATCGACCAAGTTCGTCCTCAAGACTGCCGAACCTAAGGCGGCAAAGTGGGCTTCGGAACTCATCGGTGAGATCGAGATCGAGCGCGTCAGGGAGACCGTCGCGGATGGCAAGCGGCAGGGCAAGAGCTTCATGATGGACCGGCAGATTGAGCCGCTGGTCATGAGTTCAGAGATCGAGGGATTGGACGACCTGCATTCGTTTGTGAAGCTCGGAAACTACGTCTCGCGGTTTTCGTTCCCACCCATGGAGCTGAGGAAGATTGCAGAGGGTTTTCAGCTTCGTCCTGTTGCGGATTCCGCCCTTTGGTTCGACCCGCTCCATCCGAAGAAGGCCGATGGCGGCGAGGCGGCGTCAACGCCGCCTCACACCCAAGACGTGAACGCCCTTGCGCTGAAACCCGACACGAACGGGAAGCCGACCGCCTCACGAGAGCTAGTCGATACGAGCGCGGCCGCACCGACAATCGCGATGCCGCAGACCGCATCCCAGCACAGCCGCGCACTCTGAGGAACGCCAATGCTCACGATTTCTAAACCACTTAGCTCCAGCCAGGCGAAAACCTACCACGCCTTCGAGTTCACCTCGGAGACTCAGAGCTACTACCAGCAGGGTGGAGCCGTGCAGGGTGAGTGGCAGGGTCAGCTCGCCGGCACGTTTGGACTATCCGGTGCCGTATCCGCCGAGGACTTTGCCCGGCTTGCGGAGGGTCAACATCCGCAGACTGGCGTGGAGCTGGTTAAACATCGAGCCACACACGAATACATCGGTGCCGATGGCACGACGACCAAATCCGTTGAGCATCGCGCCGGGTGGGATGCGACGTTCTCAGCACCGAAGTCCGTCTCGTTGACCGCTCTTGTGGGCGGCGACGAGCGGGTGCGGGAGGCACATCGCGCTGCTGTCACAACTGCACTCTCCGAACTGGAGCGGTACACGCAGGCGCGCATCGGCGGCAACCACGCCGCCGAGACCACCGGCAGGTTCATTGCTGCCAAGTTCGAGCATGACACAGCGCGTCCGGTGAATGGCTACGCCGCGCCGCAGCTCCACACCCACGCGGTTATCTTCAATGTGACCGAGCGGGCAGACGGCAGCAGCCGGGCCGTCCAGCCGCAGAGCTATTTTCAAAGCCAGAGTTACGCGACCGCCGTCTACCAAGCGGAACTTACGTCACAGCTTCGCAAGCTGGGCTATGAGATCGAGACCGGGAAGAGTGGTGCGCCGGAGATCAAGGGCTACTCCCAGGAATACCTTGACGCTTCGAGTCTGCGTTCGCAGCAGATCAAGCAACACTTAGAAGCAGCCGGACGGAGCGGTGCGGCTTCCGCGCAGATTGCCGCGCATGCCACCCGCGACGGCAAACAGATCCTCACGCCCGCCGAGGTGCTGGCGGCGCACAAGGAGATTGCGGCGGAGCATGGCAACCAGGCCGAGCGCGTGATTGCCGAGGCCCGAGGCCGCGCCCGGAGCCAGACGCAGCAGCCGGACGGCGTTGCCGCCGCGCGGCAGGCCGTCACCTACGCACGCGCCAGCAACTACGAGCGGGAGGCGGTCGTCGACGAGCGCGTGCTGATGCGCGATGCGCTTCGCCGCGGCATGGGAGAGGCGACCTTCGGCCAGGTGCGGGCTGAGTTCGATCGCCGCGCCGCGCAAGGCGAGTTCCGCCAGCTCGCCGGTTCCAAACATGCGACCGGCCGCAGCTTTACCACACCGGAGACCATTGCCCAGGAGCGGGCGAACGTCGCTCACATGCTTCGAGGCCGCGATACGTTGAAGCCGATCGCCACGGCGGATCGAGCGCAAGCGCAGGCTGCCAGCCGTCCGTTCCTGAACGAGGCGCAGCGCACCGTGATCCAGGAGGTACTTACCAGCCACGACCGGGTTCAGGGCTTGCAGGGCTTGGCGGGCACCGGCAAGACGACGACCTTAGAGGCCATCCGCGAGGGCGCGGAGAAAAGCGGCTACGCAGTCGAGGGCTTCGCCCCCACCGCTCGCGCAGCGGCGCAGCTCCGCGATGCTGGCGTGAGCGCAACAACGCTCCAGGGCTTTTTAGCGCGAGGCAAGCAGGGCGACACGGCAGGTGATCCCGCCAGCCGCCATCTCTATCTGCTCGATGAATCGAGTCTGGCCAGCACCAAGCAGGTGAAAGCGTTTCTGGACAAGATCGAACCGCAGGACCGTGTACTGCTTATCGGCGACACGCGGCAGCATCAGGGCGTCGAGGCCGGCAAGCCCTTCCAGCAACTCCAGGACGGTGGACTGCGGACGGCGCAGCTCGACCAGATCATCCGCCAGAAGGACCCCGGTCTTCTCAAGGCCGTGGAGCTGTTGGCGACCGGCGAAACGGCCGCAGGCGTCCGTCTGCTGGCAGAGCAGGGCCGGCTGACCGAAGTCGCCAAACCGCAGGAACGCTATGCGGCCATCGCCAGAGACTACGCCGCCAAGCCGGAGAACACCATCATCGTGTCCCCGGATAACCGCAGTCGGCAGGAGATCAACCAGGCGGTCCGAACAGAGCTGCAGGCCAAGGGAGTTATCGCAGCCGAAAACCAGACTTTCCAAACGCTCAATAACCGGTCCGACATCACCGGAGCTGACCGTGCATGGGCCGTGCGCTACCAGCCCGCCAACGTCGTTCAGTACACCACCGGCAGCAAGGAACTTGGCATCGAGCGTGGCAGTTCCGCGACCGTGCTCTCCACCAGCGCCCGCGACAACACTATTACCGTCGAGAAGCGAGACGGCCAGAACGTCACCTACAATCCCCAACGGCTTCGCGGTGTCAACGTCTTCGAGACCGCACAGCGTGAGTTTGCCAGCGGCGACCGTCTTCAATTCACTGCGCCCGACAAGGAGCTGGGCATTGTCCGGAGGGAACTGGGCACCATCACGAAACTCAGCCGCGACGAAATCATAGTGAAGCTGGACGGCAAAGACGGCCGTACCCTCACCTTCGATCCGAAGGAGTTTCGTTCCTTCGATCATGGCTACGCCGTCACGTCGCACAGCGCCCAGGGGCTGACAACCGACCGCGTTCTCGTCAACATCGACGTGGACGGACCGCGTGGACTTATCAACAGCCGACTCGCCTATGTCGCCGTCTCTCGCGCGGCTTACGAGGCACAGATTTACACGAACGACGCTCGCGGCCTTGCCGCCGCGCTCAGTACCGAACACAGCAAGACTTCAGCGGTCGAGTTCCGCCGTACTCCACATATGAAAGAGCCTGACCAGCACACGCATCAGCAACATAAGCCGGAACCGGCAGCGGCGAAGCAAACGCCGCCGCTGCAGCAGCCTGGCCCAGGGTTGGGTCTAGGACTCAGCCTCTAACGGAGCCGTAAGGGGTCTCCTGGCGTCTCTCAACTGACGATAAGCGACTTAGTGTAACTCATCTCATCTGTGGCGCACTAAGAGGAACACGTAATCTTCAGCCTTCCGGAAGAGCCTCTTTCCTCAGCTTGCCGAGAAGTGTATCGAAGCGGACCCAGTAGATTGCGCAGTTCTTTTCGCTTCTCCCATACGAGTAAAAGAGGTACTTTCCGTCAGGAGAGACATACTGCCCCCATCGATGAGCAAGCCCCTGATTGATCTTTGGCCCAAGGCTGATCGGCTTCGTCCAGGTGGCATCAGGTTTCCTAAAGGCGATGTAGAGCTCCGACTCGAAGTCCTTAGTTTCTTTCGCACTGACGATCATGAACGACTCATCTGGAGCGACATAGAGGTCGCCGTTGAATCCAGGTTCGTTCATCGGCCTCCCGAGGCTTTTTGAAGCAATAACGCCGTGAGCGATTGACAGAGTACTAAAGACGTACGTACTTCCGTTGTGAATGTCCTCGGGGTTGGGATCACTCCCTACGTACACGTTGCCGCTTCTGGTCGGCATGAAGTCGTAAAGCCCAGACTTCCTCTGTAGCAGGAGCGCCGGAGCGGTCCAGCCGTCTCCAATGCGAACCGATTGCCAAACATTGTCCATCTTGGAAGTCCGCATGTACATTGCATTTCCGTCGATAGAAAGCGTGGGTGTCACGAATTGCTCCGCAAACACGGTTGGCTTCTGCCATTTCTGCTCTTGATACCGGACCTGCTTGATTCGGAGGTGGTCGGCGACCCTCCACGAGTCTGTCTGGGTGTAGTAAATATCCCGTCCATCATCTGAAAAGGCGATGCGGCCCATCGTGAAGGTACCTGGATCAGCCAGCAAGGTTGGCGCGAACACACGAGGGATGTCCTCCGGACGAGGCTGCTTGAGGTAAGCGTCAGGGCTAGACCAGAAAGCGTCTTGAGCTACCAGAGAGGAACAAAGCAGCGTGGTGCATATGGCGGACACAGCAAACTTGCAAAGCAAGGGATGAACCTCGTTTAAGAAGATATGGTTTAACCTTCTGACGCGGTCGAACTGAAGGCGTAAGCTTCCATCCCACCGACAAACGCGTTTGTGAGGACTTGGACACCTCGTGATCACTCTTGATGAGGCCTGAAGCCAACTACGAATGCAAAAGGCTCGCAGAATCCAAGTCACCACAAGACGACTCTGTCCGCTGGTTTCAGGTACAAGACCTGTCCCGGCTGCACGTCAAATGCTGAGTACCAAGCATCGACATTTTTCAACACACCATTCACTCGGAACTCTGCAGGCGAGTGGTAGCCCTGCAGGAGCTCACTGCGGCTTGCTTCTGGGGTGTACAAACACCTCCAGGCCTGAGCCCACGCGAGAAAGAAGCGTTGCTCTCCACTGAAGCCATCGAGCTCCGGAACTGTACCAGAGCAGTGCTGTTTCAAGTAAAGAAGGTACGCTGCATGGGCCACAACAACTCCGGTGAGATCGCCTATGTTTTCCCCAAGTGTTTGCTTGCCGTTCACGTGCATGCCCGCGACTGAACTGTAACCGTCATACTGCTCGACCAGTAGGTCTGTGCGCTGGTTGAAGCTCTTGCGGGTCTTTTCGCTCCACCAGTTTCGCTGACTACCGGTTTCGTCGAATTGTGAGCCTTGGTCGTCGAAGTTATGCCCGATTTCATGACCGATAATGGCCCCGATCGCACCAAAGTTTACGGCTGGGTCTGCATTTGGATCAAAGAAGGGAGGTTGAAGGATACCGGCTGGGAATTCGATTGAGTTGAAGAATTTGCTGCTGGTAGCGTCGATCGTCTGGGGAGACTGGAACCAGCCAGCAGCCGATATCGTCTCGGCTAGAGCAGCACGTGCTTGCTCCCAGTCCGCTGCCGCCAGCCGATCCTGATTCCCCACCGGGTCCGCTGCTTCGATCACGACCCCCGTATAACTTCGCCAGTGGTTAGGGTATCCAAGCCGGACGGTAAGCGCCTTCAACTTGCGCTGTGCCTGTTGCCGCGTGGGTGCGTCCAGCCAGTCCGCGCGGTCAAGTCTCTCTGCGAAAGCGGCCTGTAGAGCGTCCACCAGGACTCTTATTGTTGCGAGTGAGGCTTCAGAGAAGTAACGTTCCACGTAAAGATGGCCGACTGCATCCCCCATGCGGGAATTTACATAATCGATCGCAAGGTCTTGGCGAGGACGTTCGTTCTTGATCCCTTGGAGTGTGCCGGAGAAGAAACTGAATTTACCATCCCACACCGGTGTCTGCAGTACGGAGGCGTGATTGACAATCCAACGAAAGAGCATGTACGTCTGCCATGTCTTCACACTGGTCGTAGAAAAGATCTCCCCGATCTTCTGGAGAGCTGTATCCGATTGCAGAACATACGCCGTCTCATGGCTCACATTGCGGGTCGCCAGAAAGCCGTGCCAATCAAAACCGGGCGCGTAAGCCTGCAACTGCGGCAGCGACACGCTGTGATTGTTCTTTGCACTGTCGCGCAGCTCTTGCTGCGTCCATGCGACGGAGGCCAGCCTCGTCTCCAACGCAAGTATGTCTACCGCCTGAGCTTCTGGATCGGTAATTCCACCATTGTGCAATGTCGAGACGATGTACGCCTGGTACGCCTTTCGGTAGTCGCCAAAAGGCTCATCCTGCTTCAGGTAATACTCCCTTCCAGGCATCCCAAGACCCCCTTGCATGAGGCCCATGCGAAGGCGATTGTGTTGCGAGGAATCAAGAGTGGGGCTGATAGCAACGATCGATGCCTGACTTGGGTCCCCCATGACCTTCGCAACTTGCGCAAGAGTTCTCAACCGGGCAAGCGTTTGTTTCTCCACAGCAATCGCTGCTGGCCCATTCCGATCCATCGTCGCAGTGTTGACATAGCCCCTGTAGAGAGCATGAACTTTCCGCTGCGTCTCCGGTTCGGTGCTTTGGCTGGAAGGCTCAGCAGCGACAATCGTCTCGATCTGCTTGGCCGTACGTTGCTGAACGGCATCAAACATTCCCCAGACTGATCGCCCTGTCGGCATACTCGTCTGCTTCAACCAGAGACCATCAGCGTAGCGATAGAAGTCGTCTCCAGGCTTGACTGAGGAATCTATAAATTGCGTCTCAAAGCCCCAGCTTCCCAAGGAAGCTTTCTGGACCTCCGCTCCGCCCGTTTTCGACGCGCATGCCTCAGCCGGCTTAGCCTGGGATAGCGCATTGAGGCTGCACCAACCTGACAAAAGTAAAGCTAAAAAACGCAGGAACTGTCTACCGGAGTGCTGCGGGCTAGATTTATGCATGCTTTTAGAAGACGTTACTCTCCGGAATTTATCTACGGATGCGGTTCTTTTCCTGTTTTCACTACGGACAAGTCGTCTTTTCGGAAGCAATGGCCGCAGCTTGAGCAGGTCCGTGTGTGACGTGCAATCGCCGAGTCTGCCGTCATTTGATGCGGGAATAATATTTGATCGCAAGTGGCTGCTTCCGAGTCCGAGCCTAAAATACGACTCCATTATCCTGCGGGGGCGGGAGGCTTCGGACTCCGATCGTATTCGCCAGAAGCGCGAGAACGGCCAACATCAGCAATGCGATGAGGAGATGGTCAGCTCTTTTCATGGCTCGCCTTAGTCTTCCAGTTTGAAGGTCTTGACCTTAATGAGCTTTTCCAGCGTAAGGTCCTGCAGCCCCCTTGCGCGCATTCGCTCCACAAAGGGCCGGTCGATCTTGAAGATGCTCATCTCGATCAGTTGCTGTTCCGTGGGTTGAAAGCCGAGCGCCCTGGCTTCTCTGGCCTTCTCGGGCGTAACGCCCACTGCTTTCATCTCGGTTAGCTTGTTGGCGCGGAGTTCGGTATACCCAGCACCGGACATGCCGTGGATGTAATCGAGGTCTACGTGCAGCGCACGCAGCCCCATCAGCTTGTTCGTAGAGAGTTCGGTGACGCCGGCGTCTTTCATCTGCTGGACCCATGCGGTCGTGACGTCGAGCATCAGGAAGCTTTCCTGCTTGCGGGTGGTTACCTCGTGGAACCCCATCGCGGTCATCTTCTCAACGAATGCAGGGTTTGGCGTGAACTGGTATCGCCCCGCGAGCACACCATCATGCACGGTGCCCGAGCAACGCAGTTCGCCCGCCTCGCCGTTCATCTGGCCGTTGAGTTGGGCTCCCTGCTGGTTCAGCGGCTCAGCCGAGACGCCAGTCCAGCGCGACCATGCGATATTGGAGTTCTCCGAGCTTCCGCACTCGTGGGCTTCGTCGCCGCAATCCGAGCGGTGCAGCATGACATCCGCGGTCGCTGTGTTGGACTTGCTGTTGTGACTTGCCGAGACCATGCAGAGTCCCTGAAGAACTTCCGCGTAACCGGCCGACGAAAAAAGAGCGAGCAGGATTGCAACGCCTATGAGCTTCATGTGTTCCTCAGTGGTACGTGAGTTGGGTTAGTCGAGCAGGCCGGTCATCTTCAGCTTGACGAGCTTGTCCAGGCTGGTATCGGTAAAGCCGTGCGATTTGGCGCGAGCTATGAAATCCACGTCAATATGAAAGGTGGATGCCTCGCCCAGTCTGTGCAGATCCGCATCGGCGAAGGTCTGCTTCAGCCAGCGTGCATACTCCGGCGTAACTCCCTGGGCTCGAAGCGAGATCAGATGCTCAGTATTCAACCCAGGAAACCCTGCGGCAGCAATAGCCTTGGCGTACTCCGGCGTGACATTAAGAGCCCGCAGGCTCGCGAGTTCATGCAGGTTCTTTGGCGGAATGCCCGAGGCCTTCATCGCCGCGACATACTCGGGCGTGACTCCCTGGGCCTTGAGTGAGATCAGCTCATGGAGTGTCGGGGTACCCATTCCCAGCGACGCGATGGACTTCGCATAGTCCGGGGTTACGCCTACGCCTCTCTCTGATAGCACCTCTTGAAAATCAGACGGCGCGATGCCGGAGCTTCGCTGTCCAGTGACGTACCCCGGAGTCACGCCGAGAGACTTGAGGCTAACCAGCTGATGCAGCGTGGGTGTCCCCATGCCGGTCTGAGCCATCGACTTCGCATAGGCCGGCGTGACACCGAGCGAGCGCAACGAGACGATCAGGTCCAGATCTTTGTTGAGGTCGAGCGGATAACCTGCGTCGCGCATCTGCTGGAGATAGTCGGTGCCCGAGCCTTTCATCTCACTATCGTCCGTGCGAGCGGATTTACCCTGCGTTGGCTCAGCGACTGGCGCGGGCATCGGATCGGCAACTGCCGCGATCGCACGGGAGGGATGAGGAAGAGGGTGGGCAATAGCCTCTACCGCCGGTGCCGGATTCGGTTCGATGTCCGGTGTTACTGCCGTATGTTCCAGCGCGTGAGCCGGAGCTTTGAAGTGGACCAGTTTCAGCCCGTCGGCTGCCCGTGATCCGACGAGCAGCCCAAGAACGACCGCCCCCAATATTGCCATCCGTAGACCGCTTGTCGTTGTGCTTTCCATCGTCATTCCTTCCCCCAGAATTTGTCTTACACGTACCAACAGGCTTCCGTTGCGGCCTTTCAGGGCCATGGCGAGGTGCAGGTTTTCCGAGCGCCTCTCTTCGAGTCGGAGCAGCGCCTCGGCGTAGATCAGGGGGTCTTTGACGCTGCGCGCGGCAACTTCATCGCAGCAGATCTCGCGTAGGTCGCGGCTGCGGTGGCTGATCCACCAGACCGCTGGGTGGAAGAACAGCAGGCACTCGATGCTTGTCTGCAGGAGATTACAGAGGAAGTCCCAGCGCCGAATGTGCGCGAGTTCATGCGCCAGCACGGCCTCCAGTTGAGCCGGCGCAAGCTGCAGGATGGCAGACACGGGAAGGATGACGGTGGCATGCCAGACCCCGATGGCAAGTGGAGAGATCACCTCATCCGAGATGCGCAGAGCGACCCTGCGGCCCATGCCCAATTGCCGCGAAACATGCAGAAAGCTGGCCTCAACGCTCGCCGGAACCGCCACTCGTGCAGCGCGGCGCAAACGTTGCAGCCACCACCATCCGCCCATGGCGCGCAGCGCAAGCAGCAGGACGCCGGTTAGCCAGACGCTGTCGATCCAGGGAAGCAGATGGCCGATGTTGCCGGCGATCCAGAGTTCGCTACTGGCGACCAAGGGAGCTGCGACCGGGAGTTGCTTTACTAGGGTCGTGTGGATAGCACCCAATTGCGATGAGACCACTTCGCTTCCGCCACTCGGAACCCGCACGACGAGCCGCGCCTGCTCCACAAACGTTGCCAGCGCCGCCAGCGGCATCAACGACAGTGCCAGCAAGGCGACGCCGTAGCGGACCTTCGTCCCGGCTCGCATCGTCATGCGGTCGAGCACCGCATAGAGCACAGCGATCAGCGCGCCCTGCCAGCAGAAGTGCAGCAGCGTCCAACCTAGCGCCACCATCTCTCTTTCGGGTGTCCAGCTAAGGATTCCCATGCTCATCTCCTACTTTCTGCGCCGCAGCAGTGCCCGAATCTCGTCGAGTTCTTCTTCACTGGCCGGTTCCATCTCCAGCGCGTGCAGCGCAAGTTGCCCGGCGCTGCCGGCGAAGAAACGGTTGCTGAGCTCCCGCATAAACTGCCGCTGCGTCGCTTCGCGAGCGACGGCTGCGCGATACACGTGGGCTCGTTCGGTCTCATCGCGCTTGACCAGCCCTTTGTCGGTCATAATCTGCAGCAGCTTCAGCACGCCGGTATAGACGACCGGCCGCTGCGCATTGACCGCGCCGAAGACCTCCCGGACAGTCGCCTGCTCACGGTCCCAGAGAATCGCAAGCAGTTCGAGTTCGCCCTCGGTTGGCTTTGGGATGGCACGTTTCGTGATCATGCGAGGAGCATATACGAAGGCATTCGTATATGTCAACGAAGATCTTCGTAAATGAGAGTCTTTCGTCCTTGATCACTCCAAATCCACCCTGCTCCGCTTCCTCCTCACCCAACACAAATAGCAAACGGAATCTGCTCCGCAAGCTGTGCCTGCTGAGCGGAAACGATTCGTGACGAGAATTGCGTTTCTCAGTACTAATCCGCCAAGGCCCAAAAGGTGGCTCGGGTTTACTCTTCTGCCAGACATTGATTTTGAACCAGAGAACTCACGCGGTTGGCGCGGTGTGCACCTGTCCAGTGAACCTATCCTTTAGCTGCAAGAGTGGTCTCTCCAGCGCAAGGTAGCTCACACTCGCAATCAGGAGCGTGCCGCCAAAGGCCAATCAACCGTTGCATGGCTAATAAACGCTTTCACACCACCTCGACAAACATGATTGTATCAATTACTATTAGCGCGTATTAGGGGTGATATGGCCACTAAAGCACAACTGGTCCGCAATCTGAGGCTCGACAAGCGCCTCACTCAGTCTGAGGTTGCCGCATCCATGCGGATCAGTCAGGCGTCGTACTCTGCAATTGAACGTGGAGAAAAGCCACGCGGGGTTGATGAAGCTTTCAGCATCATCAACAAAATGCCTACTCGCACAGACCGTACCGATGGCGGCCGAGAGAAGACAGGACGCTTGAAAGCTCGTTAGGGAGGAAAGAATGGCATATCTACGGATCGCCGAGGCTCGCGCAGCTGCACAAAATGCAACAACGCGTGTTCAGAAAAGCGCCTCTACTGTTTTGCGAGAAGAAGCGCGGTCGGCAAGCTCTCGCTCTTCGTTCGATGTGTTTCTTTCGCACTCCTTTGACGATGCCGAGGTGATCCTCGGAGTCAAGAAGCTTATAGAGGCGCTGGGTCTTTCTGTCTACGTTGACTGGATTGATGATGCGGCTTTGGACCGCAGCACAGTGTCAAGCGCGACTGCTAAGGTTCTCAGAGCTCGCCTGCGCAACTCGACAAGTTTGGTATACGCCCATTCTGCAAATGCAACCAACTCGAAGTGGATGCCTTGGGAGCTGGGGTACTTCGATGGATTCAAGCCCAACTTTGTGTGGGTACTCCCGCTCGTCACATCAGTCGATTCTGAGTTCAAAGGTCAGGAATACATCGGCCTTTACCCCACAATTGACAAGCTCGCGAGTCTTCCAGGTCGGATCAATCTTGGATTTGAGAACGTCTATCCGGGTATGCAAAAGCGGGATCTTCCTCTTGCAGAGGCAACTAAAGGTGTTGGTGTCTATTCAACTCGGTAAGCCAACACTTGCCGAGTTCATAGCGACGTGAAGATCAGAGGTTGAGTCGATGGTGTTATACGAACTTGCTCTGCACGGGAATCCAAGTGATCAAGATGTGACGGAGATCGAGTCGTGCCTAGGCTCCATCATCGAGCCTTTCGAAATGCGTTTGGGTAAGGAGATTGCCTGGTCGGTAAAACCAGCAACAACCGCTGCTCGACAGACAATCCCTATGGCCGTTGCTTACTTTGGAGACACGAGCCAGTCAGATGCGAATCTGAAAGCACTTCTCGATCAAGGAATCGCCATTGTGCCAGTGGTGTCCGCCCAGTCAGAGATAAGCTCAGAGCTACCTGCTCTGCTCCGTCCTCTCAATTGCCTCACCATTAAAGAAGATGGGGCACTTCGAATTGCAACAGCTCTTTTAGAGTGTGTGGGCCTTCTTCCGCGCCAGCGTAGAGTGTTTCTAAGCTACAAGCGGGATGAAGCGAGGCAGTCTGCACTTCAGCTATTCGATTACCTTTCAGAAAAGGTAATTGATGTGTTTCTGGATACCCATGGTGTACTGCCAGGGGAGGAGTTTCAGGGCGTTCTCTGGCATAAATTGTGTGATTCAGACGTACTCGTGATGTTGGACACCCCGAACTACTTTGACAGCCGTTGGACCACGGCGGAGTACGGTCGTGCTCTCGCTAAAGGAATATCGATACTTCGCATCGGATGGCCCGGAGTCAACCCCTCTAGGCGTGCCGGAACAGCAGCAAAAATGGAGCTAATGACTAGCGACATTGATGTTGGCACCGGGCACCTTTCTAAAGATGCCCTCGTCAGAATTGGCAAGCAGATCGAGATTGTGCGTGGTCGGAGCACTGCCGTCCGAAGACTTAACCTTTTTAGGTCTCTGAAGCGTGATGTCGAGTGTATCGGTGGTGTGGTGACAGGTATCGGTCTCCACAATGCTATTCATCTCGCCTTGCCTGATGGAACACGAGTGATTGCTTACCCAACTATAGGCGTCCCGACGTCCATAACCCTGAATGACGCTATGGATCACGCTGCCGGACAGCAAGTAGCTATCGTGTTCGACCATCTTGGCCTTCAACAGCAGTGGCTCAATCACTTGCAGTGGTTGGGGAAGAATATTCCTGCAGCTCGTTGGGTAAAAGCTACAGAAGCAGCGTGGACCTTTGCGGGATGGGAGACTTTATGAAAGCGCTGTTCTTGTCTGCAAGCATTCCGCTTCCAGGGCGAGGCGACTATTTCGATACAGCCGATCCTTTCCTCATTCAGATCGCCATCAGAGAGCTCATTACTCTTGTGCTTGGTCGTCGAACGTTGGTCTGGGGTGGCCACCCGGCAATTACGCCTATGGTTTGGGCAGTGTGTGAAGATCTCGGCGTAAACTACGCCGACGCAGTAGTTCTGTACCAGAGCCTTCTCTTTGAGGACATCTTCCCAGAAGAGAATAGGCATTTTGGCAACGTCCGTTATGTGGACAAGGTAGATGAAGACAGGGAAGCCAGCCTTCACCGAATGCGAACAGAGATGCTGTCCCGTCCCGATCTAGAATCAGCCGTCTTTATCGGAGGCATGGAGGGTATCGTTGCGGAACATGCTTTATTCCGAGAGTTCCATCCTGACGCCAGAGTTCTCGCCGTTCCCGCGCCAGGAGGGGCGGCGCGCACGTTGTTCACATCCCTGAACAAAAACTACGAGGAATCAGTTCTTTACGATGTCGATTTCGCGACTCTCTTCTACGAACAGCTACAGGTCCAGCCAAATGAAGTTCGCACCCAAGGAGAATCTAAGTAATGGCAAGACGAGTCTTTTTTAGCTTTCATCATTCTGGCGATGTATGGAGAGCAGGCCAGGTCCGTAATTCTTGGGTGACACAGGACAGACAGGACGCAGGTTTTTGGGACGTGGCCGCTTGGGAACAAGTGAAGAAAAAGGATGTGGCCACAGTTCAAAAATGGATCGATGAGCAGATGAAAGGTACGTCCGTAACGGTTGTTTTAATCGGAGCAGAAACATCAGAACGCCCTCACGTGCTGTACGAGATTACCCAGAGCCACAACAAAGGGAACGGTATGCTGGGCGTTTACGTCCACAACATGAGGGATGCTACACAACGAACCGGGCTTAAGGGCAACAACCCGTTTTCCAAATTGTCGATCACGAAGTCGGGCGCGAAGACACTGTTGTCGGAAATTTACCCAACATACGATTGGGTGAACGACAACGGTAGGGACAATTTAGGGAGTTGGATCGAAGCAGCCGCCAAGAAAGCTGGGCGTTAGATCCCTATTTGAGGTCACCGCGTTTCGCATTCCCAGTGGCTTCAGAAAACATTGATATCGTCCCGTTGGCTTTAGCTTTCTTCACGCTCTTCGCTTTGACTACGGGCTCTTCTACTTGGGATTCCTTGAGGTCGTTAGCTGAAATCAGAGAGCCAGAACAGACCTGCTCTAGCAATTTCGCTTGCTGCGGCTCAATATCTATCAGCAGGCCGAGCACGTTGAGGACATTGAGCAATTCGGTTGTGTACTCTGGCAGCCAGTGGTCCGGTTGAATGTCTGCTAGTGCGGAGGGCTTCCGGCGGTTGCCAATCATAGGCCGTTCACGATTACGCTTTCGGTAGCTGAACCACTGCATGAGGACCTGCTTTCCAGATACCTCATAGCCCCACATCGCCGGGGTCACGTTGTCAATGAATCCGTGACCAACAAGCAGGCGGTGCTTGCTCGCGTCATAACCGATGGCGTCCGGCATGTCCTCGGGTGCTTGCGAGATCGCACCTTCTTTCGGGATCACAGGCCGACGATCAACGGGCAAGCGCGGTGGCTGCGCTTGCCGGCCTCGCTCCGAGGCGACCATGCGTTCACCGAATGTTTGCACCCATATCACTGTTCTTCCGATCTCGACTGCTTGCCGGAAGAGGTTCGGATCCGACGTGAACGGAATCCGCAAACCAGGTGTCAGTAGGTCTGGTTGGAAGCGGCTTGTGTATGCAGGATGCGCGGCAAGAGCGGCAATATAGGAAAAAAGGTCTTCTGGGGTGACGGAAGTGTCATACTTGGCCGCCAGACGGCTCAGCACGCCCGCTTTGACGTTTGAATCAGTGGATGCCGCATCGGCCCATAGCGGAAATACCCGACCACCAAACGAACCCTTGTAGTGATGGAGATCTGGCGTCAAGCCAGTGAACGTCAGGGCCGGTCCTGACGTTGGAATATGAGCGCAGAATGCTGTTAAGAATAAGGGTGTCGCTGCAGCACTCTGCCACAGCCGTGCGTTTGGCTGAGTAATGACACGTACATCTGGGATGATCCACTGACGATCAAACGAACGGAAGCCGTAGCGCAGTGGCGTAACCACAGGACCTTTCTCATCTGCGATAGTAGTGAGGTTTATGCCGTATCCTGGAAGCGCTTCCCGCACCACGGACCCAATGTGGCGATCTGCTGGCAATCCGTCGCGCAACGTGGGATGAAAAAGTTCCTCCTTTTTCTCTGGAGCGGCGTTAATTAGCTGATCCCACCGTTGTGAGAGAGAATCGCCGTCTGGAGCAATGATCCAAGTCCGCTTCGTCTGCACACCCGATCCGTTGTAGACAAAGAGATCCTCCAGCTTCGGAAAATTGCTCCATGCTCCCGTTGAGGCCGGCAGGAACGGCGCCCGAGCTTCATGGGGACAAGGAGTCCAAGCTTTGTTTTCCAATCGCATCTCTCGAAGCGCGGTGAACTTTTGTTCGCGCTTGCCTTTAGGCAGTGCCTGAAAATGCACGGCACCTAGGGATGTCGTCTTTTTTCCAGACCGCGAAGCCATCACAATGCAGACTGGCTGCTGAACCCCTTGGAAAATGCGGGTGTTGACCTCCGGCTGGTAACCCTCAGGAGAGCAGTCGATTACCCAAATGTCGTCACAGGTTTCACGCAGATAGGCGCGCATCTTCTGAAAGCCCGGGCCGTTCAGAAATCCGGCAACCGTGATGAAGCAAACGATGCCTTCGTGAGGGCCGGACTTCTTCCCGTCGCCGATATCGAATACCTTCCACGTGGCCCAACGCCAGAAGTAAATGTACAGATTGCGCAGGTGTTTGCTGTGCGCTCCCGCACCCCAGGCGGCCGGAGGCATCCACGCCTGCAGTGGAGCCGGTATCTTCGAGTTCTTCGCTCCGCTTTCAATCCAGCTCCCCTTGCCCTTCGCTTTCTCCTTGTATGGCGGGTTGCCGATCACGACGGTGATGGTTTCGTCGCGCATGATCTTGTTGGCATCTTTACGCTGGTTCGCGATCGGAGCCAGTATGGCGGGAATCCAGCCCGACTCTTCTTCGGGATCGCTCAAGGTATTCGTAACGTACATGCGCGGCGCGATCTTTGGCGTTGATCCCGTCAGCTCCACGACCTCTGCGAGAATGCGAAGCTGCGCCACCGCAAACGGTCCCAGCTGCATCTCGAACGCGATCAGACGTTTCAACGCTTCCTGAATGGCGGCAGGTACGGCGCCGTCCCCTTCGTCCGCCCGTACCGTCTCAGCAATACTGCGGAGAACTCCCAGAACAAAGGTGCCGGTTCCAGTGGCGGGATCGGCCAAAGTGACGGCAGATGCAGCCAGGCCGGCATGAAGACAAAATCGCGGGGATTTCAGCGCCTCATTCACCAGGCCGACCATCGCACCGACTACCTCCGGCGGCGTGTAGTACGAGCCGGTCTGCTTGCGAAGATCGTTGTCATAGACTTCGAGGAAGTCTTCATAGAAGTAGAGCCAGGCATCGGGATTGCCTTTGCTGATCTTGCCCCAGTCAACCGCATCGAGGACTCGGATTAGCGTTCCAAGAGCCGTCTTCAACGTCTCTTGATTCGTCGCATTGTCTGTCAACAGCCGAAGCGCTGCTCCAATGAGAGAGCTTGTTTTTGCCAGGTCAGTCGCTACCTTCTGAAGACCGGTGGACAATTCAATCTTCTTGGCGCGTGCCATGAGCAGGCCGAACGTAACTGCCTGCGCGTACCCGTCGGCAAACCGCGCATCGGTGGCTTCAGGGAAGAGAAGTTTGCGCCAGTCTTCAGCGAGGCTCGTCAGAGCCTCACTCTTCAATGCAAGCTGCTCGGTAACCTCATCGCGAAGCAGGCGACAGAGGCGCGCGGTCGTATGCGCGAGCTCCTTGGCACTACGTGGGGGTACCGGCTGCCAGCCAAGGAAGCTCTCAAAGAGTGCGGCGAATCCAGGAGGCGGTGCCAGCTTCTTGCCTGCGCTCTCAACATCTCCAATAAGTGTCAGGATAGGGCTCGCAAGCTCCCCATTCTGCCAGAGACTAAACGCGTTGCCGTCTGTGTAGAGCAGGTTGGGCAACGACCTTAGACGTTCCCACTGGTCTCGATCATGAGGGTCCTTGAACTTGCGTGGATCGGCACCCTTTCCGGGTGCTTTCAGTTCAACAAAGCCGATCAGAGCGTTGTGTACAGTGACGGCATAATCGGGACGCGTCTTGAGGCTGGCGACCGATGATTCACCCACTGCTTCCACGCCATTCGAAAGGTTCGCGAGCACCGCCATATTTTTTAGCAAACCTTCGAACGGCGACCGAAGCTGATCTTCCGGCTGCCCCGAAGCTCCTACATTGGCCAGCTTGCCCTTAGCCATCTCCCCGAAGAGAGATGTCGCAGTTCCCACGGTGAGACTCATTCCGTCTCCCTCATCGATTTCGTCCTACTTGGCATCCGGCAACTTGTATTCGACGATTGCAATCTGGCCGTCCTCAATTCCCACTTCGATCACTGTGTTGATCAATCCACTTTCCCCAACGTGATCCAACACCGCTCTCAGAAGCTCCCTCTGTAAGGCGGGCACCACATTTGGAATCACGATGATCAGTCCAGCATGGATCGAAACTTGTGCATACAAACGACGGAAATCGACGGCGTTGTTCGTTACCAGGGTATAGTCCCGCTCTTCCGCTCGGCGGAGCACGTCATGATCTTTCCAGCCCTGCATCCCGAGATACACCACGTGGTAAGCCTCATGGTTTCTCTCTTGAGCCACATCCACCAAGGATGTGTGTAAACACTCGTCGATCAAGAAGGTCATCAAGGCACCGTCGCTGCGAGAGGACGCAACGACTTTCTAACCTGGCCACCTCCCTGGGATTGTGTCCACGGCCGAGATGCTGGACGACCGCGGCGTGGATGAGCTGAGGCATAGAGCCGCGCCAAGCGCACCTGTTCGGTGTTGAGCGATGGATAGCCTTCAATGATCTCTTCGGGACTTGCTCCCTGCGCCAGCATGTCGGACAAAGCGCCCACAGGTATGCGCGTACCAGCGATGACGGGCATACCGCCCATCACAGCAGCATCGACTGTCACCATCTGTTCGGCCTGCTTCAGCTCGTTGATGCTTTCGCGAATTTCGCGACGGGCTTGCTGCACGTCAATCTGGACCGCCTCAACAGGCCGCACGGTCGCCAGTTCGGGATGATTGAGTACAAGCGTGAAAATTCTCTTGCGAAAACTGAGAGGCAGCTCTCCAAGCCCCTTAGCCTCCAGCTTCAGACACACCAATGCGGCCTCCGAGACGTAGCGTTTCCTAACGCCATTCTTCGCCCTCGCAGTGCTAGGAACCGTATGGCGATCAATAGCCTTGTTGATGGCTTTCAGCGACAGACCTGTTACAGCTGACGCCTCAGCCGCAGTCAGTTGGATCGGCATTTTGTCCTCCTTCAGGTAATTCTACCCCACATAGGGACGGATTATAACGTAGGTCGCATTGGCAGTTTGCCTATCTTTCGAGTTGGAGGGAAGAAGTCTCTTCCCTGCCTCCAGCCGACACACGCTGTCGTCTTCCAGCACCCATCTCAGCGGGGACACCCCGCAACCCCCCGTAAACCAACTCCTGCGCTCCGCGCCTAGCAAGGAAGCCAAGCCTTCCTGAGAGGTGAGTGTACCGGGACATGCGTTACGTTTTGGACCAAGGACATCCGTTACAAGTCCCTTGCGAGTTGAGGGCTCAAATTGAGGTTGATGGCTCCAGCTTTTTTTTGTCTCTGCCGTTGCTTCGAAAGAGAGTGAGCCGTCGTCGAGGCCGTGGGAATTGTATGGT
>JAABUQ010001806.1_pt1 | contig 44352 bp, 38 predicted proteins | sample 5560001 | NCBI WGS metagenome assembly JAABUQ01 (sample SAMN10711888, study PRJNA513371) | rock metagenome | isolation source: Antarctica rocks | place: Antarctica: Victoria Land, Finger Mt nord | collected 2015-12-18 | reverse complement strand
GTCCGGCACGAACCAGATCAACCATTTGACGGCGGAACTCAGGCGAATACGGACGGCGGGTTCTCGGCATTAGGAGCACCTCTGGTGAAAGCTTCAGGGTGTCCACGGAACCGGGTCAATCCCAGTCGGCGTCGCCGCCGCCGTCGCGTCGGGCGCCCATCTGCTGCGGGTCGGCTCGCCCCGCGACGTGCGACCGGGCTTGTTCGCCCGCCGGCTGGGCTGGGCGCCCGTCGCCTCGCCCGTCGCGCCGTCGCTTCGATTGGAGCGCGCCGAGGCCCGATGCTGAACATCGTCATCCCGATGGCCGGCGACGGCCGGCGCTTCGCCGAGGCGGGGTTCGCGATGCCCAAGCCGCTCGTGCCGGTGCACGGGATGCCGATGATCGAGCTGGTGGTCCGCAACCTGGCACCGCGCCAGCCGCACCGCATCGTTTTCATCTGCAAGCAGAACCACCTGCGCGAGCACGGGCTGGCCGCCGTGCTCGCCGGCATCGCACCCGGCTCCGTCGTTCGCTCGCTCGCCGAAACCTCGCAGGGTGCCGCCTGCACGGTGCTGCAGGCGGCTGACCTGATCGACAGCGCGGACCCGCTGCTCATCGCCAACTGCGACCAGTTCGTGGCCTGCGACATGAGCGCCTTTGTCGAGCGGCTCGCCCGATACGACGGGCTGATCATGACCATGCGCGCCCAAGATCCGAAATGGTCGTTCGCCGCCTGCGGCCCCCAAGGCCTGGTGACCCGGGTGGCCGAGAAAGAGGTCATCTCCGACACCGCGACGGTGGGCGTCTACGGTTTTACACGCGGAAATGCGTTCTGCGCCGCGGCGCGCCGGATGATCGCGGCCGAGAGGCGGGTGCGCGGCGAGTTCTATCTTGCCCCGGTCTACAACGAGATGATCGCCGCCGGCGCCCGCGTCGGCACCTGGAGCGTGGGCTCCGTCGGCGCCGGCATGGACGGGTTGGGCACGCCCGAAGACCTCGCCCGCTTCCTCGCCGACCCGCGATCGGCGCCACGCGTCGAGGCCCTGCGACCGGCGCCGGTCGGCTGATCCCTGACACGGGTCGCGCGCTTGCGCTAAGACCCGCGCGTGACCTTCGCGTTCGCCCTCGCCGGCTCCGACGGCGCCGCCCGCGCCGGCACGCTCGCCACCGCCCACGGCCCGGTCGAAACGCCCGTGTTCATGCCGGTCGGCACCGCCGCCACCGTGAAGGCGATGACCGCCGACGCCGTGCGCGCCACGGGCGCACCCATCGTGCTCGGCAACACCTACCACCTGATGCTCCGCCCCGGCGCCGAGCGGGTCGCCGCACTCGGCGGGCTGCACCGGTTCATGGACTGGCCGGGCCCGATCCTCACCGATTCCGGCGGCTTCCAGGTGATGTCCTTGGCCCGCTTGCGCAAAATCGACGCCGACGGCGTCACCTTCCAGTCGAACATCGACGGCTCCAGGCACCGCCTCACCCCGGCGCGCTCCCTCCAGATCCAGCACCTGCTCGACGCCACCATCAGCATGGCGCTCGACGAGTGCACGCCGTTCCCCGCCACGCGCGAGCAAGCGCGCGCCTCGCTCGACCTCACGACGCGCTGGGCCGCGCACTCGCGGGAAGCCTTCGTCCCGCGCCCCGGTTACGGGCTGTTCGGCATCGTCCAGGGCAGCACCTACCCCGACCTCCGCGCCGCCTCCGCCGCCGCGCTCGCCGCCATCGGCTTCGACGGCTACGCGATCGGCGGCCTCGCGGTCGGCGAGGGCCAGGCGGCGATGTTCGCCGCCATCGCGGCCACCGTGCCGCATCTGCCGGCGGACCAGCCGCGCTACCTCATGGGCGTAGGCACGCCGGACGATCTGCTCGGCGCCGTCGCGCGCGGCATCGACATGTTCGACTGCGTGATCCCGACGCGCGGCGGCCGCACCGCCCGCGCCTTCACCTCATGGGGGGTCGCGAACCTGCGCAACGCCCGCTTCGCCGCCGATCCCGCCCCGCTGGACCCCGCCTGCCGCTGCCCCGCCTGCGCGCGCCACGCCCGCGCCTACCTGCACCACCTGTTCCGCGCCGGCGAGATGCTCGGGCCGATGCTGCTCACCTGGCACAACCTCGCCTACTACCAGGACCTCATGCGGGGTATGCGCGCGGCCATCGTGGCGCGCCGCCTGCGTGCCCATATCGAGGCGGTGCGGGCCGGATGGGCCGCCTCCGGGGAGATCGCATGACCAGCCACCTCACCCAACTCGGCCACCCGACGCCGCAGCCGGCCAGCCCCGACGAGGCCCGGCTGGAGCGCGCGCCCAGTCCGGCGCAGGGCCGCCACTACGTCGTCCGCTTCACCGCACCCGAGTTCACCGCGCTCTGCCCGATCACCGGCCAGCCCGATTTCGCGCACCTCGTGATCGACTACGTGCCACGCGCGTGGATCGTGGAGAGCAAGTCGCTGAAACTGTTCCTCACCAGCTTCCGCAACCACGGCGCCTTCCACGAGGCCTGCACGATGCAGATCGCCGAGCGAATGATCGCGCTGCTCGACCCGGTGTGGCTGCGCATCGGCGCCTACTGGTATCCGCGCGGCGGCATGCCGATCGACGTGTTCTGGCAATCGGGCGCCCCGCCCGATGGCGCCTGGGTTCCGCCGCAGGACGTGCCCCCCTACCGTGGCCGCGGCTGACCCTCCCCGCGTCCCCGACGCGAAAACGGCCATCCGCGACCGCGCGCTCGCCCTCGGCTTCGATGCGGTCGGCTTCTGCGCGGCCGAACTCGGCCCCGAGGCTCGCACCCGGCTGCGCGAGTTCCTCGCCGCCGGCCAGCACGGCGACATGGGGTGGCTCGCGGACCGCGCCGAGCAGCGCAGCCATCCGCAGGCGCTGTGGCCCGAGGCGCGCAGCGTCGTCGCCCTCGGCCTCTCCTACGCTCCCGCCGACGACCCGCTCGCCGTCCTGGACCACCCGGATCGCGGCGCCATCTCGGTCTACGCCCGCAACCGGGACTACCACGAAATCCTGAAGGGGATGCTGAAGCACCTCGCGCAGTTCATCACCTCGCGCTTCGGCGAGCCGGCAAAAGTGTTCGTGGACACCGCACCCGTGATGGAAAAACCGCTCGCCGCCCGCGCCGGGCTCGGCTGGCAGGGCAAGCACACCAACCTCGTATCCCGCGCACACGGCTCCTGGCTGCTGCTGGGCGAGCTCTACACCACGCTCGCGATGGCCCCCGATCCGCCGCATGCCGACCGCTGCGGCTCCTGCGCGCGCTGCCAGGACGTGTGCCCGACGGCGGCGTTTCCCGCGCCCTACCGGCTCGACGCGACCCGCTGCATCTCCTACCTCACGATCGAGCACCACGGCCCGATCCCGCACGCGCTGCGCCCGCTGATCGGCAACCGCATCTACGGCTGCGACGACTGCCTCGCCGTCTGCCCGTGGAACCGCTTCGCCCAAGCGACGCCGCACGACAAGCTGCGCGCCCGCGCCGAGCTCGACGCCCCGCGGCTCGCCGAGCTCGCCGCGCTCGACGACGCGGGCTTCCGCGCGCTGTTCGCCGGCTCGCCGGTCAAGCGCATCGGCCGCAACCGCTTCGTGCGCAACGTGCTGATCGCCATCGGCAACGCCGGCGACCGCGCTCTCCGGCCGGCCGCGGCCCGGCTGCTCGGCGACGCCGACCCGGTGGTGGCGGAAGCGGCGGCCTGGGCGCTGGCACGCCTCCCGGGGGCCGCCTGAGCGCGCTGGTCAAACGCAGCTTCTCGCTCGCCGGGCACCGCACCAGCGTCGCCCTCGAAGCCGAGTTCTGGGCCGTGCTGGCCGAGATCGCCGCCGCGCGCGGCCGCCCGCTCTCGGCCCTCGTCGCCGAGACCGATGCCGCCCGGGCACCCGGGAGCCCGCTTGCATCCGCGCTCAGGATTCTCGCGCTGCAAGAAAACCCCCGGCGGAAAGTGCCCCAGGAGAATTAACCTCCGCGCAAGCTTGTTCGCTATAAGTTCTCCCCGTCCGAGCACTCGTCACGATCCAACGCCACAGGAGAACAAACATGGGTCAACCGCAGTTCGCAACCGCCGCCGGAACCGCGCAGGCGCCCGTCAGCCCGCTGCTGATCTCCGATCGGCTGATCTCGCTTGCCGAGCAGGCCGGGCAGGTCGGCTGCACCGCCACGGCGCGCCACCTCATCCGTCTCGCTTCCCGCGTGCTCGAGGAGAAGGCCGGCTTCGCCCCGCCGGCAGCGTCAACCGCGCGCGGCTAGTGCAGCGCGCGTTCGGCCAGCCACTTGGCAACCACGGCGAGCTCCGGCGTTCGCCGCGGCGCCTGCACCGGGCCGCTCAGCCGCACATCGACCGCCGGCGGCTCGACCGCATCCGGCCCGAGATCGGGGCGCAAGGTGGCGCGCAGGTCTGCCCCGGCGCCCGGCCCCTTGCCCGGCAGATCGACGGTCCCGGCAATACCGATGCTCCCGGCCGCCGACACCAGCGTCGCGTCGCCCACTGTCATGACGCCGTTCGCGAGCGTGGCGTTGCCGACCAGGGATCGAAACGGCGTCCCGCCGGCGTCGAGCGCCGCGCGCGCGCCGGCCTCCGCGGCGGGCGTATCGGTCCCCCCAGCGCCCGCCAGGGCCGCCCCGAGCGCAGCCAGATCGACGCCGGCCAGAACGCCGTCATGCAGCGCGAGCCCGGCCGCGCCCGAGGCCGTGGCGATCAAGGCGGCCGGACTGTGCCCGGCGCCGGACAGCCGCAGCGTCGCCTCGCCCTGCCCCGCCGCGATGTCGATCGGCCAGCCGGTCAGCGGCCCGGTGATGGCGAGGCCCGAGAGCGAGGCGGTCACCGCCAGCAGTGGCGGCTCGGCGGTCGCTTGCAGGCTGGCCGTCGCCGCGAGATCGGCGCCGCCGAGCCGCGCCTTGAACGGGTTGAGCCGCAGCGTGCCGTCCTGCAGCGCGACCGTGCCGTCCACGTCGTCCAGGATCGCCCGGTCGGGTTCTCCCGCGGCGAACAGCTTGGCCGCCTCCACCCGCACGGCTGCCTGCCAGCCGCGCAGGGCGTCGAGCCCGAGCGGCTCCCGGTCGAGCAGGCCCGGCATCGGCAGCGGCAGGCTCTCGGCGGCGACCCGGCCGGACAGCTTCGCCTCGTTCCCGCCGTCGTCGAGAACGAGCTGCCCGCGCGCCCGCAGCAGGCCGGCGGTGACGTCGAAGCTGTCCGCCGCCAGGACGCCCGGCTTGCCGGAGAACTGCCCGGCCACCGACAGCGACCCCTCACCGAGCCAGTCGAATGACGCCAGCAATCCGGTCGAGCCCAGCAACCGGCCGGCGCCGGGATGGCGCAAGGTGGCCGGACCGCTCCAGCTCCGATGGCCCCAGTCGATGACCGGGGCGGCTTCGAGCCGAGCGTCACCCCAGTCGAGTGCGATGCGCGCCGCCAGCGCCTCCGGCGGCCCGGAAGCGGTGGCCCGCAATGCGAACGGGCCACGCCAAAACGCCGGGGTGCCGCGCCGGGCGGCCGGCACGAAGCGCGCCAACGGCGTCGCGTCGCCGGCCGAGAGGCTAAGCTTGCCGTCCGCGATGCGCCCCCCCGCGCCCACGGCGCCGGACATGTCGAGCCGCACGCCCTCGGCGGTGCCTGCCAAGTCATGGATCACCATGCCACCGTCGCCGCCCTCGGCATCGATCGCGAAGTCCACGATGCCGAGATCGCGCAGCCGGGCCTGCGCCGCCATGACGCGCAGCCGGCCCGCGAGCAGCCCGGGCAGGCTCGCCAGCTCCGGTGCTTGTTCAGGCACCCAGGGATCCAGCGCCAGTCGATCGAACCGGAGCGTCGCCTCGACCGGCGCGGCCCGCTCGATTGGCAGGTCCAGCGCGCCGGAAACCTTGCTGCCGTCGAGCTCGCCCGTCAGATCCGACAACGACAGCCGGCCCGCCCGGGCCGACACGGACGCCGACAGGTCACCGCTGCGCAGCACCGCGGGCGGCAGTCCGCCGAGACCGGCCAGACCCAGATTGCCGAGCCAACGCAGGGTCGTCCGCAGGTCCGGCGCGGACAGCGCCGCCCGGCCGTCGAACTGCGGCCCGCCTGCCGCCTGCCCGACCCGCCCCGCGGCTTGAAGCGCGGCCTCGCCCGGCAGCAGCGCCTCCACCTCGCGCAGCAGCACCTCGTCCGGCGCGAGATCGATCGCCGCCCGCAGCCGGCGCACGATCCCGCCGCCGAGATCGCCGGCGTCGACCGAAAGGTCCAGCCCGACCGGGACCGCCCAGTGCAGCAATTGGGGTTCGCGGCCGCGCAGCGCCGGCAACCATCGGCCGAGGTCGAGCCGGCTCGCGGCCAGCGCCACGTCGAGGCGCTCCACCGGGCTCACCCGCAGCGCGATGCTGCCCTGCACCGGCGAGCCGCCGATCTCGAGCGCCAGATCGTCGGCCGACGCCAGGCCGCCCGCCGCGCGCACCCGCCCCTCGCCCCGGAACGGCACGGATGGGGCCGGCACCAGCAGCGACAGGTCCGGGCCCCGTCCGGCGACGCGCCCGGCCACCGTGCCGTCCGGCGCGATCTCGCCCGAAAACGTTGCTCCGAGGCCGCTCGCCCGTCCCTGCCCGTCGAGTGCCAGGTCGAGCCCCTGCGCGCCGTCGACGGTCGCCTGCCCGAGCCGCGCGCTGATGTGCCAGACGATCTGCGACGCCTCCGCCGTGCCGGAGACCGACAGCGCGCCCCCCTCGGCGCGGCGCACGGTGGCATCGATCGCGCTGAAGGCAACGCGCCCGACCACGAGCCGTCCCTGCTCGATCCGCGCCGCGAACGGGCCGCGCCAATCCGGCGCGCGCGGCCGAAAGCGGTCCGGCAGCGGCCAGGGCACCCGCAGCTCCGGCTCACCGAGCACCAGGGCCCGCGGCTCGATGCGTCCCGCCAGCAGCGGCGCGAGCGCCACCTGCAGCCTGAGCGCGCCGACATCGAGCGAGACGCCGGCCGTCGCGGTGATCGCCACGCGCCGCGCCGTGAGCACCGGTTCGGGCAGCAGGGCGAGGCTGATCGGGCCTTCGATCCGCACCGTTCCGCCAAGCTCGCGCGACGCAGTCTCCTCGACCGTCTGGCGATACTGCGTCCAATCGAGATAAGCGGGAAGCAGCCACGCCACCACAACAAGGGCGAGCAGGACGGCGAGCGCACCGGCCGCAAGGGTCAGGCCAAGCGGCAAGCGCCGCTTCACACGCGCACGCGTCACGCGCACACGCGGCGCGCGCACATCAGTCTGGAGGTCCCCAGCCGCCGCCGCCCGGCGTCTCGATCACCATGACGTCGCCCGCCGCGAGGTCGGCCTGGTCGGTGCCGCGCAGCATCGTCTGCCCGCCGTCGGCGCGCTCCACCCATTGCCGGCCCGCCGAGCCGTCGCCGCCCCCGGCGCCGCCGAACGGCGGCACGGTCCGGCGCGAGGCCACGATCACGGCGGTCATCGGCTCCAGGAACCGGACGCGCCGCACCGCGCCATCGCCGCCGCGCCATTGGCCGTGGCCGCCCGAACCGCGGCGGATGGCGAACGCCTCCAGCCGCACCGGATAGCGCAGCTCCAGCACTTCCGGGTCGGTCATGCGCGTGTTGGTCATGTGCGTCTGCACCGCCGACGCGCCGTGGAAGCCCGGCCCGGCCCCGGCGCCGCCGCAGATCGTCTCGTAATATTGCCTCGTCCCGTCGCCGAACAGGAAGTTGTTCATCGTTGCCTGGCTGCACGCCATCGCCCCCAAGGCGCCGAACAGCGCGTTGCACGTCGCCTGCGACACCTCCGTGTTGCCCGCGACCACCGCCGCGCCGGGCGCGGGCGCGAGGAACGTCCCCGGCGGGATGACCAGCCGGAGCGGCTTGAGGCAGCCGTCGTTCAGCGGGATGTCGTCACCGACGAGGCAACGGAACACGTACAGCACGGCCGCGCGCGTAACCGCCGGTGGCGCGTTGAAGTTGTCGGGACGATGCGGGCCGGTTCCGGTGAAATCCACCACGGCGCTGCGTTCCGCGCGATCCACGGTGACGCGCACCCGCAGCGGCGAACCGTCGTCCATCGTGTAGTCGAACGCACCATCGCCGATGCGCTCGATCACCCGTCGCACGCTCTCCTCGGCGTTGTCCATCACGTGCCGCATGTAGGCGCGCACCGTCCCCCAGCCGAACTGCCCGACCACGCGGCCGAGCTCCTGCACCCCGCGCGCGTTGGCCGCGACCTGCGCCTTCACGTCGGCCACGTTCACGTCCGGGCTGCGCGCCGGATAACGCGCGCCCGCCAGCAGTTCGCGGAACCCTGTCTCGCGGAATTCGCCGCCGTCGACCAGCAGGAAATCGTCGATCACGACGCCTTCCTCCTCCAGGCTGCGCGAGGCCGGCGGCGTCGAGCCGGGCGTGGTGCCGCCGATATCGGCGTGATGGCCGCGGCTACCCACGAAGAACTGCACGTGTTGCCCGGCCGGGTCGAACACCGGCGTGATCACCGTGACATCGGGCAGGTGGGTGCCGCCGTCGAAGGGGTTGTTCAGCGCCACCACGTCGCCGGGCTTCAGGCCGCCGCCGCGCTTGCGCAGCACGGTGCGCACGCTCTCGCCCATTGCGCCAAGATGCACCGGCACATGCGGCGCGTTGGCGACGAGGCCGCCCTCGGCGTCGAAGATCGCGCAGCTGAAATCCAGCCGCTCCTTGATGTTCACGCTCATCGACGTGTTCTGCAGCACCGCGCCGGTCTGCTCGGCCACGTTCATGAACAGGTTGTTGAACAGCTCCAGCAGCACCGGGTCGGGCCGCGCGCTCCCCGCCGGAACCCGCGTCGCAAGCGGCACCACGCGGCGCAGCAGCAGGTGATCGAGCGGCGTCACCTCGGCCTCCCAGCCGGGCTCGATCACCGTCGTGGCGTTCGCCTCGCGGATCAGCGCCGGTCCGCCGATCCGGTCGCCGGCCAGCAGCGCGGTGCGTTCGTAAACGGGCGTCGGGCGCTCGGCGTCCCCGGTGAACACACCGACCCGGTCGATAGGCTCCGGGGCGCCGCTCTCGCGGGCACCGAGCCGGGCTTCCTGCACGGTCTCGCCGGGTGCCACGGCCTCGACGGCCACGGTCTCGCACACCAGCGCCCGTTCCGGGGTGGCGAAGCCGAATCGCGCCCGGTGCGCGGCGGTGAACGCGGCGCGCATCGCCTCGACCGCGCCGAGGTCGACGATCAGCGCCGCCTCGGTGCCCGCGTAGCGCACATGCACCTGGCGTTCGGTGCGGATCGCCCCGGGCGGGGCGCCCTGAGCCGCGAGCGCCGCTTCCGCCTGCGCCGCGAGCGCCGCGGCCGTCGCCTCCAGCACCGGGATCGCCGCCTCGTCGAGCGTGACCTCCACCGCCTGCTCGCGCATCGCGGTCTGGTCGGCCAGGCCCATGCCGTAGGCGGAGAGCACGCCGGCGAACGGGTGGATGAACACCGTCCCCATGCCCAGGGCATCGGCGACAAGGCAGGCGTGCTGCCCGCCCGCGCCGCCGAAGCAGGTGAGCGCGAAGCCGGTCACGTCGTGGCCCTTCTGCACCGACACCTGCTTGATCGCGTTCGCCATGTTGGCCACCGCGATCCGCAGGAACCCGTCGGCAACCGCGCGCGGGTCGGACCCAGCGGGGTCGCGCCGCTCGCCGGTCGCCTGCGCCACCGCCGCGGCGAGCGCCGCGAACTGTTCCCGCACGATATCGCCGTCGAGCGGCAGGTCGCCGTCCGGCCCGAAGATCGCCGGGAAATGCGCCGGCTGGATCTTGCCCACGCAGACGTTGGCGTCGGTGACGGTCAGCGGGCCGCCGCGGCGATAGCAGGCGGGCCCGGGATCGGCCCCCGCGCTGTCCGGCCCGACACGCAACCGGGCGCCGTCGAAATGCAGCACGGAGCCGCCCCCGGCAGCCACGGTGTTGATCGCCATCATCGGCGCCCGCACCCGCACGCCGGCGACCTCCGTTTCGAACGTCCGCTCGAACGCGCCCGCGTAGAGCGCGACGTCGGTCGAGGTGCCGCCCATGTCGAAGCCGATGATCCGGTCGAGCCCGGCCATCTGGGCGGTCCGCGCGGCCCCCACGATGCCCCCGGCCGGCCCCGACAGGATCGCGTCCTTGCCCTGGAACCCGTGCGCCTCGGCGAGCCCGCCATTGGATTGCATGAAATACAGCCGCACGCCGTCCAGCTCGGCCGCCACCGCTTCGACGTAGCGACGCAGGACCGGCGAGAGATACGCGTCGACCACGGTGGTGTCGCCGCGCGGGATCAGGCGCAGCAGCGGGCTGACCGCATGGCTGGCCGACACCTGGGCGAAACCCGCCTGCCGCGCGAGCGCCGCGAGACGCCGCTCGTGCTCGGGATATTTCCAGGCGTGCATGAGCACGATGGCGCAGGCGTCGATGCCCGCCGCGCGCGCCTCGGCGAAGGCCTGCCGCGCCGCCGTCTCGTCGAGCGGCTCCACCTCCGTCCCGTCCGCCCCGACCCGCCCGCCGATCTCCGCCACCCGCTCGTGCAGCAATTCGGGCAGCCGGATCGCCAGATCGAACAGCCGCGGACGCGCCTGGTTGCCGATGCGCAGCGCGTCGGCGAAACCACGGTTGACCACCAGCAAGGTGCGCTCGCCTCGGCGCTCGAGCAGCGCGTTGGTGGCGACGGTGGTGCCCATCCTGACCGCGTCCACCTGCGCGCCGGGGATCGGGTCGTCCGGGGCCAGGCCCAGTATCGCGCGCACGCCCGCGATCGCGGCGTCGCGGTAGCGGCCCGGGTTCTCGCTCAGCAGCTTATGGGTGGTCAGCCGGCTGTCGGGGTCGCGCGCCACGATGTCGGTGAAGGTGCCGCCGCGATCGATCCAGAACTGCCAGCCCATCTCGCATTCGTGTCCCCGCAACGGGCGAAAGGATGCGCAGCCGGGCAGCGGCAGGCAAGGGAGGTGTTTTGCTGCCGTAAACCTCCGCATGATAGATTCGCATCATGGACGTCAGATCGTGAGCTACTGGGGCAAGATCATCGGCGGCGTGGCGGGCTTCGCCATGGGCGGCCCGTTCGGCGCCGTCGTCGGGGCGGCGCTCGGCCACGCCGCCGACAACGGCAACGTGGCCAACATGCGGCTGGGCGAGTTCGGCATCAGCCCGGCCCGCATCGCCGCCCTGCTCGGCCAGCGCGAGCAACTCTTCGCGCTCAGCGTCGTCGTGCTGGCGGCCAAGCTGGCGAAAGCGGACGGTTCGGTGAAGCGCGAGGAGATCGACGCGTTCAAGCGCTCGTTCCGCATCCCGCCCGAGTCGGTGCGCGACATCGGCCGCCTGTTCGATCAGGCGCGGGACAGTCCGGAGGGTTTCGCCTCCTACGCGGACCAGCTGGGCGAGGCGTTCGCCGACAATCGCGGGGTGCTCGAGGACGTGCTCGCCGCGCTGTTCGCGATTGCCCGCGCGGACGGGCCGGTGAACCGTGCCGAGCTCGACTTCCTGTCGCGCACGCACCAGGGCTTCGGCCTCGATCAGCGATCCTGGGACCGCGCGCGAGGTGCGATCCCGCGCCAGCCGCCGTCGCAAGAGGGCGACCCCTACGCCATGCTCGGTGTTGCGCGCTCCGCCTCGGACGAGGTCGTGCGGGCGACCTGGAAGCAGCTGATGCGGGAGAACCATCCGGACAGCCTCGCCTCGCGCGGCGTGCCGCCCGACTTCATCGCCCGCGCCAGCGAGAAGGTGGCGCGGATCAACGCCGCCTGGGATCGCATCAAGCGCGAACGCGGGCTGTGATCTTTCGGGTCAATACGCCTTATCGCGATCGCCTCAGCCCGAACCAGGACGACCGCCCGGCCGGCAGCGTCATCGACCTCCTCATCCTGCACTACACGGGGATGCGGACGGCCCGCGAAGCGATCGACTGGCTGCGCGATCCGGCGGCGCACGTCTCCTCGCATTACGTCGTCGACGAGGACGGCGCGGTGTTCCGCCTGGTTCCCGAGGAACGCCGCGCGTTTCATGCCGGGGTCTCGTTCTGGCGCGGATCGACCGAGCTGAACAACCGCTCGATCGGCATCGAGATCGTCAATCCCGGGCACGAGTGGGGCTACCGGGAATTCCCGGTGCTGCAGGTCGCCGCCGCGTGCGACCTCTGCCTGTCGATCCTGGCGCGCCACCCGATCCCGGCGCGCAACGTGGTCGGCCACAGCGACGTCGCTCCGGACCGCAAGCAGGACCCGGGCGAGCTGTTCGACTGGGAGCAGATGGCGATGAACGGCGTCGGCCTCTGGCCGCAAGGCGCGCCCGATCTCGGCACCGGCGGCATCGTGCGCGACGCGGCGAGCCTGCGCGACGTGCGCCGGGCGCTGTCCGACATCGGCTATCGCGTCGCACCCGAGGGCGCGCTCGACCCCGCTTTATCGACAGTGCTGCGCGCGTTCCAGCGCCACTGGCGCCCCGAGGCGGTCAACGGCCAGGCGGACGCGGGCACCCTGGCCCGCCTGCTCGGCGTCGCGCGGCTGTGCCAGGGTCAGTGAAGTCGGGACGGCAGGCTCGCGTCCACGATGCGCAAGCCGAGATGCGCGGCGAACGCGTCGAAATCTCGGTCGTTATGCAGCAGCAGATGATCATTCTGAAGACAGAACGTACCGATGATCAGGTCGGCGGTCTTGCGGATGGTCACACCCCGCGCGCGCAAGAACCGGTAATTGGCCGCCGCCGAGACCGCGAGGTCCGCGTCGAGCATCGTCGCGAACGGAAACTGGCGCAGCAACGACGCCATCTCCTCGGCGTCCCGCTCGCTTCGCACTCCCTGCAGAATTTCCAGCAGGATCAGGTCGCCGACTAGGATCTGCTCACGCGCGAGCAAGTCGCGGAGCGACTCTACCTGGAGAGTGGCGCGGCTATTGAGATGATCGATCCAGACCGAGCTGTCGGCGACAATCACTCGGGTTGGAAGCGACCCTGACGCATCTCGTCGAGATCGCCTTCCCAGGCAACTTTTCCGGCCATGTCCAAAATCTTCTTCTGGCGTTCCATCTGCAAAATCAGCTTGAGTCCGGCCTCGACCGCCGCCCGCTTGGTCGGCAGGCCGGTCGCCTTCATCACTTGATCGATCAATGCGTCGTCGATGTCGATATTCGTGCGCATGGCCCGGCCTTGTGTATAAGTCAGCACTGAAATACACATCGCTGATCGAGCAATCAAGGGCCGGCCTTTCCCAGCCGACCCCCCGACGGCATCGCGATCCTGAAATGGAGTAGCCCATGCGCCTCGACGATCAGCCGGAAAGCCAGAACGTCGACGACCGGCGCGGTTCGCCCGGCATCGTTCGCGCCGGCGGGATCGGCGGTATCGGCCTCGTCGCCGTCGTGGTGCTGGGGCTCATCTTCGGGGTCGACCCGAGCACCCTGCTCAGCATCGTCGAGGGCCAGCAGCAATCCGTCCCGCAGCAACAGCAGGCGCCGACGGGCAGGCAGCAGCCCGGCGGCCAGCAGGCCGGCGCCGAAGATGCCCAGCGCCGGTTCGTCGCACAGGTGCTCGGCTCGACCGAGAGCGTCTGGACCGACGTGTTCAACCAGTCCGGCCGACACTATCAGGCGCCGACCTTGGTCCTGTTCGCGGGCGCCGCGCAGTCGGCGTGCGGCTTGGCGCAGACGGCGACGGGACCGTTCTACTGCCCCACCGACCGCAAGGTGTATCTCGACACCGCGTTCTTCCGCGACATGCAGACCAAGCTCGGCGCCCCCGGCGACTTCCCGCGCGCCTACGTCATCGCCCACGAGATCGGCCATCACGTCCAGAACCAGCTCGGCCTGCTGGACACCGGCGGCCGTTCCAACGACGCATCGGTGCGCACCGAATTGCAGGCGGACTGCTTCGCCGGCGTCTGGGCCAATCGCGCCAACGCCAGCACGCACATCCTGGAGCAGGGCGATATCGAGCAGGGCATCAACGCCGCGAGCGCCATCGGTGACGACCGGCTGCAGCAGCGTTCGCGCGGTTACGTCGTCCCCGACAGCTTCACCCACGGCAGCTCGGCCCAGCGCGTCCGCTGGTTCAAGCAGGGCGTGCAGACCGGCGACCCGCGCCAATGCGACACCTTCGGCGCGAGCCAGCTTTGACCGCCTGTCCCTCGATGAAGCCGAACAGAACGCATCGTCGGCTATCATGTCGTTGAGGTCCGGAAACCGCCAGACAAAAGCGGCGACCTGGGGGATCATCACGGCATGGACATGGACGACGACGCCTGCTACCGCGCAATCGAAACGCGAGACCGTCGTTTCGACGGGCGTCTGTTCGTGGCCGTCACGACGACCGGAATCTACTGCCGCCCGTTCTGCCCGGCACCCACCCCCAGGCGAAACCACGTCCGGTTCTATCCCACGGCTGCCGCCGCGCAAGCAGCCGGGTTTCGGCCCTGTCTGCGCTGTCGGCCGGAAACGTCGCCGGATCTCGCGTTCTGGCGAGGGAGCTGCAGCACCGTATCCCGGGCTCTGGGGCTGATCGAAGCGGGCGCCCTCGACGACGCCAACGTCGAAACCCTGGCGGCACGGTTGGGCATTGGTGAGCGCCAGCTCCGACGCTTGTTTCGGCACCATCTCGGCGCCTCGCCGATCTCGATCGCCCAGACGCGCCGGATACTGCTCGCCAAGCAACTGATTCACGATACGCGATTGCCGATGACGGAGGTCGCCTTGGCGGCGGGCTTCGGCAGCGTCCGGCGATTCAACGAGATATTCCAGCAGCTATTCAAACGGCCACCGCAGGCACTCCGGCGAACCGGAGCAGCGGAGGAGGCTGCCGGGACGACGGGCGCGGTCGCGGTCAGGCTAGGCTACCGGCTCCCCTACGACTGGGAAGCGATCTTGTCGTTCCTGAGAGCGCGAGCAATCCCGGGCCTCGAAACGGTATCGAGCGGCCGGTATGCTCGCACCATCGCGATCGGCGAGGAACACGGTGTGTTGGTCGTTGAACCCGCCGAGGGAAACTGCCTCAGGGCCACCGTTCGCTTTGCCAATCTCAGGTGCTTGCCGGCGATCATCGCCCGCGTTCGCCGCGTCTTCGATCTTGCCGCCGATCCTGTGGCAATCGGCGCTCATCTCAGCCGGGACCCGGTGCTGGCTCCCCTGGTCGCCGCTCGACCGGGCCTCAGGGTTCCTGGCGCGTGGGACGGATTCGAACTCGCCGTGCGCGCCATCCTTGGGCAGCAAATCTCGGTTCCGGCTGCGACGCGGCTCGCCGGCAAACTGGTGTCGCTGCATGGCGGAACGATTGGTGAGTCCGCTGCGCTCGCGCTGGGTCTCACCCACGTGTTCCCGACACCTCGGCAACTGGCCGGGGCAGATTTGGTTGCCCTCGGGATGCCGAACGCCAGGCGGGCGGCGCTGTCCTCGCTGGCGGCGGCGATCGTCGCTGATCCGCAGATCTTCGGCGCCCGCAGAAGCCTCGACGAAGCCATCGCTCAGCTCCGCTCGCTGCCGGGCGTCGGCGAGTGGACGGCCCAGTACATCGCGATGCGCGAACTCCGCGAGCCGGACGCCTTCCCGGCGGCCGATATCGGTCTGATGCGAGCAATGAGCGACGGCAGCGGAGTGCGGCCATCCCCTGCCGAATTGCTCGTACACGGCGAGCGATGGAGGCCATGGCGCGCCTACGCCGCGCTGCACCTGTGGGCGTCCGAGCCGCTCGTATCTCGAAAGGCAATCCATGCTCAACAAGCCGCCTGAGTACCTCCGGCTGGATCGCTTGGCGACGCCCATCGGCGACGCGCTGATTGTCACGGACGAGGCTGGCTACGTCCGCGCGCTTGATTGGGACGATCGCAAACCCGGAATGATGCAACTGCTCCGGCTGCACTACGGATCGGTTGCGCTGGAACCTGGCGCCGCTCCGGCAAACGTCCGGCGCGCGCTCCGCGATTACTTCGCAGGAGACTTCACGTGTCTCGGGGCGATCGAATGGCGGACAGGCGGAACACGGTTCCAGCGTACGGTGTGGGCGGCTCTTACCATGATCGCCCCTGGCCAGACCCTTGGGTATGGCGCGTTGGCCGCCAAGCTCGGATGTCCCACGGCGGCGCGGGCGGTCGGCCTGGCCAACGGATCCAATCCAATCAGCGTGATCGTGCCGTGTCATCGGGTAATCGGCGCGGACGGCACGCTCACCGGCTACGGTGGCGGCATCGAGCGCAAACGATGGCTACTTAGGCATGAAGGCGCGACGTTCCGAGATGAGCTGGCTCAGCAATCGATGTGCTTGACGAATGACAAGGAAGGCGACCGCTCCGGCCTCACTCATGGACTGGCCTGAGAGGTCGCGGCGTCCCGCTTACGGCGGAAACGCCGGGTCTCCGTACGGGTAGTACCGCGCGAGGTCGACGGTCGCGTACGGCAGTGCGTCGAGGCGCACCGTGCCGAGGAAAGGCTCCGCCGGCTCGACCAGCAGGATGGTCTTGGCAAAGCCACTGTCGTGAAAGCCGCGCCGGAAATGCACGCGCGACTTGATCGCGAACACCGCGAAGCCGTCCGGGTCCAATCCTAGGCCGACGATCGAATGCGGCTCCATCAGTTGCACCTGATACGAGCTGAGCACCAGCACGTTGCCCCGGCCGAACCCGACGCTGACCCAGAACTGGCCGTGACCCTCGACCGCGTTCAGCACCGTCCCGCGAATCCGCACCGGCGCGCCGGCCGAAGCGTCGACGAGCCCGCCGACATCCCGGTCGAACACGTCGCCCGCCTTGGCGCCGGCCGCCTGCAGCGCCGCCGTTGCGGGCTCGTCGGTGATGGTCATGACCAACGTGTTCGGCAGATCCTGCGCCACGATCTCCCGCAGCTGCCACGTCGCGTAGCCGGACCGATCGCTGTGATCAGCCAGCACCACCGGCGTCTCGCCGCGCTCGACGGCCCGCTTCGCGAGCGCCACGCCCTCGGCGATCGTGTGGACCTTGGTCGAGCCGAGCAGCGCCTCGCGTCGGCGCCAGGCGTAGCCGGCCATGTCGTCGGCGATCGTGCGGGCGAGCGCCGGATCACCATTGGTCAGAACCTGGATGGTCATGCCCACGTCCGGCACGTCGGCGAAGGGGAAGCCGAAGAACACGTTCACGTAGGCGTCCGGCGCGCGCGCCTCCCAGACCAGCGCCCGCTGCACGAGGTCCATCCACGGCGAGGCGTCCGTCCACTGCAGGACCGTCGCCGAGATGATGGGAACCGTCACCGTCACGTGGGACGGCGCGTAGTCGCCCCGGATCGCCCGCACCAGCGTGCGCGCTGCCCGCTCGCCCTGCAGGTAGCCGTCATAGTGAGGAAAATATTTCACCGTGAACGCCATGTCGGCATGACGCAGAAACGCCTCGTCCTCGTTGCCGTGCAGATCGAACGTCGCCGCGAGGACCGCCCGGGGGCCGACCGCCTCTCGCACCCGTCGGGCCAGTTCGGCCTCAGGCCGGGGGACGCCGCGCACCGCCATCGCCCCGTGCAGGCACAGATAGACGCCGTCGAACGGCCCGAGCGATTGGAGCTCGGCGATCATCCGACCGGCAAAGGTCTCGTACGCCTCCTCAGTCACCCAGCCCGAGCCCGACCCGGTTCTCGGCCACAGCGGCGACTCGATCCCGACCAGTTCGACGCCGTCGAACTCGCGCGCGACCTTCACGAAACCGCCCATGTAGGATTTGCGATCCCAGTCCAGCAGTGCATCTCCCCTCGCGGGCGAGCCCGGATACAGGAAGTCAGCGAGCGTCGTGTCGTTCGCGAGGAAGGTCACGGTCTCATGCGAGAAGTGCAGAACGGCGGTCCGAGCCGGCGTGTGACGTACCATCGGTCCATTCCTGGCAAACCACGCGACGGAGTCGCCACGAGCAGGAACGGCGCTCCTCCATCACGTTTGGGACGACCCCCGTGACGACCCTTGTCAGGCAAGAAGTTTACAGCGGCTTCAGCGAGTGGTCGGGTACTCAGCCGGGCATTGCCCTAGCGCCGACGCAGCGAGCGCATGTGCAACGCTGCTGCGCCCCAGCCGAGCGCCGCTACGATCAACGGCACTCCCCAGAACGCGAAATAGGCGAACGGCGTCATTCCTCGAGTCCTCCGAGCACCCAGCGCGCCACAAGATGCAGGATCGACGCGCCTACTGACCATAGGACGAAGGCGACGGTCAGGAACCACGCGGGTGCATCGAGCCGGCCGCCGAAACCATAGATCAGGCTTGCTGCCGGTGCCACGATTCCGACCGTCACGCAGGCCGTGGAAGCCCGATCCAGCGCGCTGGCGAGCAGCTTGGTCCGTTCATTCTCGACCAGGCTCACAGGACGGCGATCCAAGTCGGCGTGTGACGCATGACAACCCCCGATGCGCCACTTTCCCCGATCGGTGGAAAGACGGCCAGCTTGACGCGGCAGCCGGGGGGCCGCATGTCCTCGCACGCCAGACGGCCGGACGGCCGCTGACGCTCCCGGGCGTTGGAGGAAAGTCCGGGCTCCACGGGAACACGGTGCCGGCTAACGGCCGGCGGGGGCGACCCCAGGGACAGTGCCACAGAAAACAAACCGCCGGCGCAAGGGTGCGTCCCCCGTCGGCAAGGGCGAAACGGTGCGGCAAGAGCGCACCGCGCCCCTGGTAACAGGGGCGGCAGGGTAAACCCCACCGGGAGCAAGACCGAATAGGAGCGGCCGGCGCAGCCGGCGGGCGATGCCCGCCAGGTTGGCGCAAGGGCGTTCCCGCCCCGTCGCTCGGGTAGGTCGCGCGAGGCGCGCCGCGAGGCGCGTCCCAGAGGAATGGCCGTCCCGCATCAACTGATGCGGACAGAACCCGGCTTACAGGCCGTCTGGCACCCTCTCCCGCAGGAACAAATCGCGAATACTTACGTTTCCGCCCGCGTGCCGGATGGTGGTCAAGGCAGCGCCGGCAACCCGTTGTTTTCACGTTGGAATTACGGCGCATCGATCAAGTAAACCGAGCGATTGTCTTTGACGCCCATGGTTTCCCATGTTATCCCACACCATCCCACGGGCAGAAGCGATCGGCGCTGAGACCCCGGGGATCGAGGGAATCACCCGGCCGCATGAGCAGCTTCCTCGGCACCCACCAGAATCGGTTGGACGCCAAGGGCCGCGTATCCGTTCCCGCGCCGTTTCGCACCGTGCTGCGCGCCCGCGCCGAAGCCGCCGGGGTCGAGGGCGCTCAGCTCGTGCTGCGTCCGTCGCACAATCACGCCTGCATCGAGGGATGGCCGGCCGACGTGTTCCAGACCCTCGCCACGCCGCTGGATCGCATCGATCTGTTCAGCGACGCCCATGACGATCTCGCCGCTGCGCTGTATGCCGACGCTTTCCAAGCCGAATCGGACAAGGAGGGCCGCATCGTTCTGCCCGAGACGCTCGCCGCCCATGCCGGCGTGAAGGATGCCGTGGTCTTCATGGGCCTCGGCCGCACCTTCCAGATCTGGGAGCCGGCGGCGGCCGAGCGCCGTCGCGCCGAAGCGCGCGACCGCGCCCGCACGCGCGGCCTGACCCTGCCCGGCAATCCGCCCGTCAGCCGCGCGGAAGCTCCGACATGAGCCGCCATCTCCCGGTCATGCTGGACGAGGTGCTCGCGGCCTTGATGCCGCGCGCCGACGCCATCTATCTCGACGCCACGTTCGGCGGCGGCGGCTATGCCGAGGCCATCCTCGAGACGGCGCGCTGCACGCTCTACGCGATCGACCGCGATCCGGACGCCATCGCGCGCGGCGCCGGCCTCGCCGCCCGCTATCCCGAACGGCTGCGGCTGATCCACGGAAGTTTCGGGGCGATGCTTTCGTTGTTGTCCGAATCCGGGCTGTCGTCGCTCGATGGGGTCGTGCTCGACCTCGGCGTCTCCTCCGATCAAATCGACGATCCGGCGCGCGGCTTCAGCTTCCGGGCCGACGGCCCGCTCGACATGCGCATGGGCCGCGCGGGACCGACGGCGGCGGACCTCGTGAACGCGCTGCCGGAGGCGGAGCTCGCCGACCTGCTGTTCGCCTTGGGCGAGGAGCGCCGCTCCCGCCGCATCGCCCGCGCGATCCTCACCGCGCGCGCCGAGGCGCGCATCGAGACCACCGGCCGGCTCGCGTCCATCATCCGCTCCGTGGTGCCCAAGGACCGTTCCGGCATCGACCCCGCGACCCGCAGTTTCCAGGCGCTGCGCATCAGGGTGAACGACGAACTGGGCGAAATCGAGCGCGCCCTCGCGCAAGCGGCCACCCTGCTCAACCCCGGCGGCCGGCTGGTGGTCGTGGCGTTCCACTCGCTTGAGGACCGGATCGTCAAGCGCTTCATGGGCGAGGCCGCCGGCCGCGCCCCCGCGCCCTCGCGCCATGACCCGCGCGGGCTGGACCGCGCCGCCCCGCCGCGCTTCCGCCTGCTCACCCCACGGGCGCTGCGCCCGACCGACGCGGAGATCACCCGCAATCCCCGCGCCCGCAGCGCCCGGCTGCGCGCGCTCGAACGCCTGGACCCCGCTTCGGCCGTCCCCGCGAGGACCACCGCATGATCCGCCCGTTCACTTGCGTATGCATGGTCCTGGCGTTGGGGTCCGGCCTCTATCTTTACCAGGCGAAGCACCGGGCGCAGCTGCTGGACCGCGAGATCGAGGCGACGATGCGCGCGCGCGACGCGGCCCAGGCGCGCGCCGGCGTACTGCGCGCCGAGTGGACCCTGGAGAACGACCCCGAACGCCTGGCGGGCCTCGCCGAACGGTTTCTCTCGCTCAAGACCGTCACGCCCGGCCAGTTCACCACGATGGCGGAGCTCGACAAGCGGCTACCGCCGGTGCGCGCGCCGGAGCCGACGCCGGACGGCACGACCGATGACGGCACGCCGGTGGCCGCCGCTCCCGAGCCCGAGCCGGCGAAGGCCGCCGCCATTCCCGAAATCAAGCCGGAGCCGCCGAAGCGCGACCTCGCCGCCTCGCCGCCGCCGCGTCCCGCGCCGGCCAAGGTCGCCACAGCCGCCCCGCGTCCGCCGCAGCGGCGCGCCGTCCCGACCGTGGTTGCCGGGCGCGTCGCCACCGCCGAGACGCGGTCGGTGTTCACGCCCGTCGCGGCGACGGTGCCGCGGCCGCTGCCCGCGCCCTACGTGGCGTCGGCGCCCGTGGCGACGTCCGTACTCGGCTTCGCCCGCGCCGGGCTTGCTCCGCCGGTACCGTTCGCGCCGCAGAACATCAGCAACGGCGGCGGCTAGGTTGCGATGAACGCCGACGATCCCTCCCCCCCACCCGGCGCGCCCGCGCGGCGCTTCGGCGCGCCGCGGGACGGCGGCGTCCCCAAGCTGGAGACGGTGCGCGTCACCGCGCCCGACCTGACGCGCCGCGCCGCGATGGAGCGCACGCGCGGCCGCCTCGTGCTCACGGCGCTCGGCTTCGCCACCCTGTTCCTCGCGGTCGTGCTGAAGCTCGCGGACGCCACGGTCGTCCAGCCGGTCCCGCCGCACCGGACGGAGACCCCGGTGGCGGAGCTGTTCGAGACGCCCAAGCCCGGCCTGTCCGGCCCACGCGCGCAACGGTCGATGATTACCGACCGCAACGGCGAGATCCTGGCGATCTCGCTGCCAACCGCGGCGCTGTATGCCAACCCTCGCGAGATGATCGACGTCGCCGAGGCGGCGCACAAGCTCAAGCAGGCGCTGCCCAAGCTGGACGAGGAGCAGGTCAGGACGCGGCTCGCGGAAGCCAAGCAGTTCGTCTACCTCGCGCGCCAGCTCACCCCGAAGGAAGAGCTGCGGATCAACACGCTCGGCATCCCCGGCATCTACTTCGAGCCGACCGAGCGCCGCCGCTACCCGATGGGGCGCACCGCCGCCCAGGTGCTCGGCGGCGTGGACGTGGACGGGCGCGGCGTCGCCGGTGTCGAGCGCGGCTTCGACGAGCGGCTGCGCACCGACAACGCGCCGCTCCGCCTGTCGCTCGACGTGCGCGTGCAGGCCGTCGTGCGCGACGAGCTATCCGCGGCAATGGAGGAGTTCAAGGCGATCGGCGCCTGCGGCATCGTGATGGACGTGCGCACCGGCGAGGTCCTGGCGATGGTGAGCCTGCCCGACTACGACGCCAACAACGTGGGCTCCGCCGCCCCGGACGAGCGGTTCAACCGTGCCGTGACCGGCATGTACGAGCCGGGCAGCACGTTCAAGCTGCAGACCGCCTCGATGGCGCTCGATTCCGGGCTGGTCAACATCTGGAACGAGTTCGACGCGTCGCACGACATCCACATCGGCCGCTTCACCATCAGCGACTTCGAGGGCAAGCACCGCTGGCTCTACCTCCCGGAAGTGCTCGCCTATTCGTCCAATCTCGGAGCCGCGCACATCGCGCAGCAGATGGGGGCCGAGCGGCAGCGCAACTGGCTGCGCGGGATGGGCATGTTCGGGCGCGTCGGCATCGAGCTGCCGGAGGCCGGCCAGCCGATCATCCCGGCCGCCGCCAACTGGAAGGAGGTCGTGACGCTCACCGTCGGCTTCGGCCACGGCATCGCGATCTCGCCGCTGCACGTGGTGCGCGGCACGGCCGCCGTCGCCAACGGCGGCATCCTGGTCAAGCCCACCATCCTGCTGCCCGAGACCGACACGACGGCGGAGGTCGGCAACCGCGTCATGCAGACGGGCACGTCGGACACGATGCGCAAGCTGATGCGCCTGGTCGTCACCGACGGCTTCGGCAAGACGGCCGAGGTGCCCGGTTACTACCCCGGCGGCAAGACCGGCACGGCCGAGAAGGTGGGCGCGCACGGCTACAAGAAGCACGCCAACGTCGCGGCGTTCATGAGCGTGTTCCCGATGAACGCGCCGCGCTACGCCGTCTACATGATGCTGGACGAGCCGCACGCCAACGCCAGCACACACGGCTACGCGACGGCCGGCTGGGTCGCCGCGCCGGCCGCCGGACGCGTGATCGCGCGGATCGGCCCGATGCTCGGGCTGCTGCCCGACATCGCCGACAAGGAGGCGATCGACCGGGCGCTGCACATCCCGCTGGAGCCGGCGCGCCCGGCGGGCGGCACCCGCTCCCCGATGGTCAACGCCGCGCCGGCCAAGCCCGCGGTCCCGGTGCCGGCCAGCGCCAAGGGAGGCGAGCCGGCGCCGGCGCTCCCCGCACCCCAGCCGCACCCGGCCGCGCGCGACATGCGCCACGAGGCGAGCCTCGACGCGGCGCCGTTCGCCGTGGCTCGCACCCAGCCTGCCGCCGAGGCACGCTGAGCCATGCAGTCCCTCCCCGACTTCGCCGGCATCACGGCGGACAGCCGCCAGGTCGCCCCCGGGTTCCTGTTCGCCGCCTTGCCGGGCTCCGCCCGGGACGGCCGCGCTTTCATAGCGGACGCGGTCGCGCGCGGAGCCGCCGCGGTGCTGGCGCCGGCGGGCACCGTCTGGCCAGCCGGCGTGCCGCCGCGTCCGCTGATCGAGGATCCCGAGCCGCGGCGTCGCCTCGCACTGCTCGCGGCGGGCATGGCCGGCCCGCAACCCGCCACCCTGGTCGCCGTCACCGGCACCAACGGCAAGACCAGCACGACGGAGTTCCTGCGCCAGATCTGGTCGCTGGCCGGGCACCGGGCGGCGAGCCTCGGCACCTTGGGCCTGATCGCTCCCGGGTTCCCCCCGGGCGCCGGCTTGACGACGCCCGATCCGGTGGCGCTCGCCCGCACCCTCGCCGCTCTCGCGCAAGCCCGGATCGAGCGGGCGGCGATGGAGGCGTCCTCGCATGGGCTGGACCAGTTCCGGCTCGACGGGGTCCGGCTGACCGCCGCCGGCTTCACCAATCTCACGCGCGACCACCTCGACTACCACGGCACGCTCGCGCTCTACCGCGCCGCCAAGCTGCGGCTGTTCGCCGAGCTCCTGCCGCCCGGCGCGCCCGCCGTGCTCAGCGACACCGCCGATACGGAGACGCGCGACGCCCTGGCGACGATCGCCGCGCGTCGGCGGCTTGACCTGCGGACGGTGGGCGAGACCGGCAGCGCGATCCGCCTGCTGCGGACCGCGCCGCGCGCCGACGGCCAAGTCGTGCAACTGGAGGCCGATGGCGCGCGGCGCGAACTCTCGCTCGCCCTGCCCGGCCGCTTCCAGGTGGACAACGTCCTCGTCGCCGCGGCGCTGGCGATGGCGACCGGCGAGCGCGACGTGCTCGACCGGCTGCCCCACCTCGCGGGCGTGCGCGGCCGGATGGAGCTTGCCGCCCGGCTGCCGAACGGCGCCACGGTATACGTGGATTACGCCCACACCCCCGACGCGCTGGAGCGGCTGCTGACCGCGCTGCGCCCGCACACGGCGGGGCGGCTGCATATCGTGTTCGGCGCCGGCGGCGACCGCGACCGCGGCAAGCGCCCGTTGATGGGTGCCGCCGCCGCGCGGCTCGCCGACGCCGTGGTGGTCGCGGACGACAATCCCCGCTCCGAAGACCCCGCCGCAATCCGCCGCGCCATCCTCGCCGCCTGCCCCGGAGCGCAGGAGATCGGCGACCGGGCGCGCGCGATCGAAGCGGCGCTGAACGCACTCGGACCGGGCGACGTGCTCGCCGTCGCCGGGAAAGGCCACGAGCAGGGCCAGACCATCGGCGGGGCGGTGGTGCCGTTCGACGACGTGGGCGTGGTGCGGGGGCTGGCCCTCACCCAACCCTCTCCCGGAGGGAGAGGGCTTTTTCTGCTCCCTCTCCCGCCGGGAGAGGGCCGGGGTGAGGGTTCAACATGACCCCCCTCTGGACCATCGCCGATCTCGTCCGCGCCACCGGCGGCACCCTGCACGCTCGCTTCGCCGCGACCGGGGTCTCGATCGACACCCGCACCCTCCGCCCCGGCGACCTGTTCGTGGCCCTCGAAGGCGAGAACCGCGACGGCCACGCCTTCGTCGCCGACGCGCTCGCGCGCGGGGCGGCCGGGGCGCTGGTGCACCGGTGCACCTCCGAGGGGCCGCTGCTGCAAGTGGCCGACACCCTCGAAGGCCTCCGCCGGCTCGCCGCCTTCGCCCGCGCGCGGTTCGCCGGCCGGCTGGTCGCCGTCACCGGCAGCGTCGGCAAGACCACGACCAAGGAGATGCTGCGCACGGCCCTTACCGCCCACGGCGCGACCCACGCGGCGGAGGCATCGCACAACAATCACTGGGGCGTCCCGCTGACCCTGGCGCGGCTGCCGCCCGGCGCGGCGTTCTGCGTCGCCGAGATCGGCATGAATCACGCGGGCGAGGTCGCGCCCCTCGCGCGCCTGGCGCGGCCGCATATCGCGCTGATCACCGCGATCGCGCGCGCCCACGTCGGCCATCTCGGCAGCCTGCAGGCGATCGCCGACGAGAAGGGCTCGATCGCGACCGCGCTGGAACCGGACGGCACGCTAATCCTGCCGGCCGACACGCCGCTGCTCCCGCGCCTGCGTGCACTTGCCGGGCCTCGGCGGATCGTGACGTTCGGCAGCGACGAGGCGGCGGATGTCCGGCTCTGCGACGCGGCCCCGGACGCCGACGGCACCCGCGTCACCGCCTCGGTCGAAGGCCGGGCGCTCGGATTCCGCCTGCCCGTGCCGGGCCGCCACATGGCCATGAACGCGCTCGCAGCCCTCGCCGCCGTGACGGCGCTCGGCGGCGACGCGGATCTTGCCGCCGACGCGCTCGCCGGGTTCTCGCCGCTCGCCGGCCGCGGCGTCCGGCGCACCCTGGAGGTTACCGGCGGCACCGCGCTGCTGCTCGACGAGAGCTACAACGCGAACGGCGCCTCGGTGCGCGCGGCGCTCGCCGTGCTCGCGTTGCAACCGGCGTCGCGCCGCATCGTGGTCCTGGGCGACATGCTCGAGTTGGGCGACGAGGCCGCCCCGGAGCACCGCGCGCTGGCCGCCGACGTGACCGAGGCTGCCGACCTGCTGTTCGCCTGCGGGCCGCTCACCCGTCACCTGTTCGACGCCGTGCCGCACGCGCTGCGCGCCGCGCACGCATCCGATTCCGCGGCGCTCGCCCCGATGGTCGCCGCCGCGGTCGCGCCGGGCGACGCGATCCTCGTCAAGGGCAGCCTCGGCAGCCGCATGAAGCAGGTCGTCGCCGCACTGGAAGCACGCCAGCGCACAGCGGAGGCGCGCTGATGCTGTACGACCTGTTTCGCCCGCTCGCCGAGCAGTTCTTCCTGTTCAACCTGTTTCGCTACATCACCTTCCGCTCGGGCGCCGCGTGCCTGACCGCGCTGCTGGTGAGCTTCATCTTCGGGCCGATGACGATCCGCTGGCTCAAGTCGGTGCAGCTGCAAGGCCAGCCGATCCGGCTCGACGGGCCCGAGCGCCACCTGATCGAGAAGCGAGGCACGCCGACGATGGGCGGCGTGCTGATCCTGTTCGCGCTCACCGCCGCCACCCTGCTGTGGGCGGACCTGCGCAACGTCTACGTCTGGGCGGTGCTGCTCGTCACCCTCGGCTACGGCGCGCTCGGCCTGGCCGACGACTACATGAAATTGGCCAAGCGCAACCATCGTGGCGTGTCGGCCCGCATGAAGCTGGTCGCGCAGGCGGTCATCGGCATCGTCGCCGCCGAGGCCATCTCGTACTCGACGCGCGGCGCGCTCGGCACCGGCCTGGCGATCCCCTTCTTCAAGGAGGTGCTGATCCCGCTCGGCCTCTTCTTCCCCGTGTTCGGAATGCTGGTGATGCTGGGCGCCTCGAACGCGGTGAACCTCACGGACGGGCTCGACGGGCTCGCCATCGTGCCGACCATCATCGCCGCCGCCGTGTTCGCGCTGATCGCCTATCTCGTCGGCAACCGCGTGTTCGCCGACTACCTGCAACTGAACCCGGTGCCCGGCGCGGGCGAGCTCGGCGTGTTCCTCGCGGCCCTGATCGGCGCCGGCATCGGCTTCCTGTGGTTCAACGCCCCGCCCGCGGCGGTGTTCATGGGCGACACCGGCAGCCTCGCCCTGGGCGGCGCGCTCGGCGCGGTCGCGGTGGCGACCAAGCACGAGATCGTGCTGCTGATCGTGGGCGGGCTGTTCGTGCTGGAAACCGTGTCGGTCATCATCCAGGTGTTCTGGTACAAGCGCACCGGCCGTCGCGTGTTCCTGATGGCGCCGTTGCATCACCACTTCGAAAAGAAGGGCTGGGCCGAGCCCACCATCGTCATCCGGTTCTGGATCATCTCCGTCATCCTGGCGCTGGCCGGGCTGGCCACGTTGAAGATCCGATGACCGGCGCATTCCCCGCCGACCTGTTTGCCGGTCAGCGGTTCGCCGTGATGGGGCTCGGCCGCAACGGGCTGCCGGCCGCTCAGGCGCTTGCCGCAATGGGCGCCGAGGTGTGCGCCTGGGACGACACGGCGGGCACGCGCACGGCCGCGGAAGCGGCCGGCGTGCGCGTGCGCGACCCGTTGCGCGAACGGTTCAATTTCGACGCGCTGGTGCTGTCGCCCGGCATCCCGCATCGACTGCCGAGCGCGCACCCGATCGCATTCCGCGCGCGGCGGGCAGGGGTGAAAATATTTTCCGACGCCGAGCTGCTGTTCCAGGCGGTGCGCGCGGCGGGCTCGAAGGCGCGCTTCGTCGGCATCACCGGCACCAACGGGAAGTCAACCACCACCGCGTTGCTGGCGCATGTTCTTCATGCGGCGGGTGAAGTCGTGGCCGCCGGCGGCAATCTCGGGCCGGCCGCCCTTGCGCTGCCGCTGCTGCCGGATCGCGGCGTCTACGTGCTGGAGATGTCGTCTTACATGTTGGAGCGAATCGCGACGCTTCGCTTCGATGTGGCGGCGATGCTCAATCTCAGCCCCGACCACTTGGATCGCCACGGCGACATGGCAGGTTATGCCGCGGCCAAACGCGCGATCTTCGCGCGGCAGCAAGCCGGCGACGTCGCGGTGATCGGCGTCGACGACGCGTATTCGCGCGCAATGGCCGCGTGGCGGCGCGGGCTGCCGGGGCCGGTGGTGACGATCACGGGCTGCCCTCAGCCCAACCCTCTCCCGGAGGGAGAGGGAGCAGAAAGCCCTCTCCCCTCGGGAGAGGGTTGGGTGAGGGCCTTGCCGGCCACCCTTCCCGGCGCCCACAACGCGCAGAACGCCGCCGCCGCCGCCTTGATGGCCCGCGCGCTCGGCGTCTCCGACGCCGCCATCGCGCACGGCATCGCCAGCTTCCCCGGCCTGCCTCACCGCCAGCAGAAGGTGCGAAGCATCGCCGGCGTCGACTTCATCAACGACAGCAAGGGCACCAACGCCGACGCCACCGCGCGCGCGCTCGGCTGCTACGATCGCGTGGTCTGGATCGCCGGCGGCGTGGCCAAGGCGGGCGGCATCGCGCCGCTGGCACCCTGGTTCCCCCGCATCGCCCACGCCGTGCTGATCGGACAGGACGCGCCGGCGCTCGCCGCCACGCTCGCGGCGCACGGCGTCTCGCACGAGATCGCCGACACCCTGGAAGCCGCCGTCCCGGCCGCACTCGCCGCGGCGCGGCGCGAGCGCGCCGGAACCGTGCTGCTGTCGCCAGCCTGCGCGAGCTTCGACCAGTTCAGCGGCTTCGACGCGCGCGGCGAGCATTTCACGCAACTCGTCGCCGCCCTCGGCTGCCGGAGCGCCGCCTGATGCCCGCCCTGTCGCGCGCGGACACGTCCACCCTCGGCCGCTGGTGGTGGACGGTCGACCGCTGGACCCTGTTCGCCGTCACCACGCTGATCGGCTTCGGCTACGTGATGATGCTGGCCGCCTCGCCCGCCGTCGCCGAGCGCATCGGCCAGTCGCGCGACGTGTTCATCCTCAAGCAGGTGCTGTTCCTGGCACTCGCGGGCGCGGTCGTGGTCGGCGTGTCGCTGCTCTCGCCGCGCGAGATCCGCCGGCTCGCCATCGTCGGCTGCATCGTCGCCCTCGCGCTGACCGCGGCGACGATGCTGATCGGCACCGAGATCAAGGGCGCGCGCCGCTGGATCGCGCTGCCGGGCCTCTCGCTGCAGCCCTCCGAGTTCCTGAAACCCTGCTTCGCAGTCGTCGCCGCGTGGCTGATCAGCGAGGGACGCCGCACGCCGCGGTTTCCCGGGATGATCCTCGCCATCATCGTCTTCGGCGTGATCGTGGTGCTGCTGAAGTCGCAGCCGGACATCGGGATGCTCGCGGTCGTTACCGCGGTGTTCTTCGCGCAGCTGTTCGTCGGCGGCCTCAACCTCTTCTTCGTCGGGTTCGGGGTGCTGGGCCTGGGCGGCGCCGCGCTCGCCGCGTACACGTTGTTCCCGCACGTGCAGAGCCGCGTGCAGCGCTTCATGGACCCGGCGGTGGGCGACCACTACCAGGTCACCACGGCGCTGGAGGCGTTCGGCAACGGCGGGCTGCTCGGGCGCGGGCCCGGCGAGGGGCACGTGAAGGACGTGCTGCCCGACGCCCATGCCGATTTCGTCTACGCCGTGGCGGGCGAGGAGTTCGGCATGGTCGTCTGCCTGGTCATCGCCCTGGTGTTCGCGTTCATCGTGCTGCGCGGGCTGCTGCGGCTGCTGCAGGAGCCCGACCTGTTCATCGTGCTGGCGTCGACCGGGCTCGTCGCCGGCTTCGGCCTGCAGGCGTTCGTCAACATGGCCTCCACCCTGCACCTGATCCCGACCAAGGGAATGACGCTTCCATTCATTTCCTACGGCGGGTCGTCGGTGCTCGCCGTCGCACTCGGGATCGGGATGCTGCTCGCGCTCACCCGCCGGCGCCATCACGGGGACGTGCCGTGAGAGGCCCCGTGGCACGGCCCATCGTGATCGCCGCCGGCGGGACGGCCGGGCACTTCTTCCCCGCCGAGGCACTCGGCGCCGAGTTGGTCGCCCGCGGCCACCGCATCGCGCTGATGACCGACGCGCGGTCCGGCGGGCTCGACAGCGGCACGTTCGCCGGGCGCGAGCGGTTCGTGCTGCGCGGCGCCGGCATCGCCGGGCGCGGCGCCTGGCGCGGCGGCAAGGCCGCACTCGCGCTTGCCGCCGGCGCGGCGCAGGCACGCGCCACGCTCGCGCGCATCGGTGCCGCCGCGGTGGTCGGCTTCGGCGGCTATCCGTCGGTGGCGCCCGCCCTCGGCGCGCGCCTGCTGCGCCGACCGCCGCCCGTGCTGCTGCACGAGCAGAACGCCGTCCTCGGCCGCGCCAACCGGCTCCTTGCACGCTATGCGGCCGGGCTGGCACTCAGCTTCGCCACGACCGAACGCGTGCCGAACGCCGCGCGCAGCGTGCTGACCGGCAACCCGGTGCGCAGCGCGATCCGTTGGCAACCATACGAACCGGGCGCGCGCGTCCTCGTGCTCGGCGGCTCGCTCGGCGCGCGCGTGTTCAGCGACGTGGTGCCCGCCGCGCTCGCCGCATTGCCGGACGCGCTTCGCTGCCGCCTGTCCGTGGCGCAGCAATGCCGCCCCGAGGATCTGGACCGGGTGCGCGCGACCTACGACGCCGCGGGCATCGCCGCTGAACTCGCCGCCTTCTTCCCCGATGTCGCGGAACGGCTCGCCGCCGCCTCTCTGGTGATCGCGCGCGCCGGCGCCTCCACGGTGGCGGAGCTCGCGGTCGCCGGCCGCCCTTCGATCCTCGTCCCGCTGCCCGGCGCGATCGACGATCACCAGAGCGCCAACGCACGCGCGCTCGCTGAAGCCGGCGCCGCTTGGGTGATCCCGCAGGCGTCCCTCACCGCCGACGTGCTCGGCGCGCGGATCGCCGCAATGCTGGACGATCCCGCCGCTCTCGCCCGCGCCGCCGAGGCCGCGCGCGCGCAGGCCCGCAGCGATGCGGCGGCGAAGCTCGCCGATCTCGTCGAGGCGTTCATGACGCAGGAAGCGCGCGCATGAGGGCCCTGCCGCTCTCGATCGGGACGGTGCATTTCGTCGGCATCGGCGGCATCGGCATGTCGGGCATCGCCGAGGTGCTGCACAATCTCGGCTACTCGGTGCAGGGCAGCGACATCGCCGACAGCGCCAACGTGCGCCGCCTGCGCGAGGCCGGCATCAACGTCGCCGTCGGGCACGACGCGGCGCATCTCGGCAACGCCCAGGTCGTCGTCGTCTCCACGGCGGTCAAACGCGACAACCCGGAAATCCAGGCCGCCCGCGCGCGGCTCATTCCCGTGGTGCGCCGCGCCGAGATGCTGGCCGAGCTGATGCGGCTCAAATGGTCCGTCGCGGTCGGCGGCACGCACGGCAAGACCACGACCACGAGCCTGATCGCCGCCGTGCTGGAAGCCGCGCGCCTCGATCCCACCGTCATCAACGGCGGCATCGTCAACGCGTACGGCACCAACACGCGGCTCGGTTCGGGCGAGTGGATGGTGGTGGAGGCCGACGAGAGCGACGGCAGCTTCCTGCGCCTGCCGGCGGTGATTGCCGTCGTCACCAACATGGACCCCGAGCATCTCGACCACTGGGGCACCGCGGACGCGATGCTCGCGGGCTACGACCAGTTCGTCGGCAACATCCCGTTCTACGGTTTCGCCGTGCTCTGCATCGACCATCCGGCGGTGCAGCAGATGATCCCGCGCCTGTCGGACCACCGCCTCGTAACCTACGGCTTCTCGCCGCAGGCCGACGTGCGGGCCGAGCGGGTGATGACCGACAAGCTCGGCTGCACCTTCGAGGTGGTCGTCGCCGACCGCGCCAAGAACCGCACCCGCCGCACCGCGCCATTCCGCCTGCCGATGCTCGGCCAGCACAACGTGCAGAACGCGCTCGCCGCCATCGCCGTCGGCCTGGAGATGGACATCGACGACGCGACCTTGCGCAGCGCCCTGCTGACGTTCCGCGGCGTCAAGCGCCGCTTCACCAAGACCGGCGAGGCGGGCGGCGTCACCGTGATCGACGATTACGGCCATCATCCGGTGGAGATCGCCGCGGTGCTCAAGGCGGCGCGGCAGGCCGGCGCGCGCGACGTGATCGCGGTGGTGCAGCCGCATCGCTATACGCGGCTGCAATCGTTGTTCGCCGAGTTCTGCACCTGCATGAACGACGCCGGCACGGTGATCGTGGCCGACGTGTACTCGGCCGGCGAGACGCCGATCGGCGGTGCCGACCGTGACGCCCTGGTGGACGGGATGCGCGCGCGCGGTCATCGCAGCGTGGTGCCGCTGCCAGGTCCGTCGCACCTCGCCGAGATGGTGCACGCCATCGCCAAGCCGGGCGATTACGTCGTGTGCCTCGGCGCCGGCAACATCACGCAATGGGCGCAGTCGCTGCCTGCGGAGCTGGCCGACCTGCAAGCCGCAGCAAGCGGGCGGCGCGCGTCATGATGATCGCCGAGCGCCTCGCGCATTTGGCCGAGAGCTTGCCGCCGCTGCGCGGCCGCGCGCAGCCCGACGCACCGCTGGCGCAGTCGACGTGGTTCCGCGTCGGCGGTTACGCCGAAGCGCTGGTCCGCCCGGCCGACGCGAGGGATTTGGCGGCGTTCCTCGGTGCGCTGCCGCACACGATCCCGGTCCACGTGGTCGGCGCCTGCTCCAATCTCATCATCCGCGACGGCGGCCTGCCCGGCGTCGTCATCCGGCTGGCGCGCGGCTTCTCGGCGATCAAGGTCGAAGCGAACGGCGTGGTCGCCGGCGCCGCTTGCCTTGACGTGACGGTATCGGAGCACGCGGCGGCGGCCGGGCTTGCTGGGCTCGAGTTCCTGTCGGGCATCCCGGGCAGCATCGGCGGCGCGGTGGCGATGAACGCGGGCGCTTACGGCGGCGAGGTCGCGCACACGCTCGACTGGGCGGAGCTCGTCACCCGCTCGGGCGAGATCGTGCGCCTCTCGGCGGCGGCACTCGCGTTCGCCTATCGCCAGGCGCGCTTGCCGGCGGGCAGCGTCGTCGTGCGCGCGCGCCTTCGCGCCCATCCCGGCCTGAAGGCGGCGGTCGCCGCCCGCATGGCCGACATCCGCGCCAATCGCGAGGCGAGCCAGCCGGTGCGCGCCCGCACCGGCGGCTCGACGTTCCGCAACCCGCCGCACGCCAAGGCCTGGGAACTGATCGACGCCGCCGGCTGCCGCGGCCTTCGTCGCGGCGGCGCGCAGGTGTCGGAGAAGCACTGCAACTTCCTCATCAACACCGGCGAGGCGACCGCCGCCGATCTCGAAGGGCTGGGCGAGGAAGTCCGCCGCCGCGTGTTCGCTGGCTCCGGCGTCAACCTCGAATGGGAGATCCACCGCATCGGCGTGCCCGCGGCCCGGCCGCTTTCCCCTCCTCCCGGCCTCCTCCCGCAAGGGGAGGAGGAGAAGAAAGCCCCCTCCCCTTGCGGGAGGGGGTTGGGGGAGGGGTCGACGCGACCGAGCGGTCGGGGGTCTATCCCATCATGACCCGCGTCGCGGTGCTCTACGGCGGCATCTCCGCCGAGCGCGAGGTCAGCCTGTCGTCGGGCCGCGAGGTGATCCCCGCCCTGCGCGAAGCCGGGTTCGACGTCACCGCGATCGATGTCGGCACCGATCTCGGCGCGGTCTTCGCCGCGCTGACGCCGAAGCCGGACGCGGTGTTCAACGCGCTGCACGGCCGCTTCGGCGAGGACGGCGCCATCCAGGGCGTGCTCGACTGGCTCGGCATTCCCTACACCCACTCCGGCGTGCGCGCCTCGGCGCTGGCGATGGACAAGATCGCGGCGAAGGCCATCTTCGCCGCCGCCGGCCTGCCGGTAGCGCGCGGCCTGCTCGTCGCCGTGCCGGCGCTCGAAGCCGCCGATCCGATGCCCCGCCCCTACGTCGTCAAGCCGGTCAGCGAGGGCTCCTCGGTCGGCGTCCATATCATTCGCAACGGCGACAACCGCCGTGCCGAGGTCGCGCAGACCTGGCGCTTCGGCGACGCGGCGCTGGTCGAGGAGTTCATCCCGGGGCGCGAGCTCACCGTCGGCGTCATGGGCGACCGCGCGCTCGCCGTCACCGAGATCGTAGCGAGCCACAGCTTCTACGACTACGACTCCAAATACGCCGAGGGCGGCTCGCGCCACGTCATCCCGGCGCGGATCGACGCCGAGACCTATGGCCGGGCGATGCACGTCGCGGTCGCCGCGCACCGCGCACTCGGCTGCCGCGGCGCGTCGCGCGCGGATTTTCGCTACGACGACACCGAGCGCACGCCGGGGCGCCTGGTTTTGCTGGAGGTGAACACCCAGCCCGGCCTGACGCCGACTTCCCTGCTGCCCGAGCAGGCGGCGCATCTCGGCATGAGCTTTCCCAGGCTCTGCGCCTGGATGGTGGAGCACGCCGCGTGTCGCGCATGACCCGCGCCCCGCGCAACAGCATCAACGACCGGCCCGGCCGGTGGAAGATGTGGTTCCGGCGCCATCGCCGCGTCCTGCGGCCGGCAGGCTTGGGCGTGCTCGGCATCGCGATCGTGGCGCTGTGCGTAGGCCTGCTCCGCGCGGGTCCCGGCGAGGGCACCCTGACCTCGGTGCGCGACCGGCTCGGCGCCGCAACGGCGGTGTTCGGATTTCGCGTGCAGAACGTGACGATCGAGGGCCGCGCCAACACGCCCGAGCCGCTGCTGCGCGCAGCCCTCGGCATCACCACCGGCGCCCCTATCCTGGGCTTCTCGGTCGCCGCGGCGCGCGCCCGCATCGAGACGCTCGCCTGGGTGGAGCACGCGACCGTCGAGCGCCGGCTGCCGCGCACCATCGTCGTGAACCTGCAGGAGAGGCGTCCGTTCGCGATCTGGCAGAACGGCGGCAAATTCGCGCTGATCGACCGCGACGGGCAGGTCGTCGCCGACCAGAAGGTGGCGCAATACGGCTCGCTGCCTCTCGTCGTCGGCCCCGGCGCGGCTGCGGCCGCGGCAACGCTGCTCGACGCGCTGAGCGAGCGTCCCGCGCTGCAATCGCGCGTCATCGCCGCGGTGCGCATCGGCGAGCGGCGCTGGAACCTGCGTACCGACGGCGGCACCGACGTCATGTTGCCGGAAGGCGCGGAAGTCGCAGCCCTCGACCGGCTGCTCGCCTTGCAGCAGGACCACGCGCTACTCGACCGGCCGCTCGCGGCGGTCGACATGCGCCTGCCCGACCGCCTCGTCGTGCGCCCGCAGCCGGATGCGGTGAAGGCCGACCCCGCGGCCCAGCACCCGCCGTCGCCGTCCCCGGCGCACAAGCCGACATGAGGAGGGCGGACTGAACGACATGTCGCGTCGCGCCGCCCTGCCGCCGGCAATGACGGGCCCGGAGGAGCCGCCACGTCCGCGCAACCTGCGCGCCGGCCCGTTCGGCGTGCTCGACATCGGCACCACCAAGGTCGCCGCGCTGATCGGCCGCACCGAGAGCGACGGCACGTTGCGCGTGCTCGGCTTCGGCTGCCACAAGGGGCGCGGCGTGCGCGGCGGCGGCATCGTCGACCTCGAGGCCGCCGAGCGGGCCGTGCGCGCCTGCGTCGGCCAGGCCGAGGACATGGCGGACACGCGGCTGCGCTCCGTCATCGTCAACCTCAGCTGTGGTCAGCCGGAAAGCCGGCTGTTCAACGTGCAATGGCCGGTCGGCGGCCGTGCGGTGGATGAGGCGGACGTCAAGCGCGTGGTGCATGAAGGCCGCGCCCGCGCGTCGGTGGACGGCCGCGACATCATCCACGCGCTGCCGCTCAGCTTCTCGGTCGACGAGACGCAGGGCGTCGGCGATCCGCGCGGGCTGTTCTGCGAGACGCTCACCGCCCGGCTGCACGTGGTCGACGCGGCCGGCCCCGCGCTGCGCAGCCTCGCCGCCTGCATCGCGCGCTGCGACCTCGACCTCGCCGAGCTCGTCTCCGCGCCGATGGCGGCCGGCCTGTCCACCCTGGTGGCCGACGAGCGCGAGCTCGGCGTCACCGTGATCGACATGGGCGGCGGCACTACCGGCATGGCGGTGTTCGCCGAGAGCCAGCTGCTGCACACGGCGCAACTCCCGGTGGGAGGCGCTCACGTTACCAACGATCTCGCCCGCCTGCTGTCCACCCCGGTCGCCCACGCCGAGCGGCTGAAGACCTTGTACGGCAACGCGCAGACCTGCGCCGACGACGACCGCGAGATGCTGCCTGTACCGCTCGTCGGCGAGGAGGAGCATCACATCGCCAAGGTGCCGCGCAGCATGGTGACCAGCATCATCCGCCCGCGCGTCGAGGAAACCTTCGAGCTGGTCAAGGAGCGCCTCGATAGCTCCGGCCTGTCGCGCGCCGCCGGCAGCCGCGTCGTGTTGACCGGCGGCGCGTCGCTGCTCGGCGGCGCCGGCGAGATGGCGGCGCGCATCCTCGGCCGCCAGGTGCGCATCGGCCGCCCGCACGGGTTGCGCGGCCTGCCCGACAGCGGGTCGGGCCCCGCCTTCGCCACCGCCGCCGGACTGCTCGCCTGGGCCGCCGGCGTGGGCCGCACGATGCACGACCTCGACCTGGAGACCGCACAGCCCGCCGGCAGGTTCCGCCGGTTCGTCAATTTCCTGAAGGAGCGCGTGTGATGCCCCTCACCCAACCCTCTCCCGGAGGAAGAGAACTTTCCGCCTGCCCCCTCTCCCTGCGGGAGAGGGCCGGGGTGAGGGCCTGCCGCACGGCGACCCGCCCCCTCAGCCAAGCCAACCCATCCCTCGGGAGGAAAATCCCCATGACTCTGAATCTCACCATCCCGCAAACCTCGCACACCGATTTCACGCCGAGGATCACCGTGATCGGCGTCGGCGGCGGGGGCACCAACGCGGTCGACAACATGATCGCGCTCAACCTGCAGGGCGTCGAGTTCGTCGTCGCCAACACCGACGCGCAGCAGCTCATGCACAGCCGCGCCGACCGCCGCATCCAACTCGGCCCGCACATCACGCAGGGCCTCGGCGCCGGCGCCAAGCCGGAGATCGGCCAGGCCGCGGCGGAAGAGGCGGCCGACGAGCTGTATCGCCATCTCGACGGCGCGCACATGGTGTTCATCACCGCCGGCATGGGCGGCGGCACCGGCACCGGCGCCGCCCCCGTCATCGCCCGGATGGCGCGCGAGCGCAACATCCTCACCGTCGGCGTCGTCACCAAGCCGTTCAGCTTCGAGGGCAGCCGCCGCGCCCGCGCCGCCGACCAGGGCATCGAGGATTTGCAGCAATACGTCGACACGCTGATCGTCATCCCCAACCAGAACCTGTTCCGCATGGCCAACGAGCGGACCACGTGGAAGGACGCCTTCAAGATGGCGGACCACGTGCTCTACATGGGCGTGCGCGGCGTCACCGACCTGATGATGGCGCCCGGACTGGTCAATCTCGACTTCGCCGACATCCGCACCGTGATGGCGGAGATGGGCAAGGCGATGATGGGCACCGGCGAGGCGGAGGGCGAGAACCGCGCCATCCGCGCCGCCGAGGCCGCGATCAGCAACCCGCTGCTCGAGGACACCTCCATGTCGGGCGCCCGCGGCCTGCTCATCAACATCACCGGCGGCGAGGACATGACCTTGTTCGAGGTGGACCAGGCGGCCAACCGCATCCGCGAGGAAGTCGACGAGGACGCCAACATCATCTTCGGCTCGGCGATCGACGAGAGCCTGATCGGCAAGGTCCGCGTGTCCGTGGTGGCGACCGGGATCGACAGCATGGTCCAGTCCGAGCAGCAGAAACCCCGCCTCGTCGCGGTCGGCGGCGGCCCGATGCCGGCGCCGATCCCGCTGCCCGGCGCCGCGCGCGCGGCCCAGGGCGTTGCCGGCGTAACCGGCCAAGCGGTTCCGCGCGGCCCGAACCGTCCTGCCACGCAGGCCTCGGCTTCGGCCGCCGCGTCGGCGGCTGCGAACCCGATGGCCGAAGCGGTCCCGCAATCCGCCGCGCCGCCGGCACATGCCCAGCGCCGCCCGGGCGTACAAGCGTTGCCGAGTGCGCCGTCGCGGGGCGGCCTGTTCGCCGCCGAACCGCCGCGCGCGCAAGCGCCCGTCTCCGCCCCGGCGCCGCACGGGCTGAACGGCAGCGAGCCGCGACGCAGCATCTTCCAGACCGTCACCGGGCGACTGCGCACCACCTGGGTCGGCACCGCCCCTCCCGCCGCCGGTGGCGAGACCGGAGCAGAACAGCAGGCGGCGACGCCCCAGCAGGCCGCCGAGCCGAGGCCCGAGCCGATCCGCGCCTCCGTGCGCCAGGCGGCCGGCGACGAGGTGGCGCTCGACATCCCCGCCTTCCTGCGTCGGCAGTCCTCGTGATTACCGCAGACTCAGTCGCTTATGCGGTAACACTCGGCAACAATGATTGACTGGATGGCCGGAGGGAAGCGCCATAGCTTCCTGTCCGGCCCCCGCTTCTCGCGGGGCGGTTGATAGAACGGTAGCGCGCACGATGGACGGATTGTCCGGCAGTCACCCGATCCTGCTTGATCTCGTCGAGGAGGTCGGATCCCGCCAGCGCAGCTTGCGGACGACGATCAGCTGCACCGGCGTCGGCGTGCACTCCGGTCGCCGCGTCACGTTGAGTCTGCGGCCGGCCGAGGTCGGGACGGGGATCCTGTTCCGCCGCACCGATATCGGCGTCGAGTTTCCGGCGCGGTTCGACAAAGTCGTCGATACGCGCCTCTGCACGGTGCTCGGCGCCGACGATCCGGCCGTCCGTCTCGGCACGATCGAGCACCTCACGGCCGCCCTGGCCGGCTGCGGCGTCGACAACGTCGTGGCCGAGATTGACGGGCCGGAACTGCCGATTCACGACGGGTCGGCGGCGCCGTTCGTGTTCCTCATCGACTGCGCCGGCATCGCCGAACAGGACGCGGATCGTCCGGAAATCGAGGTCCTGCGCCCGGTGCGCGTCGAGGACGGTCCGGCCTTCGCCGAGCTGCGTCCGGCGGCACCGGGGCTGGGCGGCTTCGGCATGACGCTGTCGATCGATTTCGCCGCCGAGGCGATCGGCCACCAAGCCCTCTCGCTTCGTTTGACGCCGCGGACGTTCCGCCGCGAGCTCGCCACCGCGCGCACCTTCACGGAAGCCGCCGCCGTCGCGCAGTTGCGCGAGGCTGGTCTGGCGCAGGGCGGCACGCTCGACAACGCCGTGGTGGTGGACGGCCCGCGCGTGCTGAACCCGGGCGGCCTGCGCATGGCGGACGAGTTCGTGCGCCACAAGCTGGTGGATGCGGTGGGCGACCTTGCGCTGGCCGGCGCCCCGCTGCGCGGCCGCTTCCTCGCGCACCGGTCCGGCCACACGCTCAACAACCGCCTGCTGCGCGCGCTGTTTGCCGATCCGTCCGCATGGCGGCTGACGACCGATCCGACCCCGGCGCTGTCCGTCGCCGCCTGAACGGAGGCGGGCGCCCCCTTCGCCTGCCGCGCGGAGGTGGTATAAGCGGCGGGGATGACACAGGATTCGCCCGATCCCATGCCGATCCGTACCTCCATGCGAGTCGCTCCTCTTCTGCTTATGCTTCCGCTGCTGCTTGGCGGCTGCGCGACGTTGAACTCGATCAATCCATGGTCGGGTCGGTCCGAGGATATCCAGGAAAAGGTGGACTACTCCAAGGTTCCGCCCGAGCAGATCTACAACAACGGCATCGATGCCCTCGGCGCGCAGCGTTACGTGGCCGCCAACATCCAGTTCGATGCGGTTGAGCAATACTATCCGTACTCCTCCTGGGCGGTGAACGCGCAGCTGATGCAGGGATACACGCAGTACGAGCAGAACCACTACACCGAGGCGATCGGCACCCTCGATCGTTTCGCCCAGCTGCATCCGGCGCACCGCGACATCGCCTACGCATACTACCTGCGCTCGCTCTGTTATTACGAGCAGATCGCCGACATCCAGCGCGACCAGAAGGGCACGGAGCTGGCGATGAACGCGCTGCAGGAGGTGGTGAACCGCTTCCCCGACAGCGCCTACGCGCGCGACGCCCGGCTGAAGATCGATCTCGCGCGCGACCACCTGGCCGGCAAGGAGATGGAGGTCGGGCGGTGGTACGAGCAGCAGCATCTATACGAGGCCGCGATCGGCCGCTTCCAGCGCGTGGTGGACGACTACCAGACCACCAATCACGTGCCGGAGGCGCTGCATCGGCTGACCGAGATCTACCTGATGCTCGGGTTGCGCGATCAGGCGAAGAAGACCGCGGCGGTGCTCGGCTACAACTATCCCGGCAATCAGTGGTACGAGGACAGCTACAACCAGCTGCTCGATGACAACCTGCTGCAGACCGGCGAACGCACCAAGCCGCGGGCGTCCCCGGGCCTCTTCGCCCGGGCCTGGGACACAATCTTCTAGGAGCCCAACGCATCCCGCGATGCTCACCGCGCTCTCCATCCGCGACGTGGTGCTGATCGAGAAGCTGGATTTGCGCTTCGGGTCCGGACTGACCGTGCTCACCGGCGAGACGGGTGCGGGCAAGTCGATCCTGCTCGACAGTCTCGGCCTCGCGCTGGGAGCACGCGCCGAAGCGGGGCTGGTTCGCGCCGATATGCCGCAAGCCAGCGTCAGCGCGAGCTTCGCCCCGCCGCGCGGCCATCCGGCGATCGACCTGCTGACCGAACAGGGGCTCGCGGCGGAGGACGAGATCGTGCTGCGCCGCGTGCTCGGCGCCGACGGCCGCTCGCGCGGCTTCGTCAACGACCAGCCGGCCAGCGTCGCCCTGCTGCGCCGCGTCGGCGCCATGCTGGTCGAAGTGCAAGGCCAGCACGATCAGATGGGCCTCGCCGACCCGTCCGGGCACGCCGGCCTGCTCGACGCATTCGGGGTCGCGCGGGCGCTCGGCCATGCCGTCGCCCGCACTTGGCGCGCATGGGGCGAGGTGGACGGCACGCTTGCAACGGCGCGCGAGGCCGCCGCGGCCGCCGCCCGCGACGAGGACTGGCTGCGACACGCGGTGGACGAGCTCGGCAATCTCGCGCCCGAGCCCGGCGAGGAGGAGCGGCTGGCCGCCGAGCGCCAGCGCCTGCAGCAGGGCGAGCGCAGGGCCGAAGCGATCGCCGCCGCGCTAGCCGAGCTGTCGCCGCGCGATCGCCGCAGCGCCGGCCCAGGCACCGCGCTGCGGGCCGCGATCCGCGTGCTGCAGCGTCTGGTGCCGGCGGGCGACGCGCCCAACCCGGCCGCCGCCGCGCTGGCGGCGCTGGAGCGCACGGAGGAGGCGCTGGCGGAAGCGGAATCCCTGCTCGCCCGCCTCACGGACGAGGCGGAGGCCGATCCGCGCGCGCTGGAACAGGCCGAGGAGCGGCTGTTCGCGCTGCGCGCCGCCGCGCGCAAATACGCCGTCGCCGTCGTGGAACTGCCCGAGTTGCTGCTCGGCCTGCGCGCCCGGCTCGCGACCCTCGAATCAGGCGCCGCGATGATCGCCAGCCTCGAACGGGACGCCGCGCGCGCCCGGGAGGATTACCGGGCCGCCGCAAGCGCGCTGTCCGCCGCGCGGCAGGCCGTGGCGGGCAAGCTCGAACGAGCGGTGGCGAAGGAGTTGCCGCCGCTGCGGCTCGACAAGGCGCGCCTCGTGGTGGCGACGGACCCGCTCGACGAGGCCGGCTGGGGACCGAACGGCGCCGATGCGGTACGCTTCCTGATCGCCACCAACCCGGGCCAGGAGCCGGGACCGCTCGCGCGCGTGGCTTCCGGCGGCGAGTTGTCTCGGCTGATGCTGGCATTGAAGGTGGTGCTCTCCAGCGGGTCGACCGTGCCCACCCTGGTGTTCGACGAGGTCGATTCCGGCGTCGGCGGTGCGACGGCCGCGGCCGTCGGCGAGCGGCTCGCGCGCGTTGCCGAAGGCGTGCAGGTGCTGGTGGTCACGCACAGCCCGCAAGTGGCCGCGCGCGGCGCCGCGCATCTGCGCGTCGCGAAACTGGCCATGCGGGGCCGCGCGGCAACGTCGGTGGACCGGCTCGACCCGAGCAGCCGTCGCGAGGAGATCGCCCGGATGCTGGCCGGCGAGACCGTAACCGAGGCTGCGCGGGCCGCCGCCGACGACCTGCTGGGCGCTCCGGCTTGAGCCGCAAGCCGCGCGGCAAGACGCCGCCGCCCGATGACGAAACCGCCTTGCTGACCGAGGCTGAGGCGGCGACCGAGCTCGCCCAGCTGGCGTCCGAGATCGCCGGGCACGACCGCGCTTATCATCAGCAGGACGCGCCGACGATCACGGATGCCGAATACGACGCGCTGCGCCGTCGCAACGCCGCGATCGAGGCGCGGTTTCCCAAGCTCAGACGGCCGGATTCCCCGTCGAGCCGCGTCGGCGCGCCGCCGGAAGGCGGGTTCGCGAAAGTGCGCCATCGCATCCCGATGACCAGCCTCGACAACGCGTTCGATGCCGAGGATTTCGCCGAGTTCGTCGCCCGCGCACGCCGCTTCCTCGGACTGCCGGCGGACGCCGCCCTTCCCCTGGTCGCCGAGGCGAAGATCGACGGGCTGTCGATCAACCTGACTTACGAGCACGGCCGCTTCGTCCGCGGTGCCACGCGCGGCGACGGCAACGAGGGCGAGGATGTCACCGCCAACCTGCGCACCGTGAAGGCGGTGCCGCAGAAGCTGCGGGGCGACGCCCTCGCGCTGATCGAGGTCCGCGGCGAGGTGTTTATGACCAAGGCGGATTTCCTCGCGCTGAACGAGGCGCAGGCGGCCGCCGGTCAGCGCCTACTGGCTAATCCGCGCAACGGCGCCGCCGGCAGCCTGCGCCAGCTCGACACCCGGATCACCGCGCGCCGGCCGCTCGGGCTGTTCGCCTACGCCATGGGCGAGGCGAGCGAGCCCGTCGCCGGTACGCATTGGGACTACCTGCAACGCCTCCGCGACTGGGGTTTCCAGGTCAATCCGCTCGCGGCGCGCGTGGCGGGCGCCGAGGATGCGGCGGCCTTCCACGACAAGCTCGCGGTCAAGCGCGCGAGCCTGCCCTACGACATCGACGGCGTGGTGTACAAGATCGACGACTTGGCATTGCAGCGTCGCCTGGGGTTCGCCGGCCGCGCCCCGCGCTGGGCGGTCGCCTGGAAGTTCCCCGCCGAGCAGGCCACCACTGTGCTCAACGACATCCTGATCTCCGTCGGCCGCACCGGCGCCCTGACGCCGGTGGCGGCACTCGAGCCGGTGAACGTGGGCGGCGTGCTCGTCGCCCGCGCGACCCTGCACAACGAGGACGAGATCGCCCGCAAGGACGTACGCGTCGGCGACACGGTGACGCTGCAGCGCGCCGGAGACGTGATCCCGCAGATCGTCTCCGTGGTGCCGGAGCGCCGGCCGGAGGGCGCCCTGCCCTACGCCTACCCGGAGACCTGCCCAGCCTGCGGCAGCCAGGCCGTGCGTCCGCCCGGCGAGGTGGTGCGGCGCTGCACCGGCGGGCTGATCTGCCCGGCGCAGCGCGTCGAGCGGCTGATCCATTTCGTCTCCCGCCCCGCGTTCGACATCGACGGCTTGGGCGAGAAGACGGTGCGCGAGTTCTACGAGGAGGGCTGGCTGCACAGCCCCGCCGACCTGTTCCGCCTGCCGGCGCGCGAGGCGGACATCGCCGGCCGCGAAGGTTGGGGGCAGGTTTCGGCGCGCAATCTCGCCCGCGCCATCGAGGCGCGGCGCAGGATCGGGTTCGACCGCTTCATCTACGCGCTCGGCATCCGCCGCATCGGCGAGCAGAACGCCAAGCTGCTGGCCCGCCATTACGGCGATGTCCCGAACTGGCGCGGCCAGATGACGGCCGCCGCCACGGCCGGCTCGGAGGAACGCAGCGCGCTCGGCAGCATCCTCGGCATCGGCCAGGCGATCGCCGACGAGCTGGCCGGCTTCTTCGCCGAGCCGCGCAACGTGGCGGTGGTGGACGAGCTAGCGGCCGAGCTGACGATCGAGCCGGTCGCCTCCACTCACGCCACCGATAGCGCGCTGGCCGGCAAGGTGATCGTGTTCACCGGCTCGCTGGAGACGATGAGCCGTCCCGAGGCCAAGGCGCGTGCGGAGGAACTCGGCGCGAGGGTGACCGACAGTGTGTCGAAGAAGACCGATTTCGTCGTGCTCGGCGCCGACGCCGGCTCGAAGGCCAAGCGAGCGGCGGCGCTCGAGGTGCGGACGCTGACAGAGGCCGAATGGCGTGCGATGGCTCGACTTGAAACGCCCCAATCTGGTCCGGCGTTGCCGTGAGCACAAATCGGTCCAAGCCGTCTCTCTCCGACATGAGGCGAGTGGCAGAAAATGCACGTGCCATGCATGGCGATGCGCGGCATCTGCTGGCAGACCACCGATATCGCCGCGCCCTCGCCCTCGCTATTCTGGCGATCGAGGAGGTCGCAAAAATTGTGGATACAGTATTTCCTCCTTCTCAGAGCAGAGAGAGTTGGCACAAAAGAAAACAAAAGTCTGTCGCTAAGCTTGTGCTTGTGCTTGTGCTTGTGCTTGTGCTTGTGCTTGTGCTTGTGCTTGTGCTTGTGGGAAGCATCGCGCGCCTGGTCAATGGCCACCTAGTATTCACTAGGAAGGGAACTTGACAATTGACCACCCTCAAAAAAGTAAGCTCAAAACATCCTTTAACCAAAAAGGCGGCACGCTTGCGGTGATGAGGTAATTGCTCACCCCGGTAGGGGTAGCGGCTCTGTTAGCAGTGCGGCGCGGAGAGCATCGAGCACGGCCGAGCGGTTGGCCTTCGCCGTGCTGACGACGGAGCGGAATGCGGCGTAGGTTTCCGC